>JAEAME010001046.1_pt1 | contig 21770 bp, 18 predicted proteins | sample 8958731 | NCBI WGS metagenome assembly JAEAME01 (sample SAMN16933194, study PRJNA681113) | bioreactor sludge metagenome | isolation source: anerobic bioreactor sludge (Control) | place: India:Bengaluru | collected 2018-10-24 | reverse complement strand
CCGGTCCAGTCCGCCTCATGCTCGTACCGACGGCTGTAGCTCGAAAGAACCCCCATGCGGGCGAACATGGAGAGGGTGACGAGATCGAGGGACTGCAGCACTCCAGCATCGCCGCTCAGGCCGGCGCCAACGAGGACGCCGAGGAGGGCGATCATCTCCCACTTCTGCCACTTGGCGTCGCGCTCGGCCTGGCGCAGCCCATGGAAGAGCGTGTTGTGCGCCATCTCGTGGCCGAGCACCCCCGCGAGCTCGTCATCCGATTGGACCATATCGAGCAACCCGCGGGTTACCCGTATGTACCCTCCCGTAATCGCCATGGCGTTGGGGATGCTGGTGTCCAGAATGCCGACGTCGTACTGCACGTCAGGCCTATCGCTGGCCTTTGCCAGGCGATTGGCGATCTCGGTGACGCGCTGTATCTGTTCGGGCCAATCTACCAGCCCGTAAGCCTTGTCGACCTCGCTCGCGACCTCCGCGCCCACCTTGCGCTCATGCTCGGCATCCCAGCGCTGGGACCACGACTGTATGTCCCGCATGATCGTTGCGGGATCGCGCTGGTAGTCGACATCCTCGTCGTCCTGGGCAATCGCGGGCCAGGCGCCAAGAAGCGTAAAGAGGAACGCGAACGCGATCGGAAGACTGCGCCAGTGCGCCATAGTCTGGCCCCCTTTGCACGAATCGGTATCGTTAGGACGATTCTAGTTCCATCATGTACGACGCGCAAGGCCCCCTATGGGGTCCGCTAGGCGCGTGGCCGCCGCGCCTCCACGAGCCCGTCCATCACCTGGTCGCGCTGCAGCAGCCGCACCTCTATGAACCCGGCCTCCTCGAGCCCCTCGCGTATCTCATCGAAGGTGTAGCATCCCCCACCCTCGGTGTTCACCAGCATGTTGATCGCGAAGACAGCCCCCGCAGCAGGGGTGGCGCGATCCGGATCCAACACATGGTCGCGGACTAGGACCCTTCCCCCAGGCTCCAGTGCACGGAAGACCTTGCCAAAGAGGTCGACGTTCTGCTCGTAGCTGTTCTGATGGATGATCGCCGAGACTAGGGCCAGGTTGTGCCCGCCAGGTAACTCATCGACGTAGAAGTCCCCTGGAACCAGCGTCACCCGATCCAGCAGCCCTGAATCTCCCAAGCGTTGGCGGGCCATCTCGACCACCGCCGGACGATCGAACAGAGTCGCAACCATGCCCGGAGCGCGCTCCAGGAAGGCCATCACGTAGCTGCCGGAGGCGCCGCCCACATCCAACATCCGCTCATCGTCCCGTGGAGCCACGGCCTCCGCGACGTGACGCGCGCGTTCGCGGCTCACGACGTGCATCGCGCCGATGAAGGCCTTGAGCCGCGCCGGTTCGTCGAACCCCACGAAGGGGCCGTCCTGGTCGCCGCTCACGCCCCGAGCTTTCTGAGTCAGTCGGCCCCAAGAGCGGTACCCGCCAACCATGTGGAGCACCATGGGCAGCACGGACTCCTCGGAATCAGCGCTGAGTAGCTCCGCGATACCCTCTGCGCATCGGTAGACCCCGTCGGACTTCTCCAGGTACCCAAGCGCGGTAACGGCGTCGAGGATCGTCCGCACCGCCCTTTCGTCGCCGCCCAGGGAGGCGGCAACCTCAGTGGCGGTGGCCGGCTGGCGGCTGAGGGTCGTGAAAAGATCGAGCTCGCCGGCAGTGAGCAGGATGCGGGAGCCCATGAAGGCGCGGGCCTGGTCTAGGATGGACTCGGCGGTGTGTTCGGGCATCTGTTCCTCCGCGGCATGTGACGTGTCCCAACCGATGATACCAGAAGCCAGAGCGGCGGAATCGAGGCGTAGGAGTCCAGAAATGGAGCGCGGAACTCCGCTTTGGGGGATTCACATGAATGGCGTTACACGGCGGCAACTCCTGCAAGGCGCCTTGGCGACCGTGGCCGCCGGGGCCTTCTCGCGCTCCGCACTCTCCCAGGATTATGGCGAGGTGCGCCACGGCGTGATCGGCCTGGGCGGCCAGGGACGGGCCCACTGCAACCTGTTCTCGCAGGTCGAGGGGTGCCGCGTGGTCGCCGTCTGTGACGTGGATCCAACTCGTAGAGAAGAGGCTCTGCAAGCGCTTGCGGAGTACGAAGACGTTCAGTCCTACGCTGATTTCAGGCGCCTTCTCGCCGAAGGCTCGATCGACTCGGTCAGTATTGCTACCTGTGACCATTGGCACGTTCCCATCGCCCTCACGGCTCTGGCGGCGGGCAAGCATGTCTACGTAGAGAAGCCCTGCAGTCACAACCTTCGGGAGGGGCATCTCCTGGCTGCGGCGGCTGAAAGAACGGGGCTCTGCGTTCAGCACGGCACGCAATCGCGCAGTGGTGAGGGGATACGTGGCGCCGTGGAGTACCTTGCGGCGGGCGGCATCGGACAGGTGCGAGTCGCCAAAGCCATCAACCACCAGTTCCGGGCGCCCATCGGCCGCGCACCGGTAGAGGAGCCTCCGCCGGGCGTCGACTACGATCTGTGGCTCGGGCCTGCGCCCGTCGTGCCCTTCACCCGTAACCGCTGGCACTACAACTGGCACTGGTTCTGGGACTACGGCACCGGGGATATCGGCAATGACGGCATCCACCAGCTCGACGTGGCACGCTGGGGGCTCGGCGTCGAGTATCCCCACGGCGTGACCGCCATGGGTGGGCAGCTCTTCTATCAGGATGACCACGAGACCCCCGACACCCAGGTTGTGACCTACGACTTCGGCAAGTGCTACCTTCTTTACGAGATGCGGCTGTGGACTGACTACCCGCTCGAAGGGCATGACAACGGCGTGGCGTTCTACGGCGATGGGGGGCGGCTGGATGTAGGCCGGGCCGGCTGCATTGTCACCCGTCCATCGGGGGAGACCGAGCACATCGGTGGCGGAGCGGACCTGGCGGCGAACGTGAGGAACTTCGTCGACTGCGTTCGCAGGGACGACCCGTCTGGGCTGAACGCGCCCGTCCGCGAGGGCGCGATCTCCGCGGCCCTGGCCCACCTGGGCAACATCGCCACGCGGGTCGGCCGCCCCTTGGAGTACGATCCCTCGACCCAGGCGTGTCGCCGGGATCGCGCGGCCACGGCGCTCGTCAGCCGAGAGTACCGGGAGGGGTACGAGCCTCCAACCGTGCCTTAGCGGGCCTCGGGGCCCGCGTAGGGCACACACATCCAGTGCGAATGGCCGTCGCGGTCCCACTCGCACTCCCAGAGCTGGGCGAACTCCTCGTCCGTCGCCCGCCACAGCTCGGGCATCTCGGGCGCGGGATCGGCCAGCACCCAGTTCGTGCCCTCCTCGTCAGTCGTGTCGACGCCAACCACCACTCGCATGTGCCGGACATCGAGGTCGAGCCGGACCCACTGATAGACGGCAACGGGCAGTCCGGCGGCTAAGCAGACTCGGATCAGATCGGCGCTACCCACGCATGCCATCCCGCTCACGCCATAGACGGGCAGAACATCGAGCACAGCGTTCACATGGACGCCGCGGGCGATGGCGTCCGCGCCAAAGAACCTCAGAAGCTCGGCCTCCGATGCGTCGATACCCCAGTGGGTCAGGAGCATCCGTGCCGAGGCGACAGCGCAGAGGTGTTGGGAAGACTGGCGCAGGGGCCGAACCGTGCTCAATCGGATCGACGAGGGGGCGACCGCGGCGCACGCCGCCAGGGCGTCGGTGACAGCCGCCTGCTCCTCGGTCGTCGGCGACTGGCGGTAGAAGAGGGATGCATGGGCATAGACGCACCACAGTGCGGCCTCCGCCGTGTACGCGGCGCCCTCCTCGGTGCCCGGCCCCAGGTCGCGGGCCCGTGCCGCCAGACTCATGGCCTGGCGAGCTAGCGGTAATGGGGATGCGTAGGCGGGATCCGAGGCGCCGGCGGCTGGCGTCTGAAGGAAGGAGAGCAACAGGAGGGGCAGCCATGCGACCATACAATGAGTATACGGCACGGCGGTACTGACTGGTTCGGAGAGGGAAGGCGGGCAGTACATTGATGGCTCTCGCGAAGCTCGGCATGGCGGCGGTGGTCCTGGGGATGCTACTGGCAGGGGGTATGTGCCCCGGCAGCCAGCCGGGCGCCGGCGGCGTCACGAGCTCGGGGCTCTTCGTCTACATCGTCCGCGCCGGTGGCGGCAGCTCGCTATGGGTGGGCAACCGCGAGGGCAGCATCCTGGGCCAGCTCGGTGTTGGTTTCTACCCGCCCAGCACTCCCACCGATGGGGCAAGCCTGTCGCCCGATAGGGAGCGTGTGGCCTTCGCCATGCCCACCGATGGACAGCTCAACGACATCTACGTGATCGCCAGGAACGGTCAGTCTCCCCCTGTCAACATCACGAACAGCCCAACCGTGAACGAATCCGACCCCGACTGGTCTCGGGAGGGTAACAGCATCGCGTACGCCGCGAACGGTGACATCTGGAGCATACGGCCCGACGGGAGCGCGCAGAGCAACCTCACGAACACCCCCGACCTGGTAGAGGCCGACCCATCCTGGTCGCCCGATGGATCGCGGATCGCCTACACGCTGAACCCCGATCTGCCCAACTCGGAGATCGAGACGATAGACCTGTACACTGCCACCCGAACCCCCGTCGCCGCTGACAAGGACCTGGATGAGTTCGGCCCGAGCTGGTCGCCTACCGGTGGACGCATCGCGTTCTCGGGGCGGCCGATCAGCGGCCAGTTCGCCACCGAGGTCGTGGACATCTACGTGGTGGAACTCGGCGCGGGCCAGCGTCGCAACGTGACCAATGCCAAGGGGGACGTATTGTGTGTAGGTCCGGCCTGGTCGCCGGATGAGGCGCAGATCGCCTTCCGGGGCACCCGCAAGGGCGAACCGTACTCGCATATCTGGTCGGTGCGCCCGTCGGGCAGCGGCGCGGGGCTTCTGGTCTCCGAATCCGGCCGGTCGGAGACGTACGTCGACTGGCGCTAGTAGGCTGGAGACCACGGAGCCGCGTTCCCGAGGCGAAGCGGCTCCGTGGTCTCGCTGATCTGGGGCGCTACTCGGCCTCGGTCTGCTCGGGCGGCGCGGTCCCCTCGTCCACCGGGGCCTCGCCGAGGTCCAGTTCGTTCACACGCAAGCTAGCGAGGTCCATGGTGCCCACGCCTATCTCCGCCGCCAGAGGAATGTGGTCCACCTTTGTGGAGATCTCATCGTCACTCATGCCGAACACCTGGGCGGCCCGGTAGTCACAGGCAACGATGTCAGTGCCGGCGATGCAGGTCATCATCGGCACGCCATCCACGTCGTCGCGGCCACGGGGACCGCTCTCGTCTGTCAGGACGTAGGTGCAGTCGACGACGGTGAGCTGGATCCGGTCCTTCAGCATCAGGCCGAGGTCGGCGATGGCCTGATGGATGTCGTCGCTCCCCCCGCCCCCGCCAGAGCCGTAGCCCTCAGAGCTCCCGCCGTGGTAGCGACCCCGTTCCCGGATGACCCCCATGAGGTTCTTGAGCCCGATGGAGAGGCCCGTAAGGGAGTGGAGTTTGAGGACGGGGACGTTGATGAAGACGTCGGCGGTGAGCACGTCGAAGGCCACCTGCTCCTCGCCCATGTGAGGGAGCATCCTCACGCCATCCACGAAGTCCACTGTCTCCCACATCTGGTTCGCCGAACCGGCGAGCTCGATGAAGTGGCCGCCGGCTTCCTCAGTGGCCTCCTTGAGCATGTTCCAGGACAGAGGATCGGCCGCGAGGGGGTAGTCGATGGCGAAGACGTCCTTCGCGCCCGCCTCGAAGCACATCGAGGCAAGCTCCCGCAGGGCGTCGGGGTGGGTGTTGGCGCCTGAACCCGGAGCCCTGTCCCAACTGGCGTTGGGCTTCAGGCATACGGTGGCGCCCTTGGTGACGAACCGCGCGATGCCGCCCAGACCGTCCACCGCCGCTCGGGTCAGTGCCGCAACAGACTCGCTCCCCTTGGCCACGCAGAGATCGTGGGTTCCCTGGGACACGGCGCTCGCTACCGCCCCTGCGCCGGCCCCGCCCCCAACGGTCGCAACCTGACCGCCGCCTCCACCCTTCGAGCACCCCATGAGGGCACCGGCGCCGAGAGCCGCGCCCGAAGCCAGTGACCCCGCCGCCTTCAGGAACTGCCTGCGATTGCTGCGCGCCATGCTTGTCTACCTCCTCGGGTTCCTCGGCGCGCCAATGGGCGGACGCCTCAGCCTCTCCTGCCATTCCTTCGCCCTACTTGGGGCTCAGCCTTCCGGCGAGCCTATCCCGCAGCGCTCGCCGGCACCAGCGTCCATGACATCAGGCGACAGAAGCGCAGGATGCGCGAGACATCCATCTCCGGGTCGTGGCACGGCCAATGAGGCATCTCCTCGATGGGCCCGGCCATGCCCTCGGCGGCCGCCGGCCAGGGGGCCGTGCTCCGCGGCTGGTAACTCCGCGGCGCACTTCGGCCGTCGAGATAGGCCTCGGCGATCAGGACCAGGGCCGAGCCTAGGCCGATAGCCGTGCCGGGAACCTCGTGGGGAAGATGGCCGGTCGCCTCCGTGGCGCGTCGCAACGTGAGAGCCAGGTCGATGACCCGGGAGCGATCCAGAGGACCGTTGCTGGACCGCTCGGGAGGCTCCCAGAGGGGACCCAGCGGGGAGCGCAGCCCCACGGCAGCGGGCCTGCGCCCTCTGCCGCGTTCGGACACGAGAGCCTCACCGAGCGCCAGCAGTCCCTCTCCCGCGGACAGCGCCCGCGTGTAGACGGGGCCTCCCTCGTCAAGGACCGTGGCGGCGAAGGTCTTCAGATCGCGTGCCTGCACCTCAGTTGGACGGTCGCTATGCCGCTCCACCAGGTCGGCCACGGTCACCACCTCGAAGCCCCTCAGGCGGGCCATGCGACGGAACAGGAGCCCCAGGTGTTCCTTCACGGTAGCCACATCCTCTGGGGGCAGGTGCCTCGGCCCGCGGAGGTCCTCGTGGAGGGCGTTCCGGCCGCCGTAGTAGGACACGTCAGCGAACTCCTCGCAGACGGTCCGATGAGGATGGCCGAAGAGCGAGGCCAGCTGCACGCCCGCCCTGCGGTCGATCTCCAGTCGGGCCGCGACGTCATCGAAGTGCTCCACGAAGCGCGGCTCGCGGTATCGCGTGTCGAGGGCGTAGTTGGCCTGGGAGTTGAAGCACAGCGCCCCGCAGTACCAATAGAAGGGCGTCTCGGGTAGAACAACCAGCGAGTCCCAGAAGGCCTTCCGCTCGAGCGCGCAGGCGCGAAGAATCTGGGCCCCGTAGTGCATTCCGTGGCGCGTGAGTCCGGTGCATCGCCCGAAGGTCCGCTCCAGGAGCCGAAAGCCCGGGGCCTCGCGCGCCAGCGTCAAAGCAACGCCATCGTCCCAGTCGGCCGTGGTGAGCATCTCCGCGGTTGTGGGATGGATAGAGCCGTAGTTGAAGTGAAGCAGTGGGTCATGGTGCCGGGCAATCTCACGGATCACGTCAGTCCGTCCGCGCCCCACGAGGCTGCGGACCTTCTCGCCCATGATGCAGAAGGTGGCTTTCAGCCCCGCAGCCCGCGCCGAACGCGCGATGTGGAGGATGATGTCATCGGAACCCGCATCGGGCGGGGAGAGGTAGTCCTCGGTATCCCAGTATGAGACCAGCGGAACGCGCCCTGCCATGGCAACCTCCTCGGGAGCGGCCGCGCGGCCATGACTCCCTGATACCGCGGTTGATACGGCCTCGGGCGCGCCAGTTCCTGCGGTGGTTGCGGTTGGCGCGCTGACTCAGGCGCCAAGAGCCCACGCCAGCGTGCGCATGGCCACGCAGGCGAAGACAACCGCACACGCGGAGAGGATGCCCGTGACGCGCAGCTTGCGGCGCTCAGCCTCCAGCTCAAGCTCCTCGGGCGTGTCGTCGGGGGCAGACCAGTAGGGAGGGCAGACGATGCCGCCCGCTTCCTCGATCGCGTAGTGCGCGCGGGCTCGCACACGGGGGGCGGGACCGAGGTAGCCATTGGCGGGAATGCCCTGGAATACCGTCGCCCGCCTGGGTGGCTGGGGTCTACGGTGGGCGTGGTCGGTGGGGCGTCGCTGCCGGAGAGACGCGGCGCGATGGGGGGCGCTCCGCCCGAGGGCGGCGCGGTTCGTCTGGTTCAGCATGGGGTCATACCATTCGTATGAGGGCGTGCCGCGTGGCCTCGAAGAACCAACCCGGCAACCCTGGGATCGCCATGTGCCGCTCTTTCAGCGTTCTGACGTGGGGCGGGACCGGACGGCCCAGCCCCTACATTCTACCCTACAACGAGCCCGTCGTAAGCCACCTCAATGCCGTAGGCGGTGTATATCTCCACCAGTTGGTCGTGGTTGGCGTGCCCATTGTGGCTGAAGTGGGTCACGATCAGTCGCGGCGAGTCGCTGAGGCAGCCCAGTTCGCCCAGCCGGGCCGCGAACTTCGCGACCCAGGGAGCTCCCATGTGTCCACCGTTCTGGTCGTACCGGCCGCAGGTGCCATCGATGAGGGCCACGTCCACACGGCGCCCCGCGATGAACTCCCACGTCTCCTCGCTCCAGAAACCAGTATCGTTGGCCACCAGCAGGCTTCGGTCCGGCTCCTCGATCAGGAAGTTGAGAGCATCTTCCTCGCCAGCGTGCTCAGCCTTGAGCGTCGTCAGTCGCAGGTCCGGGCAGACCTGCACCTCCTGGAATGAGTGGATCTCGCGTAGCTCGATCCGCATAGCCTCCAGGTTCCCTAGGCGTTGGCGCGCCGCTTCGAGCACCCGATCGTTACCGTATACGGTGAGGGGCGGGAATCCCTCGGGCAGGACGCAGAAGCCTGGGCGGCGGTAGGAAAGCTCCTCGGGAAGCCAGTGGTCCTGGTGGCTGTGGGTGATGAGGAGATGCTGGAGGTGGGCATAGTCCTGGCCCATGGCGCGCATGTGGAAGTGGGAGTCTGGACCGAAGTCGACCCGCACATCCTGTCCCAACTGATAGGCGGCGCGGGTGCGGAAGTCCTTGCCCCCCAACTCCCACGCGCGTCGGCAGGTGTCGCACACGCAGTGGATAGCGGGGATGGCTTCGGCGGCGGCGGTGCCGCAGATGGTGAGGCGTCTGGCCATGATCTAGTTTCCTCTCGTTCGGGCCCGTTGGCGTGGGCTCCGGTGGGCCATCGCGGTCTCTGGCGTCCTACATTGGGCGGGCTATTGACGGGGTTGCCAGGGCGGCACAATGCTGTACTATTGCGTTAGACGATGAATGGTCCTCCCGCCCACAGCGGGCAGTCTCCCACGCGTAAGCCGTAGGAAGGGTCTGAGCACGATGAGTGTGGAGCGTTCCACCTGGACGAACAAGGTCGGCCTAGCCAAGATGCTTGAGGGTGGCGTCATCATGGATGTCACCGATGCGGCCCAAGCCAGGATAGCGGAGGATGCTGGCGCCCAGGCAGTCATGGCGCTGGAGCGCGTTCCGGCCGACATACGGGCGCAGGGCGGCGTGGCTCGCATGTCCGACCCCGAGAAGATCATCGAGATCCAGGAGGCCGTATCGATCCCCGTGATGGCGAAGTGCCGCATCGGACACATCGCCGAGGCGCGCATTCTGGAGGCCCTCAAGGTTGACTTCATCGACGAGTCAGAGGTGCTCACGCCGGCGGACGAGGAGTTCCACGTCTACAAGCATGACTTCAGGGTGCCCTTCGTGTGCGGCTGCCGCAACCTGGCGGAGGCGTGCCGTCGCATCGGCGAGGGTGCGGCGATGATCCGGACCAAGGGAGAGGCAGGCACCGGTAACATCGTGGAGGCGGTGCGGCACATGCGCCGGGTCATGTCGGAGATACGCCGGGTGCGGTCCATGCCAGCCGATGAAGTGATGAGCTTCGCCAAGGAGATCGGGGCGCCGTATGAGGTTCTCCTGCAGGTACGGGAGCTTGGCAAGCTGCCGGTCCCGAACTTCGCGGCTGGCGGTATAGGTCCCTCATGATGACCCTCGGCGCCGAGGCGGTCTTCGTGGGCTCGGGCATCTTCAAGTCCGACGACCCCGCCGCGCGGGCGAAGGCCATCGTAGACGCGACGACCTTCTGGAACGATCCAGAGCGGCTGGCGGAGATCTCGAAGGGCCTCGGCACGCCGATGGCGGGGCTCGAGGTCACCAACATGCCCGAGGAGGAACGTCTCGCGGGTCGCGGCTGGTAACGCGGCCGTCAGACTGACCTCCGGATCCATGGATCGCACTCCATCAGTACGTATTGGGATCGACGTCGGGGGCACGTTCACCCACGCCGTGGCGTTGGCGAGCGCCGATGGCACAGTGCTCGGGAAGGTCCGGGTACCCACGACCCACCGCGCGGCTGAGGGCGTGGCGCTCGGGGTGGCCCAGGCTCTCCGGCGGCTGCTCGAACTGGGTTCCATCCGTACATCTCAGATTGTCTTCGTCGCGCACTCCACCACGCAGGCGACCAACGCGCTGCTCGAGGGCGATGTGGCTCGGGTTGGCGTTCTCTGTCTCGGGCAAGGGCTGGAAGGCGCCAAGGCCCGACGGGACACGGACCTCGGGAAGCTCGACCTACCCTCAGGTTCAGTGGACGTGCCGCACCGATACCTGGATCGGCAGCGCGAAGGCGCGGGCGCTGAAGAGCGGCTAGCAAGCGAACTCGCTGCTGAAAGCGCGCGGGTACTCGTCGCGGCGGAGGCGTACTCGGTGGATGACCCCTCTGGCGAGCTCGCCGCGATGGAGGCTGGCCGCCAGGTGGGGCTTCTCGCTACGGGTACCCACGAGGTCTCGGGGCTCTACGGTCTGAGGGCGCGGACCAGGACCTCCGTCATCAACGGCTCGATTCTCCCGAAGATGATGTCGGCCGTGGAGGCTACGGACTCGGCGGTCCGAGCCCTCGGCATCGGCGCGCCGTTGATGATCGTGCGCTCCGATGGCGGAGTGATGACCGCGGACGAGGTGTCGATCCGGCCGGTACGGACGATCCTCTCGGGGCCGGCCGCGGGTGTGGCGGCGGCGGTCGTCCATCTCGGCATCGCCGATGGCGTGTTCGTGGAGGTCGGGGGCACGAGCACGGACATCTCGGTCATCGTCGATGGTCGGGCTCGTGAGCGGACGGCGACTATCGGGGGCCATCGCCTGCACCTGCGTACCCTCGACATCGAGACAATCTCCGTGGCCGGCGGTTCCATGCTTCGCGCCTCTCGCGATGGAGCCGTGGAGGTCGGCCCGCGCAGCGCCCACATCGCCGGCCTGCCCTACTACTGCTTCGACCCCGAGGCACATCCCTCAGAGGCTGAGTGGATCGCGCCATTGCCGGGCGACCCGGCTGAGTACATCGTGCTGCGCTCCGGCGAAGCGCGGTGGGCCTTCACCGTGACGTGCGCGCAGCGAACCCTGGATGGACACTGCCCGTCAGTCGGCGCCGAGGCTGCGGCGAGGTTGTTGGGCTCCTCGGGCGAGGCGTTGTGCCGGTCGATGCTGCGGGCCGCGGGTCAGCGCGTTGCCGAGGTGGTCCGACGCGTCGCGGAGGAGGCGAACCTCTCGGGCGCGCGGCTTCGTCTCATCGGCGGTGGAGGCGGCTGCGATGCCGTGCTGCCGGCGGCTTCCGAGGCGCTGAATGTGGGGTGGCAGAGGTGCGAGGATGCCGATGTGATATCGGCGATCGGCGTTGCTCGCGCGGTTCTGCGGGAGTCCGTGTCGCGGAACATCGCAGTACCCACAGAGGACGACCTGGCGGCGTTGCGCGCCGAGGTCCTGGCCGCTCTGGTGCGCATGGGCGCCGCGGCGGAGCGGGTGGAGGTGCAGGTCGAGCTGGATGCGGCGGCGGGGATCGTGACGGCCACGGGGACTGCCCCGGTCGACCTGGAAGCGGTCCCCGTCGATGCGCGAACCTCGGAGGATGTTGGGGCTTCAGCCAGGCGCGCCATGGGTGTGGCCAACGAGGCGCCCCTCGATCTGCTCTGCGAGGTCGGCGATCTGCGGGTGTACCAGTCTCGGGTGAAGCGCGCGGGGATCGGAGGGCTGCTCGGGGGGCGTCGTGAGCCGGTGGCCGTCGTCGACGGGTGTGGTCGCGTCCGGCTGCAGCGCGAGCATGCGACGGTCGTCGTTACCGACCGAGAGGGCGCCAGCCAGGCGTTGCGCGGGCTTGTCGAGTACGGCGACCACGGGGCTCGGGTACCGCCGACCGTGCTGGTGCTGGCTGGGCGGCTCCTGGACCTGGGTGGGGTGCCGGAGGTGGAGGCCGCAGAGGCGCTGGTTCGCGCGGAGCTGGCGGGCCATCCTGCGGCGACGCCTGTAGCCTTCGTCCGTGGCGACCGCTGACCGCCCCTAGAGCAGGCGACCTGGACCGAGCTAGAACTTGTCGAAGCGCGCGTAGAAGTAAGGGCGCCGCGGGAAGAGGGCCTCGAGGACCTCGGTCCGATCGTCTCCGATCCAGGAAAGCGACCCATCGGTGACGAGGTCGCCCGCGTCGGAGCGACCCAGAACCAGCTTGAGGAGCGCCTCACAGGTCAACTCGCCATCGGTGGGACCCGTCGCCGCCTCTGCTGTCACCGGCGTCCCGAGGTTGATCCGGACCCGCTGGATCTCGCAGTCGAGGGTTAGGGACGGGGGAAGGCTTCCGGTGAACTGTCTGAGGCGGATGGCCAGTTCGGCCCCAGCCGCGTTGAGCAGTCCGGCGGGGTCGACGATCCGGAACATGGCGCCGGTGTCAGCCTCCGGAGCGAGTTCGGTAGTACTCGCGACCAGGGCCTCCGCGGGGTGACCCTCGCCACAATCGACCTCGATGCACTCCTTGCCCGCCGCGCGAGCTGCCTCCGTGAAGGCGTGGACGAGGTCGGACACGCAGACCTCGTGTCCAGGGAGATAGCACACTTCGTCGATGGCGCATCGGCTCGGTGGGAGGTTGGCGATCCGGCCCCTGAGGTAGCCGCACACCCTGCCGTCGCGCATGGCCCGCGTCGTGGCGCCATGGTCCTCGGCAATGAACTCGTCATCGGTCCACGATGGGTTCACCCGCCAGTACTCCGGCGACCGGTCGAGGGAACCCACCCAGCCCGGCGCCCACTGCTCGTAGATGCCGGGAGCCTCGGGAAGGCCCTCAGGAACAGCTGTGCCCTCGATGGCGTAGAGCCCCGAGGGCTGCGGACCCGCCTTGGACAGCGGGCCCAGAATGGACGCGAAGGGGATGGTGGTCCAGCCTAGCCGGGCGTAGAACTCGTTGATCCCTGTGTAGAGCAGGGAAAGGTGGTAGCCGGTTTCCCGCATCAGGCCGATGGCCTCGTTCAGCAACGCCGTCGAGAGGCCTTGCCCGCGGAAGTCGGGATGGGTGGCCACATGCCCAATACCGCCCATGGCGAGGCGGGATAGCCCGTAGTGGACAGGGCGGCGGTGGACCTGCACGTTGGCGACGATGCGGCCATCCACCAGAGCGAGCCGGGTGTTTCGCGGGTCTCGCCACGGATCCTGAGTGATGATGTTGTGGAACCACTTCCTCCCTCCTCGGAAGACCAACTCCAGGAGTTCCACAACGGCCTCTATCTCGTCCTCGCGGGCATATCGCAGCTCAACCGCCATGGCGTCCCCACCCTCTCCTCCGCCGTCCAGCCCGACGTATCCGCCCTAGGTGGTCCGAAGACCCTGCCAGACCTTCGCCTGCACCTCCAGCGCCACATCCAGGGCCTGCAGCCCGGCGCGGCCGTCGGGTTGCGGGGCTTGCCCCTTGCGTATGCCGTCGAGGAACCCCTGAAGCTCGTTCTGGAGGGGCTCCTGAGCTGGCACGAGGATCTGCTCCACCTGGCTCCCAATGGTGTACCCCTCGCGGTCGGCGGATAGCACTGAGCGACCGTCACGCACCACGGTTACGTCGCGCGCGGCGAGGTCAAGCCGGTACTGGGCCTTGCGGCTGTAGAGGACGCCGGTGCGGACACGGGCTTGGCTCACGGCCGATGCGGTCAGGGTGGCCGTGGCTCCGTTCTCGAACCGCAGGATCGCTGTTACGTGGTCGATGAGATCCTCGCGGATCGTCTGCCCTACGGCGGCGACCTCAACAACCTGCGAGTGGGTGAAGCTGAGGGCGAGATCGATATCGTGAATCATCAGGTCCAGCACTATGTCGACCGACCGGTCACGGCCTGTCACGGGGCTCAGCCGCTGAAAGGCGCAGTCGAACACCTGGTCGCCGTTGATCATCGTCAGGGCGGTCATCACGGCGGGGTTGAAGCGCTCGACATGACCGGTCATCAGGAACACGCCCTGCTCGTCGGCGAGCGCGACAAGCTCTTCAGCCTCCTGGCGTGAGGCGGCTATAGGTTTTTCAAGAAGCACGTGGCATCCGGCAGCCAAGCAGCGCTTTCCGACCTCGCCATGGGTGATCGTTGGGGAAGCGACGACGACGGCATCGACCCACTCGCAGAGCTCCTCGATGGTGCTCGCGGCCTTCACTCCATAGGACTCGGCAACCTCGGCTGCCCGCGCGGCGTCTGGGTCGTAGATGCCCGCAAGCCGACTGCCAGCTAGCATGGCGGCCACTCGGACATGGCGTCCTCCCATGACCCCCGTTCCCGCCACGCCTACCCTGATGGTGCTAACATCGCTCGCCATGCTCAGATCATCCTCTGCGGCCCATGGGCCGGATCGCTAGACGGCGTGGGGACCTCGCCCGATGGCGAGGAACCGCAGGCCAGCCTCTCTTGCGGCGTCGGGTTCGAACACCCGTCGCCCATCGACCAGTACTGGTGTACGGAGCGTCGCCCGCAGTTGCCCCAGATCGACTTCACGAAAGGCGTCGTGGGCCGTAACCACTCCGACGGCGTCCGCCCCGGCTGCCGCCCCCATCGCGTCCTGGGAGACGGGAAACTCCTCCAGCCGGTTCACATGGGGGTCCACAACCCGCACCTCGGCGCCCTCTGACACCAGCGCTCGGGCACACGGGAGCGCCGGGGTGTTCCTGAGGTCATCGGTGTTCTCCAAGTATGACGCGCCCCAGAGAGCCACAACCGAGCCCGCCAGCTTCCGGCCCTCGCGCTCGAGGGCCCTGCCTATCAGCCCTGCCATATGCAGCGGCATACTGTCATTCAGGCGCCGCGCAGAGGGCATGATTGTCGGTTTGAAGCTCTGGACGGGCGAGCACAGCAGCCAAGGGTCTTTCGGGATGCAGTGGCCGCCAACGCCCGCGCCCGGTAGATGGACGTTTCTCCCCGGGCTGGAGTTCACTAGGTCCCGGACTTCGTACACGTCCGCCCCCAGCTCCTCGCAGATGAGCGCTAGCTCGTTGGCGAAGGCGATCTGCACATCGCGGTACGCGTTCTCGGCCGTCTTGGAGATCTCCGCCACGAGCGCCGTTGTTGGGTGTAGCGTGCCTGAGGTGACGTGCTCGTAGATGGCCATCGCCCTGCGGGCACACGCCGGCGTAACGCCGCCCACCACTCGATCCATGGTGCTGATGTTGCGGAGCAACCGGCTCGGCATCACGCGCTCCGGGCAGTGGACCAGGTTGTAGTCGACCCCTGGGGTCCACGCGCGAACGCCTGCGATGGCCGGCTCGACGAGGCCGCTGATCGTGCCCGGCGCGATGGTGGACTCGACGACCACGAGCACTCCACTGCCCAAGTGAGGAGCGATGCCCTCAAGCGCGGCCCTCAGAGCCTTGTATCGTGGCCGGTTATCCGACGGATCTACAGGCGTCTCGACGGCGATGAACACCGCCGTCGAATGGGCAAGGTCGGCTGGATCTGTTGTCGTCGTGAAAGCCTCCTGCCGCGCGAGGTCGGCGAGGAGATCATCTAGAGCAGGCTCGGCGCCCTCGAAGGGCATCTCGCCGCGTCCAGCTTTGGCTACCTTCTGTGCATCGATGTCGTAGCCGATGGGCTTCAGACCGGCGCGAGCAAGAGCGCAGAGGAGGGTCAGCCCCACGTAGCCGATGCCGACAACCGCGGCACGCTCCTGAAGCGGGGCTGGGGCAGGGTTCGATTGGTCCATGGCAGCTCCTAAGGTTCGCTCGATAGTCGTCCTGGGGCTGGGTCAGCTCGCCTGGGCAGGTACCTGGGGGGGAGGCAGGAACTCGCCTGCCTCGCTGATGCGGTACACCGTGCCGCAGGCAGGACATGCCACTTCCTGACCCCAGTAGTCGTACGGAACCGGCACCTCCACCACTCGCCGTCCGCAGTAGCAGACACGTCCGACGAGGCGAGCCGGAGACCCGACGACGAGGCCGAAAGCAGGTACGTTCCGGGTGACGACCGCGCCGGCGGCCACCATGGAGTAGGCACCGATGCGCGTGCCGCAGAGGATGGTGGCGTGGGCGCCGATGGCCGCACCGCGCTCGACCCACGTCGGTACCAGATCCCACTCGGGGTTGTACGAGCGGGGGTACATGTCGTTGGTGAAGGTCATGTGCGGTCCGAGAAAGGCGTCGTCTTCGACGGTGACGCCCGCATAGACCGACACGCCGTTCTGAATCTTCACGCCGCTACCGATCCTGACGCCGCAGTCCACGAAGACGCTGTTGCCAAGGACGCAGTCATTGCCAATGACGGCCCCGCAGCGGATGTGGGCGAAACGCCAGACGCGAGTGCCCTCCCCCAGCACGGCGCCATCTTCGACGTCGGCCAACTCGTGAATGTACGTAGTGTCCGCGCTCACTGGTGGAGTGCTCCCCCGCTAGTCGATTCCCGCCGCGGCGGGATGCCCGAACGCTTTCCTGACGCCGAGGCAGTCTCGGCGCCCCAGCCGCCGTACGCCGGATTCTTCGGAGGGGTCGCGAAGGCTCCTCCCGCAGGCGGTTCGGCTAGCCCCGATCGTCCTGCCACAACTCGGCGCCGAAGGCATCCCATGGGAGGCGCCCTTCGTTGGGATCGGCTCGGTTGAACTGCTGGCTCGAGAGGTAGAGCAGTACCGCCCCTTCGGGCCCGGCGCGGTACCCGTGAGCGACGCCGGCCGGGATGTGAAGCAACTGAGGGGCCTCGCCTGAGAGGATCACCACACGGCGCGCCCCCCCCGTGGGGGAGCCAGCACGCACATCGACCAGCCAGACCTTCAGGGCACCCGTCAGGACGCACCATAGCTCATCCTGACGCACCTTGGGATGGACGTGGAAGGCGTTCACTCGCCCGGGAGCGGCCGCGGAGACGGACACCTGCCGGGGCTCGAACGCCACCGGCAGCCCATCCACAATGCCTTCAGAGAGCCTGGCAAGCTCCATGAAGGAGCCCTCCAGAGACACATGCCTCGCGAGGGGCGCCAGGAAGACGCCCTCGATCTCCTCGGGGGGCTCGTAGATTTGGAAGGCGAGCGACTGAGCAGCCACCTTCTCCAGCGGGATCTCCATGCCGCTCACCAACTCCCCTTCAGGGCCCGCCACCGGTCGACGTTCAGCGAGGCGTCGGCCGGTAGCTCCACGGGCAGGTCAGCGCGTCGTCCCGGTCGCACATCCGGGCGGCTTCGACGGGCTAGATCGTACACCGATTTGCGCTCTGTCGCGACATGGAGGGTCTGGTATGGGATCGCCTCGAGACGGCCGACCGCGAGGGCTATCTGCGGTGCGATCACATCGATCGTGTCCTGGCTTGTGAATGCGTCGGTGACGGCCATCTCGTAAGGCCACTGGCTCGGGCGGAAGCTGGTGCGGATCACCAAGTGCTCGGGGGCCACCCGCGCCACCGCCTCGGCAACGAGCTTGGTCAGGGCGTAGTAGTTGCGAACCGGACCCAAGGGGTCATCCTCGCGGTAATCGCCGGTCGTGCCGTCGAAGACGTAGTCGGTCGAGATGTGCACCATCCGGATGCCACGGTCCCGGCAGAGGATCGCGACGTTCCGTGTGCCCTCCACATTGAGCCGCCAGCAGGCCAGCCGATCCCTCTCCGCGCCCGCTACGTCGGTGTAGGCGGCCGCGTGCACGATGCACTGTGGCCGCTGCCGGGCGATAACGGCCTCCATCGAGGCTGTATTCGTGACATCGAAGTCGTCGACGTCCGTCGCTCGGATCCCGGGCATCAGCCCGACGAGTTCAGTGCCCAGGCGGCCACGAGCGCCGGTCAGCAGGATGTGTGAGTAGTCATCGGCCATCCCGCGGGTCGCTCCTAAGGTTGCTCCGGCACGACGTACAAGGGCCCGAAGGGGTGCCCGGGCTCCAGCGTCAGAACCAGAGCCTCACCCTCCAGCCGGCTCGGGACTTGCGCCCCCCGGCTGCCAGGTCGCGCTCCTTCGGCTACCACGGTCACCGACGCGGGCAGACCCGCCGCCGGCACGCGAAGCTCGCCATCGATGCCAGCGTAGATTGTCATGACCGCCCCTCCCGGAACGCGGCAGTCCTCCCGCACGGGCGCCCACATGACCGCTCCAGAGGGCTGATCGGTGAACCGCCAGGTCCTCCTGTCGATGGTGATCTCCGCGCAGGCTTGGCCCGCAAAGGCGACCAGGTTGCCGGCGTCATCCACGCGGAAGCTCATCACGCCATGGCCTACGTAATCCACGGTGTGGCCCCATACTCGGTATCCCTCCAGGCGCATCTCCCGTGGGGGAGGAGGGTTGTCCCGAAGCGCTTGTTCGTCTTCCTCGGGACGCCGCCCGAAGCCACCGCCCCAGCTCTCCTCATAGCCGCGGAGGTGGGGGCTGACGGAGATGGCGCCGTTCGGGAAGCGGCAGGCGAGCCAGTCGCCCGTGCGCGAGAGCACCTCCGTGTTGTCGTTCGCGTCCGAGAAGAAGCCTGTGCCGCGGTACGAGCCCAGGGCGTAGAGGATCTCGAACCAAGTGCGCTGGTCGTAGCCCAGGCTGCCGGACTGGTCATCGCGAGGCCGGAAGCCCAGGAAGGTGGCGCTGCCCCCAGAGCTCGCTCGCCGCTGGGTGCCGACGATGTCTCGCTTGCACCGCGCCGCGACGTCGGTCCCGCCCCGGGGCGTGACCGGGTAGGTGAGGTCCACCAAGAGGTCAGTCAAGATGATCATCTCGCTGACGCTCTCCAGTGGTCCCTCGAACCTAACCAGACGCCCAGGTGTGACCCACCCGCCTCGGGGCACCGGCACGTGATCGATGCCGAACAGATTCTGCCACCGCTCCAGGAGTGGCTCACCCTCGAAGCTCAGCAGGGGCGGCGGCCCGGACCAGACAACCCTGCCGCCTTGGTCGACCAGCTGCTCCATCAGAGCGAGCAAGGCCGCGGGGGGATGGGGCTCGAAGAGGGCCGCGAGGGTGGTGAACCTCCGCCCGGCAATGACCAGGGCCCCGTCCTCAACCTTGCCCATCTCCACCGCCTGCCACGCGGGGATGTAGTTCGCGTAGCCGTACTGGGTCATCCAGGAGCCGAAGCGCTCATCCACACTCACAAGGTCGAGGGGGTACAGCATCATCACGTCGACGTCGCGGTGTTGCATGTCCTGTACTGTGTTGTGCTGCGGGCTCGAAGCCGTGCCGAAGGCGGACTGCAGCCAGCCGTGCCGCATGGATATCTCCTGGGGGCTCCCCCAGTGGGCAGCATAGGAGAAGGGCACCTCGTTGACGATGCCCGTGGAGCAGCCGAGGGCGAGGCCGTAGTAGTTGCGGTCCAACCACCCGCCCTCCGAGTGGTCATTGCCGGTGCCGGTCAGGAACTCGCCCCACTTGAAGTAGTCGTGGCAGGCAGCCGAGGCCTGGTGGACGGTGCATGACCAGATGAAGTTCGAGGTGTACTCATACATGTTCCGGGCCCCGTGGTCATGGCCCGTGTCCCATCTGTCGATGGTGGGGCTCTCCGCCCATGTGGCGTGGGCACGGCTCTCGAGCTTGTGCCCCATTGCCCTCTCCATGTAGCGTTTCGCGTCCACGAAGAGATCGACCACACCATCCTGCAGAAGCCTGTAATAGCGCGCTCGGAGGAGAGAGGTCCGGCGAATATCCTCGGGCGTGGGCCCAAGAACGTGCATCATGCCCTCCTTGGCTCGGAGGTCATTGCGGGTGTCCTCTTGGCCGCGGCAGAAGTAGACGAGGTACTTGGCGAAGTCCTCGTACTCCGCTCCGTACTCCTCGGCGAACCGCCGCCGGAGGCCATCACTGACGTAGCGGAGCGCGAACTCCCCGTTGTCATGATGGGTGAAGTAACCCCAATCCTGTTGGATGTGCATCTCATCGGAGTAGAGGGCGTTGAAACGAACCCCGCGGTCCACATACATGTCCACGAGGCCCTGTAGGAAGGGCAGCGCCTGCTCGCTGAAGTAGTCCATCTCGGGGGTGCGGTAGCTCTGTACGACGAGCACACGGTTCAGATCGCCGACGTCCGCCCTCCCTTGGCCCGAGACCTCGATGCGAACCGCCGCGTAGTCGCCCGAACGGACGCGCGTGCCCTCCCAGACCTCGACCTCCGCGGCATCGGTGATCTCCACGATGTCGGCAGGATCGACGGCGAGGTAGGGAGTCCCTGAGACCGGACTCTCGCGGAAGGCGAAGACCCTCACGCCGGCGTCCTCGATGGAGAGCGGCCCTTTGTTGTTGCACCACTGGAGCTGCCGCCAGAGCTGAACGTTGAAGGCGCCCGTCTGGGGATCTCGCAGGCCCTTTCGGTAGTGCATCCAGGTGCCGTACTCGCCCGTCCGATCGCGGTAGCCAGGTCCGATCTCCAGCGGACTGAGAAGACTCAACTCCAGCGCGAGGCCGTACCCCGCGGCGAACTCCGCCACCTTGGCGATGTGGTCAGCGTACTCCTCGGTGTCCGGCATGAGCCGGCGTGGCGTGTCCTGACCCGGCCGGTACTGCTTGAAGAAGTGGTCGAAGGAGATGAGCAGGGTCCTCTGGCCGGCAGCCTGAGCCCTCTCGCAGATAGCGCGGAGGCTGTCCTCTCTCTTGTCGAAGGTGAGGGAGAGGTCGAGGACGGCGTCCGGATCCGCGGACAGTGTCTCCAGCTCGGCATCGCTGACGAGGATAATGCCCTGCCTGCCAAGCTGGAAGGCGAAGGGACCGGGGTAGCTCGCAAGCTCGCCTACGTACAGGTTCTCGGGTACAGCCATGTCTGTAGTGTCCTCCTGCGGTAGGGCGGCTCCGGCCAGAAGGGCGCCGATGGCGAGAACCGCGGCGATGGGACGGCTGAGGGTGTCCATGGACTCATCCTTGCGGTCGTTGTGCCCACAAGGTTCCTGGACCGGAGCTTGAAGACCTGCGGCGAGCGCATGTCCGTAGGCCGCACGGCTCAGGCGGCGCACCGCCTCACGAACCGAGCAGCGCCCCCGCGGAACATCAGGCTCGAGTGCTGAGGCCCTTTCACGCTCCGGCGCGCTCAGGGACGCGGCCGCGTTCGGCGGCGCCTCACGAACCAGACCACACTCGCCGAGACAACCAGGATGCAGCCACCCCATGCCCAAGGCGACCGAATGCCGTTGTGCACTGCAACGCGGCCTAGGGTCGCGGCTTGGCTCGCCATGGGGGCATCGGCGCCCGCCCAGCCCATGCTCTCGATCTGACCGGACAGCGCATCGATCTCGCAGACATACGGGTACAGGGGACTTCCATCCGGGTAGACCGGATCTGACTCCGGCGCTTGCAGTTTGACGTACCACCGGAACACGCCCCGCCACTGCCCGAGGCTCGCTTCCCCATCTACTCCAGCGCCCTCCAGACCGAAGGCAGCGGCCCCGATCGCGATCGCCTCCTCGCGGGAGATGACGTTCGCGGGCACGGGGTACTGCTCGTCTGCAACCTGGTGATAGGAGACGATGGCACCACCCGCCATTGCAGCGGCCCCTACGCTGATGTACGTGGGCTGCCCTTCCCGGTCCACTATGCCCTCCCCGTCGACGTGGATTCGGCCCGAAACGCCTTCGGGGCAATCCTAGTCAAGCTCACGAGGGTCAACGCCTATGGTTCGCACAAGCACATCCTGGACAGAGCCCAACGCCTCC
>JAEAME010001047.1_pt1 | contig 21779 bp, 26 predicted proteins | sample 8958731 | NCBI WGS metagenome assembly JAEAME01 (sample SAMN16933194, study PRJNA681113) | bioreactor sludge metagenome | isolation source: anerobic bioreactor sludge (Control) | place: India:Bengaluru | collected 2018-10-24 | reverse complement strand
CAACGGCACGAAAGCCAACGGACGCCCCTTCTGTTCGGTCACGATGTTCTCGTACGTGCCGAATCCCTGGGACAAACGCAGCTGCAGCAATTCCGCCGTAGCGGTGACATCCCCAAGGGCAGTGTGCGCCTTTTCCAGCATGATGCCATTGCGCTTGCAGGTTTCCCCCAGGTTCGATTTCTTGTATGGTTCGGCGATGTTCGTCAATGCCTTCGTACACAAGAAGCGTTTCGGATGAATACCATAATTGGCCAAGAAGGCAAAATCGAACGGCGCATACTGCGCCACCACGATCGTGTCTTCGTCAATCAGATTGCCCAGCGCGGACATTCCCTGCTGTTCCAACATGCCGAAGGCCAACTGCTCCTCGGTGATCCCGGTCAGATCCTTGATGAATTGCGACAATCCATGCGGTACGTGCAGTTTTATATACGTGTGCAGCATCCCGATTTCCCGGAAAGCCGCATCCAGTTTGATGGCTCCGATCTCGGTGACTTGTTCCAGGGTGTGGTCCAGACCGGTTGTTTCGAAATCGAGCACCAGATAATTTAGTGACATATACAAATCTCCTTTGGCAGTAGGCTGCCAGCCAGTATAAGTGCTTATGCTTCCGGAACCAGGATATATGCCGTTTGATAATCCTGATTCTCATAGTAGCCCTTCTCGACCTCGGTTTCTTCCAAAACATCATAGTCGTTTCCATTATCCAAAACGAAAGATGGAACCAATTGTTTGTCCAAATAACGAGCGACACCATCAACCGGCGCATCCGACAACAATACCAATGCGCCGCCATTGCCCTCTTGTATCGCTTCGGCCAGTAAATCATGCAGTTGTTTTACATTCATGATCAAAACCTCCCAGGCAGTAGGCTGCCAGCCAATAGGATTGCTTACAGAATTTTGAAATCACCCGGCAATTCCCGGGCATAATACCGACGGTGGGATTCCCCTGCAACCGGGAAACATAAGGCATAGGGCTCGGCAATGACCGGATCGTCGTCGGCCCACCAAACAACAGCATAGGAATCATATGAGGTACCGGAAGCGTCATCAAAGACACGGATAACTTCCTCACTGGATATTAAAGTACCACATTGTTGCAACATAACAAACACACTCCTTCTGTTTTGGTATAAGTGCACAAAAGAAAACCCGCTCGGCGGCGGGCTTGCATCAAACAGTCATGTTGGATGCTACGATGACTTCCAATTCCCCGTGAATCTCACTGAAAGGATAGAACACACCGGTGTTGTCCGCCAAGAGGCCGAAACAGCCCCGGCGATGCACAACGGTCGCGTCCCCTTCTGATAGGCAGCGAATCCGATCGCCTTCGTAAATTTCGACGTTATGCACGTCGTTGAAACCGACCCATTCGGCGACCGTTTCCGGATGTACCCGGATCAACTTGGGACTGCGCGGCATATTCCAATCCGCGAAACCGGAAATGACAATATACCAGACCGAATCTTCTTCCTGCACCGGGCCGACACATTGCAAAGGCGGAAGCAATTCAAAGAGGAATCCGTAAACCAATTCCTCCCTGTTCCACACCTTTGCTCTGAACTGCACTTGTCTAGGCATACACATCTCCCCTTTCGATTATGATAAAACCTTCTCGCCCGCCCGGGCAATAATGGTGTACTTGTTTCCATTTTCATCCACAAGTTCGTAGCGTGCTTCCTTGTCGCTCTCGATCACCGAGTGTCTGAGCTGACAGGATGCAAACCCCTTACAGACTTGTCGCATCAATTCGTTTGCCTTGTGTATGTTCATCGCGTGTGCCATCGTATCCTATCTCCTTTTATCATCCAATGTTAATGCTATTGTAACATTCCTACCCAAGATAGGGATAGTTTTGTAAGCGCATTAAAACCGAAAGTAAGGAAATATTTCACAAAAAGTTTTCCAATTGCAGACAAAATGCGACTAACGATGTGTAATTGGCCAAAAACCCCGGTATTAGATTAAGGCTAACCACCCAAAACCACGGCCTGACCGGTACGGGTGCGCCAAAAGCCTGCAGTGACAACGAATCTCCGTTCAGCAGAGGGGATAAATCAAGCCCGGAATCGAGACGTCCAACAGACCAAAAACTAAGTCATCGGTCAGTGTTCCAAAGTTTTGTTCCTCTGATCAGCGGGGCGATGCTTTCCGCAGGAAATCCAATCGCAAGCGCCGGCATTCCGAACCCACTCCGTCTGTTACTACTACTATTGCCTAATAGACGAATAGAAGGGGGAGGAAAGGAAAGGACAATGCGCAGGTGGGGACGGACGGTTGCCAGGAATGCCGACAGAACAGCGTTGGGGACCCCTCAGTGCCCTCCCCATCGGACTCCGATGAGTATCCCTCATAAGGAAGGACGGACGAAGGTTGTGTTTTCCCCCCGTAGAAAAGAACACCCACGGGAGCAAGAAGGGGACGGAAACGGAAAACAAGTGCCATCCCCTAACCTGTGTTCCTTTTGCGCAAGGAAACCACGCCAGGAACCAACGCCAAGGACCATCAGGGGAAAGACGACTAGGGGAAGGTGCCAGGGACCCACGGAGGGGTGCAATTCCCCCTTGCGCCTGGAACAGAGTGCGTGGTACAATGAGTGCGCAGGTTCCTTGACCGGGGACCTACGCGAACCGAACATCAACGGTTACCAATGCTCATTAATGCGAATCAGGATCCAACTGCCGGGCGCTCCACGCGCCTCACTGCCGGCAGCTGGGTCCTTTTTTGCGTGGGTTCGTTCAATCGAACATCTCGGCGAGCATCAGGTCGTGCAGGTTGCGGATGCCGGCGGCGAAGCGCAGGGCGTAGGTTTCCGGTTCGCAAGGCAGGTGATGGGCCAGGCGTTGGCGGATTGCCTGCACGCCCCCGGCAAAGACCGGGTTCAGTTCGAACGCCTGCTCGTGGCCGAGAACCGGCGTGTAGTTCGGGAACCCGTCGGAAAGGACGGACAATTCGGCTTCGAAACGATTGTCGAAGATCTCGCTCGGGGCGAAGGCGTAGTGCAGCGCGATCTGATTGTCCACGAAAGCATCGTTCACCGAAACCCGGCTCTGCGGCCCGGAACTGTAGTCAAAACGCCCGTTCATGTCCGCGCAGCAGGCTTCCAGCACTTCGACGCGGGTCGGATTCTTGGCGAAGAAACGGGACCAGTAACGCAGTTCACGCTCGACGTCCCACGTGCAGTCGTCTGTCTGGTTGTAAGGGGTGAGGCGCAGGTTCAAAGCGTCGCAGATCTGTTGGTTCTCATAGTTCATGATGGTTCCTCCTTCTGTTTGGCAAAGCTCAGCAAAGCGACGGGTTCGTGCATGTCCAAGGACTCCGAAGGGGACCCTCAGTCGTACAGATTCACCTGCAGGCTGTCCAGTGTCGCCAGCTTCATCTCCTGCATCCCGCGGGCGTCAAAGAACGCACAGATCTGATCGATGTACGTGTCGGACTGGGTGTAGCGCAGATCCGCCGGCGTGAGCCCGAACAGGAGCATCGCCATCGGGATGCCGCGCTTGTCGGCCAGCACCGCCTGCACGGACAGGATCCCCTGCTTGTAGACGCACACCTCGTAACGGTCGATGTCATCATAGACCAGCATCAGCTTGAAATCCTCTTTCTCCACGACCACGCGGGCCAGCGTTTGGGCCAAATCCTCAAATTTCATCATTTCCAACATATCGATTCCTCCTTGTTTTTCGGCAAAAAGCGGCAAAAGGACAAACGAACGGGGGGTCCGATGGGGACCCCTCATCCGCAGCAGATTCAGGCGTTCGGGTTCACGGCAGGAGCCGGTGCGGACGCAGCCTGGCGCTTGGCCTGGACGCGCTCTCCTAGTTGGGCCGTGCGGAAACGGGCGTCATCGTAGACGACAACCGCCTTGTCCCCGGCGTAGCGTCCGGTGTCCTGGATCACGACCGCCCATTCCATCAACAGCTGTCTGCCAGTGGGCACACCTTCATGGGTGCGCTTGTCGGTCAAAATGAGCAGGGTGCCGTCCGCCAGCGTGTAGTAGGCGCCGGGCAGACCGGGGTAGCCGAAGAACGCCTTGCCGTTCTCGAAGAAAGCCTTCGTTTCGATCAAGGTGGTGACCCCATTGGCTTGGGCGTTCTCCAGTTGTTCCAGGTAGTTCAGCACTTTCGTGCGTTCGCCATCGGCACAGCGTTCGAGCAGGGCGTTGGCAAGGGTCAGTGATTGGGTGATCGGAATACGTTTCAACATGGATGGTTCCTCCTTTTGTTTGGCGAAAAAGTGACAGGACGGCTAGGGAAAAGCGGAAAAAGTGAGGACCCCTACGGGGACCCCTCACTCCGTCGCTTTCTTGTGCAGGAAATACTCCGCATCCAGGGCGAAGCTGATGATCTCCTCGGTCAGCTCGAGCGTGAGCGCAACGTCGGAACGATCCAGCTTTTGCAGGCTGAATTCCATCACGGCGCCGGAGTAGCGATCGGGCGGGTAAGCGGGATCACGGTAAAGCAGGGCGAACGGAATCTCCAGTCCGGCGAACGGACCCTGTTCGTCCAGGAAAACGACGGTACCGCGCAGGTACTCGTCGGCATTCACGGCCGGAGCCAGGCGCATGCCGAATGTTTGGGAAGTAGTTGCGATCATCGGTAAAACCTCCTTCTTTTTTGGCAAAGGGACAAGGGGACGGGGGATCCGATGGGGACCCCTCATTCCCCGGTAAATCCGGGATTTTCAGCGGGCGTTGGCGGGTTCCTGGGCAACGGCGGTTCGGGGCAGTGTCGGCACGTGGCGGAAACCGAGTTCCATCCGGCTGCAGATGCCGGCCATGAACCGGGCATAGGCCAGCGGCATCGGCTTGCGCGCGGTCCACTTGCCGGTGGTCCAGTTCTCCACGCCGTGGTTCTCGTAGTGGATCACGAGTTTGGCCAGGCCGTGCTCGGACGCCCAACGGGCTGCGCGCATGGCGGCCGCCAGTTCCCCGCCGATCGCCCCGCACTCCGCGGTGGTTGTGCCCTGGGCGCGGCCGTAGAGTTTGCCGTTTTCGTCCAGCAGCGCGAACTCCCACCAAGCGACTCCCTGTTCACGCATCAGCACGCCCTTGGTGTAGGCGTGCAGGCAGGCGGGCAAAGGTTCCGGCTCGGCGGCGGCAGTTTCCAGGCGCAGGCTCAGCGGATCGAAAGCCCCGGGGAACGGAATCAGGGTGGGGGAACCGTCGGTTCCCGCCACCAGCCAGGAGTCGGCTTCGAACAGGAACCCGGAGGCAGCGGCGGGATCCAGCGCGGATGGGATCGTGCGCATAACCTTGCCGTTGGAATTGGCGAGGGTGAGCGTGCAGGAACCGGCGCCGAAGACGACCTCCGCAGTCCAACCACGGCGCATCTCCGGAAACTGGGGCAACGGGTGACGGATAACGACACCGGCAACAACAAAGGTTTGAACACCGACAACTACAGATAACATGATCATTTCCTCCTTCAAAATAGAATACAAAGGGCAGTCCCTTTCCCCCACCAGCGACCCGGATGGGTCCGGGTACACAAAGAGCGGGGCGGTCCCCACCGCAAGAGCCGGACCGTCCGTGGGCAGGGCCCGTCACACCGACTGTTCGATGTCCGGACGTTGATCGGGAAAGGGGCGAACGTTTGGCAACGGCGGCAAACGGGGAGGTGGGGACCCCTCATCGGAGTCCGACGGGGGGTGCCCGAAGGGGAAGCGAACGGGGTGGATGCGACCGGAACCGCCGGCTGGCAAAGGGGGATCCGAAGGGCAGGCAAACACCCGCCCTTGGAACCGGAAATCCGCCGACGAACCGAAAGACCCACCGGCACCCGGGCCCGCTGGTCGGGCAGGGGTACCGACCCCACCGGCACCCGAAGGGACGGGCGCTCATTTGCCGAAGTCCGTCAGCCAGACTTTGATGCCGTTCTTGTAGACACGGACATACTCGACCTGACCGGACTGGACCCCTCCGACCCAGACATTCTTGCGGAACTTCAGGGCTTTCATGCGTTCGGCCTTTTCCGGATCGACGGCAGCCAAAGCGGCGTAGTCGGATGCCCCGAAATGCGTTGGCGTCAAGTCGGCAAAACGGAACTGGTCGGTGACGCTGAAGGTACGGCCCTGCAACTCGCATTCGAACCCGTCGAAAGTGAGCGTGTCCGGAATGTCCGCTTCGCTCAAGCCGGAAACATCGCCGGCCATCATCACGACGGCGGCACAACCTTGGCGGTGCTGAGCCACGAAAGTCCCGTCGCGTTCCCAGGTGATCAGTTCGCGGAAGCCTTCGTAATGCAGACTCACCAACGTAGCGAAGTTGCGGTAAGGTTCCGGTTTCAGTCCGGCCCAGAACGCTTCGATCTCGTCCTCGCGCGGGTTGCGGTCCGGCTCCCCGTTGCGGCGCAGCTGTTGTTTGAACAGACGCAGGTAAGCCTGATGCTGTTTGTTGACCAATTGTTTCTGTTCCTCCACATTGCGGGCGAAGTTGGTCAAGTAGTGGACGGCGAAATCGGCGGCGGCACTGAACGCGCCGGCATCCACGCGTAGTTCGCGGGCGCGCGCCTCGTAGTAGTGCTGCGATTCCTCCTGCTGGGACAGGTAACGGGCCAGCGTGTCAAGAAACACCGGTGTCACAACATTGTGTTTCAGCGCCAGTTTCATGACATCGCGGGCGGTCTTGTCGGAGAAATCGACTTGACGGTAGAAGGCCACCGCACCCTGCAATTTGTCGATCGCCAGTTGGCGGCCATCCGCGATGTGGCTGGCGAAATATTTCATGTCATGGCTATAATCCAGAACCAACTGGAAGCCCGCACTCGTGATGGACGGATCGAAACCGTCCACATCGACGCCTTCGCCACGCAGGAAGTCGAGGAACTTGTTGCACAGTTCCACCAGATTATGGTCGCGTTCATCCTGCGTCCCAGCTTCCTCCAATTCAGCGATCCAGCGATTGAGTTCCTCCACGCCTTCGTTCAGGAAGGTATGGACCTTGATGCCGCCGATCTGGTTCTTGGCTTTGCGCAGGCCGGTTTCGACATCCGGTTTGATGCCGCCGGTCTTTTCGCTGCGGTGGTCGAGATGGAAGACGGGGCCGGCAGGGTCGAGCACTTTGACGTCAGTGGAATATTTCCGCAACAGGTTTTGGGTCATTTTGGACAACATGATGGTTTTCCTCCTTTTGGATGCAAAAAAGGGCCGGCAAGCGCCGACCCCAGTAACGGACGATGGTTATTCCGCATTCCCGATGATCAGGGTTTGCAGCGAGATGCCGAAGCGGCGTTCCAACTCTTGCAGCTGTTGGCGCACGGCGCGCTCGGACACTTTGTATTTCTTGAAGGCGGCCAAAAACGGCATTTGTTGACGGTAAGCGCCCCCGTGTTTGGCCGCATCGATCTCCCAACGGATGGCGATGGCCAACAGGAACACCAGGCGTCTGTGACCGCTGGCTTCGGCTTTGAGTTTGGCGTGGTCCGCCTGCAAAGCCAGGACTTCAGGGCTGTCCAGCGCCTGGCCTTCCTCTTTGATCAGGTAGGCGGCCAAGCGGTTCAGCTGCAAAGCAGCCGCTTCGCATTCCTGTTCCAATGACTTGACGGTTGCCTGCAGGTTGGTGAACCTGCCGATATCGTTTTTCTTCAACATGCTCAGATTCAAGCGACTCATGGCGTGGACCAAAACCGACTGGAGGGTGGCATTGCCTTCGAGAGAAGACGGGAAGCGGATGATGGTGCCCTGGTTACGGTTGCCTTTCTTATCCGCAAAGTGGATGTCGTACTTCTCGATGAACGGCAACAGGGAATCGGGCACAAAATCCTTGAGGTCGACCGCAAAGCGTTCCTCGAACGGACAACCGGCCACCAGTTCAACACTGTCTTCGGTTTCGACCAACGAATAGTCGAGGAAAAAGGCATCGGCTTCCTTGAAATTGTCGAGGATGTGGCGGTTCTTGCAGACCACCGTTTGGTCCCCATCGAAATCGGCCCCGGACTGGGCCTCCGGATGCATATCCCACAGGCTGTAGCAGATCAGCCCTTGAAAATAGCCCAGTTTGGCCCACTTCTTGTAGAATTTCATCGTTTCCGGCGCGGCCCAGGCTTCATCCTGTTTGGCATTGACGCGTTGGGCTTCCCACTCATGCAGGAACGGGAAGCGGAACAGCAGCGCTTCCTCGGCACAGGCAGCCAGTTTGCCATCCTTCAGCTCGACCATCAGCGCATGGTCCTTGAGGATGCCGGCGTTCGGATGTTTGTCGGCACAAACGCCGTATTTTCCCTGTTTCAGGAACTGGACGACGGAATAGGGATCGACAACCATGTGGCGGAGCGATGCATCCTTCACGATCAGGCTTTGCCCGCGTTGGATGGCTTTGAGGGTGGACTTGACCAAGGACAGGAGTTTGTTGTTCACGGCTGCGGAGCCGAGCGCCAACTCCTTGTCGGCTTCGATCAGGTAAAGGGTCAGGTTGTCGACTTCGTTCTGGACATCGGCATCGGTGATCAGGGAGACCTGTTCCCCGTCGAGGTCGGTCGTTTCCTCCGGCGCTTCATACCCTTGATAATTGATGTACTGTTTCAGGGCATCGGTATCAAACGACAACAGACGTTGGATTTCGGCCTTGGTTTCGGCCACCAACCCTTTGGCCATCGGGGCGTTGAGGATGGCATTGAGCACTTGTCGGCTCAATTTGAGCGACTCGTGTTCCTTGACTTCGCGGGCCTCGTTCAGGATGCTGAACGAAAGCAAGCTGTCCTGCATATGCACGGTCGGATCGCCCTTGGTGCAGCCGGCGAAGAAGGCAATGTCGACGCCGAGTTCCTGGCGCAACTCCGGATAGACGGTCCCGAAACCTTTGTCCACATACAAGGCACGGCCTTGGTAGCCGGCTTTGTGGAGGTTCAGTTTCTTGGCCAAGTTTGCGTCGAACAGGAAGGCCCCGTCCATCGCATCTCGTACCATGCGCTGCATTTCCAGCACTTTCACGCCGATTTTGCCGTTCTTTTGGAACTTGGGTGCGAACATGTTCACAAAAAGTTCCACTTCGAACTCCGGAAAATGCCCGATAATCCGGCGTTCAAACCGGCCACCGGCCAATTTGCGGCGGAATGTCGTGATTCGCGCCACTTTGTCGGGGCGTTTGGTCCCGTCCGGATCCACAATTTCACTGGTCAGCGTGATTTCCTCGGTCTTTTCGAACGTGAAACCCTCGAAAACCGGGATATCCTTCGAAGCCGAAGCCGGCAGTTGCAGACGGTTGCCGGCCTTGTTGGCATCAAAGGTGGTGTGCGCCCCGTCATGCCCGTAGTGGGCTTCGGGACGGAACCCCATCCGTTCGGCGTAGGGGCCGACACCGACGCGGGCATCGACGTAGGTCGTGTCGCCCCCGCGTTTCTGCGAGTTGGACCCGGTGAAGACCTCGTAGTGGCGCAAGTCTTCCTTCTCGAAAACGCCGGCGGTCTTCTTGAAGAAGATCCCTTCATCGACGACGTAGAGGTCGGGGTGGGTGTTTTCCCCGCCCAATTCCACGGCCATGGACACGTCATTGACGTGCATCAACCGATCGACTTGGGAATAGCCGATCGCCCCGCTGGAGGTTTCCAGCTTCAATACGCCGACCACTCGCATGACCGCATGCGCATTGCGGACCGTTTGCCCGCTGTTGGTCACGAATTTGTTGTAGTACGGGCTGCCGGGAGTCAACCCGTTTACGACGATAATGCAATTGACAGCGGCGACGTCGTCCTCGTCCTCCAGATTGGCGACGCGGACCCAGCCTTCGGTCTGGATGCCGGGGACGAATTGTCCCTGCTTGACGATGCTGGTCATCATCGGCGGGATTTTGTCGCTGGCAGCAGTTTCCGAGCGGTAAGCTACGGCTTCGGCCATGGAGACACGGGTGACGGAAACATTGATCAGGAAATTGATCAGTTCCGCCTTTTTCAACTTCCAGACGCCTTTCGGTCTGGCACCTTTGTCGATTTGCGCCATCTCCGCTTTGACGAGCGCGCGCAATTCGGCCACTTTCAGGGTTTGCAGTTGATCTTGGACATAGGTTTTCATGGGGTAAAACCTTCCTTTCTTGTTTGGACAGAGGGACGGACGACAAAAACGGGCAACACCTCCTTTCCGGGGCAACCGGGAGACGAAACGGGCGGCAACGGCCTCAACTAAAACGGCAAATCGCTGCAGTCGTCCTCCTCCGGCAGATAGTAGCGGATATCCTCCAGATAATCTGAGAACTGATCGGAATCGGTGTGCAGCCAGTGCGCCAGGATGGCGAACCCCAACAAGGCACAGTCACTGCCGAAATGGGAACGGTAGTAGTGCATGTTCTCCATTTGGCTGAACACGTCCTCCAGGTTCAGGTACTGGATGTCCCATTCGCAGACATCCCCGTCCTCGCGGAAGGTTTGGGTGATATTGACCGCGTAGCCGCAAACAAAGCCGTAATAACAGACGCGGCGGAAAAAGCCGGCTTTCTCCGGCAAGACGAAAACATCCAACCGACTCAGGATATGTTGTTGGATATCCGAATCGATGTAGGGAGGCATCGGGATATGGTTCCCGAAAGTGAAGACGCAGTTGTTGTAAGGGATGAAAGTGTTGCTTGTTGTTTGGGTAGTCATGATCATTTCCTCCTCTTTAGTGGCAGGTGCGACGTTTACGGCAGTTTGTTGGTTATTCATGAGTAAGTTCCTCCTTGGTATTGGCGTGGGTAACAGCTGTCCAAATAAAGCGAATCCAAATAAAGTGAGTGCAAATAAAGGAAGACGGCACTTTCGGCAAAGGCTTTGGCTTCCTGGACGGGTGCATAATACCGCGCATCCACAGTGAGGAAGGAAACCATCTGCTTATTCTTTTTCATCTCCCGGATCTGCGCCTTTATCCATTGGGAGTACTCAATGGTAAGGGGAGTGGTAGTCCGCCATTTATTTTTGGCCCATTTGTAGACACCGTCATTTGCCGAAAGCAGATGGATTTCGTCATAGCCGGCATGTTTGGCCCACAACAGCCCCTTCTTGGCTGCCTCCAGGTCACCGCCGATCCAGTGACTGGCCCCCGAGCAAACCCCACTGTCACAATAGACAAATTCCGGCTCCGGATAATCCTCAGTGGCTTCCAGAACAACAAAGCCATAGCCGGCAACGTCTTGGGATTCATAATTCCAGTAGCTGGCAAGGTGAACATAAGCTGTCTTTTTCATAAGTATTTCCTCCTTATGTGGGCAAGAGTGACGGACGATTGGCAAAGAAAATAAGGGATCCAAAAAGGACCCCTTATTTGGCTTCGGCTTTGTCGTAGAGGCCAGCCTCGACATAGGCCCGTTGGATCCGGACTTCTGCCAGAAACATGCGTTTGAGGAAGGCGTCGAAAATGAACGAATCCGGCAGTTCCTTGGCATTCCGGATGCCGCATTGGCGCATCAGCGGTTCGAGCATCGCGACATCCGACTGCGGTTCGACATACGGCAAGCCTTGTTCCCGTTCGTAGAGGAACCAAGCCGCATACGCCCGCGCATCGACCTCCTCCCAACTCATCAGGTAGCCGAGCGTTTGGCTGTCGGTTTTGTCCGCGATCTGCATCATGTCCAACAGAAAGTCCTGATCTTCGGAATAGGACCAGTAACGGGCCCACTCGGCCTTTTCCTGACACCAGTAGATCGGGAAGGCCTTGCGTCCGTTGGCATGTTGCCAGATGTGGCGCATTTCGTGCGCCAAGGTTTCCGACAAATCGCGGGTGTCCTGCGGCAAAGGATCGGCAAGGTTGATCTCGACGCGGTTTTGGTCCAGATGTGCGCAACCGGCAAAGGCAAACGCCCCAGCGGCAGCCGGTTCATCCACGAAGCGGACACGGGGTTTGACCCCCAGTAATTCTTCCAAGAGCGCACGGTGACTGTAAAATTCATCAGGGACGGACAACAGAATATGGGACAAAGAAGCAGCTTTGAAGATCGACATGACGATCTCCTCCTTTCTTGGGCTGAAGGGACGGACAACAAAAAAGGGACCCCGCAAGGTCCCTTATGATTTGGAATAAACGGCAAAAACGATGGCGACGAGCAAATGCCACACGGCACGGGCCACAAATCCGGCCAGCCCGAGGTAAAACACCGCCATCAGCGGCAGGATCAGGAAGATTTCCTGGCCTTGCATGCTGGAAGTGGGAACGATCCAGTTGATGAATCCGTACACGTTCTCCAAGGAGAGCGCTCCGGACAAAAGGGACAAAATAACAATAACTAGCGATGCGGCTTCATTCTTTTTCATTTTCATGTTCATTTCCTCCTTTTATGGACAAAGCAACAGGGCAGTTGACAGGTTCAGATTTTGCGTTGGGCTTGGATGCGATCGAGACGGAGTTTCATCTCACGGTCGCAACCGAAAAGCATAAACGAGGATGTAAGCGCCAATAGCTCATTCAAAGCAAAGACGGATTTTTCCGCCCCCATCCGGGCAACAGCGTAATCGTCCGCAAAAACTTCTTCTCGGGCGATTTTCCCTTTCTGACTCAACAGAACACGCCCCAATTGGCTGACGACGAAAGGTTTTGTCACTAGATCCGCATCCCGGGTATGGCCCACTTCATGCCATAGGACGAATTCCTGCGATACAGGAGACAGGGTTTCGAAGAAATTGTCGACGAAAACCACCGGACGGCCAAAAGGATCCTTCGCATTGGCTGCAATGACGGCACCGTTTATGCCCAACGTTTGATCGCATTTCACGACCGTAACGCCGTCGACGGACTCCAATTCATGGCAATCCACCAAATCCAAGCTTTCATCCAGCATGTTTCGGACGATGTCTACTGCAGAAACAAAAACGCGGGCATTGAGGGACCAAACATTTTTGCAGCGATCGATAAAGTTTACAGCTGTACTTTTCATGATATTTCCTCCTTATTTTGGCAAAAGCAACGGGCAACAAAAAAGGACCGCTTTTGCGATCCTTATCTTCTGAAAGCCGGGCAAACCAGCATCCAAAGCAACCAAAGGCCCAAAAGCAAGCCGACAAAACCGCCTACAACAGGGAGCAATTCGGCAAGGAAAGGGGCGTTTGCGACAAGCGTTTGATAAGACTGCGTCAGTTCGGACATTTGGGCGGCGGCATCAGCAAAGAGTGTTTGCACATAGGAATCGACTACAGCAAGGGCCGTGCTGAATAGGGAAACAATAACGGCAATAATACTAACGAATACAACTTTACTCATGGTAATAACTTCCTCTCTATAGGGGCGTATGGGGACAGGGCATATGACAAGGGGCCTATAGAGACCCCATTGTAGGAAGGGCCTTATAGCAAGGGGCTTATGCTACTGTCTTAGTACGACGAGTGATAGTGAAGAGCTTGCGTACAGGGAAGGTGATGATGCGTACTGCTACCTTAACAACAGTCCATGTCATGCGTACTACTGTACGGATCATGCGTGTCAACACCATACCGAAGATAGCAAAGGCAGTAGCAACACGTGCTTCTGCTGTCAGGTCGTTCACATCTACTACTTGAACAGGGGCTGTGCTGTAGGCTGCTGCTTCCTCATTGACTACTGCTACTGGCACAGGGGCTGCTGTGTGTGCTGCCTTGCGTGCATCCACACGTGCATGGTGACGCTCCATGTGCATGCTGTGTTGCTCTGCCCAAATGAAAGGGGCGTCCTCATAGGACACACATACACCTGTGCGCACACCTACCCATACTGCGTGCAGTACTGCTTTTGTGCGGGCAATGAAACCTAGTGGCTTAGGGGATGCAGGCACAGCAAGGATAGCCTGTTCTGCTGCACGCAATACTTCTACTGCCTGTTCTGCTTCTGTATACGCTGCTTCTACTGCTGCCTCGTCCGCACCCTCTGCACGGGCTTGGTTCCATTCTGCTCCTGCACGAACGACTTCTTCACGCGCGGCTTTCAGGTCACCCATGACCTTGTTGACAGCTGCTTCTCTCTCTGTGTCAATGATTGTTTCAGTGGCAACAACGTAGTCTGCTTTGGCTGCAGCTACACCTTCTTTTGCGCCCGCAGTAGCAACGTCTTTGCAAGTGACAACGACAGCCACACCCAACTCGGCTGTCAAAGAGACGGATTCGACAAGGGTAGTTGCAACGAACGACAAAGCATTTTTAATGTTAAACATGATAAAAACTCCTTTCGGCTCGATGGCCGTGTGATGTATGCATGAAAAGTGAAGGAATCACTACTGCACCCGGGGTGGGCACGGAAAGGTTCCTGCGCTGTTCACACATCACTACCTTGCGCGTTGATTTCCACTCCACTCTTCTTCCCAACACAGCTCCCCTTACTTTCGCTCCGAGGCTAGGGGTGAGCCCTCCATTGAGGAGTCCTCATCGGGGCCCGACGGGGATCCCCCAAAAGAGGGGGTGGGCGCCAGAACAGGCCGGGGGGATTGCGCCACGAAAGGGGCCTGCCGCGAAAAAAATAGGTGCCATTTTTGCGGTTTTGCGCAATGGACAAACCCGGCCGAAGTGGTTAAAGTGCCAACAGAAGAAGCGGGACCGCACCCGATCACAATGAAAAGGTGGTTACGCAAAGATGTCCGATATGATTTATTTACTTGTGTTAACGATAGGGGTGTGGAACCTGGCCATGAGCCGTTCCTCCCGGAAAAGGACATTTTTGTCGCTCCTGACCGATGGTTTGCATCTGTGTTTGGCCGGCTTATTCCTGACGCTCCAATACCTTTCGCCCGACATGCCTAGTCTTTTGACCGGCGCAGTCGTGACCTTGTTGGTATGGGGACCATTCCGGAACCTTTCCGCCAAAAAAGACACTTACCCTTTGCACCACCGCTGACGAACCGCTCCGGCGGACAACAGAAGGGTTGGCTGGACGCGACCGTAGGTACGGGTGTTCACGGTATCCCCACCGCTTTCTTCCGTCGCACCGACCAATGAACCTTCACCGCGGATAAAAGGAACAGCACGCACTGGAAAGGAAAGGGACAAGAACCCCAAAAGAATGACATGCCTATGCTTTGAGGAACGTCCACAAGGGGAGTCTTTGCTGTGCAATGCGGCACGTTCGCAACCGGACGGATAAAACCCTTATAGGTTGTTGAAAAGGCCACACGGGGCTTCTATGGGCCTCTGGCAGGCTCTCGGGAGGCGTTGCACACCCGTAGGAAATAAAGCCTTATTTCTCCCGCGCTGAGGACCCCCCAGGGACATCCCCATCGGGATTCCCGATGCACCTGCGGCAAGGATTGAGGCGCGAAAAAGGAACAAAAGTTCGGAAAGAAACGCTCTCCCACGCGCCGAAAGAGCGGTGTTCGAATGAATTGATGGAAAGTGAGGTGTTCATATTGAACGATGAACAGATGATGGAAAAAGAAACCGAGGACTTGCAGGTTGCCCAGACGGAACCAAAAGGACTAACGCAGAAAAAACTGCCTACGCTGCCGAGCGCCTGGGCGATCAGCGACAAGGGGGTAGAGGCGATCCAGAAGGGTGTGGCGATGCACCAGACGACCTTCGGGCTATATTCGGCCATCCCGATGATCTGCAAGGCCGAGGACTGCCAATACGCCGATGTCTGCCCGATCCTGCGCGACGGCGCCTGCACGGCCGGTGAACGCTGCCCGCTGGAGATTTCGCTGATCCTGGCCAAATACGAAGCCTACATGCGCGAATTGGACATCCGCCCCGAGGACGCGGTCGACATGTCGATCCTGCGCGATCTCATTGATTGCGACGTCCAGATCATGCGGGCAGAGAACAAGACAGCTTTGGAAGGCGATTTCACGAAGTTCGTGGTCGTCAGCGTTTCGGAAACGGGCCAGCCGGTCTACAACGAGGAAATCACCAAAGCCGCCCAATACAAAGACCGCATCCAAGCCAAACGCAATAAGGCGCTGGAATTGCTGAATTCGACCCGCAAGGACAAAGCCGGCACCAAGCTGAATGTCGTGATGGATCCGTCCACCTATGCGCGCGATCTGATGCGCAAAGCCCAAGGGGATAGTCTGTTGGAAGGCGTCTTCGACGACCTCGACATCATCCCGGACGACCATGCCCGCTAACCGGCCCGGAAAGGGGGTGAACGTATGGCTTTAAGCCCGAAAGAACAGCTTTGGAAACGGCGGATGGCCAAAGAGATGGGCTATTCCTTGCCCGAGATACCGGAAAATATGCCGATCGAGGAATACGACCGCCGCGTCAACGCGATCCGCAGAGATCCGCAGGCCCTGCCGGCGGAGGAATACAAGGAACTGACCGACCACTGGACCGAAAACTGGAAAAACCAGCAGAATCCGAAGCGGAAAAGCATCGAACGCCACGAAAAAAGGGTCCAAAAAGAGAAAAAACAGGCGTTTATGGAAGCGCAGGACGGGCTGAAAGGCCTCTCCCAGGAGGAATTGGAAGGCTTTTTGACGGACAAAAAACGCGACAAGAAGCAAGCGAAGGACTGGAAAACCCAGCATGTCGCAAACAAATCCGCCGATATGCGCACAATCATCCGCCAAGCGACCCACGCCAACGACGAATCCGAGGCGCTCAAGGAGTTGACGGAGAAGTACGGCAAAGAATTGCTCTCCCCGTTGGAGGAATTCAGCGAAAAAATGGGACGTTCCCTGCTCGATCATCCGGCGTTGCGGAAAACCGGGGTCGGAGTGGCCGGTTTGCTGGCTGCCAAAGCGCTCAACAACAATTTCAAGGAAACCAATCCGCTCAACTCCCTGCCGGCGGACGTGTTGGTAGGCTACGGTCTTTACCGTGGAGCGGAGTACGGCTTATCCCTGATGGCGGAAGGCACCGAACAGCTGACGCAGCGCAAGCTACAGTCGCAAGTGTTGGGCAAATCGCTGCAGGAAGCCGGCAAAAACCTGGAAGAGATCGCCGCGGAGGTGTTCGCCGAACGCGCCATCAAGGAAGGCCAGCGCAGTTTCCGCACCGGCAAGAAAGCGATCGGCGCGGCCGGGCTGTTCATCGCCGGCACCAGCCTGCTGCAGGGGGCGCTCGATGTGCACTACAAGCACGAAACCAAACGGGAGGTCAAACGGCGCAACAAGGAAGAGAAAGAGAAGATGGAGCAAGCCGCCAAAGACCGCAAAGAGCAGCATTACGGACGTTCCTTTTTCCAGCCGGACGTCGATCTTGGCGAACTGGCTTTCGATCTCTTCGACAATCGCACCGGCCACCACCGGATGGGCAATGCCCGTTTTTAAGACATAGAAAGGGGAAGGGAACATGGCAAAAGGAACCAAAGCAGCAAGAAAAGCATTGCGTAACTTCGTAGGAAGCGGCGGCAAACACGGCGGAAGATCCGTAACCAAGCAAGCAACGGAAACGCTCGGCGGCATGGGTGACCGTTTCGTCCGAACGGCGAAAGCCGCCGGCAAAGAGATCCCGAATGTATACAAAAAGGGGGCACAGACCGCCGCGGGCGTCATGGGTTCCAAACCCGTAGCCGATCTCAAGAAACTCGGAGCCGACGTCGTCAGTGGCGCCAAGGGCGGAGCCGGACAAATGGGCGACCGCGTCTCCGAAGCGCTCGGCAACGTGCCGGGTGCTTCCAAGATCAAAGAAGGAACCGGGGAGTTGGCGGATGCTGTCAAAGGCAAAGGCAAAAAAGCCTACCAAAAAGCCAAAGGCCAAGCCGATGCGGTCAAAGGCAAAGTGGATAAAAAGGTTAGCGCAGCCAAAGACACGTTCGACAATTCGGAGATCGGAAAGGACATCAACACCTTCACGGAGGACACCAAGGCCGAAGTCCAGCAAGCAGTTTCCAATCACAAAGCGCGGGTCGACGAAAAACGTGCGCAGATGCCTGACGATGTCCAACAAGCCTATGCTGACTTGGGCGCCGCCGGAGCGGAGTTCCGTTCCAATCTGGCCGGAACCGACTGGCGTTTGATGGCCGGACAGGCCGCCATCACCGGCACCGCCACGGCCGTCGTCGGCGCAGGCGTCAATGCGGCCCGCGGCGAGGATGTCTGGGACGGCGCAACCACCGGCTTTATGGCCGGGGCCGGCTTGTCCACCGGTGCGCGGATCGTCAAGCAAGGGGTGGGCACAAGCGGTGCCTTGGTTCCCGGCGTCAAAGCCTTCAACGCCAAGCACAACGTCAGTTCCTCGGCCAATACGCTGATGAAAAACAGCGCCATGGCCAAATACGCATCCGAAAAGACCACCAAAGCCCGAGCCGCGAAAGCCGCCCAGGCCTAACGGAGAGGGGGAAAACGAATGGCCAAGATCGGGCAATATCTGAAAAAAGCCAAAGGCCTCGGCAAGACGGTCGCATCCAACCTCGATGAGGTCGTCAAGGGCGACAGGCTGCTTCGGGAGTCCAAGCAATTCATGAAAGAAGAAGCCAAGCTACAGAAAAACTTTGCCAAGACCAACGGCTTCCGCAGCCAGAACATGCAGCGAATGGGAATGGAAGAGCGTTTCGACAAAATGATCGATGACTTACCACGCGATCTGGAGAAGGCGGGTAAAGGTGTCGCGGATTTCGTCGATTCCAAACCGCTCGCGCTCTTCAAGGATGCGAAGGAAGGACGGATCCTCGGCAATGCCTTCACCGGCAAAAAAGTCAATGAACCGCTGGTTGCAGGGGCGCTGATCGGGGGTGGCGCACTGTTTGCCGCCACCAACAACACCGACAGTATCTTCGACACCCAAAGCCGCGTGGAAACGCATCTGGGCGAAATGGGTGAAGGCAGCACAAGCCCTTCGCTGGCTGCGGACGGTCTGGAAAACGCACCGACCAAATCCAATGCGCCCACTTTGGGCGCGCAAGGCAGTATGCTGTTCGGCATGCACAACAAACGTCACGGTTAGAAAGGAGGAATGATTTATGGTTTCCATCAAAAGTACCGTCGGAAAAGGCGTTGCCAATGCGGCAGCGGCCGTCAACAAGCCGCTCCTGGCCAAAGCCGGCACGCTCGGGTCTTCGGCTTTCCACCAGATTGGCGGCCTGACCGGCTTGGTCGGGGTGGGCGGGTTCTATCTCGACTACAAGGACGCCCGGGAAACCGGCAGCGGCGTCACCACTTCCGCCTTCAAGGCGGGCGTCAGCAACATCGCCTGGAACATGGCCCCGTTCCTGGCCGGAACTGCCATGTTGGCGCCGGTTGCCTACCAGGGCGCCAAAGCCGCCTATGATTGGCGCAAGCAAAAAACGCAAAGCCTGTTCGACATGAAACATCCGACCGGTATGGTCGGGGGCAACTACCGCGATACCCAGCAGGCGCAAACGATGCGCCAGGCTGCCCTGCAGCAGATCCAGGGCAACAAGCTGAATGCCCGCTCCGCTCTCGGCGGGGAAGCGCGCATCTTCTCCAACAATTATTACCGCTGAACCGGGTGAGGATCCCTCGTCGGACCCCCCATCGGGGTCCCCAATGCAGACAGGAAAGGGCTTCGGCCCTTTTTTGCTTCCTTGACTGTTGTCCCCCAAATGGTTAGAAGAAGGGGACTACCGAAAGGAGGAAACACATGACAAAGCCAACAACTTTATACGATGACGACATGGTCAAGATCATGCAGGATCCCGCCTTGTGGGCGGAATACCATCTGGGCCAAAAGCCCCGCTGGTACCAGGAACAGATCCTGCGCCACCCGCACAACCGGATCGTGCTGCGCTGCGGCCGACGGATCGGCAAGTGCATCGAAGCGAGCCAACGTATTCTGAACGCCGAAACCGGCGAATATGTTTCCGTGGGGGAGTTGTTCGCGCGGCAAGCCAAAGAGGTGCCACTGTTCAGCCTGCAGGAAGACTACAAACTGAAAGCCAGCCAGTCGTTTTTCATCGAAGACAACGGCGTAAAGCCGACCTTCCGCGTCGAGACCAAGCACGGGGCCGATGTCGTCCTGACCGGGAACCATCCGGTGCTGACGATCGACGGCTGGTGCGAAGTCGATGCCTTGACGGTCGGCAAAGCCATCGCCGTTCCGAAAGCTTTGCCCGCCTTCGGACCGGACCGCCCCGGGGAGGACCGGGCCCGGATGGTGGGCTATCTCACCGGCTGCCTGAACCAAACCAAAAAAGGCCAGGTGCTGAACATCCGCGCCGGAGAGATGATCCCGGTCCTGTTGAAGACGGCCGATGCGCTCGGCATCCAGCTGTTGAAGAAATCGGAACAGAACTACCTGTTCTTCGACCGCGAGCGTCTCTTTGATGACGTGATCCTGGAAAGCCAGACCGGCATCCCGAAAGAGGTGTTCGGTTACGACAAGGAGCATCTGGCCCTGTTCATCGCCAGCCTCTATGATGCGAACGGCTGGAATTACGCCAACCGCATCGCCGAAATCGGCTTCGGCAGCCGCCAGCGCACCCTCGTCAAAGACCTGAAACACCTGCTCTTGCGCTTCGGCATCGACAGCAATATCGTCCAGCGCATCCTGAGCGAGGAACCGTACCATCAATTGATGCTCTATTCAAAGAAACAGGTGCTCGCCTTCATCGACACCTTCGCCGGCAAAAGCGCCAAGAACTACGGTTTGACGCGCGCCAAAGCCAACGAAATGACCGAAAACGCCGTCACCTTGCCGACCGACATCTGGCCGCACATCGAAGCCCGCCGCAAGGAAATGGGCTTGAAGAAATACGAGGTGACCGGCGACAAGGCCGAGAAATTCCGCACCAACGTCGGCCTGGCCGAAGAAAAGGCGCTGCGCTACGCCGAGACCTTGGAGGATCCGTTCCTCTACGACATGGCCCAATCCGACCTGTACTGGGAGGAAGTCGTCTCGATCACGCCCGTGGGCGAACGCCAGACTTATGATGTCTTCGTGCCGAATACGCATAATCTGGTCGTCGAGGACGTGCTTGTGCACAACACCTGGACGATGGCGGCACACATGCTGTGGGTGGCCTTCACCTGCAACGGCGGCAAACTGGAGATGGGCGGGGCAACCTGCATCGTGGCCACGCCTTACGACAACCAGGCGCGGCTGATCTTTGACCAGTTGACGATGTTCATCGACGAGAACGAAGTGCTGCGCAATTCGATCAAGAGCATCACGAAAAACCCGTACTATATCAAGTTTCTCAATGGCTCCGTCATCAAACTGTTCACGGCCGGAACCCGTTCAGGGGCCGGAGGTGGAAGTTTACGTGGTCAAAAGGCCGACTGGCTTTATATGGATAGACTTTGTCCCTTCTCATCGTGAGGTGAGTCGAAAAATTGTGTGAATTCAGGGAAACCTAAAGGGGCAAGCGCGCCCCTACGGCAATCCTGAGCCAAGCGCGGCCGTCCTGTCGGGAGACACACGGACCGCGAAGGTGCAACGGCTATCCCGTGGCGGCCGTGAGATGCGGCAATAGGAGTAGGGCCCAAGTGGGCGGGTGAGAGACCCTTAATTCGAAGCGCACAACAACTGGAGGAGGAACAAACATGATCGAAGTGACAACGGAACTGAAAAACTATGGCAAGGAAAGCACGCTTTGGTATCACGCTTACCAAGGGGAGCAATTTGCTTTGGTGATGGACACGAAACAGGGCTTTCTGGTGCACCACCCCGAAAAAGCCGGACTGCATCTGATCAAGCATGCCCACGGGACCGAGGTCGACGACATGTTTCCTGCAGATGATGAGATAGTCTGACACCGGTCGAAAGGCCGGAGGTGTCTAACGAACACCACAACAGACCAGGAAGTCGATTACATGACGGACGAGGATTTCGAAACGATCTATGCGATCACCTTCGAAGCGCCGAAACGGATCGGGACGATGATTGCGTCCACACCGACCGGGCGCCGGGGGATGTTCTACAAAGCCTGTGTCGAAATGCCGTTCAACCAGGAAGACAAACTGAAGCCGATCAACACCAAGCAACTCGGGTATATGTACGATCCGAACAAATACAACCGCGC
>JAEAME010001045.1_pt1 | contig 21836 bp, 11 predicted proteins | sample 8958731 | NCBI WGS metagenome assembly JAEAME01 (sample SAMN16933194, study PRJNA681113) | bioreactor sludge metagenome | isolation source: anerobic bioreactor sludge (Control) | place: India:Bengaluru | collected 2018-10-24 | reverse complement strand
TCGATGCTGGCTATAGCTTTGAGATGGTAGTTGATCTGACCAAATTGGGTTATCCCGTGGGTCGTGGTGATGGCGCATTGTTCATCAGCGCCACATTGTTTGACGGCGATGCCTTCCCTAATGCGGCTGATAATTACGGCAACCGCGTCTGGTGGATGCGGGAAAGTGCCTGGCCCGCTGCACCTGCCTGGGCGTTTTTGAATCCCAATCTGTTGGTGAAAGGTGGAACTCGCGTTAAAGAAATGGCGACCAATAATTTGCCAACGAAATTTACCGTTCTTGGAAATTATCCCAATCCATTCAACCCATCTTCAGTGATTCGCTACGCGCTTCATGAAGAAGGTCAGGTTACTTTAAGAGTCTTCAATATTATGGGTGGGACTGTCGCAGTGATTCCGCTGGGCTTACAAAAGGCTGGTATCAACGAGGTTTCATTCAATGCTGAAAAAATCAGCTCTGGCATCTATTTCTACAATTTGCAAGTAGCGTCTGGTCGAAACAATAAAATCTCTATAAGCTCGACAGGCAAAATGGTGGTGCTGAAATAAGCTGATTGGAGTGAGGCGCCTTTTGTGCGCCGTCTTTAAACATAGACCTCAAAGGTTTCAGAGACCTTTGAGGTCTGTATTTTGTATTGGACTAACATCCCACTAAATCCCCCTTCAAAGGGAGGCAAGGGGAGATGTTTAAATAAATTTGTATTTAAGGAATCCTCCTAAAAGTTTCAAACCTTCAAGAGGATCTATTCAAAAACCAGCAAGTTGATATGGTTAAGAGGCTCATTATGAAATTAAAGCGAACAAGAAAATCTCTGTTTTGCTATCCGGCGATGCTCATTTTAATTTTTGTCTTTGGACTCCTACCTATGATAGCCACTTATGCTGGGACGACTGGCAAGATAGCAGGACGGGTTACAGACAGTCAAGGACAACCACTCCCTGGTACGAATGTGCTGCTGGTCGGAACGACACTTGGAGCAGCGACTGATCTGGAAGGATATTTTAACGTGATCAACATTCCTCCTGGTAGTTATGAAGTCCGATTCTCTTTTATCGGATACAAAAATAGGTTTGTCCAGAATGTGCTGGTGACCGTCGATCATACGACGAATTTAGACGCTGTACTCGAACAGAGCACGATTGAGGGAGAGGCAGTAACCGTAACGGCCGAGCGGCCTGTTGTCGAGTTGAATGTTACCAGTGCTGTCTCGACAATAACCAGCAAAGATATTGAAATCATGCCAGTCCGGCAATTAAATGAGATTGTAGATCTGCAAGCTGGCGTAGTGGATGGGCATTTTCGCGGAGGACGGCTCGGCGAGGTGCAATACCAGATCAACGGTGTTTCTGTCAATAATAGCTATGATAACAGCTCCACGTTGCAGGTGGATCGCTCATTACTTCAAGAGGTTCAGGTCATTAGCGGAACTTTCGATGCCGAGTACGGACAGGCGATGAGCGGCGTGGTGAATGTGGTGCTGAAATCAGGTTCAGATAAGTTTTCCTGGAATCTCGAGTCTTTTCTAAGCGATTATATGTACACTAGCGGCGAAAAGCGTAAGGCGGAGGATAAATTTAGACCTTTTTCAATTCAGAATTATCAGGTAAGCGTGAGCGGCCCAACTTATCTGCCCGATACTTATTTCATACTGAATAGCAGGCGTTATCTGGATAACGGTTACATTTATGGCGAGCGGCGTTTTCTGCCGACCGATCGCGCTAACTTTGAAACGAGAGTTTTTACGCCTTCAGGAGACAACAAGGAGATCCCACTGGATTTTTCGGATGATATTTCCGGCTTAGTTAAATTGACCAACCGTTCGTTGAAAACCATCCTGATAGAGTATCAAGCGATTTATAATGTTATTAATGCAAAAAGATATGGTTTTGAGTACCGTCTTAATCCTGATGGCCGGTCCAAACAACGGACCTCTTCGGTTGTTCACGGTCTGGACTGGACGCATACATTATCGCCGACGACTTTTTATACAGTTAATTTGAGGCAGAACTATTTCAATTACAGTGATTACGCGTACAAAGATTTTTATGATTCACGATATGATTCGGCCGGTCCTCCTCAGGGAGATTCAAACTATGAGCTGGGGGCAATCGTCCAGGGTGTGGATTTAACCCGTTTCAAACAACAGACTAATACAATAGTGGCTAAGGCAGCGTTGACCAGTCAGGTAACTCGTACTCATCTTGCCAAGTTTGGCCTAGAAATGCAGTATTCGCGTGTCCAATTTGGTACGCCTGGTTACGTTATCGGCACCGGGCTGCTTCTGACCAGGCATATGAATGAGCCACCGGATTATCCTCCGATTGCTACCTATCGCCCCATTTCAATCGTTGGGTATGCTCAGGACCAGGTCGAATGGCGGGACTTTGTTGTCCGCGCTGGCGGACGGCTGGAATATTTCGATTCTCGTTCCACGATCCCAGGCGATTTGCAGAATCCAGCCAATGCCATTGCTGGCGCTCCAACATCTTCCCCCAGGAAAACTGATAAGAAAGTAACACTGGCTCCACGCATCGGCATCTCTTATCCCATGACAGCCAGCGCTGCGCTGTTTTTCGCGTATGGCCATTTTTATCAAATGCCAGGACTGGGGCAGATTTTCACCAATTCCGACTATCAAATATTGGATGAATTGCAAGCCGGTGGCATCAGCTATGGGGTGATGGGAAATCCTGATATTAAGCCTGAAAAAACAGTTCAATATGAATTTGGCTATAAACATGCGATCACACCGGATCTGGGTTTAGATTTCAGTATTTTCTACAAAGATATTCGCGATTTGCTCGGCGTGGAATTCATCTCCACTTATGCGGCCGCTGAATATGCGCGTTTGACGAACATAGATTTTGGCAATATTCTTGGTTTCACAATTGCCCTGGATCAACGCCGGATCGGTATGATCAGCACCATGATTGATTACACCTGGCAACGCGCCATGGGCAATGCCAGCGATCCTCGTGAAACGGCGACTCGAGCTTCTGCCGGAGAGGATCCACGACCACGACAAATTCCCCTGAACTGGGATCAACGTCATACTTTAAATGCCACGGTCCTGGTCGATATGCCGAACAATTTCGCTATCAGTACCATTGTCCGTTATGGCAGTGGACAGCCTTATACACCAGCGATTTCAGCTGTTTTTGGCGGCGGTTTGGAAGCGAACTCTGGCGTAAAATCATCGTTCACACGGGTTGACCTCCGCGCCGAAAAGTACTTTAAGTTCAAGGATCTCAACTTCAGCCTTTTTGCTCGCGTATTGAACCTGTTCGATACGAGATTTGTGAACGGTTTTATCTTTACTGATACTGGTAGTCCTGATTATTCGTTAAATCCCGTTGGACAACGAGCAACGCTGGCTAATCCGGGTCGCTATTATCCGCCGCGGCGGATCGAAGTCGGAATTACCCTGGGATCAGCTAATTAACAACGGAGGGTATGAATATGCGTTATTTTTTTCTTAAACTTTTGTGGCTGATCCTTATCAGCCTCTATCCAATTTATACTTTGGCACAATTGCAACCGGTCGTGCCGGCTGACCAGCGAGGGCGGGTCGATGCGGAACGGGCAGGCTATCATGATGCGGCAAATATCCGCACTGTGTTTTATAATTATGGCATGGTCGGCGACTATCCGCCTGATCCGGGCAATGTTGATTTGAGCGTCTTTCATTCAAGTGAGGCGCCTAAAGGTACCGGCTTAAACTACACCGATGGAACAACGCCCTTTGTTCTGGCGAAGCTAATGGACCGCAAAGGAGCTTTTTTCCATATCATGGAAACCGGCTATCGGGAGCGCCAGGGTACCAGTCCTTTGCGAAATCGTATTATGCGCTATGAACCCCGTCCCGGTTATTTCCAGGCTGATCCGAGTATCAATCAGGGGCGTTCGCCAGCCATTAGTAATGATCCGCGAACCTGGCCCAATTCCTGGCCCGATAAATTAAACGACCCGGATGATCCCGGCTGGAGTAGCAGTTGGAATGGCTATTTCGGCAAGCGACCCAACGCCGATCAAGAAAGTTTTACTGTCATGGATGATGATTTCTACGATGCCTGGGATTATTATCCGGATAGTCGTGATGAGACGCGGCGCGGTATGGGATTGCGCGTCGAGGTGCGCGGTTTTCAGTGGGCGAATCCCCAATCTGGTAATGTTATTTTCTGGCATTACGATATCACGGATGAAAGCACCACCGATTATGAGGATAATATCATCTTTGGTATGTATATGGATTCTGGCGTCGGCGGCTCTGCCCTGTCCTGCGATGGCGTTTACGAGTCCGACGATGACAATGCCTATTTTGACAACACTTTTGGATTGAACCTGGTTTATACGTGGGATAAATTGGGACACGGTGTTGGTTTAACCTCTAATTGCTTAAAGACCGGCTATCTGGGTTATGCTTATCTGGAAACCCCGGGGAATCATTATGATCAAATTGATAACGATAGCGACGGACTTCTCAATGAACGCCGTGAGGGTGGGCCCGGCGAATTGCTAATCGGTTATCAAGCCATTATGGATTATGTGCAGGCGCATTATGATGTTGCAGCTTTTGAACGCAGTATCGGCACAATTGTCACTCGATCAGCATATCGCGCAGCTCGCTGGTGGACTGGCGATGAAGATCTGGACTGGGTGCAGGATTTGCATGATACCGGCGCTGACGGCGTTTTTGGAACCAATGACACCGGAGAGGGCGATGGCATTCCGACCAATGGCGAACCTAACTTTGATCGCACTGATCTCAATGAATCGGATCAGATCGGTCTCACCGGATTCAGGATGAATCGTATTGTCGCTGGAGCAGGTAATCCCAGCCAGGAAACAGATAACATCGTCTTTTTTGATGAAGGCAAGCAATGGCCCAAGCGATTGTACGATTTTTTTACCGATCCGAATCCGGCTGGTCGATTCGATCAAGCGTTGGTCTTGAATTACAACATCGGTTTTCTGTTTGCCTCTGGTCCGTTTCGACTTATTGCCGGCAAAACCGAACGGTTCAGCTTAGCGCTGGCTTATGGATCAGATTTGCAGGAATTGCGCACTACGGTAAAAACTGTCCAGCAAATCTATAATGCCAATTATCAATTTGCTGTTCCACCTCCGCAGCCAAATGTCACAGCAGAGGTTGGCGATGGCTGGGTACGTCTGTCCTGGGATGATGTTGGAGAACGTGGCATTGACCCTGTATCACTCGAAGCAGATTTTGAAGGCTATCGAATCTATCGGTCGACTGATCCCGAATTTCGTGATCCCAGAGTGATTACGACTGGAAGAGGAACAGGTCCTCTGGGGAATGGTCGTCCTATTACCCAATTTGATCTGATCAATGGTGATCGAGGTTTTTCTGAACAGGTCGTCGAAGGTGTGGCTTATTACCTGGGCGAAGATTCTGGCTTAACGCATAGCTGGACCGACACCACAGTCACCAATGGTCAATTGTACTATTATGCGGTGACCTGTTACGATCATGGCTCTGATTCGCTAGATTTCTATCCATCTGAGAACTCCATTTCAGTATCGCGTACCGCGCGGGGTGGAACCATCCTTCCTTCTAATGTCGTGGAGGCGCGTCCCGAGCCAAAAGTCATGGGTTTCGTATCCGCCAACGCGTCGAATGGAACCCAGATTCAGGGCAAAGGCTTTGGGAAAGTCGAAGTTCAGGTGGTCAATTCAGCAATGGTTCCAGATAATCATATCTTTTTACTCAAATTTAAAATTCCGTCACAGGACAGCATTCGCGCCGCATTTTATGACCTGATCGATAGCACCGAGCAGACCTATCTGTTCAGAAATGGCTATGATATGGATGGCCAAGGAATTGGTCAGGTTGCCGTCGGATTGTTGCCCATTGTGAACACGCCGAAAACCATCAGCGTAGATACTATCAGCAGCAGTTTCACGGCTGATAGCAAAACGAATCTTCGGCTCAAAACAACCTATCAATATCAGCAATCCATCAATCGCCGACGCACTGGTTTTCCTGAGCCGATACGGATTACCTTCAGCGATACGCCGCTGGATACTTCGCTGGCTGCCATTGGTTTACCAGCCAGGCCTTGCAAGTTCCGTATCGAAGCGATGAGTGATTCTGGCGCTTTAAGAATGAAATTTCGTATCCGTGACCTGGATCGGGATGGTACGCTGAGCCAGGCAGACGAATTTATCGACGTTATGACCTTCGTGCCCGAAAAGGGAATACAACCCCAGACAACCTGGCGCATCGAAGTGGATACGACAGGGCAGGCGGTGCGGGGCGCGATCATTCCGCCAACGCTAGGCGATGTCTATGATCTAAAATTGATTTATCCATTAGGTCAGGGCGATGTATTTATATTTACCAGCAAAGGGCAATATATTGATCCCAATAAAGCTCGTCAGGAGTTCGAAAATGAACCTTACGTGGTGCCCAATCCATACGTAGGTTCTGCCAGCTTTGAAGCGGAGCGATTTGCCATTTCGGGCCGAGGCGAACGGCGGATCGAGTTCCGCAATTTGCCAGAGAAATGCACGATTCGCATTTATACTGTACGTGGTGAATTGGTGCAAACAATTGAACACGATGGATCAATGCTCGGCTTTGTGGCGTGGGATTTGAGGACCAAAGATAATCTGGATGTCGCACCAGGTCTATACATATTTCATGTAGATGGTGGCGATCTGGGTTCTAAAATTGGGAAATTTGCTATTATCAAATAACGAATGGGTGAGTTATGAAATCGCATGAACATAAATTTAAGATTATGATACAACGACAATATCAGAGACGAATCATCTTGCTGTCATTGAGCTTGATCGTTATGATGGCGCTGTTTACTACGAACGTCATGGCTCAATCCAAAACAGGCACTACGATCGGGCAATTTTTGCTGATCGAGCCAAGCGCCAGATATACAGGTATGGGCAATGCTGGCGTTGCCTCGTATGATGAGATCGTTGCGGCTTATTATAATCCCGGCGCGATCGGACGCTTGCGAGGCTATGGACTTCAATTTACTCATAACCTGTGGCTGGCAGATATTACGTATGATTATATTGCCGCTTCTATCCAAATGGCAGGTATTGGCAATTTATTGGTTACCGCGACCTCGCTCAGTTCTGGCGAAATTGATGTGAGAACTGTGGAACAGCCCCAGGGAACGGGTGAACGTTACTCGGTTTCTAACTTTGCCCTAGGTCTCGGCTACGGTAGGCAACTTACTGATCGCTTTTCTATGGGCTTCCAAATCAGTTACGTACAGGAAACCATCTGGCATAGCTCTTTATCGACTGTGGCAATCAGCGTTGGGACCTTGTATAACTTGACGCCCAATGGCATCCGGCTTGGTGCAAGCATTTCTAATTTTGGGCTGCCTGCGAAATATTCTGGTCGTGACTTGAGAATCCAGTACGATAAAGACTCGGAACGATATGGTGATAACAGCAGCCTGCCGGGTGAAATTTATACTGAATCTTACCCGCTACCAGTCATTTTTCGAGTGGGCTTGAGTATGCCAATTGAATTCTCTGCTAAAAATCGACTGCAGCTGGCGGTTAATGCTTTTCATCCCAATGACAATACCGAGAGCATTAGCTTCGGTGCAGAATGGATGTTGTTCAGCGCTTTTGCCTTGCGGGCTGGTTATCAAAATCTGTTCCTGAAAGATTCTGAAGTAGGACTGACGATGGGCGCTGGCTTGGAATTAGAATTTAGCGGTCATCTTTTCAACTTCGATTATGCTTGGGCTGATCACGGACGGCTGGAGAATACGCAAAGGTTTACGGTGGGGTTTTTGTTTTAATCAGTGATCAGTAATCAGTATTCAGTATTCAGTAATCAGTTACCAGGAATCAGAGATCAGTGAATATGGAGGTGGAATATGAGTTATTTGCCTTATGCTAAGAGCTTTAGAGATTTAGTTGTTTATCAGAAAGCGAAAGCATTGGCAAAGGATATTTTTGAGATTACGAAACGTTTTCCCATGGAAGAAATGTATTCGCTGACCGATCAGGTTCGGCGCTGCTCTCGTTCCGTTGGTGGACAAATTGCAGAAGCCTGGGCGAAGCGGCGATATGTGAAACATTTTGTGAGCGAATTAACTGATGCTGATGGTGAACAAAATGAAACCCAGCACTGGATTGAAACAGCTAGAGATTGTCGTTATCTGAATGAGAATGAAACAACTATATTCTTGCGTCGCTGTGAAGAAATTGGTCGATTGCTGGGTGGCATGATAGAGAAGGCTGAGCAATTTTGCGCTGAAAGCCCGAGTGTGGTTCGAGATGGGGTGAGTGAGTATTTTTCATGGGTAATCAGGGACAATGATCAGTAAACAGTAATCAGTGACTGGTCACTGATTACTGAAAAACAGGAGATAAAAACGTGCTTCGTTATTTGATTTCTTTTTTAATGATAGTGAGTTCATCAGCAACTAATAGCTATGGTCAGACCGCGACGCAGATCGATACTACATTTTTAGCGCAAGTCCATCGGGCTTCGTTTGATTTTTTCTGGAACGAAGCGAATTCAGACAATGGCTTGATCAAGGATAATAGCCGAGCCGATTCGCCGTGCAGCATCGCCTCGGTGGGATTTGGCCTGACGGCCATTTGCATCGGCATCGATCATCAGTGGATCGCCCGAGAGGCGGGTCGGCAGCGAGTGCTGAATACTTTAAATACATTCTGGACCAAACCCCAGGGACGGGATGCTCAGGACTTTATCGGGTACAAAGGACTTTTTTATCATTTTTTAGATATGAATACCGGCCTGCGCACCTGGAATTGTGAGCTGTCATCGATTGATACTGCCTTGTTGCTGGCAGGAATTCTTTATGCCAAGCAATATTTCAGTGATGCGAATGCTGATGAAAATCAAATTCGTGCGCTGGCTGATTCCATTTACTATCGGGTCGATTGGCAATGGATGCGGAATTATCAGCCCAACGTCACCCTGGGCTGGCACCCTGAAACGGGTTTTATTAATGCCTGGTGGCAAGGCTACAATGAAGCCATGATTATGAATATTCTGGCGCTGGGCTCACCAACGCATCCTGCTCCCGCTTCGATCTGGACCGCCTGGACTAGCGGCTATTCCTGGCAAACTCACTATGATTATTCTTATGTGAATTTTCCGCCCTTGTTCGGCCATCAATATTCCCACTGCTGGATCGATTTTCGAGAAATCAATGATGCCTATATGAAAAATAAAGGCATCACCTATTTCGAAAATTCCCGTCGAGCCACGCTGGCGCAACGAGCCTATTGTATCGCTAATCCAGGTAATTTCAAAGGCTATGGCCAAAACGTCTGGGGCATTACCGCTTCCGATGGGCACAACGGTTACAAAGCTCGTGGCGCACCGCCAGCTCAAGGGGATGATGGAACGATCAGCCCGACCGCTCCTGCTGGTTCGATCCCGTTTGCGCCTGAAGTCTGCATTCCAGCGCTCAAGCACATGTACGACACCTATCGTCAGGGCATCTGGCTGAAATATGGCTTCTGCGATGCTTTCAATTTGACGGTCAATTGGTGGTCGCCCATCGTCATCGGCATCGACCAGGGACCCTTCGTGCTGATGATCGAAAATTATTTGACGGGTAAGGTCTGGGATACTTTCATGCAAAATCCCGACATCCAGCGAGGTTTACAGCGAGCAGGATTTGTAACGATCAGCAGTGTGCAGCAAGATGAAAGCCATCAGCCAGTGGGTTATATGCTTTATCAGAACTATCCCAATCCGTTCAACTCATCGACCGTGATTCGCTATTTTGTGCCCCAACCTACCAGAGTGACCATCATGATTTTTGACGTCCTGGGACAGAAAGTCACCACCCTCTTAGATGAAACAAAATCTCAAGGTGAGCATTCAATAGCGTTCGACGGCCGCGATCTCGCCAGTGGCATCTATTTCTGCCAGCTTGCTGTTGACAATTTTACCGCTATCAAAAAAATGCTAATTATCAATTAATTGCTCTCCTTATTGGCATCGCTGATTTCAGCAAAATGGAAGCAGTAGATTGATGAAGCGAGATTTCCAGGCACATCAATTGCTGACAGCCGTTGGTTTAACATTTTGAATTAATCAATTGAATAACCCTTAAGAAGGTTGTATCGCTTCACAAGGGTTATAATTTTTTAAAATTTTTAGGTTTTACAGTTTAAAAAATTGGAGAATCACAATTGGACATTGCAGCACGACGGTACGGTTCTTTTAAAACAAAATATGGTTATTTCTCTGAAGACGGTCATGAATTCATCATCACTCGCCCCGACACGCCACGCCCCTGGACCAATGTCATTTCCAACGGCGATTTTGGAATGATCATCAGCCAGGCGGGCGGCGGGTTTAGCTGGAAAACTCATGTCAATTTGAATCGCCTCACTCGCTGGAATCAGGATTTGATTCGGGACGACTGGGGCAAATGGCTCTACCTGCGTGATCTCGATACTGACGATTTTTATTCATTGGCATATCAGCCAGTCCAGGCGGCCTATCATAAATATCAGGTTCGTCATGGATTGGGTTATTCCATTTTTGAACAGCAGTTTGACGATCTGGACACGGAATGGACGCTTTTTGCGGCGGTGGATCAGCCAGTAGAAATCTGGATCTGTAAATTAAAAAATTTAGCCGATCATAAAAAGCGACTACAGTTGAGTTCCTATTTTGAATGGAATCTCGGCGCTGCGCCTGATGTCCATCGGGAGTTTCACAAGCTGTTTATTAAAACCCGCTTTCAGCCTGAATTAAAAGCGATTCTGGCGACCAAAACGCTCTGGGAAGTTCCCACCACCCGAGGCCATTGGAACACCGAATGGCCCTTCATCGGTTTTCATGCGATCAATCAACAAGTCAGCGGCTGGGATACCAGCAAGGATGCCCTGATCGGTCGGCATGGCACGTTTCAGCAGCCGAAGGGAATTTTGGGCGGCAACTTCTCGGCAACCGATGGGCGCTGTGAGGATTCCGCTGCCTCGCTGGCGACCGATGTGATGCTGCAACCTGAAGAAGAAAATACGATTATTTTTGTTCTCGGCATGGCCGATCGCCACGATGGTCTGGCTGAAATTGAGGAGGTCGCTCCCCTCATCCAAAAATATTGCAATGAAAAAATTGCTCTGGTTGAGCTGCAAAAGGTTAAAAATTTCTGGCAGGATTTAAGCAACCAAATCCATATCGAAACGCCCGATCCCGCGCTAGATCTGCTGACCAATATCTGGCTGAAATACCAAGTGATATCGGCGCATCTCTGGGCACGGACTGGCTATTATCAACAATCGGGCGCTTATGGCTATCGTGATCAATTGCAATCCCAGCAGGTCTGGTTGCCCATCGATCCGTCCCGAATACTGGAGCACATCAAACTCAATGCCCGCCATCAATTTGAAAAAGGAACGGTGCTGCACTGGTGGCATCCCATCACCGAACAGGGGCATCCGACGGACATGACCGATGATCTACTCTGGCTGCCATTTATGCTGAATCGCTATTTAATTGAAGTCGGCGATTATTCCTGCCTGAACGAAGTCATCCCATTTTATGATCAGGGCGAGGCTACGTTGCAAGAACATTGCACCAGAGCTATCGATGTCGTGTTGAATCGCTTCAGCGACCGAGGCTTGCCGCTCATCGGCGCAGGCGATTGGTGCGATGGCTTTAGCGCTGTGGGATTGGATTGGAAGGGCGAGAGCATCTGGCTGGGCATGTTTCTTTATAAAATTTTAATCGACTGGGCTGAGTTGCTTGAAAAATATAGTTCCATTAAAAACATTACTCTGGCAAAAAACTATCGAGATCGAGCAGAAAAATTGAAGCAAGCGTTGAATACCCACGGCTGGAATGGTCAGTGGTACCTCGGCGCCACCAAAGACGATGGCACTCCCATTGGCGATCCCTCGCAGGACGAGTGCAAAATTTATTTGAATTCCCAAACCTGGGCCATTATCTCTGGCGTGGCTGATGAAGAACGTCGAGAACAGGTTGCTCGAGCGATGTTGGAGCATCTCGAATCCGATAATGGGCTGATGCTCTATTATCCCGCCTTTAAAAAATCGGATCCTTATATCGGCTACCTTACTCGATATGCGCCAGGTTTGCGGGAGAATGGCGGCGTTTACACCCATGCAGCCACCTGGGGTGTGCTGGCGTTGGCGCAACTGGGCTGGGCTGATGATGCCATGCGGATTTTATCCAAATTAAATCCCATTTTGCAATCCCAAAAGGATGCCGCCCGCTATGTGGCCGAGCCTTATTGCCTGCCAGGCAATATCGATGGCAAAGATTCGCCCTATTACGGTCGAGCTGGGTGGAGCTGGTACACGGGTTCCGCAGGCTGGCTGTTTAGCATTATTCACGAGGCGATTTGTGGCGTGCTACCCGTTCATTCGGGTCTGTCGATTGATCCCTGTATTCCCGCCCATTGGAAGAATGTCCAAATTGTGCGGCAATTTCGTGGTGCGACTTATGAGATTTCGATTCATAATCCAGATAAAAAATCGACTCGCGAGAGAGAGATATTTATTAATGACAAAAAGCTTGAAGGCAATATAATCCCGCCTCAACAAGCTGGAACTTATCGAGTAAAAGTTATGCTCTAAAGCTCTGAAACGCCCAACGGACGAGAAGGAAGAAATAATATCGATTGTCTTCTTAGCATCCGTTGGGAATTCTATTTTTAATTATAATCTGGGAACTAAAAAAATGAAACCTTTTCTTGCCTTCATTGCTGTAATTCCCATTTTCATTCTTTGTAATTCATCAAACCAAAATCAATTTCTGAATTCTCCACCCAAGCCGATTCCCTACCAGCTAACGCCTCAAAAAATCGCTTTTCTCGATACTCTCCAATATCGAACCTTTCTCTATTTTTGGCATGAATCCAATCCAGACAATGGTCTGGTCAAAGATCGTTCCACTGAAAAATCGCCGTGCAGTATCGCTGCTGTTGGCTTTGGCATCGTAGCCTGGGCAATTGGCGCTGAGCATGGCTGGATCTCTCGGCAGCAGGCGATGGAGCGAACATTAAATTGTCTTCATTTCTTCTGGCGATCGGAGCAAAGCACGGACAAATTGGCAACAGGTTACAAAGGATTTTATTACCATTTTATGGACATGAAAACTGGCAAGCGTTTCTGGAATTGTGAATTATCAACTATCGACACTGCTTGGCTATTGGCAGGAATCCGCTTCGCAGCGCAGTATTATCATCGAGCCGACTCTGCGGAAAAAGAAATCCGAGAGCTGGCGGATCGCCTGACGTTTCGGGTCGACTGGGACTGGGCGGCATTGCCTGACACGGGCAAATTTGGCTTTATGCCATCGATGGGCTGGACGCCAGAGGAGGGCTTCAATCCGCTGGGCTGGTACGGCTACACCGAGGCGCAATACATTTACATTCTAGCTGCGGGCAGCGGCTACCAACATGCCGAGCAAGCCTATCAGAAATGGTTCGACACCTACCATTGGGGCGAGCCTTATCCTGGTTCGGCTCATGCCACTTTTGCGCCGCTATTCGGTCATCAATGGACGAAAATGTTTGTTGACCTTCGGGGATTGGTGGACGATTACATGGCGAAAAAGGGTATTGACTATTTTGAGAATTCCCGAAGGGCGACGCTTACGCAATGGCGCTATGCCATCGACAATCCCAATGGCTGGGCAGGCTACGATTCCCTCACCTGGGGCTGGACTGCTTGCGATGGCCCTGGATCGAAATTTAATACTGAGAAGTGGCGCTTCCACGAATACGCTGCTCGGGGCATCAGCGGTCCTAAAATTGAACACGATTACCAGGACGATGGCACCATCGCTCCAACTGCCGCCGCAGGTTCGATTGTTTTCACTCCCGAAGTTGTGATTCCAACGTTGATGAATATGTATGAAAAGCATGGGCCCAAAGGCCTGTGGGGGCGATATGGCTTTGTGGACGCCTTCAATCCGACAGTCAATTGGTATGATTCCGACTATCTCGGCATCGATCAGGGACCGATTTTATTGATGATTGAAAATTTCAGGACGGGATTGGTCTGGGAATATTCTATGAAGGATCCTGTGATTCAACAGGGATTGAAGAAATTGGGATTTCAAAAGGAGTTCAAGCCTTAGCTGGCTATAACCCATTTCAACTTATTTCAACCTGAAGGTTGAACTCCTGATCAAAATAAACGATGAGTTCTCAAAATGAAAATGTCACATCTCATTTTAATATTATTCTTATTCGGCTGTTTTCAAGCTATAAATGCTCAAGAACGATTGCTCGACAACTTTGAATCTACCTCAGACTGGTTCCCCTTCGCCTCCGACGGCGTGAAAATCGACACCTCGATTGTCGCAGGCTATTCGGGTAATTGCATCAAAATGGATTTTGATTTCGTGACGGGCGCTGGCTATTGCGGCATTCGCAAGGCGTTTCCTATGCAGTTGCCGCCTAATTACAAATTCACTTTCTATATCAAAGCCGAAGCGCCGATCAACAATTTTGAATTCAAACTGCTGGACAAAAGCGGCGATAATCTCTGGTGGGTCAATCAGCGGAATTTCGAGTTTCCCACCCAATGGACGAAAATCACCATCAAGAAGCGACACATTTCTTTTGCCTGGGGACCGACTGAAGATAAAAATTTGATCGCTGTCGATAAAATCGAATTTGTGGTCGCCTCAGCCACGGGAGGAAAAGGCTCAGTCTATCTGGATCAATTTGAATTTGAGCCGCTGGAAATCCCAGCCCATTCATATCCCAAACCGATTGCTTCCGCTTCGTCCCATTCATCATCAGCAAATAAAATTGACAATATTCTCGATAGCAATCCGCAGACGCAATGGCGCAGCAAAAGTCAGCCCGAACGACAGACTGTCACCATTGATCTGCAAAAATATCGGGAGTACGGCGGAATGGTGATCGATTGGGATGAGCAGGATTTTGCCCTTCAATATGACGTCCAGAGTTCCAATGATGGAAACAATTGGGAGACGGTTTATTCCGTGAAGCAGGGCAAAGGAAAAAGGAGCTATATCAATTTGAAAGATGGCGAGTCCCGTTTTCTCCGATTGGAATTATTGAAAAACAGTCGAGACAAGGGATATGCGATTTCTGATATTTCTGTCAAGGATTTTCAGTTTTCAGAATCGCCCAATGCTTTCTTCAGTCACATTGCCAAAGATTATCCCCGGGGATTTTTTCCGAAATATTTTTATGATGAAGCCTCGTATTGGACAATCGTTGGAGTTGCCAGCGATACAAAGGAGGCGTTGATCAATGAAACGGGAATGGTCGAGGTTGATAAAACCAGCTTTTCTATCGAGCCGTTTATTTTGAGTGATGGCAAATTGATCACCTGGAGCAATGTCCAATTGTCCCAATCCCTGGAAGATGATTATCTGCCCATTCCTTCGGTCCAATGGCAGCATCCGAAATTTCAGCTTATTATCACTGCCTTTGCTGATGGTTCGCCCGATAGCTCGCTGCTGTTTCTAACTTATCGCCTCCGAAATTTGGATTCAACCCCGCAGGCGGGCCATTTGTATCTCGCCTTGCGGCCGTTTCAGGTCAATCCGCCGTATCAATTTCTGAATACCCAGGGCGGAGTCGCCAGAATGCAATCCCTGCGGAAAGCTGACAGGGAAATCATCGTCAATGAAACAAAACGAGTGATTCCACTGAACTCATCTGATAAATTTCTTGCCCTGGAATTTGATCAGGGCGATGTAGTGGAATATTTAGCGCAGCATCGCCTGCCAAATCAATCGGAAGTGGTCGATCATTTCGGCTATGCTTCGGGTGTGCTGGTTTATTCTTACCGCCTTCTGCCATCGCAGGAGATGAATATTTATCTTGCAGTTCCATTTCACAATTATTATCCTGATGAATTTCTATCGATTCCGAAGGACAACATTGACAATTTTGTTGCTGAAAAATTCAAAGCAGTCAAATCCTTCTGGATTGAAAAATTAAATCATGTTACATTCAAATTGCCAGCTTCAGCAGACAAGATGATTAACACGCTTCGCTCCAACCTGGCTTATATTTTGATCAATCGGGATGGAGCGGGAATTCAGCCAGGCTCCCGTTCCTACGAGCGATCCTGGATTCGGGACGGCGCTATGACCTCGGCGGCGCTGCTGAAAATGGGCATCACCGAAGAAGTCAGACAATTTTTCGATTGGTACAGCCGCAATCAATTTCCCAATGGCAAAGTTCCCTGCGTGGTCGATCGGCGGGGACCCGATCCTGTGCCTGAGCATGACAGCCACGGCGAATTTATTTTCGGTATTTTAAATTACTTTCGGTTTTCTGGTGATACCACTTTTCTAAAAGCGAAATTTAAAAATGTGAACAAAGCGGTGGACTATATCGAATATCAGATCAGCCAGCGCAGCACCGATTACTATAAAAACGGGAATGATTCGCTGAGGGCGTTCTATGGCATCCTGCCCGAATCCATCAGCCACGAGGGTTATTCTGCCAAGCCGATGCACTCGTACTGGGATAATTTCTGGGCAATGAGAGGTTTGAAAGATGCCGTAATTATAGCCGAGATTTTGAAGGATGATGAAGCCGTTCAGCGATTCAAAATTTTAAGAGACAATTTCAAAAAGAACCTCTACCACTCCCTCTCGCTGGCAATTAAAAATCATGGTATTGATTACATCCCAGGCTGCGCCGATTTGGGCGATTTTGATGCCACTTCGACCTCGATTGCCATTTATCCCTGCAACGAGTTGAACCATCTGCCGCAACCCTATTTGATCAACACCTTCGATATTTATTATCGAAATTTCCAGCAGCGATTAAATCCCGATTTTCCCTGGGAGAATTACACGCCTTATGAATTGCGCACCATCAGCACGTTCATTCATCTGGATCAACGAGATCGAGCATACGAGATGCTGAAATTCTTTTTCAATGATCAACGATCCCAGGGCTGGAATCACTGGGCCGAGGTGGTCTGGAAAGATCCGAAGACACCCAAATTCATCGGCGACATGCCCCATACCTGGGTAGGCTCGGATTACATTAATGCGGTGCGTTCTTTCTTTGTTTATGAAGATGATGCGGATAACTCGCTGGTTATCGGGGCAGGCTTATCGGAAGATTGGATCGATTCGCCTGAAGGAATTGAGGTGAATCATTTGCCCACGTATTATGGGGAATTGAATTATGCAATCCGCAAATCAGGAACGATTTATCGCGCAAATCTGAGTGGCAATATTGAAATGCCACAATTAAAAATCCGTATCAAAAACTTCAAGAAAGAAATGCCAAAACAGGTTTTGATCAATAACAAGCTGGCTTCGAATTTTAATTTTGATGAAGTCATTGTCAAGGAGTTGCCAGCGATAATGGAGCTAAAATACTAATCCAAAAGTTGAACTATGTTGAGAGTGTTCGTTTATAACATGAAAGCTATTTCCAGATGAAAACAGATATGGAGAAAAAATGTTAAAACATGAATTTGATATAGTGATACTCGGCTCGGGACCTGGCGGCTATGTAGCGGCGGTGCGGGCGTCTCAACTGGGAATGAAAGTTGCGGTAATCGAACGAGAGCAGGTGGGAGGTGTCTGTTTGAATTGGGGATGCATTCCCACTAAAGCATTGCTTAAAAGCGCTGATGTTTATTCAACCATTCAAAATGCGGGCGCTTTTGGTATTCAGGTGGACCGAGCTTCATTTGATTTTGCTGCTGTAATTAAGCGAAGTCGGCAAATTGCAGATCGGATGGCAAAAGGAGTTCAATATTTATTCAAACAAAACAATATCACACATTTTTCAGGCAGCGGTCGTTTGATCGATAAAAACAAATTGGGAATTCTCGATGAATCAGCAAATATCACGGCTGAATTGGTTGCGAAGCATATTATCATTGCTACTGGGGCCCGACCGCGTTCATTTCCTGGCGTCAGGATTGATGGAACACGCGTGATTAGCAGCAAAGAAGCAATGTCCTTAGAAAAAGTTCCTGAATCAATGATTGTCATTGGGGCGGGAGCGATCGGGATTGAGTTTGCTTATTTTTATCATGTGTTTGGGTGTCAGGTTACCATTTTAGAAATGATGCCATCCTTATTACCGATTGAAGATAAGGAAATCACCGATGTCTTGCTCAGATCATTTAAAAAATATAAAATGAAAATTCATACGAATAGCTTGGTAAAAAATGTAATTACAGAAGATGAAAAAATCAGAGTCACGATCGAATCAGATGGAAATGTGACCGAGCTTGAAGCTGAAATAGCTTTGATGGCAATCGGGGTGCAGGGAAATTACGAAAATTTGGGTCTGGAAGATTTGGGTGTCAAAGTCGAGAAAAGCTATATTAAAGTAAATGAATCGTTTCAAACCAATGTTGATAATATTTATGCTATTGGCGATATTATTGGTCCGCCGTGGTTAGCCCATGTTGCCTCGGCTGAGGGGATCAACTGTGTCGAGAGGCTTGCCGGATTGGCGGTTCATCCAGTAGATTACAGCAGCATTCCTGGCTGTACCTATTGCCATCCCCAGGTCGCCAGCATCGGCTTGACCGAAGAAAAAGCCAGAGAACAAGGCTTTGATCTTAAAATTGGAAGATTTCCTTTTGTCGCGAGTGGAAAATCAATTGCGATTGGCGAACGCGATGGATTGGTCAAGCTCATCTTTGATGCTAAAACTGATAAGCTGTTGGGAGCGCACATTATCCATGCCGAAGCAACGGAACTTATCGGCGAGCTGGCAGTGATAAAATCAACTGGCATTACGGCGCATCAATTAATCAAAACTATACATGCACATCCGACCCTGTCAGAAGCCATTATGGAAGCAGCTGCGGCTGCGTATGGGGAAGCAATTCATATTTAATAATTGAATTGCCAATTCAGATGTCAATTTAACATTATTAATTCAATCGAATGAAGACAGCAATTGATATGAAAATGGATTTAGATCGAGCAAATAAATGACAGCTTTACGTGCCCGCCATCCCAAATGGTTTAAGGTTCCATTGCCGGCGGGAAAAAATTTTCATGAGGTTCGGAAATTAGTCCAACAGCATCATTTGCATACTGTTTGTCAAAGTGCTCACTGTCCCAATATCGGAGATTGCTGGGGAAAGCGTACGGCAACGTTTATGATTTTAGGGGATGTTTGTACGCGCCATTGCCGATTTTGTGCTGTAAATTCAGGTACACCTCAAGCAGTTGATCAAAATGAACCACAGCGCATCGCTGAGGCAATTAAAAAACTTTCCCTGCGATATGCTGTCGTCACTTCGGTGACGCGAGATGATCTGCCCGATGGCGGCGCTTCTATTTTTGCAAATACGATTCGGGAAATCAGACGAGCGGTTCCTGCCTGTCAGATTGAAGTATTGATCCCGGATTTTCGCGGTTCAAAATCGGCGTTATCGATCGTTATTGAAGCGACTCCTGATGTTTTGAACCACAATATTGAAACTGTTCCTCGGCTATATCCCGTCGTTCGCCCCGAAGCTGACTATCATCTTTCCATTGGAATTTTAGAATCAGCCAAACAAAGCGGCATGCTCACCAAAACTGGTTTGATGTTGGGACTCGGAGAGACCGATGAAGAAGTCATTTTGGTCATGCGCGATCTGATAAAAATTCAGTGCGATATTTTAACTTTGGGTCAGTATCTCCAGCCGTCTGCCGATCATCTTGCGATCGATCGATATGTTACGCCAGAACAGTTCGATCAATTCAAGACGATAGGGGAAGAGATGGGATTTAGACATGTTGAGGCAGGACCGTTGGTTCGAAGCTCTTATCATGCTGACAAAAGTTTTGACCAAATTGCTGATCCGGTTCAACAAAGTTGATCCAAAATAAGTCAGTTTGCACTTGATTTTTATCTCAAATTTTTGTATTATTGCCTTCAAAAATTGATCCCATTCTAAAAAGGTCAGAAATGATAAAATTTTATCTGCAGCAGTCATTGCGATCCGTTTTATGCCGAAGCAATCTTCACTGGCACAAGGGATTGCTTCGTTCCGTTTCACTCCACTCGCAATGACTTCGTCTAAAAAGTGGTTTTTAGAGTGGACTCAAAATTAACAAAATTATCACAGAAAATCCAAATCGAATTGCACATGGAGGTTTTAAATGGCTCACGTTATTATCGATCTCTGTACGCAATGCGGCACCTGCGCCACTGCTTGCCCAACCGAGTGTATTAAAGAAGGGGAGGATCAATACTTTATTAATCCAGAGGAGTGCATTGATTGCGGTTCCTGTGTGGATGAATGTTCAGAGGGCGCAATTTTTGCTGATGATGATTTGAGTGATGAAAATAAAGTTTTTATTGAGAAAAATGCTGACTTTTTTAAATGAGATTTTTTTTGAAAAAGGATTATTATAACTTTTGAGTGACAAAAACTCACAAGGTAAATTTTGACGAATGAATTTTAGCACATTGAAATCTGACAATAAAAGTACCGAAACCGAGGAGAGCAAATTGAATGGCAGCACGCCAAAAACAGTTACCCCCTGATAAACTAAGCTATTTCTGTGATCCAGCTCAATTCAAATTTAAAACGACCTACGAGCTAAAACCATTAAATGAGGTAATTGGTCAGGATCGAGCCGTTGCCGCCATTGATTTTGGCGTTGATCTCAAAAGTTATGGCTACAATATTTTTGCTTTGGGACCGGTTGGAGCTGGGCGGACTTCAACTATAAAGGAAGCCGTCGAGAAACGGGCGTGCTTAATGCCTGTTCCAGATGATTGGTGTTATGTCTTTAACTTTCAAAGCCCTGATCAACCCAATTCGCTTCGCATGCCAGCCGGAAAAGGAAGTCTATTGCTTAAAAAAATGGAGCGGCTGATTGCCCAATTAAAACGAGATATTCCAGATGTTTTGAATTCCGATGATTATAAGAAGCAGCGACAGACAATCATCCAGAATTCAAGAGAGACGCAAAACAAAATTCTCGCTGACCTTGATGCAAAATTGAAACAGCACGGTTTCACGTTGCGAAAAGTCGCTACTGGATTGGTACTAGTTCCGATCAAAGATGGGCAAATGCTTACGCCTGAACAGTTTGACAATCTGCCTTCAGAAGAGAAGGAGCGGCTGGAAAAGGCAGGGCAGGAATTGCAAACCCAGTTAAATGAGGAATTTCAATCCGTTCAAAAGATAGAGCAGGAAACCAAAGAAAAACTTGATCGACAGCAGCGCCGCACGATGCGAGTAGCAATAGATCAGCCGATAACATCGATTTGTACCCAATTTAAAGATAATGCTGAAGTGCTGGATTATTTGAAGGATGTGGAAGAAGATATCCTCAATCATTTAAGCGATTTTTTGGCCAGTCCATCGGAAGATATGCCAGAAGACATGGTCGGTGTTTTAAAACCGAACAATGAAGTCAATTTTGATCGGTATCGTGTCAACTTGATGGTAGATAATAGTAAAACTGTTGGCGCCCCGGTGATTGTTGAATCGAATCCCACTTACAACAATTTGATCGGTCGGATCGATCGGCAAACAAAAATGGGCATGTTAGTAACTGATTTTTCATTGATAAAAGCTGGCGTGCTCCATCGTTCGAATGGTGGTTTTCTAATTATTGAAGCTGAACAGCTATTTCAATCTCCTTTAGCCTGGAAAGCATTGAAACGGGCCTTGAAGAATCAATCGATTACGATAACTGATCTCAGTGAAGAGTACAGCTTTATGAGTGTCAAAACACTTGAGCCAGAGCCCATTCCACTGGATGTTAAAGTTGTGATTATTGGTAGCTATCATATTTACTTTGCCCTGTTGAATTATGATGATGAATTTCAGGAGCTTTTTAAAATCAAAGCTGATTTTAATGTGGATATGCCCCGTACTAAAAA
>JAEAME010001044.1_pt1 | contig 21855 bp, 12 predicted proteins | sample 8958731 | NCBI WGS metagenome assembly JAEAME01 (sample SAMN16933194, study PRJNA681113) | bioreactor sludge metagenome | isolation source: anerobic bioreactor sludge (Control) | place: India:Bengaluru | collected 2018-10-24 | reverse complement strand
GTGGTCGCACCTCCTAAGGCTACATTACGTGCACCTACTCCTAATTTAAGAAACTGAAATCCAGCAGTGCCTGTTTTATTTTTGATCGTTTGTGCGACTAAGAGGCTTGAGGGCACCAATAACAGTAAAAAAGCCAGTCTTATTATTCTTTTCATGTCATTACCTCAATAGTTTGAGCGATTATTAAAGTTATCGAATCACCGCAAAGCGGCCAACCGTATTACCATAAGGGGAAGTAATATAATAAATATAAACTCCTGTGGCAATTTTCTGGTTATTTTCTGTCATCAAATTCCAAAAGGCAGTTCCTTTAGTCTCACTAACAAAACCAGTGGAGTACGGTTCCTTATGATGAATGGTCCTTACATTATCTCCTGCAATCGTATAGATTTTAATGGTGCACTCGGTGGGAAGATTGATGAACTGGATTTTTTGGTAATCATTGTCAATATCCCATGCTGCCCTTACTAAATACGGATTGGGAACCACCTTTACATCCAGTTTTGTATGATAATTAATCTGACTCGCAACAGTGGAAAACTGATATATATCCCCTTCCCGGGGTGCACAAACCCCTGACAGCCTAACAATGATCGAATCGCCTGCAACAACCTCTTTATCCGGATCTTCAATGAAGATGAAGGCTCCTGGAATATATATCTTGTAACCAGTCGCTTCATTGGATAAGTTATTTCTAAAATCTACTGGATTATTAAACCAGGTCCAGGTGGTATCGCCTGAAATCGGATCCACTGAAACTACTACTTTCTCATAACTTGCCAATGAAAAATTGTGACCAAAAGTTCTTATCTCGTAGGCTAACGTATCACCGGAATCCAGGTCAAAGACGTTTACCCTTCTTCTTCCAGCTTGTTCGTAAAATTCTATCAGATACTCATGTGGTAAAAAATAGGCCCCAAATGGTAAAGCTAATGGTATGGTTGTTTGGGGCGTAGTATACTTCTCATATACAGTTTCCGGATGTATCGTAACATGAGTCTTCTGTTGCTTAAAATAGACCGTATCGATTTTATTCACTAAAATATTGGGCCCGGTATAACTTAACAGCATTCCATCAAAAAGGTCTGATTTTAGCGTTGTGGGGGGACTGCTAATCGGAAAATTCAGCGTGCTAACAACCGTGTCTCCACTTGCTTGATCAACCAGATAAATATCGGGACCGTAGCCCGCTACATCTTTATCGTATCTAAAACTTGGCAAGGTGGAAAATTGTATTTGAAAGGTTTTATCCTTCACGTCGTCTGCTATTAAATATTCAGGGCTGGCAATAAACTGAATTTCATCTGAAGCCCCCGCGATAAGATTCAATCCTTCTATCTGAGGCTGTGTAAAATTAGAAGCTGGAGAATTAGGGCTCTCCGCATTTAGATTAACGCCAAAAACCATGCCCGTTTCCATTGGCGGCACCACCTCGAACTCAGGATCACCATAGTTCAACGGTTGATATTCTCCCTTATCATAAGCAGTAACCGCATAATAATAGAGCTTTCCATTAATTAGATCCTCGTCAACGTAACTGCGTTTTAATCCCGTGTTTTTACCGATAGGGTTGCCTAAATCATCAAAACTAACCTTATCCCAGTGCCCCAACATCACAAAGCTCCCCTCATCACCAGAGGTGCTTTTCCAGAGTTTGTAACCTTCAAAGTCCAATGAGTCGGAAAAACCTGGCAATGAAAGAATCCTTTCCACAGTTACCTCTGCCTTATTGTCCCAGGTAATAATAATTCTTTGATCCTGTGGATTTAAATTAATCCGAGGCATGCTCGGCGGCTGTGGAAATTTATAATTATTATCATAGACGAATTGCGCATTTTCTGCCACCAACTTTAGATAATCAGCATAACGTTCAGTCTCCCCTTTTACTGATGAATCATAGTACCACATCGGCCATGCAAAACAAATTGCAATAACAAAACTAGTCGAATCACCATAGGCCAGATCAAAGGGGCCGGATGATAAAAATATCCGTTTGTCAGCTGGTTCGGTATCTTCAAGATCATAATATTCTTCCGACAGTATATCATATCGCATGTCATCTGTAGTGGGGTCTGTCGCCCAACGTCGAAAAGAAGTCATTTTTGCCTCTCCGGTGATCGGATCCTTAGCTGGTCCATCTAGAAACTTGATTCCTACATATCCAGGCGGATGCTCTAACTCTTCCTCTATACCGGACAACTCTTCTGCACTATACGCGAAACCAATATTTAAATCGGGAAAGCAACCTGTTAAATCGTTGGTCGGGTCACCTATATCAGCATCCATAGCAAAACCAATATAGGCATCATCCCATGTTTTTTGATCGGGATGGATATTTTTTATCGTGTACTTAACGAATGCGATATCCCAAACATCCCGGAAACTGCTGGTCCAGGAATATGTTACAGCTGTAATCAAGACACCCAACGATTTTCCTGCTTCAAATTGCCGAGAAGCATCTAAATCATTACACTGATACCAGGAATCCATTTCAGATACTGTGATTGGATTTCCATCTCCATCATATCCTTTTGGCCAGGGTGGCAATGCTGCATTAGGATAATCCGTGCTTATATAAACGATTTCTGCCGGATCGGTATACCCTGGTTCGTTTGGAAGATTTCCCGGCACCATTTCAGTTTGACAATTTGCCGTGTTATAACCAACGGTAACCTGCTTGCTACCATCAACCATCGCTCCTACCCATACACCGGCTCCAAAAATGTATCCCTCATTGGTGCCACGAAGCCAAATACCACCGCCACTCGCAGTATCAAGAAAACGGCCATCATTGGTAACAGGAATATCGTATCTTGCGTAGATATGACGCACATCCCGTACAGAAGTTTTAGCCAATTGCTTATTTTCTTTTGGCACCGCTGCCCATGACTTAACGCTATTCATCCATAGCGCAATACACACAAGCCACTTAATCCCACAGCCAGTTAGTCTAATAATTCTTTTATAACGCATAATGCATCTCTCCTTACTATCTTATAATTGCGAACCTTCCTACATCATTTCCAATAGGAATGTCATATCTAGCGTAGATGTGCCGTATTTCGTGTATACTGGTTTTGGATAAACGATTATTGTCCGCCCATAGCGTTATGTTGTTTAGACACAGCGCAATAACGACAAAGCATCTAATCCTACGACCGGTCGGTATAACAATTTGTTTTAAAATCATTGTTTAAAACCATTTTCTAAAATTTTATTTCTAAGCCAAGCAAGTAAGTTCTTGGAGCCGGATAATTTCTTTTAAAATTCAGCATATCATCCCGAAAACGTTTATATGCAACAAACCGTTCTTCCATTGTTAAAACACCATCATTATTCAAATCTGAACTCGCAGAGTACAATTTGCTCTCTCCTTTGACGTACGTATCGGACGAAAGGCTTCCCTTTGTCAGATTATACATATCTCGGTCAGGATTGCCAGATCCCTCAAAGACGGAAAACGGTTTTTGTAAATTGAATAGATTGTATACTTCAAGAGACACAGTTAATTCCTGACCTAAGAACTTAAAATCCCTGTAAAATTTACCGTCGACGGTATACGTCCATGGATAACGCGCTGAATTGTAACGGTCACTGGTGACATTCTCAATATAAGCAGTTACTTGGGTGTACGGCCTGCCCGAATGAATAGTTGATATAATATTGGCTCCAAAGCCCGAAAACAATTTTCTGTTAAACAAGGTAGGTCCCTGCCCATACGGGACGCTGAAATCCAGGTTAATATAAACAGTATGGATTTGATCAAAATCCATCGGCATAGTATCCTGGGGGTACAGTGGTTCATATCCCAACTGTCTGGCATACGTCAGATTTAATAATGGGTATCGAGTAATCTGGGTCACATCGGACGAAGTGCCCTCTGCCTTTGAAAATGAATAACTTATCGAACCTCCAAAGTAATCGCTGTATCTCTTTCGTAACGTAAGTTCAAAGCCTTTAGATTCTGCATATTCTTCATTGAAAGCCTGGAAAAACCAATCTAAAGTAAGAGACCTTCTTATTCTATAACCTTCCAAGTTAAACATGTTTTTCTGATAAAGAGTAATATCTAATGCCATATTTTGTGTCAAAACAGTTGAGAGACCAACTTCATAGGCTATTGTTTTTTGTGGATCAATGTTCGGGTTTCCCATATTTAGGTCAGCCTGATTTCTGTCAAACCAGAGATAAGCGAACATTCGCTCCATCGGAGGTCTTTGAAAGAAATATCCATAATTAAAGCGAAACAGCATCCGCTCAGTTATAGGAAAGGAAATTCCTAATCTCGGACTGAACTGATATTTTGCATCAGGCTCAGTGCGATCTTGCTTAAATGGATTTGATGGCGTTCTTTGAAGCGGATCTTTGCGATACTGTGTAACTGCATTAAAATAATCAAAGCGCAATCCGAGATTCAAGTACATTGCTTCCAATTTAAGCTGGTAATTAATGTAAGACGCAAACTCCAGAGGTTGATAGCCATCGCCTAAATCATCAACGGATTCAATGGTCAAGGCGGTATCACTCGGTGACTCTTCATAAAAATCAATAAGCGGATATGTGACACCGACACCATTGAAAGCCGACATTGCTCCAATCGCGAAACGATTGATATTATGCTTATTGAACTCAAACCCTGCCTTAATCTCATGATTTTTATGTATCTGACTTGTCAGGTCGTATTTCAGAATAAAATTTCGATCTCTATTTTCTGAATACCAATCGGCGTCTCCAGCCCAGATAAAATTATCGAAATAATCTGCGTCCAATGTGTTTTGTATACCACCTGTTATTCCATAAGGATTATTTATAGATAGCGAATCGGTTGATCGGCGTTGATAGACATCCTCTATGCCCTGACTGTCGCGCAAACGCCACTTATTATACTTGGTTCCGGAGGGATCTCCTGGTATTTGATAATTGTGATCAATAAACGGTTTCCGAAATGTGAAATCATCCCACCAATCACAGTTTGCTCCTATCTCATTTCCCGACCATTCTGCACGGTCGCGTTGTCCATTTATTGAATACCAATCCATCATCCCTACCTTAAATGTGTAGTATGTTTTTGGGTTTATGGCGTGATCGAGAATAATGGCACCATATTTCGATTTATTCAACCATGCTCCCAATCGATCTAATTGATTTTCATCTGAGCCAAACCGCCAGAACATATTATAGTTAAGGCCCTGTGATCTGTTCATCGATCCTGTTAGTTTTAATTTCATTGTAGATGTGACAGGCACAGTAAATTTTATATTAGTGCTGTATTCCTGAGAACCTTCATGTGGATGTCGCCCGAGATTTGTTCCATCCGGCGCACTTACTTTTCGCTGAGGATTCATATCGCGCAGATTCAGATAACCGGTGAGGAAAAATCGAATATCTTTCCATATAGGTCCCCCCAGCGTGCCGTCCCAAATATTGGCATTTCGATAAAATTGAGACCCTGATGATAAATTGTCCGTCTTATAACGGAGGCTCCCTGCCAATTTAGAGCCTCCTTCCTTGGTGACCACATTAACCACTCCCCCCATGGCATTTCCGTATTCAGCAGAATAGCCACCAGTTTGAAGGACAATCTCTTCAACGGCGTTCTTGTTAACATCTGTTATCATTCCGCCGGTAATAGGATTGGTTAACGACATACCGTCTACTGTGTAATTGACTTCTGTCCAGCGACTGCCCCGAATATAGGTTCTACCTTGATAATCAGTTACACCTGTTGAGGTATTGATCACCGATTCGATGGACTCTAAAATCCGATTCTCAAATTCCTCCGATGAGATTACCTGGGTGGAAGCAGAAACCTCTTTGTGAACCAAGGGGCGTTCTGCCACAATCTCGACAGCTTTGCCTACCTCCAGTACCGTTGCATCCATGTCAATATTGACTTCGGTGACCAGGTCCTGAATGACTTTGACATTGCTCACATTCACAGAATTATATCCCATGTAGCTTACTTTCAATGAATAGGTTCCGATCGGAACACTAAGGATAAAATACTGTCCATCAGCATCGGTCGCAGTTCCTAAGCTGGTGCCCACCAAAACCACATTGGCACCAGGTAGCGCTTCTCCCGACTCCTTATCCGTCACTCTACCAGTAATCTTGCCTTTAGTGCCAGCAAATGTAATAGTCCAAAAAGACAAAATCAGTAATGCGACAAGAAAACAAATGAAAAACTTGGATTTCATCAGCTTCAACCTCCAAATTGAAAAGTCAGACAAACTTTTAAACTAATGGCAAAACTATAATCCCAGTATCAGGCTAATGTAGGATCGTGCACATCCTGATTTCCATACCTTGATTGGTTTCCAAAGAATAGATATAGATACCGCTGGAGAGATCCGAAGCATCCCAAATTAAGCGATGATTTCCAGCGCCCTTGATTCCTTCATTCAATACTGTTACTAATTGCCCTAATGGATTGTAGATCTTAACCATCACGGGTGACGACTCATGAAGTAGATAGCTAATAACGGTCTTTGCATTAAAAGGATTGGGGTAGTTTGGAAAAAGTTGAAATTGCATCTTATCTGTTAGCGCCAGATTTTCATCAACGCCAGTCATCATCGCTTCAATTTCTGGCTTGATCTGCGTATAAATTAGATCGTCTATGGGGAAATCCCACTTTGTTGCGAACTGATTTCGGAGATCCGCACCTGCTGCTACGCTGAAGGCGCAACAGGTGACGGTCATTGAAATAGTTTTCGCCCGATCATAATCGCTATCAGGATTTATATCATTTAATCTGTCCCAACTCACGTCAGCAGGTTGTAGCACTTTGAAAAATCGTGGAATAATTTCATATCCAAAACTATCTGCCAGGGTCAGAAATATTCCTTGAAGCAGGTCGGGAGTAAGCATACTAAAATTCGGATTTTCTTCATAGGAACTAAGCGATGTTTTCTCTTGAGTGAAGGTTGTTTCTAAACCAATCCTGCAATCACTTCCGAGATGATACTTTTGCACATTCGTAAACAGTTCGCGCATAGCGCAAAGACCCACCATACTCGCCCAGGCTTCGCTGAAATCCGTACCAAAATTCCAGTGATCTCCCCCTATTGAAACGTAGCCGCGCCTAGGATATAGCTGATTGAATCTCACCGAAGCCAGGGTGAAGTTATGACCCAACTCATGAAAAAAAATAAACCACGCCGGTTCAGCGACCCACATTGATGGACCGATTAACACTGGATTGCCGCTCCAGGCGACATTTTGAAGACACGGATTATATTCGATTCTTTGAATATCATGAAATTCCGTGCCACACAATTGGCTTTCAATTTGAGCCCCTGCATCAACTGCTTTCAATACCTCATACTGATCCATTTCCTCTTGAAAGAAGGCGGGATAGATGAACATAACATATTCCCCGCTGGTCGTGTCAACTTCAGTCACGACAGCAGTATCAATCCCCAGAGTAGCATGTCCCGTATCTGGTATCTGGTCTGTCCAATGATTTTCATAGTAGGTGCGAGCAATCCAATTAACCTGAGTCCACTTCAAGCAGAGCAGAGAGAACATCCAGCGAAAACGGGTGGAAGTCAAGTACGAGGAATGTACATAAAAGCGACCCCGAGATTCCTGAGATTGTGGATTTCCATTAATATCAAAGTCCCGATAGGCTTTCGTTTCGATCAACCACGATTCTCCATCCCATAGATTAAGATTAACGTACAGCTTATAATCATACCCAATGTCTTCTAAGGGAACACCAGTAGTATTATCATTATCCACATCCATATAAACCTCAAAGATTGTCGCCCTGGTAATCCCCCCTTTATTTCCTTTTGGAATAACATCATTGGGGTAAAAGTCGATGAGAATAATGTCCTTTGACTGGTTAAATTTAACGCTTTTCATATCCAAATAGTAAGGGTCACCTGCTGGAATATCACCAATTGGATCATCAAAAGCTTGAGGAAATACAAAATTCCAGGGTAATGTAATGAGCACCGCTATCGATAAAATAAATCTTAGAACAGGCATATTTTTAATGAATATGCTCATGATCAACTATCTCAATCAATTTTTTATCAAACCTTTGGACATAGGTAGAAAACCTAATAGTGTTACCGTATTAAAGTGCATTTTGTAGCTTTAGCACCCTGGCTGGTTTCAAGCGATAAGATATAGACTCCGCTGGAAATATTTGAAGCATCCCAGACTAACCGATGGTATCCTGCAGCTTTGGTTCCTTCATCTACAACTTTAACCAGCTTTCCTAATAGGTCATAAACTCTAATTATTATCACTGATTGTCTATTAAGTTCGTAGCTAATACTTGTACTTGCATTAAAAGGATTGGGGTAGTTTGGAAAAAGTTTAAATTGCATCCTATCTGTTAATGCCAGATTTTCATGGACGCCAGTCATCATCGCCTCAATTTCTGGCTTGATCTGCGTATAAATTAGATCGTCTATGGGGAAATCCCACTTTGTTACGAACTGATTTCGGAGATCCACACCCGCAGCTACACTGAAGGCACAGCAGGTTACAGTCATCGAAGCTGTTTTCGCATAATTATAATCGCTGGTTACATTATTTTTAATTTCATTTAGAATATCCCACGGTTCATCTGGAGGCTGAAGCATCTTAAAAAAATAGGGAAAAATATCATATCCATACTCCTCGCCAAGAGACATAAACATGCCATCAAGCAAGTCAGGATTTAGTATATGAAAATTCGGATTTTCTTCATAACCTTCTAATTGTCCTGTAAACGAATTTTTCATATCGTTAAAATTTTGCTTTAAACTTCCTGCACAGTCGATCCCTAATTGATATTTTTCACGTTCAGTAAATAGTTCGTGCATGGAATAAAATCCTACCATGCTCGCCCAGGCTTCGGCAAAGCTTGTTCCAAAATTCCAATTATCTCCGTCCATCGGTGTGTCATAACCCAGAGCAGGATATAGAATATTAAACCTTTCTGCCGACATGGTAAAGTTGTGGCCTAATTCGTGAAAAACAATAAACCATGGCGGGTCTTCCCACATCCAGGAGCCTATCGACACTGGATTGCCACTATAGGCGACTCCCTCAATCCATGGATTAAACTGAACCACCTGGATACCATGAAATTCGGTACCGCACAACAGCTTTTCAATCTGTATTCCTGAATCGATTGCTTTCAATACTTCAAAATTATCCAATTTTTCTTGAAATGTAGTTGGATAAATAAACTCTATATGTTCTCCGCGCACAGTATCAATATCAGCTACACCGGTTGTATCGATTTCCAAACTGGCATGCCCACTGTCGGGTACTTGATCCGACCAGTGATTGCCATAAAATGTACGAGCTATCCAACTAACCTGAGGCCACTTCAAACCTATCAATGAAAATAACCATCTAAATCGATAGGGTGACGTCGATCTTGGATTTCCTTCGGCAAATACAAAAAAACCGCTCTGGGAACGAGGTGAATCCAAAGCATCATAGTCCCAATAAACACTTCCGTCTATCCAATTTTTCCCATTCCAATCGAAAAGATTAAGATGCAGCTTGTAATCATATCCTATATCTTCAAGTTTAACACCTGTAGCATTATTATCATCTACATCCATATACACTTCATATATAGTTGTTGCATTTATTCCCGCTTGATTTCCTCTTGGAATAACTCCATTTGAATAAAAATCAATCGTCATTCTGTCCGGGGCACCAGTAGACTGCCAAAACTTGACTTTTTCTATATCCACATAGCCAGGATCACCGGCTGTAATATCTCCAATTGGATCATCAACTGTTTGTGAAACCGTTTGAGTCCAAGGAATTATAGGCAGCATAAATAAGAAAAGGATACTTTTTTTACAAAAGATAATCATATTACGTGGTAATTTTTCGTAAGCCAAGCCAATGCGAACCAAAAAATCAAGTCGGGTGGCTTTTATTCCACCCGACTGTTTCAACGATTTTACTTCATAAGAATACATTTCCGGGTTAGAATGCTCTGGCCTGCAACCTCTAACCTATAAAAATATATGCCCGAAGGTAAATTGGAGGCATCCCACTGGAAATTGTGATACCCCTTTTCGACTAACTGGTTATTAACGATGTTAGCGACATTTTGTCCTACCACATTGTACACTGCCAGATTTACTTTAGCTTGAGTCGGAAGAGTAAAAGATATACTGGTGGTTGGATTAAAAGGATTCGGGAAATTTTGCATTAATGTATATTTGCTTGGTTGATTTACAACGATATCTTTAATTGCCACTCCCGTTTTAGAGAATCTGATCGCTGTTTCATTATGGGGATACCCATCTTTCGGTAGGTTGCCACCATAATACTGACAACCCAGACCGCTGTCTTTTCCAGGTTGAATACCAATAGTTGCTCTCTTCGCGACCGGTTCGGGTGCAATACCTAAATCTTTGTAGTAGTAGGTAATAGAGCCATCATTCGAGTTAAGAACAACCTGAAATGTCAGCGTCGTATCCGGACAAATCTGACTACCCTCTTCGCCAGTTACGTAATGATGATTAGTCATCTTATGATACTGAACGGTAAAGCTGCCAGCCGAAGGATCTTGATAATAATAAATTGTACCTGTGGCTGTACTGTAAGGTCTCTGTTGATATGCCTTTTCTGCCATAATATCGCATGCGAGAGGGCACAAAATATTGTCCCAGCCCATACCGGGAATCGTAATTCCGTAAGCTCCCGAAGTAATCCAGTCAATATGATCTGTAAATGAGCACTGGCCATTAATACCGATATAGATACTATCGAATACTTCGTCATAAAAGCTGAAACTTATTCCCATGGCAATTGGACCGGCACTACCGTCATCGACATCTGGAGTCGCCCAAGGTGCCGAAAATTCTTCACGTTGTAATTCCGTACCAACTGTGCTGATATCATTCCAGACATAGGGCACCGTATCATCAAATACGTACGGATCCTGCACGGGATTCAACAGGCTCTTGGAAGCAGCGTACACTACCTGATCAATCGGAAAATCTGTTATTCCAGTCAGTACACTGTACAAGTCTTTGTCCATTGCTAACTCAATCGCCGCTGTTTGGACCGCTGTAATCACACCATACCATCGATGATGAGCCTGTGTCAGAAAATCGTCCGAGCTGCTGATCGAAAAATCCTGATGGCGTAAGTAATTGTTTACAATCTGGCTAAAATTGTTTGTGGAATCTGCTGTATTGATAGTGGTCGGGATCACTTCTTTGAACGCCTTAGCCGTCCAGCTTAAATCATCGGATAATGAAAGAAGTAAACCGGTCATTATTTCCGGGGTTAAAGTTTTAGCTGTGCCTGAAAAGCTGGTCCAGGCTGCAAGCATATCTGCCTTCCTGTTCATAATCGCAGTTTTTGCAGCCCCATCGGTCATGCTTTCTGCAATATGGTATATATAGCAGTCTTCATAGGCATTCGCCAGTAATGCTTTCAATGTCCATTTATGATGAGCATCCCATTTAAAGCCATTAATACTATCTTCATCGGTACAATACCATCCTTCGCCGTAGCTGGGAATCGGTCGGTGATAACTCTTTTGGACAAGCAAGACTTCTCTCAATCCAGCACTTAGGTCTTTTAGAGTTTGATCCACAACACCTTCTAACATTGCAAACCAGTTTGGTTCATCCACCCAATACTGTCCAGGAATACGGCAGGCAAATTGGTTAACACCACCAGATCCCCAAACGACAGGTGATGCATAGTCATTAAAACTCTCGTAATTAACACTAAATTTTTTATCGCTTTGTAAAATCGTGCCGATTTGGGACCTTACCAGATTCACCATCTCATCAACTACGCCGGTAATATTTTTTGCATCCGCAGTTGCGGAATAAGGTTCCGGAACTCTGATGACGCAATTTGCTCCTTCTTTGTCGATTATCTGAGTCACCTTTCCTACATCGACCGTAAAGAGGCCAGGCTCCGTCATCATATCTCCCTCATAATGGGGTACTTGATGCCAATAATTTCCATCTTTATACCATCCATCTAGATAGTATTCCAATTCCTCCCAACCAGTACCAACAAGGGAACATTTCCAATACATGGTCTTGCCGTCTGGAGTAACTTTAACAGGTGAGATCACTCTCGTCATAAACGACTTTGCAACATCGTCCCACTCTAAAAACATTCTTCCGAACCATTGACCGCCACCGTAGTCATGAAAATCAACATTATTCTCGTTGCCACGGTACTGTCCGGTATTCGGATCGCAGTCTGTGTCGAGAGTGAATGAGTTTAGACTCTCTCCGTACATCCTGTCGGCAAAGGGACCTTCCATTGTAAAACCTACTAACAAGCTCTCTCCTTGTTGAACAAAATAGCCACCGACATAATCTACGCTGGGCGGTGAAGCATCACCAACCGGATCAGTCCAGGAAAATTCAGTTGGTAATTGTGCTTGTAATAACAGCGGGATACAAAACATCATAATAGATGTCATAATTCTGCAGAACAACAGCTTCATTGTTAGCACCTCCGTTTAATTATAATTAGTGACGAAAAAATAAGATTTGTAAATGAACTAACTTTAAGAGTATCACCTCCTTAATTTCTTAAATATTTTAAATTTCTCAGAATTCTGCAAAATTAAAATTTTTATGTCATTTCATACTAAACCCCATGAAGCGAGTGAGCTGCTTTTTTAAGAGTATCTATCTCTTCAGCAGATTTTTCGCTCTCCTCAAAATCCCAATCCACATTATTTTGCAGATCTGTATGAATTTTAAAAAGCGTTAAAAATTCTTCAATTCAAAATAATTAGAAAACCGAAGATATATTCTAAATCTTTTTTGAGTCTTTCCACTTAGCTCAGTAGTAATAAAGTTATATCTTTTTAACCTTGAGGTGACATTATACACAAAATATCAAACCCGTGAAACAAGTATCACTTTTGAAGCTTTGTGACATTTCAAAGTTGAAACGATATTAATCTTTATTTCGAAATATATTGAAAGGATCGTATATGTAGACTTCTATCTCTTCATCTTCGGCATATCATCAGCACATCACATAGGTTATATTCAAAATTTACATGCTTAATGGCCTTTTCTACCGCAATTTGCTTTCTCCCAATATAATTTCCAAATCCTTTGAATGCAGTTGCGATTGATTCGGTCGAGATGGGTTGATCATCAACAATTTAAAGCTTTTCACCTTTTTTGCTTACCAGTCAATTTTGAACCCTTTATAGATTAGGAAGATAAAAGATAGTTATTAATAATTCTGGTATTGTTAACTAAATATAGTTTTTTTGTTGACTTTTACATTTTAGTTGATTAAAGTTACTTCGTTTTTTTTAAGGAGGAAATTTAAAATGAACTGTCCCAAATGTAAAAGTCAAGATGTACGAAAAGATGGTAAAGTAAAATCTAAACAGCGTTTTATTGTATAAATTGTCATTATCATTTTACCGTTGAGAAAAAAACAACCGCTGCTTCTGAACTGGTTAAAAAAAATACGTTATTACTTTATTTAGAGGGCTTAGGGTTTCGCTCTATCGGACGATTTTTACAGGTCAGTCATGTCTCAGTTTATAAATGGATTAAACATTTTGGCGAAACACTATAGTCGCTCAAAAGTGAACACCACCTCAAAGTTGTTGAATTAGATGAATTGCATACCTATATTAGTCAAAAAAAAACCATTGCTGGATATGGCTTGCTGTTGATCGAAATGGGAAAAAATTCATCAACTGTGTACTGGGTTGCCGGGGAAGTGAAACAGGCCAACATCTCTGGCAGTCCATACAAGATAAAAGGATAGACAAGGTAGCTACCGATTTTTGGTTGCCGTATGAGAACTTTCTGCCGGTCGAGAAACATATTCAATCCAAGAAGGAAACCTTTACTGTTGAAGGCTACAACAGCCTATTAAGACATTTTCTGGCCAGACTTAGAAGAAAGACAAGATGTTATTCCAAATGTCTTACAATGTTAAAATATTCCAATATGCTGTTGATGCTAAAATGGAATGGTGAATTACCCATACTTAATTAACAATGCCATATTTCTTAACTTAATCTCTCAAAAATCATGCCATATAACAGGCTTTAATATAACAAGAATTTAATGTATTAAAATACTTAATTTTACTCGTTTTTGTTTAATCGTCAACTTGATAAATGAATACAAAAAACATTTCAGAATGAAATCCATTACCTTTTCAAAATGGAACGGTTATTTTAGAATCATAATATGATTCACGTAGTAGAAAAGATAGCAAAAACCTATTAGAGATGTATATTATATTTCTTAATCTTACGCCACAATGTGGTTACACCAATACCTAAATCAACAGCAGTTCTGGCTTTGTTCCAATTATGCTCGTGGAGTCTATTCAAAATCACATTTTTCTCTATTTCCTCAAGGGTCAATTTCGTTTCAATTTGCAAAGGAAATATTGTACTTTCTTGCATAATCGTCAAATCTGATGGAAGGTCATCTAATAAAATCTCGTCGCCTTTAGTTAAGATCACTGACCGCTCAATAACATTTTCCAATTCTCTAACATTTCCAGGCCAACCATAAGACATAAGTATAGAAAGTGCAGATGGGGAAATAGATCGGACATTTTTCTTGAGTTTCAGCGAAAATTTTTTTAAAAAGTGGTCAATCAGCAGAGGTATGTCACTTTTGCGTTTTCGCAGTGGTGGCAAACTAATTTGAATTACATCGATGCGATAAAATAAATCGGCACGAAATTTATTCAGGTTAACCATAGCTTTGAGGTCTCTGTTGGATGCAATGATAAGCCTGGAGTTGACAAGGTTGGTGGTATTCCCACCAACCGGTCTCACTTCACCGTCTTGAATGACACGCAATAATTTTACTTGAGTAGACAACGACATTTCACCAATCTCATCCAAAAAAACTGTGCCCCCATTGGCCTCTTCAAACAATCCTTTTTTATTTAAAATCGCACCAGTAAACGCTCCCTTTACATGGCCAAATAACTCGCTTTCCTGCAAGCTTTCAGGCAATGCCCCACAATTAATTACCACGAAGGGGGCCTCACTCCTATTGCTGCTGCTATGAATAGCGCCGGCAATAAGTTCTTTACCAGTACCACTTTCTCCATAGATAAGAACGGGCACATCGATACTAGCAACTTTTTCTACTAATTTGAAAACCTCAACCATTTTTTCGTGATTCCCAATAATATTCTCGAGCTTATGCTTTTCCCTGACCTGTTTTTGAAGCGTCTTAACCTCTGCCGCCAATTTTCTTTTTTCTAGTGCCTTTCTTACATTGAGAACAATTTCTTCTCGTTGGAAGGGCTTAGAGATGTAGTCGTAAGCCCCTAATTTCATGGCCTTGATGGCACTATTTATGGTGGCATAGGCTGTTATTACAATAATCTCTGTATTAGGAGAAATCCGCTTTACATGGTTAAGAATCTCAAAACCATCTACTTTTTCCATTTTAAGGTCGGTGATTACTAGATCAAAATTGTCTCTATTGATTAGTGTGATTGCTCTTTGACCATCGTTAGCCTCCGCTACTTGAAATCCCTCTTTTTTTAAAATCATGGAAAGGGTAAATCTAGTATTTTCGTGATCGTCAATAATAAGTATTCTGGCCATGAGATTTTTCTTTCATTCTAGGGCACCCTGATAGTAAAAACAGTTCCTTTGCTTAACTCACTTTCCACTTCAATGGTCCAATTATGCTGCTCGATGATTCTTCTAACAATGGATAAACCTAAACCTGTTCCCTTCGCCTTTAATGAATAAAATGGCTCGAAAATCTTTTTCATTCCTTCCGGGGCTATACCTTTGCCATTATCCCTAATCTTAATTTCGATCCGATCTTCGATTTTTGTAGCTTTAATCTCGATAACCCCTTCTGACGTTATAGCCTCAACAGAGTTTAATAATAAGTTCCAAAAGACTTGTTTAATTGAATCTCGATCAAACACCACTTGTGGCAAATTTTCTTCAAAATAGGTCAAAAAATCAACGCCCTTGGAAATTTTCTTAGCCGCTCTGATCAGAACAATGGTTTCTTCTATAGTATCTTGAATATTATTGTAAGCAAGATTCAGTTCCGGACCACGAGCAAAATTTAGATAATTTGAAATGATATTATTAACTCTATTAGATTCTTCTTTAGCCACATTCATTAATCTTGCATAGTCACCATCGACGCTTAAATCGGCTTGTAAAATGTCAATGGCATTTGAGAGAGCATTTAATGGATTCCTAATTTCATGAGCGATACTGGCGGTTAATTCACTGATGCAAGCTGAATACTTTGAATATTCCAATTGTTTTTTTGTTTTTTCCAATTCCTCCTGAACTTTAATTTGTTTGGTGACGTCATCCACCACTTCCAATATCTGATTGACAGTCCCGTAACCATCTTTGATAGGAGCCGAAGTAATGATGTAATAGCGCCCATTTTTTGCTTGAATCATCTTTTGATAAATTTTCCCTGTTTTAAAGGTCTTTCTGCCAGGACATTCCAAGCAGAAATCCCGTCCCTCATTGAACAATTCGTGACAGCTTTTATTCAATATACTTTCATTCTTCCAACCCCAATCATTGAAGGTTTTGTTTGTCCACTGAATTTTAAAGTCCCTCCCCATAGTAATTATCCCCTGCCCCATGGACGAAACAATATCATGCAACCGTTGACTATTCTCTTGAACCTCTTGGTACAATTTGGAATTTTGAATGGCTACTCCCACACGATTGGCTAAAACCTCAAGAGAATTTAGGTCATCCTCATCAAAGTCCATCATTTCTCTGCTTTCAATATTTAAAACTCCAATTACACTGTCCCCCATCTTAATTGGGACGCACAATTCAGACCGAGTGGGAGTTTGATCGGGGGTAATATTGTAAAAATGAGGGTCCTGTTGGGTATCATTAGATAGGATTGTTTTTCCAGTTTGTACCACCCAACCCACAATGCCTTGCCCAAATTGAAGGATTTGATTTAGAGGGGTAATATCTTTATAAATTCCAGAAAGTGATTTTAAGCTGATGGTTCCGTTTTTATTATCGACCAAATAAAGAGCCACATGTTCATAGCCAAAACTTTTATGAATAACATCTACTACTTTGCTATAAAGCTCATCAATATTCATTATTGAATCTATGTTCTGACAAATACAATTGATTTGAGCCAATTGGGCTGATCGCTTTTGTTCCCGTCTTGAAATAATTGTATTCTCAAGAATAGTTCCTAATTGATAAGAAAATGCTTCAAGAAGGGGGCTGTCCGTTTTGCTGAAATAATTTGTTTTATCTTTGGACAAAATCGCAATCCCTAAAAGTATAGCGTTCACCTTTAAGGGCAATAGGATCAATGATCTGTCTATATCGCTACTACAAAAGCTCAAAAAAGCGCCAATATTATCATCGCTTTGAAATATATAAGGTTCGCCATTGGATGTAAGCTGGTCTATAATAATTCGAGGTAAATTTACGGAGCTAAATTCGTTTGCCTTATTTTCAGGATATGTAAGCACCAACTGAAATTTATCTTTTTTTCGCACATAAATAAATGCTTGATCATACTCTTTTAATTTTGAAAAATGTTTGAGTGTCATACATAAAATCTTGAGGGCTTTTATGTCGCTTTCACCAGACAATGTTATCAGATTATTAGCGGTTTTATGCGAGGTTGATGAAATTCCCATGACTATTATCTCATTTTTTCCTCTGATGTTTCTATATTTAGTTCCTCTTTTGTCTTACCTTTAGAAAATATATATAATTTTTTATTTAGTGTCAAGCAAAAAATATAGAACGAATGAGCGTCCTTCATTTTTTTTAAATTCATCCCAGTCACAGCCATAATCGTTTGACTTTGGTGTTACGAAGGTAGTCAGATTATATAACTTAGATACAGCCTATAATTTTTTCACCCTCTAAGCTAATTTGCAATAAATAACTTGAATTAAATCTGAGCACTTAGAAACCATGTATAATTAAATAAGCAATTAATTAAGTATAGCAAGCCCCCAAAATGTGTTATATTTTTAGGAAGACACGTATTGAAAAATGACAAATTAAAGGAGCTCGCTATGACCCGTTTAAATGAGCATTTTAAAAACAAGGCCATTTTTATAGGCCTTGATCTTCACAAGAAATCGTGGAATTTACAGTCCGTGGTGAAGGGCTACAACTCAAGTATTGGACCATGCCAGCCAACAAAGAAAAATTCATTAAATCGATTCACCAATTTTTTCCAGGTGCGAATTATTATCTTGCTTATGAAGCTGGGTGTTTTGGTTATTGGCGTTACGATTATTTAACAGATCATGGCGTCACGACCATCATTACACCACCCAATATGATTCCCAAAGAAGATAGTTCCCGAGTAAAAAATAATCGAATTGACAGCAAAAAATTGGCTATCTATCTGGAGAACGGCCTCCTTAAAAAAGTCGCTGTTCCAGTTCAGGACATTAGATTGCATCGTTCGGTGATACGGACACGGCACCAAATATTACAAGATCAAAGACGGATTCAATGTCAAATTCGATCGACATTACTTTTTTATGGCATTGAAGTTACACTGCCTGTGGGAGACTGGTCATCCCAGGTCATTGACAATCGTTACCGTTTAAAATTTTCCGATCCTTATTTTGAACAAAGTTTCAAACGCATGATTGATCGACTGGTCCAAGGTCTTAGCCAGTTGGCGGAACCAACTGTTCTGGTTAAAAACATCGCGTTACTACCACAATATAAAAAACCAATGACCATATTACAAACCACTCCTGGCGTCGGAATTATTACCGCCATCGAGATTCTTTTAGAGCTCTACGATATGCAACGATTCGCCACTGGCGAAAAAGTGGCTTGTCATATCGGATTAACACTCAAAGAAGCTTCTACCAGGGAAGCTGATAAAACCAGACGAGGTCCCATCACTCATGTTGGCAATGGTTATTTAAGAGCGCTAGTTATCGAATTAGCTTGGTGTGCCGTTCGACACGATGGAGTATTATTCGATAAATTTAGTCGAATTCCAAAACATCGTGGTAAAAAGATTGCCATTGTAGCGGTGGCTCTGACTTTAGCGGTTCGTACGCGATATATTCTGGTCAATGGTCAGCCTTATGGCTGCGGTGTTGCTTAATGAAAACATAGCACTTGTTAACCAACAGACAAACTCAAATAACCACCTTCAATCTGGAGAAAGACGCAAATCTGAGTGTGGCTTGTTGGGGCACGTTAACTTAGAATGCCATCTCCAATGTTAAACGTATAGATTCCTTGTCGCACCTGTTTACAGGAAGGACGAATAGCAGTTTGTTATATAGGGCTTCACAAAACTCGACGGTTTAGGGCATAAAATTAGGTAAGAACGACTTAATAAATCGCAATTGATCTTTGACATTATTTTTCACAGCGGTCAGTGCCACGAGCAATACCGTGATGTGAGCAATGGTACAATGATTCGCTGTGGCATTCAAACCGATGACCGATGGTTTTTGCATGCAAATCGATAACAATCGTGAGAAAACCCGTTCGGAACCCGATCGTAAATTGGATTCTTTTTTAAACGATTCCGAGCCATAATCGATTTGTTTTCTAATATCAGCATCGATTCTTTTGTAAGCATAACAGCCTTTTCGATCGAAGAATTTGGGATGGTAAACGGGACAGACTATAAATTGATATTGATACTTTTTCGAATAGTGCAATGGGAAGACTCATTTATGACGCCATCTGTCTTGTTTTTTATCATAAAAGACGCCTCTGGAGAGCATCTCCAGGCTTGCTTCGCAGATTCTGTTACCAGATTTAGTATATTTAATTGTCTTTTTGTCGGTGGCTTGTTGTGTGTTTCTGGGATTGATTGAGATTCTTGGTTTGGCATATAACGTGTTAATGATATATTTGAGAATAGCTGCTGTATCATAAATTCCATCAGCCATAACAGCTTCGATCTTAAAATTGAATTCATGTTGAAGCAGATCATAGATAGGGATAAACATCGTTGAATCCTGAACATTAGCAGGCTTGGTAATTTCACATAGGGGTAATTCTACTGAAAAGTAATTTAGATCCGACCAAAACCTCAGAGTTGTTTCAATTTAGCTTTAACAAAAGCATCCCGGAAATGGTCATAAAGAGTTAAGTCAATGTCAATTTATTGATAATCGGGAGAATGTATTTTTTGTCGGATCATCAGGTGTTGGAAAAACGCATTTGGCCAATAGCATTGGGATTGAAGCCTGTCGGCGAAGCTACGGTGTATTATTTAAACGTACCAGCAATCTACTAGATTGGCTTCATTCCGGCCATGGTGATGGCAGCTTTGATAAAAAATTGAAACGTCTTATTAAAATGCCGTTATTAATTCTTGATGATTTTGGATTAATTCAACTCAATAATAATTATTAAGTATACCTTTATGAAATCATTAGCCAACGATATGAAACAGCATCGACCATGATTACCAGTAACAGAGATTTTAGTGAATGGATTGAAGTCTTTGACAATCCGTTGATGGGCTCAGCAGCTATGGATCGCTTGGTTCATAAGGCCATTAAGGTTACGATTCCTGGCGATAGCTTTCGAGCCCATCAATTTAAATTAAATCAAAAAAAGATTTTTACTATTGATTATAAGAAATCAAATAAGTAACTTAGTACTCCATTTCATAAATTCGGTGACGTATTATCAAGCTGCATGTGCCAAAGGGATTAAGTAATTCGAGAATTTTGTCAGCATTGCCGACAAATTTGTTTTTGTAAATTTCCACTTAAACGGCTTGGCAATTTTCTCATATCGTTTCTGAAAAGAACTGATGGTTTTAGTCAAAGCCTCCAGCGATGAGAAACTATTAGGAGTTAGCACTTTTCGCTGCAAAATCGAAAAATAGATTTCGATCTGATTCAACCAGCTGGCGTGAACAGGTAAATGTACCAAAACGATATTAGGCCATTTGGTCCGCAATCTGTCAATGGAAGGTTGTCCTCGATGAGAAGAACCATTGTCAACAATCCAAAAGACTCGCTTCGCGGAGCAATAGGGATATTGCGTCATTACATCATTCACCAAACGAGTAAACGGTACCATACCAGACTTTGCCTCACAGCGTCCGAACACCTTGGCATGATTGACATCCCAAGCAGTGAGGTAAGCCAAACAACCGCATCGTTGGTATTCAAATTCAACTTTCATGCCGCTGCCCGGTTTCGGAGGAAGCGAGGCGTGTTTGCGACGTCTGACTTGGATACTGGTCTTTTCGTCGGCACTGATAACGAACTCATCCGATTGCAGGGCTACGCCTTGCCAGACTCGTTGATACAAATCCAACACCCGTCCCGCCTTCTGCTCAAAGTTGGGATCGCGGGGAAATATCCAACTACGAAATTGCCAAGGCTTGATGGCATCTTCCTGAAGCCAACGCCAGACCGTCGATCCGCTAATTTGAGCCACCATCCCACGGTTAACAGCTTCGGCAGCAATGTCATGAGTGCTAAAACGCGACAACGGAATTTCCTGTTCACAGGGCAATTCACAGGCCAAGGCTTTGACCTGTACCACCACGTTAGGGGGAAAAACCGGACGGCCGTCCGGTTCTGGGCTTGTCGGTTAATCCTCCTAAACGTTCTTGGGAGAATCGCTTTCTCCATTTGCTTACAATTTGTCGCGGCAGACTTAATCGCGCTCCGATGGTTTTATTATTCAATCCTTGCGCTGCCATTAGGACGGCTTTGGCTCGAACCACAATATAATATGGTGACGTATATTTATTCGAGATGTTCTCAAGCTCACAGCGTTCAGCCTCGGAAAGCACAATGGTATATGGGCTATTTCTTGGCATATGTTCCTCACAGTTGCGAAGACAAAATATGCCTTATTATACATCAAAATATTCTTTTTGTCAAGTATTTTTT
>JAEAME010001043.1_pt1 | contig 21873 bp, 21 predicted proteins | sample 8958731 | NCBI WGS metagenome assembly JAEAME01 (sample SAMN16933194, study PRJNA681113) | bioreactor sludge metagenome | isolation source: anerobic bioreactor sludge (Control) | place: India:Bengaluru | collected 2018-10-24 | reverse complement strand
ATTACTCCGGGGATTCACGGATTCACTCACGAGAATCCTCTGAAGGATTACTTATCAAGCCTGGACAAGGTCGCTGCATTGGACGTTCGCCTGGTATTGCCAGGTCACGGAAGTGTATTTGGAAATTGTAAAGGGAGGATTGAAGATTTGAAAACCCACCACGAAGAAAGGGTCCGCGAGGTCATCTCGATACTGGAGGAGAGTCCGAAAGATGCTTATGATGTGGCATCACAGATGACGTGGGATGTTCATTATGACTCATGGCGTGTATTCCCCATACAGCAGAGATTCTTTGCCACGGGAGAGGCTTTCGCCCATCTGAGGTTTCTTGAAGAGAAAGGAGTCATAGTAGGGCAAATAAAGGGCAAAAGAATAGTGTATTCTTCCAAATGATATGTGAAATTTTGGATACTGACAACCAGTGTTTTTCTCCTGAGTAGGCTCACTATTTCCTTCAATTATTCAGTTCAACGACTTCAATAGATCATTTTTTTATAATTAAATTGAGAAAAAGCTTGATTTTTAGAGGAATTGGGCGAATAATATCCTGTAGATGCTTGTTTCTACGGGGGATCACGCAACAGGCACCGTCTAGCTGCCTGATAATTATAGATATACATACACATACTTAAGGAGGTAACAAGAATGACGAAGGCAGAAATCGTTGACAAGGTAGCAGCGGAAATTAAGATCTCCAAGGCAGCTGCAGCAAGGGCATTGGCTGTAGTTACGGGTTCCATTACAGAGGCAATAAGGAAGGGCGGTAAAGTAACCCTGATAGGTTTTGGAACATTTTCTGTTGCCGCAAGAAAGGCCAGAAAGGGAAGAAATCCCCAGACAGGCAAAGAGATCAAGATTGCTGCAAAGAAGGTCCCCAGATTCTCTGCAGGAGCAGCCCTAAAAGCTGCCGCGGCAGGTAAAGCAGCACCTGCAAAACCAAAAGCAAAGAAGGCACCTGCCAAGAAGGCAGCAAAAGCAAAAAAGAAATAATCCAGGGCAACAGGCGGGCCATTCGGCCCGCCTTATTTTTTAAAGAAATTCTTTAAGTGCCTTTACGATATTGACAATAGCATCTTCGGTATTTATCCTGAGGACACGAAAACTGGGTAGTTCATCGGGTTCTTCGAGATGTTGCAATTGATGGTCAAGGACGTTCAGGTCGGCATCGGAAATGTCCTGACCGCCCTGCATCCTTTTTCTGATGCGATCTCTCAGAATATCCTCTGATGCAAAGCAGTGAACAAAGAATGGATTCAGCCCCTTTTCTATGCTTGAGTTGTAGAAATGGGTCCGCTGGCTTGCCTTCAGATAGGTGGCATCAACAATAACTTTCCGGCCTTCATTTGCATAGCGCAGTGCCTTATCCAGGAGGGTGCAATAAATCTGTCGCGTCAGTTCAGGGGTGTATATGCCTTCGCCAACTGCGCCATAGCGATGTTCATCTTTGACGACGCCGGAAGATTCTTTTCGTATTTCATCGGAACGTAAAATTACAGCGTCTGATGAAAAGTCCCTTGCGATCGTTGATTTTCCAGAGCCCGAAAGGCCCATGAACACAATGGGATTGAAAGGATTGTTGGCACAATTGACATAATAATCGGCAAGGACAAAATAATTCGTTGCCTTTGCTTTTGCCAGTTCCTGCTGCTTTGTCCCTGCTACATTTCCCGCGGTAAGCCCCTCAACCTTTCCTCTCACCACGGCTCGATACACTTTGTAAAACGTAAGCAACTGTTCGTCCTGTGCTTCTCCCCAGCCGGTAAAGTACGACTTGAAAAGGCATGATGTCAGGTCAAATCGTCCACGGTACTCGATGTCCATGAAAAGAAACGCGATATCCTGAAGGACATCAATAATTCTGAATGAGTCATTGAATTCGATGCAATCGAAAATTACAGGAGGATGCTCAAGACATATGTGCTGACAGTGAAGATCTCCATGCCCGTCTCGAACGAATCCGTCTTGTTTGCGTTTATAAAATTTATTCTTATTTTTTTCAAGAAATCCTTCGGTGTAGCTGACAAGGGTTTCAAAGGTTTCCTGAGTGATAGTGATTCCGCAAAAGGGCTTGATCTGTTCAAAATTTTCTTTTGCAGCTGCGAGTATTGTCTCGAAACCTCCAAATTTTTTTCCCCTATAAGGTTTAATGCTGTTGTGAAAGAACGCCAGCGTCCTGCCCACTCCTTCCAGATCTCTATAAAGAGGCCTTCCGTTAGTGATAAGATTGAAGAGAAGGCACTCCATGGGAATGCGTCTCATCCGCACAGCGAACTCAGCGGGTCGGTCTTTTTTGTTTTTTATGAACGAATAATAACCTTCAGTTTCATAGATCGGCAACACATCTAAATAAATATCCTTCGCAAGGCGGGCGTTTAGCTCAACTTCTTTCTCGCAGAAGTGACGTCTTTTTTTCAAGGATGAAAAATCGAGAAAACCAAAATCAACTGGTTTTTTAATCTTATACACAAAGGTATCACAAAGAAAAACATGTGATATGTGGGTTTCAATATGAGCAACATTCCTTGTTTTTTCCGGATAACTCAGAGGATTAAGTAAAAAACTAACCAAGTTTTTTGGGGTTTCGCCAGTATGCATGGAGTCCTCGATAGAAAACATATTGTTATGTTAATATACAATTCTTTCTTATGAAGCGCAAAGAGGATGAGGTGTCATGAACGAAAGGGTTCTTACCGCAAAGGAAATAAGGGCATTTCAAAGGCAAATCTACAGATACTACAAATTTCATCGTCGTGATTTTCCCTGGCGACGCACAACAGATCCTTACAGTATTCTTATATCAGAGGTTATGCTCCAGCAGACCCAGGTAACGCGGGTGCAGGACAAATACCTGGAGTTTATCAAGGTGTTTCCCGATTTTGAGACTCTGGCGAGAGCTTCTCAAAAAGAAGTGCTCTTGGTATGGCAGGGCCTTGGTTATAACAGGCGAGCTCTTTCATTGAAGAAGATTGCAGAAAAAGCTGTATCTCAGTATGGCGGGGAGCTTCCGAAAAATGTAGAGGGACTCAGTAGCTTTTCCGGTATCGGGAAATCAACCGCCGGAGCAATACTTGCTTTTGCTTTCAACATGCAGTCTGTTTTTATTGAAACGAATATCCGGAGGGTTTTTATCCATGAATTCTTTGGTGGAATGGAAAAAGTGAGCGACGTCGAGATATTGCCCCTTGTTGAGGCAACGATAGATCAGAAAAATCCTCGCGAATGGTACTGGGCTTTGATGGATTTCGGATCAATGCTCAAAAGAGAGTTTGAAAATCCAAATAGGAAAAGCGCCCACTATACAAAACAACCTGCCTTTGAAGGTTCTGGCCGGCGGATACGGGGTTTGGTGATAAAAAAGCTCCTGAATGATGGGAGTCTTTCTACGGATACGCTCAGCAAAGCAACGGGTGTCAGCATAGATCGTCTAAAAGATATACTGAAAGATCTTACCGATGAAGGCTTTCTTCGTCAGGAAAACGGTTTGTTTATGATTGCTTAGATTGTAGGTTTGTTAGAAAAGTTTCTATCAGAAGAAGTCATCCGTTTTGTATCGGTCGTTTAAACCTGTAATCCGCTAATCCATTAATCTGTATACTCCCTGTTTCATATGAAGCCCATCATTGAAAGGCCGAGAAAAACATTAATCAACATCAAGCATAGTGTAATCCTCCCAGACCAGCGATGAAAGCTTCGCAATCTGATGGCGACGCTTCGAACCTTTAACTGGAGTATTCCCAATGTAGGTGTCAGTACGGCAAAAACAAAGATAACAAAACCTATCCAGGAGTGGATAATCCTGAAATGTTCTCTCTCGGTGAGCGTTATCTGGAGGACAATTACAAAGAGGGCAACAAGAAAAGTAATCACCCCAGTTATACCAAGGGATCGATGAATTTTCAGCCACCAGACCTTTTTTTTCATAAAACGTGCGATAATGCCACCAGCAAGCATTATGCAAAGCGCTAAGATCATGAGAAAGGCATGTGTCTGAAGCAACAAAATCATAAATCCTCCTCTGTTTGACAAGGACAATTTCTACTCAACGAGTACAAGGCCATAAATATCCCTTTCCGCACCGTGGTTTTGGACTACATTGATTGGAAGACCTTGCGCTCTTGCTGTCTGAAAAACATCGATGCCGCATCCTTCCATTGAAGGTCTTGCTTTATCAGCGTTTCGGCAGGTTCCTTTTATATTGCAGGATTTACACCTGTCACAGGGTCCACTCCCAAGAGCCCATGCTTTGTAATATCCGTCAAGAAAAATAATACGTTCCAAATCAACCACCATGTCGTTGAATTTATTGACTATCCTGTAATCTTTCGTCCAGTGGATATGAAGAAGTATCCCATGAGTATAAGAATCAAGTATCTTGCGCATTTCGTCCGGGGTTGGCGTATAGGGAGGGCAACAGAGGGTTTCGCCAAACCCTGGACAGCCAAACTGACATTTCATGCGTACCCAAGGGGCCGTATATACCTCAGATGTTTTAATTGCAATTGCATTGGTGATGTTACTGTCAAGAGCAAGTTTTTTGTAAGATTCTAATCTTCCCTTGGCTGTATTCGGAGTTTTTGCTTTTCTCATCAATATCTCGCCCCCTTCAAAGAAATAGATTTTATATTATAAATCCAGTTTTTTAAAAAAACATGAATTAATTTTATGTTCGGAAACTCTATCGGTCAAGACGATTTTACTAATGAGTAGTCTCAAAAAAAACAGTTGACAAAATAAAACATATGTTTTAAATAAATGATTAAAACAAATGTTTAGTAAAGCCGAAAAGAATCATCAGAAAACTGATTCATTGCCGCGCACACGTGAACGAATACTTCGGGTTGCAGCAGAGGTGTTTGCAGATTTAGGATTTGAGCGAGCCACGGTCCGGGAGATATGTTCAAGGGCATCAGTAAACATAGCCGCCATCAATTACCATTTCAGAGACAAAGAGAACCTCTACGTGGAGATCTTACAATACAGTAAAGCACTGGCTTTCGAAAAATATCCCCATGATTTGGGTACTAAAAAAGGGGATCCACCGGAAATAAGGCTTCGAGCCTTCATTCGATCTTTGGTTTTACGCATTCTCGACGATGATTTGTCCTCTCTTTTTGGAAGGTTGGTGTCCAGAGAATATATAGAACCAACCGGTGCTTTCGATATGCTTGTGGAAGAAGCTATGCGCCCGACTTTTGTTTTGCTTTCTGAGATTATTGGAGAGCTGTTGGGGGGAAGGGCTTCTGCAATGAGGGTTCATATGTGTTGTGCAAGCGTGATAAGCCAGTGTCTTTTTTTTCTCTACGCTAGGCATGCCCTCACAAGGTTGTTTCCTGAGCAGAAATTCGGAAGAACTGAAATGGAAGTAATCGCTGATCATATCACCGGTTTTTCTTTATCGGCTATTAAGGACTTTCGAAAGGCTATGAAAGGAGAGAAGAAATGAATGTTAAATTTTCTGTCAACCCCGTCAAGAGAAGCTGGGAAATGATATTATTTATTTCTCATATAGTCCTGTTTCTGACTGTTATCTTTTATGCAGGGCCTTCCGGGGCACAACAGAGCCTTACCCGAGAATCTGCAGAAACACTTTCTCTTATGGTAAAGACCGACGCTGGTTTAAGAAAACCTCAAGGCGAACGGTTTACAATTTCTGATGCGATAGCATATGCCCTTAAGAATAATCCTAAGGTCAGAATATCCGCAAAAGACATTGAAACAGAGACTTACGGAATCGACGCAGCACAAGCCGAGCGTATGCCCAAAATTGATTTTGGCAGCAGCGCCTCAAGGTATCGTTACCCTGCACCTTTGACTCCGCCTGTTATTTCTGGACCATTTGGAGCTGGCCTGGACATCCCTGAATATAGTAGGAACGTTTATGAAGCCGGTGGATCACTCAAGCTGCCCATCTTCAAAGGGGGGCGTCTCCACAGGGCTGTGGTTGTGGCGGAGCTAAAAAAGGCTATTGCTGAAGATAATTTTATTACCTCTCAGCAGGAGCTTATTTTCAACTTATCAAGTGTGTTTTACAAGATTGCTCAACTTGAAAAACTCCTAACAGCCACTGATGGGACTGTAAAGCAGCTTGAAGCACATAAGCGGGATGTCGAGCTTTTTTATAAAACCGGGGCTGTGCCTTACATTGATTTTTTGAAGACTGAAGTCCAACTAGCCTATGCTATTGAACAGAGGCTTGCTGTTAAGAACAACCTTGAAAGTGCTTATGAACTCATGAAAAACCTTATGGGAATGGATGATATGGGGCAACAGATAGCCGTCAAATATCATGAGGTTCCTCAACCATTATTGCCTTCCCTTGAGGAAAGCCTCACGACATCATTTGCCCAGCGGCCAGAATACAAGGCTGTAGCAAAAAAGAAAATGATCTTTGAAGAGAGGGTTAAGATCGCTAAAGGTAAGAGACTTCCTGATGTATATGTTGGAGGCGAGTATGGAGGCAAAGCTGGAGATGGATTTGGTTTCAAAGAAAATTGGTATTTTGGGGCAAGTCTAACGATACCTGTTTTTGATGGAGGTCTTATAAGCGCCGAAGTGAACAAGGAGAGGACTGAGCTCCAGAAAGTCCTGGAAGAAGAGCGATCAATAAGGCTTGCCATAACAAGGGAAGTCCGGGATGCATATTTAAACATCATACATGCACGGGAACGAATCGAGGTAGCAGAGAAATCGATCGAAAGCGCCAGAGAGAATGCGAGAGTTGAGAACTTGAAGTATCAAACGGGAGCAGGCACAAATACGGATTACCTTGATGCACAAACTGACCTGTTGAAAACAGAGGCTGATTATTATCGAGCTCTTTTTGATGAAGAGGCGGCGAGGGCATCATTAAGAAAGGCGATTGGAGAAACGGCATATTAGCTGAAAACTCATAGCTAAACAATAATAATTTATTATGCTGTGAGCCCAAAGGAGAGCATGACATGAAGAAAAAGAGATTAATAATCGTAGGAATAGTAATTCTATTAATCATTGCTGTACTCCTGATAAATTATTTTCGAACAAAAGAGGATAATAGCGCCCTCAAGCTCTCAGGTAATGTTGAGGTTACCGAGACGAATGTTGGGTTTAAGCTGCCAGGGCGGATTATGGAGTTAGCCGTAGATGAAGGTCAACAGGTGAAAGCCGGTCAGGTTATCGCCAGACTCGACAACGCTGAGCTTGCAAGTGTGGTGACTCAGAGCAAGGCATCCCTTCAAGAGGCCTTGACAAGACTTGCAGAATTAAGGGCCGGTTCGAGGGCCCAAGAGATTGAGCGCGCTCGGTCGAGTGTAAATGCCCAGGCAGCAGACCTTGACAAGGCTAAAAAAGATTATGAGAGAGCAGATATTCTTTATAAGAACGGAGCCATTTCGACGTCTCAGTTCGAAGCAGCCCAAAATGTTTACAATACGAAAGCAGCGCAGCTTAAGAGTGCACAAGAGACTTTAAGTCTTATTAAGGAAGGCCCAAGAAAGGAGGATATCCAGGCGGCAACGCATCGGGTTCAGCAGGCCAGGGCCATGATGAACACATCTGAAGAACGTTTAAAAGACACAGTGCTTGTTGCTCCTATATCAGGTGTGGTTTTAAGAAAAAACGTTGAGCTTGGGGAAATTATATCATCGGGAACACCTGTATTTACCATAGGCGATCTTGAAAATCCATGGGTCAAGGTATATGTGAAGGAAGACAGGCTCGGTCAGATAAAGCTTGGCCAAAAAGCAGATATAAAGGTAGATTCTTTCAAGGATAAGACATATGAAGGAGCCATAACCTTTATTTCATCCGAGGCAGAATTTACTCCGAAAAATGTCCAGACAGAAGAGGAGAGGGTTAAGTTAGTTTTTGGAGTAAAGATCAAAGTGAAAAACGAGAATGGTGAATTAAAACCTGGAATGCCGGCAGATGTAAGAATATCGCTGAAGTAAAAATGGGGCGAGAGGCTATAGGCAATAAAAAAGTCATGAAAAAGAATTGAAAAGTGAAAAGTAATAGCGAGATAGCCATAAGAACCCAGAAACTAACAAAGTCTTTTGGTCATAATGTTGCCGTTGATGGACTGAATCTTGAGGTTCAAAAGGGTGAACTGTTTGGTCTTGTTGGACCAGATGGGGCAGGTAAGACAACCATCATGCGGCTCCTGGCGGCCATAATGGAGCCGACGTCAGGGGATGCATGGGTTGCCGGATATTCAGTTCTCACCGAAGGAGAGTCAATAAAGGAAAAAATTGGTTATATGTCTCAGCGATTCGGCCTTTATGAAGACTTGACCGTTATAGAGAACATGACGTTCTATGCAGATCTTTATGGGGTCCCCCAAAGAGAGAGGCCTCAGCGAACAGAAAGGCTCCTCGGATTCAGCAACCTTACACCTTTTAAGGACAGACTTGCAGGAAAGCTATCCGGTGGCATGAAGCAAAAGCTTGGCCTTGCTTGCGCACTGATACATACCCCCGAGGTGTTGTTTCTTGATGAGCCGACAAATGGTGTCGATCCAGTGTCCCGGAGGGATTTCTGGAAAATCCTTTACGATCTTCTGAAAGAAAAGATAACGGTTTTTGTCTCCACTGCTTACCTCGATGAGGCAGAGCGTTGCACCAGGATCGGGCTTATCCATAAAGGGAACATATTGATGGTTAATGAACCTTCTACAATCAGGGAAAGTCTCGAAAAGCCCATGATAGAGGTTTCTTCACCAAAAGCACGGGTAGCTCGGGATGTTGTAAGTGCGGTTGAAGGCGTAGATAGCGTATCAATATACGGTGAGAGGCTTCATATAGGAATGAAGGAAAGAATGGTTGCCGACAAGATACTTGCCGCGCTCAAAGCGTATAGCGTAGAAGTTGAGGGATACCGCGAAATAGTCCCTTCTCTCGAAGATGTTTTTATGGAATTGGTGAAGAAGGAAGAATTCAAGCGATAGGCAATGGACTATGAGCGATAGGAATTCTGATAGTTTAGCGGTTGCTGTGCAGGAGCTGAGGCGGACCTTTGGCGATTTTATTGCGGTAGACAACATAAGCCTCTCCGTCAGGAAAGGGGAAATCTTCGGTTTTCTCGGGCCGAATGGAGCCGGCAAATCCACGACAATCAGGATGCTTTGTGGTCTTCTCATGCCCACAGGGGGAATCGGCACTGTGGGAGGATTTGATATCAATAAGGAATCTGAGTTGATCAAAAGGGTGATTGGCTATATGTCACAGAAGTTTTCCCTCTATGATAATCTGACTGTGGAGGAGAATATAAACTTCTTTGGCGGTGTTTATAACGTTGCAAAAAAGAAGAAGGCAGAGCGAAAGGAGTGGGTTTTGAACATGGCAGGTCTTTCGGATGAAAGGAGCGCTCTCACGCGAAACCTTGCAACAGGCTTCAAACAGCGCCTTGCCCTCGGATGCGCAATACTTCACGAACCTCACATTATTTTTCTTGATGAGCCGACCTCTGGGGTCGACCCCATCTCACGACGTAACTTCTGGTGCCTTATCAATGAAATGTCACAGGCCGGTACCACTGTTTTTGTTACCACGCACTACATGGATGAAGCCGACTACTGTGACAGGCTGGCTCTCATATACAGGGGAAAAATCATTGCTGAGGGAACCCCGACCGAACTGAGAAAGAAATACATGACACGGGACGTCCTTGAAGTAAATGTTGATAAAGTCGTTGAGGCTTTCAACATCCTTTCCTTTCATAACATCGATGCGGCAATTTTTGGGAGTGCTCTCCATGTTGTTGTTGACGATGCAGAGAAATCTAGGGAGCGTATATCGATAATTCTCAAGGAGTCCGGGGTTATGGTAAAGGGTATGGACAAGATACCGCCTTCCCTGGAGGATGTTTTTGTAACCCTGATAGAGGTATCTTGAATTACCGTGATGGGTAACGCGTGATCTGTGAAGGGAAGTAAAGGAAGAAAACGGGGATGAAAACGCCAAGAATAAAGGCAATAGCAAAGAAGGAGTTCATACAGATATGGCGTGACCCCCTCAGTCTCGCTATGGCATTCCTAATGCCGGTTATTCTTCTCTTCATCTATGGATACGCCATCACCTTTGATATAGATAAGATCCCAACTGTTGTTTATGATATGGATAAAAGCAGCTTAAGCAGAGAGTTTATAAATCAATTCCATGAGTCCGGTTATTTTCTCGTCAACTTCTCCGTTGAGAGTTATAAAGAAATAGACCCTTTCCTCGATTCCGGCAGGGCAAGGGTTGCCGTCGTCATCCCTGAGGATTTTTCGAAGAACATTTGGAAAGGATATAATGCCCAGATAGAGGTGCTTATCGATGGAGGTGATTCTAACACGGCAACTATAGCCCAGGGTTATACGCTTGCCATAGCAGAAGGTTTTAGCCAGAGGATGCGGGGCGCGACGGTGACCCCGTTGATCGACTCGAAAAGCCGTGTATGGTATAACAACGAGCTTAAATCCAGAAATTTCATTATCCCGGGGCTTATTGCCATCGTTATGGCTGTTATTATTGCTCTCCTCATCTCGCTGACTATTGCGAGGGAATGGGATAGAGGAACCATGGAGCAACTGATTTCCACACCGCTTAAAACACCGGAACTGATTCTTGGTAAGTTGATTCCCTACTTTCTCATTGGATTTGCAGACACCATTCTGGCAATTTTGATGAGCACCCTGCTTTTTCATGTCCCATTGCGAGGAAGCGTTACGCTCCTTCTCGGTCTATCAGCCATTTTCCTTTTCGGCGGCTTGAGCTTCGGGATGTTGATGTCGATTGCCGGCAAGACCCAGCTTGCAGCGAGTCAGGCGGCGCTTCTCACATCCTTCCTCCCTGCTTTTCTGCTTTCAGGGTTCATATTCAGTATCTCAAACATGCCGAAGCCGCTCCAGATTGTCACGTATTTCATCCCTGCCCGCTATTTTGTAACGATTCTCAAAGGAATATTCTTGAAAGGAAGTACCTTGAATGTTCTCTGGTTAGAGGCGTTGTTGCTTACATTGTTTGCTGTTTTAGTTTTTATAGCTGCAAACAGAAAGTTTCGCAAGAGGATAGAGTGAGTATGTTTGAACGTATCAAGAATCTGGTGATCAAAGAGTTCATTTATTATTTTCGGGAAAAGAGGACGGTATTCTTTCTATTTGCTACACCGCTTATCCAGATAATTGTGTTTGGCTATGTGGCTACAATGGATGTGAACAATGTTTCTACTGCCCTGTATGACCTCGATCGGTCATCTGAAAGTAGGGAGCTTGCACGAAGACTTGAATCGTCCGGGTATTTCACTATTAAACGTCTGCCTGAATCACCCGGGGAAATAAGGGAACTCATCGACGAGGGCCATGTGCTCTGTGCCATACAAATCAACCATGGTTTTGGTAGGGATCTGCAAAGAGGTATACCGACAGAGATACAGGTCATTGTTGATGGAACAGACTCAAATACGGCACTCATCGCAATGAACTATGTAAACACGATCATCAACAGGTATTCCAGGGATATGATGGGAGGCCTGGTGAATGCAAACATCTGGAGACTGGACCTTCGAAACAGGGTCTGGTATAATCCCGACCTCAAGAGCAGAAATTATATGGTTCCAGGAGTGATAGCGTTAATCGTTATGCTTACTTGTCTGTTGCTCACTTCTATGTCAGTTGTACGGGAGCGGGAGGTCGGTACTATGGAACAGCTCATGGTAACACCCATCAGACCGTTTGAATTGATATTGGGAAAAACGATCCCTGCTGCTCTTATAGGGTATTTCGATATGGCTCTTGTAACTGTTTTTGGTGTGTTCTGGTTCGAAGTGCCTATTCATGGCGCTGTTCTGCTTCTCGTAATATGCACGGGCGCCTATCTTCTCTCGGTTTTGGGCTTCGGACTTTTGATCTCCACAGTTTCGAAAACGCAGCAACAGGCCATGACTGCAACATTTTTCTTTTTTCAACCGGTTATTCTCCTCTCTGGATTTGCCACGCCCATCGAAACAATGCCTGCAGGGTTTCAGTATATAACCTATTTCAGCCCATTGAGATACTTCCTTGTTATCGTCCGGGGTATCTTTTTAAAAGGCGTCGGGATTGATATTCTCTGGCCCCAGATTGCTGCGCTCCTCGTTTTGGGTATCGTCATACTTACAATAAGTACCCTGAGATTTAAGAAGCGGTTGGCGTAAGAAAAGATGAGAGTTAGGAGAACTTAAAGAATCTGATGCAAAGCCCTGTCTACATCTCCTGATCAAAGAGCTTTTCCATAATAGTATTGAGTTCTTCTGCCATCTTACCTCTGGGATATTTAACGACGACCGGCACAAGATCGATCATGCTGTTCTCGACCTCGGGTTGAAAGGAGATGCTTCCAAGGTAGGTGACTTCTTTTGCGAGCCACGTTTTCGTGACCTGCTGGATTCTTGTTATTATGGGATTAACATCGAAACTACCAAGAAGACGGTTGGGCACCTTATTGACGACCAGATAAGAGCGGAAATTATCCACTACTTCATTCATAAAAGGAAAGTGGTCAGGTTGTTCCTGCCGTACCCTCTCCAACAAATCGTGGATCGACTTCGGCCAGTCTCCGCTGGTTGGATTCATCATCTCGCGAATGAGCTGCTCCAGTTGATGGTTTTTATACATCCGAAATTTAGATTCAGGGCCAAAGAGCCTGTTGAATCTTCTGTACATAGCCGCCTTGAGGAAATGATATGCGCCAATGTACGATGCGGATTCTCTGGTAGTCATGACGATACCGTAATCCGCTTTCAGGAAGAAATCAATGATGTTGTAGGAAGTGTCACCACCGAGGTCCAGGATGATGAAATCCGAGTTTAGATTCTCCACCGCTTTCAACAGTTTTAATTTCCTTCCAAAGTCAATGTTCGCAGCGCCGAGTTGGGCGCTATCGCCACCAATGAGATATGGGCCATACTCGCTCTTTATGACGATATCCTGAAGAGAATCTACCCTTTTCCTGAGGAAGTCATTGATATTGTTTTGCAGGAGGACCTTATTTCCAAGGCAGAGATGGAGATTCGCACCTCCGAGGTCAAGGTCAACGGCAGTTACTCTAAATCCTTTTGAAGCTAACAGAACGCTCAAATTTGCAACAACAATGCTTTTCCCTATACCCCCCTTTGCGCCGCCAATCGCTATGATTTTGCCTTTTCTTGGGGTTTCGTCAACCGTCTGGTCACCAGAGTGAAGGAAGGAGGCGAGTGTCTCAAGGGAGTTCCGGACATCGTTCAATGCCTCTTGGGCCTCATTACGTGAACTGAGGGGGGTCAAATGGTGATAACATCGTTTTGCCTTTTGCCAGTATGCTTTTTCAACCGTCTCCATGCTTAGGCCTTCAATAAAAGAATCATCATGTGCAAGCTCTTCTGAAAAGAGGATAGCACAGGCAACCCGAACATTTCTTAAGGCTGTTTCATCAAGCTGATTGATCAGCATACTTCCTACCTCCCTGGTTGAACTAATTATATTTTGACGCTGAAGTCACATACTATTATCGCGAGAAAAGAAAAGATGTTAAGGGATGGCAAGTGATGATTCAAGATGACAGATTCAAGATTGCAGGTATAAGGTACAAAGTGAAAGGTTAAAAAAACAGAAAAGATGTCTTTACTTAACTATTGAATCGCCCTAAATTATTATAGTATTTATTTCTTTGTGAGGCTTCCGGTGAAGTTCCTGATTTTTCTAATACTTATTTTTATGAATGTAATTGCATTCAGCGCAGACATCGCCATGTCCGCCGACGTCTTCGAGAAAAGAAGACAGGAGATGGTGGAGAAGGACATTAAGGCAAGAGGGATTAAAGACCAGAGAGTCCTTGATGCAATGCTGACTGTGCCACGGCACCTTTTTGTTGATGAGAATCAACGGAATAAGTCCTATAATGACCATCCATTGCCAATAGGTGAAGGTCAGACCATCTCCCAGCCGTATGTAGTCGCCCTGATGACTGAGGCGGTCGGTCTAAAAGGGGGCGAGCGGGTTCTCGAGATTGGGACAGGCTCAGGCTATCAGGCTGCAATTCTATCAGTGATTGTAAAAGAGGTTTTTTCCATTGAGATCAAACATGGCCTGTATGAGGTTGTTAAAGAAAGACTACAGAAGCTTGGCTACAAGAACGTCAAGGTAAAACATGGAGACGGCTATTATGGTTGGGAATCCACTGCTCCTTTTGATGTGATCATGGTGACTGCATCAGCCAATCACATTCCCCCTCCGTTACTCGCCCAATTGAAAGAAGGGGGGCGGCTCATAATACCTCTCGGGAGTACTGTTTTCTATCAAAACCTAACGCTGGTAACCAAGGAAAAGGGAAGGCATACTATCAGGGAATTGGGAGGAGTCGCCTTTGTTCCTATGACTGGACAGGCACAGAAGAAATAGTTAAGGCCGTTATCGGTAAACCGTGATCGGTAATCAATAGAAACAAGATCAGAATAAAAATGCCTATGAATATCCGGAAGCCCTTGCCGTCCTGAGCACAATGATTGAAATAACTGCAATCGCCAGAGCATAGAGAATGGCGGCAAGGACGAGCAGCACGTTACATCCATAGGAAACTGCCACAAGAGAGGCCAATGATGGTGCAATAATAGATGCCGCTCCGTTTGCTGCATACGCTAATGGTACTCCACCTGTTTCATAACTAACAAGAAACCTGAGGCCAGCAGGAAAGAAAAACCCAAGAACCATCCCTATGGGAACTATAAGAAAAGCAGAGAGAACATTTTCATCGGCCATGTCAAAGACAAAGTAGTTTGCAATAATAAATAATGGGGCAAGACTAATGATCCAAATCATTTTCTTCCAAACAAGCCACCCGGTTGTCAGGCTTCCGAATCCGGCGCTTATGAGGATGATCACAAGGGTTAATGAAAGAGCCTTCATGGGCGATCCGAATGTCAGTATAAGCCGGTGAATGAAGAATACTTCCACAAACATAAAAGCGAAACCAATCAAGGTAAAGTAGACCAAAGAGCCCGTCACAAGTCGTAGGTTTCTGGTTTCGAGCTTAGATCCCAAGTTTCTTGAAAGAATAAAGGCGGTTCCGAAGATACAAATGGCAATAATTAGGAGGAAGAGGAGAATAAAAGGGAGTAGCATTCCTTCATGGAGGAAGTATGCCCACTTTCTCCCGGAAAACTCATAAATATCAATAGCTTTACTTGGCCTCAGAAAATAGTGAAAAAATGGCCGATCATCAGTTGTTTCCCGTATGTCGAAGATATACGATGAGTTAAACTCTGAGGATAATTTATCAGTAAGAATCCTATGGAAGATGTGCAAATAATCAAGGCCGGTAATAAACTTCTCTTGTCCAACAACATCTGGGTAAAGAAGATCGAATTGACGGCTTTCTAAGAATTGGCTAACCTTACTGAAATCTGCTTCAGAAAAACCATCTTTTTTGACGAGGAAATTGACAGTGTCCCAGCTCCTATAAATAAGAAGGCTTTTTTCCGGTTCCTGAGTTCCTGTTTTCTTTAGTGCGGCCTTTATATTCCTGGCAAGGCGTAGTTCAATCCTTGGGGGTGGCGAAAGAAACATTTGAATGAAAAGTATCCCATTGCCTTGCAATCGTTTCATATATGTTGATATTGCCTCTACCGTGAGGTCATAGTCCTCCTGAAGACCAAAGTTGCCGGTGGGGAAAAATCCTGTCTTCGACAGAAGAATGAGACCTAAGTCCTGAGGTAGGTTCCAGAGGAGATTTCTGCCCGAACCAAAGAAGACAGGTATCTGCATTGGGCCGAGGCTTTCGCGCTGTGATTCAAGGGCTTTTACGACTGACGCATCGTGTTCTGCTATGGAAACACGAGAGGCGCCGAAATAGCTTGGCTGCCACAAGTCAATGCTGTTTCTTGCTCCGATAATGACCACATTTTTTGGCTGAATCAGAAGGTATGGAAGTGCAGATGGCATGTAGGAGAGAAAGTCGCATTGTTTCAACTCTTTTCTATCTATGACAACACCGACGATTTCACCATCCAGTGCCATACCTAAACCTTTCGGTATATGTCCCGTGAAGGCTAGGGAGAGTCCTGGGGCAAATTTCATTCGTGGGTTTTCAAAGAAATCAAGCCGCGAATGTGAAGTATATATGGTGTTTATATGTCTGGCACCATCATCGTTCAGTGCCTGCGCAAGACCCTTGTATGGGGATATCTTGAAGGACGATGTTTCAAGAACGATAAAAAGGCAGAGTCCAAGGAGAACCGTGCCCGTGAGAATTCGAAAAAAAGTCTTTCGCAATCCTGAGAGAATGACTGAACCCGTGGCTGCCGTCAAAGTGACCAAAACATATTCCACCTTAATCATGTTCATGAGCATGACTGCCAAAAGAAGCCCTGTTGCACCGCCTATAAGGTCGCTGGCATATACCCTGTTTGCTTTATCATGCCATACTGAAAGGGTGGATGAAATGAAAACACCATACAGAAAAAATGGGATGGTACAAAGAAGGATGAAAACAACAAGATAAACAACTTGAATTTTCTCCCAGAGCATTCGAACATGATCCAGCGGAATTACTGACAGAAGTATAAAAACAGCAGGGCATGATACTGTAAGGGCAGCAGCAAAATAGTGGAGAATCCGAGAAGATGGAAAGCTGGAAAAATGCCGCCTACGTTGCCCGAAATATACAATTAAGCCCCCGATGACGAGACCTGTCATGGATAAACTAATGATGAGGGATACGTAATGGTATGAAAGCCTTATAGAGAAGATTCTTATAAGCAGTATCTCAAAAGACAGGGTAGTCAGGGAACAAAAAAAGACAAGCGGGTAGGGTGGCTGCATAAAAAGACTACATAGTTAACACGGTGTTGTCTCTCCTATCTCAATCTGGTCAACTTCCATGTCGAGCATGTTGATGAAAAGCATCTTTTTCCGTAAAAGAGTCCCCTGGCCTGTAAGAAGTTTACATACCTCCGCGACCTCAAGGCTTGCTATAACTGCTGGAGTAAAGGAGGGATTGCCCAGCATTCTCTCAACACCTTTGGAATCTATGCAATTCCGATAGATCATCTGGACTGTACCATCGCCTGGGAGCTGTGTTGTTATCTGGCCGTACCACCCCCCGATTGTCCCGTGAACCAACGGAATGTTGAGTGCTGCACAGCACTCTGCAAGCTCGATGCGTGTTGGTACGCTGTCGAGGCCATCAACTGCAATGTCCATGTCCTTGAGAAGCGCGACCCCATTTTCTTGTGAAAATGGTATTGTTATCGAGATAGTTTTGATTGCAGGATTTATTGCCTTAACCCTGGCTCTGGCCACTTTTGCCTTTGGTTTTCCGAGGTCGGAGACTTTGCACAGGATTTGACGATTCAGGTTGTGTTCCTCAAAAAAATCAGGGTCAATGGCCTTGATCGTTCCGACGCCCAGTCGGGCAAGTTCCTCGATGATGTATCCGCCCAATCCTCCACATCCGATGACGGCAACTTTGCTTTGAAAAAGCTTTCTCTGAAGGGCGGTAGTGATCGTTTTTCTATTGCGCTGATAACGGGCTGGCAGTATATCGAGAGCAAGTGCAGCTTCATCTATATCGCGACACGTGAGGCCAAATTCTTTCATTGCCTTTTTATGGGCATCCCAAGACAGTAAGTCGCCCTTAGCATTGGCTTTCAGAAACTCGGCAAGCTTTTTCATTTTATTCTCCTAACTGGCTCACAGCTGATAGCTCACAGCTCATAGTAAAGCCCAAAATCTGTGACGCGCGCAGCGTGATAAGCTTTTCGCTTTCTCTATCTCTATGCGCCATACTTTATGCTCTAAGCTGGGTTTAACCTCCTCCTACCGGTGGAAACATGGCCAGTGTATCACCTTCGTGAAGCCTTGATGTAAAACCGCCATGCCGTCCGTTGATAAAGATAAGGGTCACCTCTTTCTGTGGAATTCTGATTTTTTGAATGACATCGATAACCTTTGTTTCGGGAGGAAGGTCAAGCGTTTCAATGTCAAAACGCCCCTTGCGCAGCGTAGCAAAGAGTTTAATGGTCACCTGCATAACATATCTCATCAAAAATACCACAAGAGATGGTCAAAAAACAACGGTCTTCGACAAACACAGGAGCGGTTATTCTTGAAATGGATTCAGCGTTTGAGCTATATGGCAAATGACATTCGCCCGTAGTCTGTGATATATTCGTTAGCGATTCCCTGTGCACAAAAGGAACAGACTGTGAAGAAATTTTATTACCACGATAAGTTCTCGGACACTATGTATGTTGTCTTTAAAGAGATTGTCAACCGGATAAACAAACGAAGCGCCCACATTTTAGACATACCTGCCGGTGCAGGTCGGTTAAGTGATCGGCTTCGCCGGGAAGGTTTCAAGGTTATATGTGCAGATATCAATGACTCAAGAAATGACTATGTGTTTACTGATATGAACAAGCCGCTTCCATTTGCCGATGAGCAGTTTGACGCCGTGATATCGATGGAGGGTATCGAACACATTGGCAACTACCAGGGATTCATCAGCGAGGTGTCGCGAATTACAAGGAAAGGAGGGATTGTCATACTAACTACCCCTAATATTTCCTGTTTTTATTCGCGGTTAATGTTTATGTGCACCGGCAACTTTTTCCAGTTCTGGCCTGCCCAAAGCTACGTCAATGTGAACCACGAGGAAGTCTTCGACTACGGACACATCACGCCGCTCACCTGGCAAAAAATGTATTTCCATTTTGAGCAACATGGCCTCACGCTCGTTGCTCTCCGCGGCAACAAGATCAAACGAAAAATCTTTTTTCCTGTTTATCTTCTTTTTATGGCTGTTGGCCTCCCTTGGATCGCTTACCGCCTGCGTTACACGAGAAAAGCCGTAAAGCCCCTGTTCGAGGAAACAGACTTCTACAAAAACATTGAAAAGCTCTCATATTCTCTGCCTGCAATGTTTTGCCGCAACATTGTGATGGTGCTGAAAAAAAAGAGTTGAGAATGGGCGAAGCATGATATGTTGTTCTCTTCGGCAACCTCCGGGAATCAGGTTTTATATTTCAGACAAAGGCAAAAAATAGTACAATATGAAAAGAATTTTCACAAAAGGAGGTTTTATCATGCCTGAATTTTGCAATCCGTTTACTGTGATGAGAAGTGACCGAAAGCTTTCGAAGGATGAATTGGCTCGCGCGATACGGTTTATGATTGCCGCCGAATATGAGGCGGTGCAACTTTATCAACAGACTGCCGAAAGTACGGACAACAAGCTTGCAAAAGAGGTGCTCCTTGATATTGCGAATGAAGAAAAAGAACACGCTGGTGAGTTTCTTCGTCTTTTGCGGGAGCTTGACCCAGACGAAGAAAAATATTATCGTGAGGGTTACAAAGAAGTTGAGGAAATGATCGCGAAATTGAAAAGATAGGATTAATAGTGATGATCATAAAGCGTAACAGCAGAGCTTCAAAGATATCAGATCGATAGGGGGTTATGGATGAATCAGATACTTATTGGTAAGGGAGAAAAACCTGTACATTTGCTCGCCAGGTACGGCAACCGCCATGGCCTTGTTGCGGGAGCAACGGGGACAGGCAAGACCATTTCGCTCATGATTATGGCAGAGGGTTTCTCGCGTATGGGTGTACCGGTATTTATGGCAGATGTAAAAGGTGATGTTGCTGGTCTTGCTATGGCTGGTATTACGAACGAGAAGATTCAACAACGCGTCAAGCAGATAGGAATTGAGGATTACACCAATGAGGCGAATCCGGTTCTGCTCTGGGACTTGTATGGCAAGAACGGCCATCCCGTGCGCACCACCGTTAGCGAGATTGGTCCGAACCTGCTCGGCCGGATCCTTGAGCTTAACGACACTCAGACGGGCATGCTCGAGATTACCTTTAAGCTCGCGGATGATCAGGGTTTGTTATTGCTCGATCTTGATGATTTAAGGGCTCTCCTCAGTTTTGTAGCAGACAATCGCAAGGAGATATCGACGCAATACGGCCTGGTGAACAGCCAGTCCATTGCTGCCATCCAGAGAGCTTTGCTTACCCTTGAGCGTGAAGGTGGAGAAGCCTTGTTTGGGGAGCCCGCACTGGAACTCAACGACCTCATGCGCACTGATCTCAGCGGAAGGGGCATCATTAGTATCCTTACGGCAGACCAACTCATTCTGAAGCCTCGATTGTATTCAACGTTTCTTCTGTGGCTTTTATCGGAGCTGTTCGAAAACCTTCCTGAGGTGGGCGATTTAGACAAGCCCAAGCTTGTATTTTTCTTTGATGAGGCACATTTGCTTTTTGACGATTCACCGCCAACTTTACGCCAGCGGGTGGAACAGGTCGTGCGGATTATCCGCTCCAAGGGTGTTGGAGTGTACTTTTGCTCACAATTTCCTGATGATGTACCGAATGAGATTCTTGGTCAGCTTGGGAACCGTATCCAACATGCCCTCAGGGCATACACGCCACGTGATCAGAAGGCTGTTCAGACTGCTGCAGAGACCTTTGTTGCCAACCCCAAACTAAATGTTGCCGAAGTCATTTCTCAACTTGCCGTTGGTGAGGCATTGGTTTCGACGCTTCAGGACAAGGGTGTACCTATGCCGGTGGAGCGTGCCATAATATGTCCGCCCCGCTGCAAGATGGGTGCTTTGACTCCGGAAGAACGCTCGATAGTAAGATCGCGAAGCCCCATAGGCGGCAAGTATGATTCTCCCGTGAATCGTGAGTCTGCTTATGAAATCCTTAGCCAGAGGACAAAAGAGAAGGAAGCTGATCAGCTGGAGCCCAGACAGAAAGAGGATGAAAAGCCATCAGAAGGCGGCGGCGGCTTGGGTGATTTGCTGTGGGGTTCAAAACGACGTGAAGGTATGGTTCAAGCTCTGGCCAAACAAGCGGCGCGTACCGTGGGAAGCCAGATTGGCAGACAAATAATACGAGGTGTGCTTGGCGGTATACTGGGCGGATTTGGTCGCAAATAGGTAGTACTATTGATTACAACCCTGATCTTTGATCTGGACGGCTTGCTGGCTGACACAGAAAAACTGCACTGCAAGGCGTATCAGGATGCTCTCGCAAAGTATGGTTTTCAACTCACCGAACAGGATTACGGTGAACACTGGATCCTGAAAGGTGGCAGCATTAGAGAATTTATCGACGCCCGAGACCTGAAAATTGATCCCGAATTGGTTCGCATCGCTAAGGCAGAGTTTTATGAGGAATTGGTAAAATCAGTTGCCGAACCCATGCCGGGAGCACTTTCTCTGCTTTCAAGAACGTCGAAGTGGAAGAAGCTTGCCCTTGCCACATCATCGTATGAAGATGCCGCGCATGCTGTCCTCAAAGCCCTGAATATCGGATCATACTTTGCATGCATCGCCACGAGAAGCAGTGTAGCTCGGATAAAACCATTTCCTGATCTATTCCTATACGTTGGGAGGGAGCTTGGGGAGACCCCGGAAAATTGCCTGGTATTGGAGGACTCCGAGAAGGGCGTAATCGCTGCCAGTGCTGCCGGAATGAAGTGCATCGCGGTCCCCAATATTCATACGATTGATCATGATTTTAGCATGGCTACGGTGGTTGTTCCATCCCTTGACAAGGTGACGAGGGAACTGATCGAAAACATCTGAATTACTCTGTCAGAACCTTCAGATGGACAAAATCGTTATTGACAATGAGAGAAAACCATTCTGCGGATGATCGTAATTCCATGGGTTTGTTGTTGATGAGAATCTTTCTAAATTTGTCATAAAAACCATCGGCCAGTTGCTCTACAAAGGCAGCGAACATGTCTTTTTTAATGAAAATACCCTTCCCAAGGAAAAATGTACCAAGCTCCTCGAGGAGAATATTAAAAAGCTTGATCTGGACATGTCCTTCACTTTGTTTGAAATTTTTGGAATCCCGGTGAGCACTTATTGATTGTCTGAATG
>JAEAME010001041.1_pt1 | contig 21926 bp, 15 predicted proteins | sample 8958731 | NCBI WGS metagenome assembly JAEAME01 (sample SAMN16933194, study PRJNA681113) | bioreactor sludge metagenome | isolation source: anerobic bioreactor sludge (Control) | place: India:Bengaluru | collected 2018-10-24 | reverse complement strand
ACCTTTTCCCGATCCTTTTTACCTGAATACGCCACATTGCACAATCATAGGGGGGCGATGCGATGCGTCCCGTCAGGGACGCTGTGAAAATAGCCCGGCACAAAGTGCCGGGGAAACGGACGAAAACCAATGTCGGAGTCCCGTAGGGACGGCTGACTAAATTCAGTCGTCCCTACGGGACTTTTTTCTTTCGCTAACGATAATCCCGGCACTGAAGTGCCGGGCTATTATCATAGCGTCCCTCCGGGACGCACGGCGTAACGGCAAAGCCTTTTTCGCCTCGACAGAGGCGGTGGTTTACCTAAACTAAATTCCTACTTCATCTGAGCCATGCGCGCTTCGCGCTCGCGCGTCAGATGCGGGACGATGCCGAGCAGACGCTCGATCAGCATGAGCTGTCCCCGGTGATGCATCTCGTGCTCTTTCACGGAAAGGATCATCTCAAAGCGGCTTTTGTACGGAGGAGTCCCGCCCGGAGGCATGTCCACGCGCTGGACCAGAAACTCCTCGGACAATCCGTCAACCCACGATGCCCACACCTCTCCTTCTTTTTCCAGCAGCTCGATGATCTGCGCCTTGTTTCTCGGTTTGGCTTCCTCCTCCGTCATCTGTTTCATCAGCGACATGAAATCCATGCCTTCCATGGATGTGCGTTTCTCGACCGCGTGCAGCTGATATTGGAAACGATACGATAGCGCAATATGCGTCAGCAGTTGCGAGATGCTGCGGTATGCCGGAACAGGTTTGAATCCATACTTCTCTTCCGGAATATCTTTGGCTATCAGGATTGTGTTGCCGCGGACCGTCCTGCTGCCGAAAGCCAGTTCTTTCACTCCGTAGTACACCATATTCATATCTCCTTTGAAGAATCCGTCACTCGTTTCATAATATCACCACCCGCAAATAACCGGGCGGCATGTTAAAAAAATGATAATTCAGGGGCCCGTAACAATTGAATGGATAGCGGCCAGGGCAAAACCTCCGAAGATTGATGGCGACCATTTTACTTGACGGCGACCGGCCATCTCGAAGCGCTGAAAGCGCGAAGCAGCACAGCCCAGGGCGCAAGCCCTGGGTAATGGAAGCGTGTACATAAGCCCTGAAGGGGCGGCGCAGGTTTTTTGCATCGCCCTTGCAGGGCTTGACCACGTCCCCATTTTGCCCCAGGGTTCCAGAGCCCGCTTTCGCGGCCTCTTCCACCCTGGGCTGTGCTGCTCCGCGCTTGCAGCGCTGGAACAATGTATAGTTCCCACGGCGATTTAATTGGTGCAGGTCGCTATTGAGTTTCGTTTAATATGATGACAGAAGCCTCTGTTCGATGAAGGCCCGGGCTGAAGCCCGCACCCACATGATTGACAGCCCTAGCCAAAAGCAGGAATTCATGTGGGTCCGGGTTTCAGCCCGGACATTCATAATAGAAACGTTGTGTTTTCTCGGCGCCCGCTGTCACTATAAAATGAGTGCCTCGATGGAATCGTTAATCCAAAATCCGTTGAGAGGGCTTTATGCACATTCCGAAAACCATGCAGGCCATGTTGATGCAAAAGGCCAATACCTCGCTTATCCGTGCGCAGCTGCCCGTTCCCGAACCGGGACCCGGCCAGGTGTTGATAAAGGTGCACGCCTGCGGTGTATGCAGGACTGATCTTCACGTCGTGGACGGTGAATTGACGGATCCCAAACTACCGATTATCCCGGGACACGAGATTGTCGGCAGTGTCGTCGCAACCGGCAGCAACATGGATTCCTTCCGCGCGGGCGACCGGATCGGCGTGCCCTGGTTAGGCTTTACGTGCGGAGAATGCCTCTATTGCAAAACAGGCCGGGAAAATCTGTGCGACCGGCCCAAATTCACAGGATACACGCTTGACGGCGGTTACGCGGAGTATGCCGTCGCCGACATACGCTATTGCTTTCCGCTACCGGAGAGCTACAGCGATGCGGCCGCCGCTCCGCTGCTATGCGCCGGCCTCATCGGATACCGGTCCTACCGCATGGCGGGCGAGGATTCCGAGCGGCTGGGCATTTACGGATTCGGCGGGGCCGCGCACATCATCGCTCAGATCGCCGCCTATCAGGGGAGGAAGGTGTTCGCCTTCACGCGTCCGGGAGATTCAGGCGCGCAGGCGTTCGCCCGCCGCCTTGGAGCCGTGTGGGCCGGTGATTCGACCGCCATGCCTCCGGAACCGCTCGATGCCGCCATCATTTTCGCACCCATCGGATCGCTGGTGCCGGCAGCGCTGCGCGCAACGGTCAAGGGAGGGACGGTTGTCTGCGGAGGCATCCACATGAGCGATATTCCCGCCTTCCCCTACCAGATCCTGTGGGGGGAGCGCGTTGTGCGCTCCGTCGCAAACCTGACACGGAAAGACGGGGAGGAACTCCTGGCCATCGCGCCAAAAGTCCCGGTGCGCACCGAAGTAGAAGAATTCCCGCTGATTCAGGCGAACGAAGCCCTGGGCAGATTGAGGGAAGGAAAGCTGCAGGGAGCAGCGGTTTTAATCACCGATTCCCAATCGGCGATTCCCGATTAAAGATGGCGGTTGCTGCTCTGGACGCCAGCGAATCGGCAAATGCTGCATGATAACGCATAATGAGCGGGCTGGGAACACCGGTGCCCCGCCTATGGCCGCATTCTTTTTGCCATAACGATTCCTTAGAGCCTCGAAGAGGCGGCAGGGAATAGGCCCGACCGTCAGGTCGGGATAGGTGTTGCGTTCGCGATAAGCGCCGAAGGTGCGACACTCGTTGTGCCGCGCCTTCTGCGCTCATTTCATTTTTCGCTACTATCCCGACCTGACGGTCGGGCCTACTCTCTGCCGGTCCTTCGGACCTAAATGCTTCACATTCGGCTCCCCAAGCGAAAAGAGTATACGCATTATGGGCGGAGGCAGAGTGGTGGCGCTACTGCATAAAAAAAGGGGCTCTCACAATGTGTGAGAGCCCCCGGATGGATTCCCTGGATGGGGATCTATTAGAAGACGAATTTTACTCCGAAGCGGCCGGCGAAACCGGCGCTGTAATTGTCGGCTTTGCCGAACCTGGGATCATAGGCATCAGTGATACCGTCAAGCATGGCTTTCCAGTCGTAGCCTTCTTCCAGGTCTACTGAACCTAACACGATACCCTTACTGGCGGTTCGGAATCGATTCACATATTGGTATGTGTATTGTGAAATTCTCTGGTTGAACAGGTTCTGCAGATTGAATTCAATCCGAAGTGCTTTACCCTCGGCGACTTTGATCTCGTGCATGGCCGTCAGGTCCGTGTTTGAATTAATCGGTGTGCGACCAAGGTCGCCACGGCCTTCCACAAACAACGGAATGTTATGGTTATCCTGCACCAGGGTGCTTACAGGCACGCCGCTGGATGCGCGGAAGACAACGCCAAATGTAGTGGAACCTCTCGGGAGGGACTTGGGCAGAGTATACGATCCGTAAAGCTTCAAAACATGCGGCCGATCTCCTCCCAGCCGACCGGTGACATCGTAATTCCCATTGGAATCCCAGTTATAGTAGTCGAGATCCCATGCACGGGATGCCGAGGTGCCGGGGCGATAAGCATTCGTAAAAGCACTCTGCGAAGGTAAAGAGCCACGATTGGTACCTCCGGGAAAGATCTCATCCGTGTTCTGCAAACCCGCATAGTTGCCCCAGAGGCGGCTGTATACATAGCTACCGCTGGCCTGCCATCCCTTGGCAAACCGCCGCGTGAATGACAGCTCCAAAGCATCATATTTGCGTTTTGCGGTAGGCAGTGGGAACTCGAAGGCGACGCCACCCGGGAATGTACTCGGGGAATTCATTTTGGCCAGACCTTTGCCCGGGTTCCCGTATATGTAAACTTCATCTCCATTTTGCAGAGTTCCGATATCCTCAATGGTGTTCCGCAGCTGGTTATGGGTATACCGCGCGGACACAACCAACTGAGGCGACAACTGCCACTCGACTCCGCTGTTGAGAATCCAGCTGCTCATGGGCTTGATGTCAGGATCCAGCTGCTCGGGGCCGAATGCGGGCCGACGCCAATCCTGATATGCCTGCGGCCACGGATTGATTCCAGGCATGTTTCCGTTGCCCAAGCTGAGAATGTAATCCGTGTCGATATTATCGAGCAACCGGTAGTGCGTTCTCCAGACATCGCCGCCGAATGTACCTCGGGCAAGTTCATACTTGACCCAGTCGTAGAACAGGCCCCAACTCCCGTAAATCTTCACTTTCCCATCGCCAAACAGGTCGAAGCTTGCTCCGAGACGAGGCGCCACTTTCTCCGTCCAGCCGAACTCGAACGCATATTCTTTGATGTCTTTTCTGAACGAAGGAATCACTTCTTTCTCAAAGCGGACGCCCACATCGACGCTCAACCGTTTGTTCATCTTCCAACGGTCTTGAACATAGAGGTGGTCAATGGTGCCGCCCGTGCTTCCCTTGGTGCCGATGTCATCTATCTGATAGTAGCCATATTCTCCTGAAACATAGCTTTCGTCAGGTAGACGCAGGTCCTGGTTCCAATACAGCGTGACATAACCGCCGCCCGGGTAACCGAGGTCCATCTTGTTCACATTCTTCTGCCGGCCGATGCCGATCTTGAAGTCGTGAGTCCCGGCAAAGCGCACAAGTTTGCTGAAATCAGCCTGGATCAGGTTCCTCGTAGCAATGTCGAAAGAGGTGGTTGTAACGCGCGGCGTAGTAGTATAGCCCTGTGCCTGTTGCAGCGATGGATCCAATCCCGGTATGCCGACGGAACTCCAGCCCCACTCGATGGCGCTCTTCGGTGACACGCCCAAAGCCTTATAGTTATCCCAGAAACGGGCAGCTTTGATGCTCAACAGGGATGTCGGTGAAACAGTCCAATCGAGGGTTGCGTTGTAGTTCGACTGGGGATTGAAATATCCGCGGATCTTGTTCGCCTCAAGAGTGGTGACACCGCTGGTGTTTTTGTTGGGAGTATAGTTAAACCCAGATAGCAAGCCCATCGCATTGCTTGGCGTCCACAGGAATGCTGCGGTAAAACGAAGGTTCTTGGTGATATCCCACGATAATTTGTTGTATGCCTGCTGATACCTCGTGTCACTAAACTGATGGACCGGTGTATCGTCGGTGGCAAGGATTGTCCTTTCTTGCATTACAAACTGAGGGGAAGCGGAACTGAAGAAATACAGCTTGTTCTTGATGAAATATCCGCCCAGCGAATAGCCCGCCTCGTTTCGGATATTCTTACTCTCGCTATCCGTGTAATAGTTGACAGTCTGCTGGCCCACCGGGTCCATATTGAGCCTCTTGGAATTGCCGGTATTGAGCGGACTTCCGGAAAGATAGTAGTGTATTTCCCCGTGGAAGGCGTCGCCGCCGCCTTTCGTAACAGCACTGATGACACCGCCCAGGGCGCCGCCATACTGCGCCTCGATTCCGGACGTCTTGACCTGCACTTCATCAAGAATCTCAAACATCGCATCCTGACGCGACTGGCCCTCGACGAGGGAGTTGGTGGAAATACCGTCTACGGCGAACTGATTTTCGGCACCGCTTGCGCCGTTAATCATGATTCCGCCCTCCACAATACTCCCTGCATTCGCCGACGGCGTCAGCGATGCGAGAGAAATGAAGGATCGGGTCTTCGGCAGACGTTCAAATTCGTCCTTGGTAACGTTCTGGCCTACGAGCGTCGTCGTCAAGTCGATCAACGGACTCTCACTGGTAACGATTACGGTTTCCTTTGTGCCGCCGACTTCCAGTTGCGCATTGACGCTTAAAACCTTGCCGGTGACGATAATCACATCGGGATATTCCGTGGGAGCAAACCCCGTTGCCTCAAAACGTACGGTATAGCGCCCTGGAGCCAGGTTGCGGACGACGTATTTCCCGTCCGAGCCGGTCGGGGTAGTAACTACGCGCAGCGAAGTATTTTCCGTAACGGTCACTGTAACGTTCGGTACTACGCCGCCGCTCTTATCCGTAACTGTACCGACTACTTCACCGGTTCGCTCCTGGGCCTGCACAACAACGGCAGCCACGGAAACGATTACCAGTGAAACCATCAGGGCAATCCGGAGAAGCTTATTCGAGCATAAGCTGTTTCTCATATGCCTCCTCAAAAAATTCTATTTAAAGATCATTCAAATATCTAATTCTTGACTGATCTTCAAGCCATACGCCCCCTGAAAACCAATCTGAACAACACCCAAACCCTTGCACATAAGCAATAATATAGCCTGACTATGCAAGGGCAGACTTTGGGCATCAGTATATCCTTTAAATAGATAAAATAAAGACTTTTTTAATATTATGGCCAAGCCATTCATCCGGCATAATGCCGCCGCGCTGATGCAATCAGTTGAATTGTTCATACAATAAATTGAATTTCCAAGAATTCGCCTGAGTTGGTCTTGACTTACGCCGATAAGTATAGAAAATTGATGACTTATTTTAAGGAGCGATTAGTCAATGGCAAAAACCACCGCATCGGGAATTGATTCAGACGAGCAGTATATTTTCACATCGGAATCCGTAACTGAGGGACATCCGGACAAGGTTTGCGATTATATCGCCGATTCCATCCTGGATGCATATCTGGAACAGGACCCCAGGAGCCGGGTTGCCTGCGAAGTCCTCTGCAAGGAGGGAATTGTTATCGTCGCGGGAGAGATCACGTCGAATGGAGTGGTCGATCACGAAGCCATTGCGCGCAGGGCAATTCGAGCGATCGGGTATACGGACTCCTCAGTTCCTTTCAATGCGGACGGCGTTCAGGTTCACCAGTTTGTATCCAAGCAATCGGCGGAAATATCTCAAGGCGTCGACCTCGCGACCAACATGGAACACGAGCAGGGAGCCGGGGATCAGGGAATCATGTTCGGCTATGCAACTGATGAAACGCAGGAGCTCATGCCGCTGCCCATCCTGCTGGCGCATCACTTGTCCAGAGGATTGGCTGAGGACCGCCGCAACGGCAAAGCCCCGTGGCTTCGACCGGACGGCAAAACCCAGGTTTCGGTCCTGTACGAGAAAAACAAACCTGTTGCGGTTACCGACGCCATCGTTTCCCCGCAGCATTCGGAAGCAGTTTCCCGTGAAGCCATTATTGCCTACGTCCAGGATTCTCTGGCACCGCGCGTTCTAGGAGAATGGTACAGGAAGGATATCCGGTTCCACGTGAATCCCACGGGAAGTTTCGTGCTCGGCGGCCCTTCCGCGGACGCCGGCGTGACGGGAAGAAAGATCATCGTGGACACCTATGGCGGCGCCGGACGGCACGGAGGCGGTGCTTTCAGCGGCAAAGATCCTTCCAAGGTGGACCGCAGCGGAGCCTATTTCTGCCGCTTCATCGCCCGGCAGCTGATCAAGGAAAAAATTGCGCGGAGGGCTGAAATCCAGATCTCCTACGCCATTGGCATGGCCAAGCCTCTCTCGGTACGGGTGGACACCTTCGGGACAGGGGATGCAAATGCCGCGGCCGAATTCGTCAAGACCATGGATTTCCGGCCGGCGGCAATTATCGAGCGCTTCGACCTGCTCCGGCCGATCTACAAGCAGACAACCAACTATGGCCATTTCGGCAAGCCCGGCATGCCGTGGGAAAAATAGACTGACCTGATAGTCTGCAAGCTAAGCAAGGAATCACATGCGGGTCCGGGCTTTGGCCCGCTGCAAATATACGCTTGTCCAGGCTGAAGCCCGGACCCTCGAGTTTCTACATTTTGGATCACGCCAATAGCAGGTGTAGCGTACAAGGTATACAGCCGCAACGCGGCTGCGTCTCAAAGCCCAGGGTTGGATGCTGCTTTTGCATCCAACCCTGGGGACAGAACGCATGATGAATCAACCCTATAGGGGTTGCGTCCATGCGCAACCCCTTCAGGGTTGACCGCATATCCATATCCTTCCCAGGGTTGAGCGTAAAAAGCACGCTCAACCCTGGGCTTTGAGACGATGTCCTTTCAGGACATGAAATGTAGAAACTCCAGTGTCCGGTCTGAAGCCCGGACCCACATATAAATAACTGAATCGGCCCTTGCTTCCTCTTGTCCGGAACATTGAAAATATAAAGCATGACTTCCCGAAGCGCGTCCTCCAGACTGGTCCTCTTCCTTATCCTCCTCACGTCGAGCAGCCTGTCCGCGCAGGATCTGCGCGAACAGCGGTTTGTCGAGCGGGCGCAAGCGGGCTTTTCGGATATATTCAACATGGATTACGACAGGGCGCGCCAGGATTTCGCTCTTCTGGCACGGGATTACCCCCACCATCCGGCTCCCCCCCTGTACCTGGCAAGCATTATATGGCTGGATGAAATGCTTCGGCGGCAAGACATTGCCTTGAACCGATTCATCGCGCCCGCCTACTTTACCGGGAAGACGGGTCACGTCATGCCGCCGGGCGAGAGAGCGGCATTTCTCCAAAATCTCCAAAAATCCCAAGGCTTGTCGAGGGCGATTCTTCAAAAAAACCGCAATGATTTGGATGCGAGGTATTTTCTCGCGGCTTCTTACGGATTGCGGGCTTCCTTTGCGATAACGATTGACCACAGCCTGCGGGAGGCTTTCAGAAACGGAAACCGTGCGTACGCATCCCTTAAAAAGTTGCTTGAGGAAAAACCGGACTATTATGACGCATATCTTACGGTGGGAGTTTACGAATACATCGTCGGAAACATTCCCTGGTATGTGAAATGGATGGCCTACGTTATCGGCGCCCGGGGAACCAGGCAGGACGGACTGACGCATCTGAAGCTCGCATCGGAAAATGGCCAGTATGTCCGCAATGAAGCGCAGCTCGTCTGCATGGTTCTTTATGTAAGGGAGCGCCGGTTTGCGGAGGCGCTGGAGATCGCCCGGTCCCTGAACGGCCGCTTTCCGCGCAGTTTTCTATTTGCCCTGAATATCGCCCAGATACTCCGAATGGCCGGGCAAAAAGACCAGGCTTCCGCCATGTTTGTTCAGGTGGAAAAAAAGGTCGAGAACAAAGAGCCGAATTTCGACAGGCTGACGCTGCACAGCTACCGGTTCGATATGGCTGTCGAGCTGATGTCCATGGGACAACTGGACGCCGCCGAAGACCGGTTCCGCAAAGTAATCGACGATCCCCAGGCGGTAAGAGAAGAAAAAGCTCAGTCCCACCTGCGATTGGGCCAGCTCCTGGAATGGAAGCATCGGCCCGAAGAAGCCGTCAGAGAGTACCAGAATGTATTGTCCTTCGAGGATTTTGAGGGCTCCCACGCAAAAGCCCGGGACCGATTGAAGAAGCTTCGGTAGCGGACAAACTCCCAAAATCGATTTTTTCTCAGAGCCATACTTTTTGCTACCAATCCGGCCGCGGCCGATGATTTTGGCCCTGCCTTTCAAGGCCGGATTTGTGTGAAGCCCGAAAGGCACGTCGCAGCCAGCGACGACTGATTCACGCATCGCTGACCGCGACAGTATGTTTTGGATTGCACCCCGTCCCGGGCCTTGAAAGGCCCGGCTACCGTCATCGGACCGCTGCCGCGGTCCCTGGAGTTTCTACATGTTATGTCCTGAAGGGACATCGTCTCAAAGCCCAGGGTGAAACCCTGGGACAATGATAGAATGTTTGATAAGCCCTGTAAGGGCGACGCAAGTCGTTCCTGTCATTGACCTTCTGCTTCGCCCCTTCAGGGCTCTTTGGATCTTTGACCCGAACCCAGGGCTGCGCCCTGGGCTTTGCTGCTCCACCCCTCCGGGGTTTGAAATGCCCGTTTCGCGACAGAAACTAGCTGGGTATTAGGCTAAACATATTGGATTTTGATATTGTCCTTTTAGTCCGGCGATGCTTGTCTGGGACTGTTCGGATAAATGGACTTGGAATTTGTGCGGTAGGAAATGTATTCTCAGGGGGTTCACGAGGTCTTTTTTATGCCGAAACGCTCTGCTTTCATCCTTGTTGCTTCATGCCTGTTTTTCAGCCTGCTGCCTGCCGCGGACGAGAAGATCGACTCCGACATGAATTGGAAGATCCGCCGCGAAGCGACGGAGAATTCCCAGATCATGGGGCTCATCCATCAGTTAGCGGATGTGTACGGCCCCCGCTTGACCGGATCGGCAAACTTCCGGGCCGCGTGCAATTGGTCGCTTGGTCAAATGAAGAAATGGGGAATGCAGAACGAGCACCTGGAAAAATGGGATTTCGGGCACCCATTTTGGAGTTGCGACCGATACTCCGTCCGGGTGCTTTCTCCATACAAAGGCACTCTGGACGCAAGAGTTATCGCCTGGACGCCCGGCACGAATGGAGCAGTGCGGGCCAATATTTTGCAGATAACGCCGCCCGATCGTCCGACGCAGGAAACCCTGAATGCATTCTTTGCCGATATGGCGGAAAAGGTACAAGGCCGGATCATCCTCGTCGGCGCGCATGCAAAGATCCCGATCCAATTCAATCCATCGGTCAAACGGCGGGAGGAATCCGATCTGGTCGCGCAGTTTGATCCCAACAATCCTGCGCCGACGGCTACGGCGAAAACGCCGCCTTCCCCGGATAACGAGCCAAAACCTCTGGAATCCCGCGAAGTGGAGCAAAAGATCGACGCTTTCCTGGTAGAGAAGGGGGCGTTGGTAAAAGTGATGGATGCCGCGCGCGCCCATGGCCAGATCGCCGTTTTCGCAAACCGCTCCTATAACGCTGCCAAGGCGGTGCCCGGCATCGTGATCCGGAACGAGGATTACGGACGTATGTCTCGAACGCTGGCTGATGGAGTATCTGTCGAGATGGAGATCGATATTCAAAACACGATTGTTCCCGAAGATACATTTGCCTGGAATGCCGTCGCAGACATTCCCGGAGCAGACAAAAAAGATGAAGTCGTCCTCCTGGGAGCGCACATCGACTCCTGGCATGCGGGAACAGGGGCAACGGATAACGCCTCCGGCGTAGCAGTTATGATGGAAGCAGCACGAATTCTCCGGAAGCTGATGGTAAATCCGCGCCGGACAATTCGTGTCGCGTTGTGGGGAGGAGAGGAGCAGGGATTATTGGGTTCCAAAGCCTACGTAAGCGAGCATTTCGGGACCTATGAATCTCCAAAATCCGAATTCGCAGGTTTATCGGCCTACCTCAACCTGGATTCCGGCACGGGCCGCATACGGGGCGCGTCGGTGTTCGGCCCCCCGGAAGCAGCCGCCGTGCTGAGGCCTGTTTTCGGGACCTTTGCCGACATGGGCGTAATCGGTGTGAACGCCATAAAAACACGAAACTACGGCGGCACGGACAGTACGTCTTTCAACTGGGCCGGATTGCCGGGCGTCAACCTGTACCAGGACCCGATCGAGTACATGACGCACACGTGGCACTCCGACCTGGACACATACGAGCGTGTACTGGAATCCGATCTGCAACAGTGCGCCATGGTCGTTGCGGCAACGTCATACCATCTGGCCATGCGCGAAGATCTTCTCCCGCGCTTCGCCGCGGCCGCAATGCCTCAGCCGGAAAAATAGCTTTTTTGAATCTGTGTTATCGCTGCAACAAACATGCAATTTCTTATTTTTTGATCAATCAACAACCCCATGTGGGTAAGGGCTTTAGCCCCGACCCACATGGAAATAGGAAGGAACGTGTGCGGCTGCGCGTTACTTCCCCATCAGCTTGAGCGCGCGCGAAACGACATTGTCGGCCGTAAAGCCGAATTTTTCGAACACCGCATTGGCCGGCGCGGATACGCCGAAGCAATCCATGCAGAGGACATCGCCGATGTCGCCGACATACTTGTGCCATCCTTGTGCGACACCCGCCTCAACGGCAAGGCGCGCGCGGATGGACGGCGGCAGAACCATGTCGCAATACTCCCGGGGCTGGGCCTCGAAGAGATCCCAGCTCGGCATCGAGACAGCGCGCGCAGCGATACCCTGTTCTGCCAGTTTCCGCTGAGCAGAAAGAATCAGGCCCACCTCGGAGCCGGACGCGATCAATATCAGATCCGTCTTGACTCCCGGAGCGTCCTTGAGAACATAGGCCCCTCGTCTCAAACCTGCCGCCGGCGCATATTGCGCTCGGTCGAGAACGGGAAGCCCCTGCCGCGTTAGAACAAGTGCCACCGGACGATGGCGGCTTTCCACGGCGATGCGCCAGGCTTCGGCCGTTTCATTCGCATCGGCGGGGCGTATCACGGTCAGATTGGGAATTGCACGGAGCGCTGCAAGATGCTCTACCGGTTGATGCGTCGGTCCGTCTTCGCCCACTCCGATGCTGTCATGAGTGAATACAAAAATGACGCCCAGGTCCATCAGCGTTGAAAGCCGAATAGCCGGGCGCATGTAATCCGAGAAGACGAAGAAGGTCGCCGTAAACGGGATGATGCCTCCGTGAGCTGCCATGCCGTTTGCGATGGCGCCCATCGCGTGTTCGCGAACGCCGAAGTGCAGGTTGCGGCATTGATAGCCCCAGCCTCCCCCCGTAGCTCCCTGCAGGTCTTGAGGTTTGAAGTCGGGGCTCTGGAAATCGCCTCCGTTCTTCAGCACCGTTTGAGTCGAAGGATTCAAATCGGCCGATCCTCCGATGAACGTCGGGAGTTCGGGCGCAATCGCGTTCATGACTTTTCCCGACGCGGCGCGCGTGGCCATCCCTTTAGCGTCTGCGGCAAAATCGGCGATGCACTTGTCCCAATCTTTCGGGAGTTCTCCGCGCATCACGCGTTCAAATTCCTGCCCAAGTTCCGGGAACGCCCGGCTATATGCCGCAAACCGTGCGCTCCACGCCTCTTCATCTTTTTTACCCTGCTCAATCGCCCGGCGGAAATGGCGGAGAGCTTCGTCAGGAACGTAAAACGGCGGCTCCTCCGGCCATTTCAGATTCTTTCTGGTAAGTTTCACTTCCTCCACGCCCAAAGGAGAGCCGTGAGACTCGAAGGATCCTTGTTTGTGAGGCGAGCCGAAGCCAATCTGCGTCCTGACCAGGATGATCGAGGGGCGGCCGGTATCGTCCCGAGCCGATCGAATGGCGCTCTCAATCGCTTCGAGGTCGTTGCCGTCTTCGACAGTAATGGTCTGCCAGCCGCACGCCTCGAAGCGACGCGCACGGTCCTCGCTGAAGGTAATATCGGTTGCGCCGGCAAGAGAGACCCGGTTGTCGTCGTAGAGGTAGATCAATTTTCCAAGCTTCAGATGCCCTGCAAGGGATGCGGCCTCATAGCTGATGCCTTCCATGAGATCCCCGTCGCTGACGATGACGTATGTGCAGTGATTGACGATTTCATGTCCGGGACGATTGTAACGGGCGGCAAGGTATGCCTCGGCGATCGCCATGCCGACTCCGTTTGCGAAACCCTGGCCGAGCGGGCCCGTCGTCGTTTCTACTCCAGGCACGAGGCCGCTTTCCGGATGACCCGGCGTCCGGCTGCTTAATTGCCGGAATTGCTGAAGGTGCTCCAACGGCAAGTCATACCCCGTCAGATAAAGCAGGCTGTATTGCAGAGCAGATCCGTGGCCGGGCGAAAGAATAAAGCGGTCCCGGTCATGCCATGCGGGATTTGAAGGATTGTGTTTGAGAAATCGCGTCCAGAGGACGTAGGCCATGGGCGCCGCACCCAAAGGTAATCCGGGATGCCCGCTATTGGCCTTCTGTATGGTCTCGATGGACAAAATGCGTATGGAGTTGACGCACGCCTGGTTCAGATCTGAATTCATAGAAGCCTGGTTCATTTTAATGCCCTTCTGTTGAACAAGCGTTTAATGGTTGCAGGTTACAGGTTTCAGGTTTCAGGTTGCAAGTCAAAACCTGTAACCTGTAACCTGTAACCTGGAACTTGTAACCTCAAACCCTGGAATCGGCGGGCCCGTTTTGTTGCGCAACGCAATCCATGAGAAACGGGATCCAGGTAAATAGGTTGTATTGGATTCTCCCGCTCCAAAGCTATAATAGTGCTTCCCAAGGAGATTCCGTATGCGCGTTGTGCTTGGTTCCGATCATGCCGGTTTTGAAATGAAACAAAAAGTTCTGGCCCATGTCCGGGCATTGGGACATGAAGTGCTGGATGTGGGGACGCATGACTCTTCGCCGGCGGATTATCCCGATTACGCCGAAGCAGTCGCAACGGCGATCATAGGTAACAAGGCGGATCGCGGGATCATGATATGCGGCAGCGGTGTCGGGGCCTCCATCTCCATCAACAAGATCCCGGGCATCCGGGGAGGAGTCTGCCACGACTGCTACTCGGCCCACCAGGGCGTCGAGCACGACAATATGAACGTCCTAATCATGGGAGCCCGCGTGATCGGTATCGAACTGGCCTACGACATCGTCGGGATTTTTCTGGACGCCCGGTTTTCCTGCGAAGAGCGGCACCTGCGCCGCCTGGCCAAAGTGCAAAAACTGGAAACCAAGTTCCGGTAATTCGCCTCGCCCTCATCTTCCGGAAAGCTCCGTTCCTATATTCATGAAATATTTGACATATAATTCATGATCCAATATAATTCGCTTCATGAGTAAACCTCTGCAGATATATCTTGAAGATTCAGAGTTTGAGCGTCTGGATAAATACGCATCCGAACGTGGATGGAGCAAATCCCGGGCCGTGCGCATCGCAATACGCGCCCTGACGCGCAGACCGGAAACGGATCCGCTTTTATCTGCCAGCGGAATGATTGACGACCTGCCTGACGATCTGAGTGAGAATCTAGACCGCTATCTCCAGGAGACCTTCATTGCCGAAAAACCGCCCGGCTATCGAAAGAGCCGCAGGAATAAATAGTGTTTTTGTCGACAGCAGCGCCTGGATTGCGTTATTCAGCAGACGGGATCAGAATCACCATCAGGCCGATCACCTGTTTCGCATGACCGTTGCCTCGAAAAGGCCGCTTATTACCTCCAACTTGGTTTTGGCAGAAATATACCGGTTGCTGCTTTATAGAGCCGGCAGCAAAGCGGCGATCGCCGCGCTGGAGAAGATTGAGGCGAGTCCGCTCGTCACAATTGAATTCGCCGATTTCAAGAACCATCAATCCGCAAAAAGCCGGCTGAAGAATCTAAGCCAATATGGAATTTCCTACACGGATGCGGTCAGCTTTTCGTTGATGGAGGCAACGGGATGCAGAGAGGCCTTGACCTTTGATCGTCATTTTCAGCTGGCGGGCTTTAAAACATGTGGGGCCGGGCTATAGTCCAAGCCTGTCCAAATTAGGTTTTAAGAGTGTCAACTGCCCTGAAGGGGCAGCGTCACAGAGCCCAGGGTTGGCGGCGAATTTTTCCGCCAACCCTGGGTGAGGAATACCCGGGAGTTCAACCCTGAAAGGGTTGAGCCTCCTCCCAGGGTAGGCCGCAAAAAGCGCGGCCAACCCTGGGCTTTGAGATGCTTCCCCGTTGGGGAAGCGCGATAAATTGCTCAAAAGGCGAAGTCAAATCGACAGATTGCCAACCTGATTTTCCACCATGCGAATTGTCCAAGTGCCCTACCATCAATGTGGAATTGGCCGTTCGCTGTCTAATTTGGACAGCCCTGGGCTTCAGCCCGGAAACTCATAGGACAAGACGATGAACATCTGATGAACATGCGGGCTAAAGCCCGCACCCCACATGGCTTTCACAGCGCCGCAGGCAATTTCGAGTTCAGCGAGCGGGTCAACTGTTTCAGCCGGTTCATGTCGTCTGTACCTGCGCGCCGGATAGCGAATGCGGTTTTATTGTGAGACAGCGGCTCGTCCAGATCTGCCCATTTGCGGCATTTTTCACCGTCAATCGTGCCGGGAATAGGGGAAAACTCCGACAGCAATACTCTCGTGCCGCATTGATGGGCAAATCGGATAGAACGCTCCACCTCATGGCTGTCCGAATCCGGATGGCCGGCGATAATGTAAGCCCCTATGAATCCTGCGCCCGCCGCCTTGAGATGATTTACAGCATTCGCGAATTCATCCGAACGCACCTTCCCTCCCGTGGATTGCTGCCATGAAGGCGAACTGTTTTCCAGTCCCAGGAAGAAGCCGGTAAAGCCCGCCCGGACCATGAGGCGAGCCAGCTCCGGCGTAATAAAACGCGCATTCAGCGCATTCGGCGTGTGAAAGGCTGCGTGAATTTTATCTTCAAGGACGGCATCCAGGAACGGCTTCAGGGAATGGTCTGCCTCAAACAGGAGCGCATCATCGTAAAACGCGATGTTTTTTGCACCGGCGGATATCAAGTGACGCAGTTCCTTGAGGCAGGCGGCCGTCGGCCGCCTCACGAATTCCGGCCACATCAGCGGCGCGGAGCAATAGGTGCATTTGAACGGACATCCCTCGCTGATCTTTAAAATCCCGACGCCCGTTCCATCATTGGGCCAGAAAGGAATGCTTGTTTCCGGCCTTATCGAAAGCATTTGCCACAATGGCTCGGCATTGGCGCCCTCGATCACTGAATCCGCGCCCAAAGTGCCGGCATGTGCGGGACACAGAGTCGCGTAAACGCCGCCCAGAATTATTTTTGCCGACGGCTGAAGTGTCCGGATGTCTTCAATAACCTCTTTGACGCCGGGATACCAGTAGGTCATCGACGTTTGAACCAGAACGGCGTCGAATGACTGCGCCTCCAGGAATTCCCTGAATTCGGACCGGGGCCGTCCAAAGCGGCGAAAAACGCGCGGGATATCCTGCAGAGGTTCGGGTTTGGGAATTTCGCGGCCGTCAAGACGTCCGCGTCCCCATGCATCTCTCTGCTTGGATATCAGAAAATTGAAAAAGTTCAACCTACAGGCGTGCTGTATCCGTGCGGCTACCTGGAACAGGCCGTAGGGGCGGAGCCAGAAATCATAGGCCGTAAAATCGTATACCGGCGGATTGACCAGAAGCACGTTCTGCAGCGGCATATAGTGAAAATACAGAAATCGCGCGCACGATGCAATTCCCCTGCAGCGGCAGTGAGCCTATTGACGACTGCTTGTTCAATGCTAGATACTGGCGTGGTGCAGGGAGGGCCAATCATGGCGCAGGAATTGAATAGAAGAAGGTTTTTAAAAGCATCCGCACAGGGAGCGGCGGCCGCCGGTTTGGCGGGAATGATGGGTTCAATGCATCTGCCTTCAGGATGGGCCACGGAAACTCAGCAGCGGTACGATACTGCCGAATCCATCACTTCTCTCATCCGGGATTACACGGCAAAGGCTGCATCAAACTCCCTGCGTCTTGATACCGGGGAAAAAACCTGGGACGAACCCCTGGTGGGCTTTGCCCGGGGCGATGACCCGATTTTTGAGCAGTACAAAGAAGTCATAGGCCCGTTTCACTGGACTCCTCTGGAAGCCTTCCAGCTTGCTTTTCCGCAGCCTCCCGTCAAGCCGAGCGAGCTGACCGTGATTTCGTGGATACTTCCTGCCACGGAAGCAGTAAAAGCGGATCTGCGGAAACAGACAACGAATCCCTCGGAAAAGTGGATTCGCGCCAGGATTTACGGGGAAGAATTCAATGAAGAGCTGAGAAAATTTGTCGCGGCCGCGCTGACAAAGTCCGGGCACCCGGCGGATCCGCCGGTCTTCCAGTCCAAATTCAAAACGGAAAATTCGCAACGCTTCGGCATGGCTTCATCATGGTCGGAGCGGCACGCGGCGTATTCGGCCGGCCTTGGGACTTTTGGTCTTTGCGACGGACTGATAACGCCAAAAGGCAAAGCGATGCGATGCGGATCCGTGATTGCCCAAATCCAGATCCCCGCGACACCCAGACCATATAAAGACCACCACGCCTATTGCCTGCATTACGCGAAAGGAACCTGCGGCTTGTGCACGAAACGCTGTCCTGCGGGAGCCGTCACGAAGTCCGGCCATGACAAGATGGCGTGTATGAAGCAGTGTGCCGCCACGGCTCAGTACGCCGGCAAGCAATACGGCTTGAAGGGTTATGGATGCGGATTTTGCCAGACTGGGGTTCCGTGCGAGTCGAGCATCCCGGTTTAGGTCGCTGCAACTATTTGTTCGACGAAACCTTCATTTCCCACTCAAACAGCTCGAGTATTCTTGCGCCGGAGGTGACATAGGGATCGCTTTTCGCTATCCGTTCCGCTTCCTCAAATGACGGCGCAATATAGATGACGAGCCCGCCGCCGTCCGTAAAGCGGCCGCGCGCGAAAATGCTGCCTTCAGCATCCTTTTGCGTCAGAAAATCCAGGTGCTGCTGGCGAAAACTTGCATTCTTTTCCAGGTCCTTCATCCTCAACAGCGCCGCAAAATACTTCATGTTTTTCTCTCCAAATCAAATAAGACCATGCGTTTGGCGGTTCCTAACAATCCTACCCCCATATAATAATAGAGCCGCCCCGATTCCGGGAATATAATCATAATAACCATAGGGAGGAATATCATGACTGGAGATGGACGGAAGAAATTTGGAATTATAAAAATTCTGGCAATTGTAGTGGTGGTGCTGCTGATCGTAATCATTGCGCTGCCCTTCCTGCTCGATGCCAACCAGTTCCGGCCTCAATTTGAATCGAAGCTCACGGGAGCGCTCGGCCGCGAGGTAAAAGTCGGAAACTTGAAGCTTTCTCTGCTGTCGGGCAGTCTCGCAGTGAATGACATTTCCATTGGGGACAATCCCGAGTTCAGCCGTTCTCCCTTTGTAACGGCAAAATCGCTAAAGGTGGACGTTGATCTGAAGCCCTTGATATTTTCCAAAGAGATTCGCGTTAACGGAATATTGCTGGAGCAGCCCTCGATCAACCTGATACGTTCCTCATCGGGGAAGTGGAACTTTGCCGATCTGGGAGGCAAAGAAAAAGCGGAGCCGGCGGGCGCAGAAACCAAAGGGGGTTCGGAACCGGACATTTTGATCAAAAAGCTGGAAATTGCGGACGGCCGGGTTTCTCGTGTCGAGGGAAACAGAAAACCGGTCGTTTATGAAAACGTAAATCTTACTGCAAGCAATCTTTCTTTCACGACCTCCTTCCCCTTTGCCCTGAGCGCTTCATTGCCGGGAAGCGGTAAATTTAACCTGGAGGGACAGGCAGGCCCTCTCAACAAGGCGGATATGATCGCGACGCCTATGAAGGCGTCGATCAAGGTTGCCCGTTTCGATCTCGTTGCTTCGGGATTCGTTCCCGCGGATTCCGGGCTTTCCGGTCTTGTCGATTTCAGCGGCTCGGCAAATTCCGACGGTCGCAAAATTGACAGCAAAGGGTCCGCCAGTGCGGAAAAGCTGCAGGTAGTGAAGGGCGGAACTCCTGCCGCCATGCCGGTTTCGCTCGAGTATGCCTTGAATTATGATCTTGCAAAGAAGAGCGGCAATCTTGCCGACGCAAAAGTCCAATGCGGCAAAGCAATCGCCCTTCTTAACGGGAGCTTCGACACGGCGGGGGACACAGCCCATTTGAATATGAAGATGCTGGGAAACAACATGCCGCTGCAGGATCTGACGACTCTGCTACCGGCCTTCGGCGTCACGCTTCCCAAAGGAGCCTCTCTTCAGGGCGGCTCCATGAATGTGGATATGGCCGCGGCCGGTCCAGTTGACAAGTTGATTACCACAGGCACGGCCAGCATCGTCGGAACCAGGCTTGTCGGATTTGATCTTGCGGGAAAAATGTCCGCCCTGGCCACTTTGGCGGGGATCCGATCGAGTCAGCAAACAGACATTGAAAAATTCGCCACGAGCATGCGCATGGCACCTGAAGGAATACAGGTCGGCAGCCTTCAAATGGTCATGCCCGCTCTGGGAGAGCTTTCGGGCAAGGGTCTAATCGGTACAGATCAATCACTCGATTTTGCGATGCGAGCCTTGTTGAAACCAGCCGGCGGGATAGCCGGAGGATTAACCAAGCTGACGGGAGGCAATGCGCTGGATCTGCCGTTCTTTGTCCGTGGCACAGCATCGGATCCGAAATTTGTGCCGGATACAAAGAAAGCAGCGGGCAGCATTTTAAAATCGGTCATTCCCGGGAAGAATGCAAAATCCGGCGATGCCGTCGGCGACACGCTGCGCGGCATCTTCAAAAAGAAATAGCGCTACTTGGAGTTTCCAGTTTGGAGTTCCCAGTTATTGGGAACTGGGAACTCTGAATGCCATCAGTCCTGTTTTTTCTTCTTCATAAGCGCATCGAGGCCCGCGAAAGGGTTGTAGGTGGATATTGTTGTGTGTCCGCCGCCGGGTACCGGGTCGCCGGACCAGTCCGCAACCGAGTAGCGCGAGTGCTCGTTGTCATGGCAATAAAGGCATAGCAGCTCCCAATTGCTTCCGTCAGGCGGATTGTTGTCGTGATTGTGATCTTTATGGTGCACGGTAAGCTCGCGAAGCCGCTTCCCTTCAAACTCTCTTCCGCATCGACCGCAAACCGGCGGAAACATTTTGAGCGCCTGTTCGCGATAGCCCTTTATGCGCAAGTCTCTTTGCCTCCTGGCTTCGGCCATGAACTGCTCGTCGCTGATGCGAATTTTGTCGGACGGCATAGTCGTGCTTATCCTCCATTTAATTCCAGATTTCAAATTCCAGATTTCAGATTTGGAGGCCAAAAGCTGGAATTTATCGTCTCCTCGCCAGCCGCGGCGAATGCGCCTGATTTAGATTATACAGACAATCCCTGCTTGTGGAGGTATGAACCTTCGCTTACTGGGCTTATAGTCCCGGATCTCCGGTTGACGCCAATCTCTCTCCGGACTCAGATCTGGAATCTGGAATCTGAAATCTGGAATTTGCAATAGCCAGTCCAGACCCATCGTCGGGCACGAGGTTTCATGAATGGTTCGGGTTGGAGGTTGAATAGTCTATAATCAAATGATGTCGAGGTGAGTATGAATCCTATTCGTGTTGGATTATTGGGGCTGGGTACGGTTGGAGCGGGAGTTGTCAGAGTATTGCAGTCGCACCGCGAGGAGCTGGAGGAAAAGATCGGCGCACCGCTTGCTTTGAGCGCCGTGGTGGATATGGACTGCTCGAACCCTCGGAAAGGTCTTAGTCTGAGTGAGCTTCCTCTTTCACCGGACGTATCCAAGGTGCTTGATGATCCCTCCATCGATATCGTGGTGGAATTGATCGGTGGATTGGAGCCGGCTCGAAGCTTCATTCTTCGCGCTCTGGCCAACGGCAAGCATGTGGTCACTGCGAACAAGGCGCTGCTGGCAACGCACGGGGAGGAGCTTTACGGTGAAGCCCGCGAAAGGGGAAGGATGCTGGCCTTTGAAGCGGCGGTGGCCGGGGGAATTCCTCTGATACGGTCCGTGAAGGAAGGTCTGGCAGCCAACCGTATAACGTCTTTGTACGGGATCGTCAACGGCACATCCAACTACATACTCAGCCGAATGACCGACGAAGGCCAGGAATTCGGGCGCGTGCTGGCAGAGGCGCAGGCGCAGGGGTACGCGGAAGCGGATCCCACGTATGATGTGGAAGGGATTGACTCCGCCCACAAGCTTCAGATTCTGGCCACGCTTGCGTTCCGCACTTCGGTGAAGCTCAAAGACATCTATGTGGAGGGAATAACCAGGATCACGCCCCAGGATATTGCGCTCGCCCGGGAAATGGGTTTCCGGATCAAACTGCTGGCAATCGCGAAAGCGGCCGACGGCAAACTGGAATTGCGCGTTCACCCCACGATGATTCCCGAGAACTCGCCGATGTCTGCGGTCTCCGGCGTATTCAATGCCATATTCCTGAGCGGCGACGTGGTGAACGACCTGATGTTCTATGGCCGTGGAGCCGGCCAGATGCCCACCGCGTCCTCCGTGTGGGCGGATATTGTGGAAATTGCCCGCCGCCTGGCGGCAGGGCAGGCAGCGGTGCCGCAGGATCTGCCCGTATTGGGACGCCGGCCATTATCTCTCAAGCCGATGGAGGATGTCACGTCGGCGTACTATCTCAATGTCTCCGCCCTGGACCAGCCGGCGGTGCTGGCGCAGGTCGCCGGTATTCTCGGAAAATATGAAATCAGCATCGCCAGCGTGATACAGAAAGTCCGCCAGCACGCAAAAGCTGGTCCCGTAGTGATGATGACGCACGAGGCAAGGGAAGGATCGATGCAAAAGGCCTT
>JAEAME010001040.1_pt1 | contig 21940 bp, 20 predicted proteins | sample 8958731 | NCBI WGS metagenome assembly JAEAME01 (sample SAMN16933194, study PRJNA681113) | bioreactor sludge metagenome | isolation source: anerobic bioreactor sludge (Control) | place: India:Bengaluru | collected 2018-10-24 | reverse complement strand
GTACCGGGGCCTTGCGGCTGTGCGCTCCCATGGGGCGCCAGGGCGTGGCTGCGGATATTGCAGCAATACGGGCTTCACGGGCCGAGTCGGCATCTATGAACTGATGCCGATCACGGACGATATCCGTAAGCTGATCGTGGCAAAAGCGGACTCAAATCAGATCCGCAAGAAGGCTTTGGAAAATGGCATGCGGCCCCTTCAGGATGACGGCTGGCTCAAGGTTCGCCAGGGGATTTCCAGCATTGCCGAGGTTTTGCGCGTCACACAGGAAACATAACGCAGTTTTCCCGCCTGTTATCGGGGATGCAGACGATTTTATGACGGCTTACAGTTACAGAGCCAGCACGGCTGAAGGGAAAATAGTCGAAGGGACCATGGAAGCTTCGGATGACGGAACCGTGTCTCTAAAGCTCCAGGAAATGGGACTCATCCCCGTCCGGATTGGATCTGCCTCCCGCCAGACTATTTTTTCGCGCCAGATCGAGTGGCCGTGGAAGAGCAAAAAGGTCCGGCGCAAAGACGTGCTCGTTTTCACTCAGGAGCTTCACACGCTTGTGCGTGCGGGGGTTCCTCTGGACCGCGGTCTCGCTGTTCTCAGACAGCTCGCGGAAAGCAAAGAAATGGGCGAGGTGCTTCAGGGAGTCCTGAAGGAAGTCAAAGGGGGGAAGTCGTTTTCGGAAGCCCTGGGAAAATATCCCGACGTCTTTCCCAAGGTATATATCAACATGGTACGGGCAGGAGAAGCGGGAGGGGCGCTCGAGGAAATACTGGGACGGCTTGCCACTTACCTGGTTACCAGCGATGATTTGCGTTCCTACATCACCGGCGCGCTCATCTACCCTGTGCTGCTTTCCACGGTTGCCGTCGCGAGTGTAACCATCCTGACGATATTCGTGGTTCCAAGGTTTACCTCGATTTTTCAAGATATGGGTGTGTCCCTCCCACTGCCTATGGCCATCCTCAAAGGCTTGAGTGATTTCCTGACCGGATTCTGGTGGTTGATTCTGGCAATGCTCGTGATTGTGGGAATCTACTTCAAGCGCTTCCGGCAAAGCCCCGAAGGCCGCAAGAAATGGGATCAATGGCTGCTCCGCATTCCCCTCGTCGGTCCCGTATTGAAGAAAGTGGAAGTGGCGCGATTTGCCAGATCGATGGGCACCTTGCTCCACGGAGGGGTACCACTTCTTCAGGCAATGACCATCGTGCGCGACGTGCTCGGAAACCAGAGCATTGCCGAATCCATTGAGCCTATCCGGAACGGAATTAAGAAAGGGGAAGGGATCGCCCAACCAATGAGACAGAGCGGCGTATTCCCACCGCTGGCAATGCATCTGATCGAGGTCGGAGAGGAATCCGGGAAACTCGATACCATGTTAAATCAAGTCGCCGATGCTTACGACGTTGAGGTCCGGAACAGCGTCAAAAACCTTATCGCTTTCTTCGAGCCGGCGCTGATTCTGCTGATGGGAATCATAATCGGTACCATTGTTGTATCCATGCTGATGGCTATTTTCAGCATCAATGATATACCGCTGTAACCAATTACGGATTAAGAGTTGCGACTTTTGGAAAACGGCACGGTGTCAGTGGGAGGAAAGAATGTTCAGGAAATATGAAAGCGTCCGATCGGCAAATGGGTTCTCTCTAATTGAGCTCATTGTCGTCCTGGTGATTCTTGGCTTGCTGGCCGCGGTCGTGGCTCCCAACGTTTACAACAAGCTGGCAAAGGGAAAAGACCAGATCGCGAAAATACAGATAAAGGAAATTGAAGGTGCGATCCAGCTCTTTGCATTCGACCTGGGACGCAATCCGACCACGGCGGAGGGATTAGAGGCCCTTGTGCGAAATCCGGGGAATAACGATTCCTGGAAAGGACCATATCTCGCAAAGGCTCTGCCCCAGGATCCGTGGGGAAGACCGTACTCCTACCGTTGCACGGGAAATGACGCGGAGTGCGATATCTGCTCTTCGGGTGCGGACGGCACCGAAGGGAATGATGACGATATCTGCAGCAGTAAGTGAGCCTATATGAATCGTTCCGGGGAAAAGGGATTCACCCTGCTGGAACTCCTGATCGTCGTTCTTGTCGTCGTCCTGGTCCTGGCGGTAACTTACCCGTCTCTTTCGCGGGGTTCTTCCTCTGTCCGCCTGCGCACGACGGGCCGCGACGTGCTCAATATATTCCGCTACGCGCGGGAGAGGGCGGTTACGGAGCAGGTCGGCATGCGTGTGACGGTGGACCGGGAGAAACAAAGGCTGGTTGTTTCAGACGAGCTGGGAGACGGGGGCCGGTTCTATTTGTTGCCGCAGGACGTAAGGATGGAAAGCCTTGCCCTGGGTGGCAAGGAGATTGTTGCACCATCCCTGGTAATCCGTTTTCTTCCCAACGGAAGTTCGGATCGGGGAGAGGTGCTTTTAAAATCAGAATCGGGATCGCGCCTCAGAATCATCTGCGATCCGTTGGCAGGCGGAGCCCGGATCGAGACCGGTCAGGGAGAGAGTTATCCATGAACGTGACGTTTCCCGGACTGATGACAATTTTGCGCCTGCGGCGCCGGCAAAATGGCGAATTGCGCGATGCGCACGGATTCACGCTTCTCGAGGTGTTGGTGGCGCTCACGATCCTGGCAATCGGATCCGCGCTGGCGCTTTCCTTGATCTCGGGATCGCTGGGGAACATTCGAAAAGTGCAGCTGCGCACACGATCGATCGAGCATGCCAGGGAGGTGATGGAAACAGCGCTGCTGGACAAATCCATTCAGCAGCCAACGGCCTTTTCGGGCAACTTCGAAGACGGCAGCCGCTGGTCCGTTACGGTTGAGGATTATGAGATGCAGGCTTCACCGGAAATGCAATTGAGAGATCTGCCGCAAAATATGCCGGTGAAGCTGCTTTCGTTCACGGTCGAAATGTTCGGACCCGATTCCAGGGCTCCGGACTACCGGTTGCACGCGTTGAAACTTGTAAACAGGACCGCGCAGAGCTTACGGCCGGGAGTGTTGCAATGATTCCCGAGCGGAAGGAATATAAAAAATCGGAATCCGGCTTTACGCTGCTGGAGATGTTGATCGCGGTAACGCTGGTCGCATTGATGGCAGTCAGCCTATGGGCGGTCTTCAGCATCGGTATACGCTCTTGGTCCCGAGGGACGGAATTCATCGATGTGAACCAGCGTCATCGAAGTGTTCTGGACATGGTGCAGAAACAGATTGCCTCCACATTCGGCGTATTCAAGGCTGCAGATATGCAGCTCGGCTCTCCGGCCGCCTTGTATTTCAGCGGCACGGAGAACAGCCTCCGGTTCGTGAGTTTGAATTCGCTGCGTTTCCAGGAAAACCCCGGTCTCACTCTCGTAATATACGAGGTGTCTCGGGATGCCAACGGTGATTATTCGCTGGTGGAAAAAGAGGCCCGTTACCTTGGACAGATTTCAGAAGATGAGGCCGCGGCGAGCCAATCCAGGCCGACGCCGATTTTCGAAAACCTGTCCAGCTGCATCTTCAAGTACCTCGATGCGGCGGGAGAAGAGGATTCATCCGAATGGCTGGAACAGTGGGAGGGAGAGCAGATGGGGCGGCTGCCCAGAGCGGTCTCGATCAGCATGATAACGAGTAATCCCGGAGGAAATGCGCTAAGCCGGCATATGATTGTGCCGCTCCAGGCGGAGGCGATCGATTTGCGGATGAACTTAGCCAATCCGCTCGGCAGAAGAAGGGTGGTGGTACAGTGACAGTCGTTAGTTGGCAGTCGGCAGTCGGCAGCGCGCTGACGGCGATCAGCAGTCAGCTGTCAACCACCAGCGTAAAAGGACCGGTTCCCGACGACCCTCGACTGTTCACTGCCGACTGCCGACTGCCAAGTGCCGATTATTCACTGCCAACTGCCGACTGCCAACTGCCGACTGACAGGGGCGTGATATTGATCGCTCTCCTGTGGATAATGGTCGCCCTCTCAGGCATCGCCTTGAGCTTTTCGAGAGAGGGTTATGTGGAGGTCGCGGCGGCGCGTAATTCGCAATCCCTGGAGGATTCCTACTTCGTGGCACGGGCCGGGATCGCCACGACGGTATACCGGCTAATGGAAAAAAGGCTGCTGCAAACGGTTACGCGCGCCCAGTTGCAGGAAACTGCGGATCCGTTGGATCTCGGTACGGTAAACGGCAATTTCGCCGGCGGTGTGTACCGGGTGGATATCCAGGACGAATCGGGGAAGATTAATCTCAATATGGCCTCGATGGAACAACTGAGGGCGCTGGCCGAAGCTGCGGGTATTTCCAAAGAGGATGCGGACATTATTGTCGATTCCATAATGGATTGGCGGGACGCGGACAAACTGTTTCGCATAAACGGAGCCGAGGACGAATACTATCAGGCGCTGGACCCTCCGTACAAAGCCAAAAACGGCAGGTTCGATACAGTCGAAGAACTGATGATGGTCAAAGGAGTTACTCCTGAATACTTTTACGGCTATCCTGAGCGGGCGGTGGACGGCTCCGTGATTTACAGATTCGGCCTCTCGCGCTATTTCACGGTGTATTCGAACAGGAACCAGATCAACGTCAACTACGCTCCGCTTCCCGTTCTCCTGTCGGTTCCGGGGATGCCGGCTGAAGCGGCCAAGTTGATCTACGAACGCCGCCTTGCGAAACCATTCAAGAACACGTCGGAGATCACTCGCGATATACCCATAAATCTCGGGACCCAGACGATGCCTCTGCTTACCACGGATCAGACCAATATCTTCATGCTTACCGCCTCGGCACACGCGGAGCGTTCCAAGGCCAAGCGCGTTATTCGCACCATAATCAGCCTCCAGCGGGGCGGCGACAATGCACCGTATCAAACCCTGTACTGGAACGAAAACGTTCCCGACTATGAAGGCGTCAAGCCATGATTTATTTAAAGACCAGTGTTGGAATCGAGTTGCGGGGAGAGGACATGCTGATCTCCTCGCTTCAGAGCAACTTCTCCGGCGGCGCTTTTACTCATTTCAAGCGCATCGCAAACTACGGGCAAAAAGAAAGGGGGATCCTGAGGCAGGAAGTGCTGGATTTTTTCCGGTCTGCAGGATTAGGCAAGGACAGTGTCGTCCTGGGAATACCTCGGAAAGACGTGGTTCTGCGGTATCTCGACCTCCCATCCGAAGTCGAAGACAATCTCAAGCAGGTCGTGAAATACCAGGTGCAGTCGTTTGAGCCGACGGAGGAAGACAAATACTATTACGATTACTCCCTGCTCGGCAAAGCAGGCGCACCCCAAAAACTGTCCATCGTGCTGGCAATGGTGAAGAAATCAACGCTGGACGGCTATATTCGCCTGTTGCGCGAGTTCGAGATCCGGCCGGTCGCCGTAATCCCCAGCTCCATGGGGCTCGCAAACATCTTTCTCCACAATCGCAAAGACATGCAGGATAAAGCCCATATTCTCGCCGATATCAAGGCATCGTCGCTCGAAGTCGTGGCCTTGAACAATGGAGCGCTCGTATACTCCCGGGAGGTTGCCCGGGTGGGAGACCAGAGCTGGCGAGATCTTGTGCTGCGCGAGTTCGACGAAGCGACCTCCAAAATCCGGCTTGCGCCCGATGGAAGCCTGGAACAGATCGCGCTGGCCGGAGAATCCTCCGAAGAGGCATACGGAGAGATCAGGCCTGTCATCCCCGAATGCAAATTGATGAAACAGTTCATTCCCGGAGATGTGCCGGGCGAAAACGAGATGCATGTTCAGGAAGCGGCTTCCACCATCGGCCTGGCATATTCAGCCCTGGTGCGTAATCCGTCCATTAAAGTGAACCTGCTGCCGGATGAACTGAAAATCCGCCAATCGCGCTGGGCCTACGTGCCTGCCGCCATTCTGGTCTTGGCCATTGTGGCACTGCTCCTCGCTTTTGGTTTTCACCGCACGATCCAGAACCGGATTCTGCTCCGTAAGCTCGACCAGCAGATTCTCGCGCTTACCACTCCCGTCAAGAGGGCGCAATCCATCCAAAGCCAGGCGGACGCCCTGGAGAAAAAGGTTCAGTTTGTCGAAGAGACACTGCGCAACAGAGACATGAATCTTGAGATCCTGCGCGAGCTGACTGCCAAGCTTCCGCCCGACACGTATCTGAACACCTATTCCAACCGGGACGGTACCATTACGATCGGGGGCTTCAGCGGATCGCCGTACGATTTGATGCCGGCGCTCGAAAAATCGCCTCTTCTAAAGGATGTCGTTCAGAAAGGGTCGATTCTAAGGGACAACCAGACCGGCAAGGACCGTTTTAGCCTGGAAATGAAACTGGAGAAATAAGCCGTGAAACCGACTGCCAGAGAAAAAAGGATTATCATCATAGGCGCCTGTATCGCAGCGGCCGTGTTGATCTATTACGGAGCAACCAAACTGCTCCCGGACAGCGGAAACTTGTCCCAAAAAGTGGATCTTCAAAAAAAGCTGCTGCTCAGACAGCGCGAGACCTTGAGCCGGGAAGGATTCTACCAAACCCGCCTGAGGCAGGTCAAAGCGCGGCTCGACGCATATGGAACGAGGCTGCTGCCCGGCGATAATTCGAATGTAGCGGGAGCCGAGCTCCAGAAGATCCTTAAAGACTTCGCGGACCAAAGCGGAGTGCAGATCACCATGAAAAACATACTGAGTTTGCCTGAAAAGAAAAACCAGGATCCGCTGACAAAAGTCTCCGTCAAGATCGACACCAACTGCAACCTGGAACAGCTGGTGCAGTTTATTGCGGCCATCGAAAATTGCGAAAAGCATCTGAAAATAGATGACTGCACGATCAGCGGCTTCAGGATACAAAGAAGGTTCGAGATCCGTCCCAGTCTGACCATCTCAGGCTATATCAGTGCACGGGAACAAAAGTCTTAATGGAGATTCGCAACAAAACGGCGCAGTCCTCTTGTCTGCGCTGGATTGAGAGGGCCGGTATGACAAAAAAATGGATTTCAATCACCCTGCTGCTGTGCGTGCTCGCGGGCTTGTTGGGGTGGCGGCTCTATGTTTCGCTGAAACGATTCAATGCCGAGAATGACCTGTCACGGATTCAGCCGGTCCGGGATATAAAACAAAAAACTATCCAGGAGAGATCTTTGCCTCAATTGATCCCGGCTGCAAGCCGCAATCTCTCGGAATTTGCCGCGATCCCGGAGAACAATGTGTTTTCCGAGACCAGGACAAAAGAGGGATTGGCTGATGGAACATCCCCCACGGATCCTCCCCCGCTCACGCCAAAACCGATTCTGGTGGCGACAAGCATCGTGGACAACCAGAAAAGGGCTTTCATCATCGATCCTACAAGCCCTTCGCAGGGACGCAACATGAGGTCGGAGACCAAGCGAATCGGGGATATGTACAAAGGCTATACCATAACGGACATCACCGCTACGCAGATTGTTCTCGAGAGCGGCACGCGAAAAGAAATAATATCGTTGCATGAGGGCTCCAAGAAGCAGCAGTCGGGCAAGACGCCTATCGTGGCGACTCGCGTCGTCTCCATCGGCGGAGGATCTGTTTCCGGAGGGATGCCCGTAGTCGTTGTGGGGTCGACACCGGCTCCCGGAAGGGCAGCGGCGGCGCCTGCGCCAGCGGCTTCTCCGGCAAGTGCGCAACCCGCAAGGATCCTGCCGGTTGCCGTACAGCAGCGCACGCCTGCAGCGACCGGGACGCCGACGCAGCAGACGCAACCGAAGCAGCAGATGCAGCAGACGCAGCCGCAGGTTTCGACGACGGAAACGGACGCGCAGGGCCGGCGCATTATCCGCACCCCTTTTGGAAATATCGTGCGGCCGAACCGGGAATAACCGTTTCCGGGTTTTTTGCACTCGGTCACCTGATGAAATGCGAAGCAGGGTATTTATCTTTTATGTCGGTTTTCGAAGGGGCTTTCTAAGAGAGGAAGTCATATGAGCATCAAGAGACTGTGGAACGCCATTATTGCTATTGGTTTCATGTTTCTGACGGGCGGCCTGTCGCTCGCCACATGGAGCCCCCAGGAGCCATCGAGGCCTCCCGCTTCAGAAGAAGAGAAAAAGCGAATGCTCGATCGCCTGTCTAAGCAGCGGCAGGACGTTCAGCGTGTTGCGAGGCCCTCCGGTCCCGCAGGAACGCAGGCTTCGGTTCCGGCGCCCAGCGCACCGGTCCCTCCCGCCGCCAATACGGTCCAGCGGGAAGGCGGGAAGGTACAGATCAATTATGAAAACGCGGATCTCTACGAATTCATCAGCGAGATTTCGAGCATGCTCGGATTGACCCCGCTTGTAATCGATGCTGAGGTGAGAGGGAGCGTGAATATTCTAAGCACGGGACCCATGTCAAAGACGGACGTCCTGCCGCTCTTTAACCTGATACTCAAAAACAACAACGCGGCCCTGATCAAACAAGGCGATTTGTATCAGATTGTTCCCATTTCATCGGCCCTGAAAAAAGGAGTCGAGGTGATCGATCTCCCCGCATCGGCGCCCCAAAGTGATGTCGACTCCGGGGAAACCCCGGCCCCGCCTCCCACAACAGTGCAGCCCTCCGTTCAACGCGCTCCCGCCGATTCAGCGGGGCAAGGCAAGGAGACGGCAAAAACACCCAAGCTTGCGACGCATGTCGTCCACGTCGAGTTCGTCCCGGTGAAGGACCTGATTGAGCCGGTTAAGCTTTTCATGACGGACGGCGGCGTGATCATGCCCTATGAACGGCAAAACATGTTGATCATCACCGACTACACGGATAGTGCAGCCCGGGTATTGGACATTATCCGCATGCTGGACAATATCTATCTGGACCCGGATCTGGTCGAGCTGATAAAGGTCAAAAACAACGCTTCCGCGGACGTTGCCGAGGATCTGAAAAAAATATTCGGTTCATCGAAGGATTCCGCTACGGGAATTTCATTCGTTTCGCTGGATCGCCTCAATGCGATTTTTGTGGTGGCCGGCTCCAAGCGAAGTCTTGAAGAGATAAAGCGATGGATCGCGGAACTCGATGCCGAGTCAGGAAGAAACTTTCAGACCTACGTATACGTGGTTGAAAACTCAACCGCGTCCCAGATCGCCATGATGTTGTCGGCGTTCTATGGAGGGGAAGACTCCGGCAGGTACGATTCGGGCGCGGCGGGAACCGCAGGCGCCGGAGGAACCGGGATCGCGGGCAGCCGGGCTGCGGCTTCTGAATCCATAGGAAGTTCCGGCCTGAGCCGCAGCGGCACCAGCCAATCCAGATCTTCGCGTTCCCTGGCGAATCAATCCTACAATCAGAACGATAGCTTCTACAATTCTGGCCAATTCGGAAGCTTATCGGGCAGCGGAGTCTGGGGCTCGAACCAACGCCTGGGCCCGCAGCTCAATGTGTCGCGCGAAGTGTACTCCCAGGTGCTAAAAGGCGGCGAGTTCACCGGCCTGAAGGATACGGTGCGGCTGGTTGTGGACGACATCAACAATTCGCTCTATATTCAGGCTACCTCCGTCGACTACGCATATATTCTTGAAACCATCAAAAAAATGGACGTGCTGTCGCGGCAGGTGAGAATCGATGCGCGCATTTTCGAGGTGGAGCTCAACGACACTTTAAACTTCGGCGTGAACGCGTACCTTCAGGCCAGAGGGGATACTAGCAAGGGCACGACGCTTACAACCGGATCCCTGGAAGACGGGACTCTAACCGCCAACACCTTCGCCTTTGTCGGCAACTCCCGGCAGATCATTGGGCAGATTGAAGCCCTGAAGAACAAGACGAAGGTCAAGGTCCTGGAAGCCCCATCCATACTCGCCCTGGACGGAACCTACGCCGAATTCAACGTCGGAGCCGAATACCCCTTCCCGACCAATAGCTATCTGTCATCGGTCGGAGGAACCGCAACGGGCGTACAGTACCGGCAAACGGGCGTAACGCTTATGGTGCAACCCCGCATCTCGGCATCCGGCAACGTTACCATGGATATCACCCAGGAGGTCAGCAGCCCCGGTGTTGCCGTCCCGATAGGCATCAACGAAAGTGCTCCCAGCTTTCCAAAAGCGGTCATCACCAACACGTTCTATGTAAAGGACGGTGATACCGTCGCCATTGCCGGACTCATCCGCAATTCGGACGACAATGGACGGCGCGGCATTCCTTTTCTCTCGGAAATTCCTGTTCTGGGAAGCTTGTTCGGCACAACCACCAGAACGCAGAAACGGACGGAATTGGTCATCTTGATTACGCCTCACGTCATCCAGACGCACGAAAAGCTGCAGGAAATGAGCCTGGATCTGAAAGACTCGCTCCGGAATGTCCGCAAAATGGTGGACGAACAGGAAGAGGAGAGGCGAGAGGATATTAGGGACGCACAGAAGGACAGAGACAAGCTGGAACAGAAGCTTTTAAGGGAAGTGAAGAAGCTGGAAAGCGACGAACCGCAAAAAGAAGAAAAGCAGAAGTCCAGGAACCAGAGATAGGCGGAAGTAAGCGGCGGGTGCCAGGTATCGGGTGCCGCGCAACCGGTGCCCGGCACCCTCGGTTTCGTCTCGCACGGCTACGGGAGGCTGAATCTGGCGCGCGCCAGATACTCGCCGCCGCCCGGCCGCCCCATGACCTTGCCTTCGCGGGCGATGGTTTTTCCACGCTGCAGCACCAGCCAGGTTGAGCCGCGCACCTTCATCCCCTCATATGGAGTGTAGTCGGAACGGGACAAAGCGATCGTTTTCGAGAGCGTTATTTCGGCTCTCGGATCGAAGATGATCATGTCCGCATCGCTTCCCACCGCCAGGGTCCCCTTTCGGGGGAAGAGGCCGAAGAGTTTTGCCGGAGTCGTGCTGACAAGGTCTACAAATCGATTCGCGGAAATTTTGCCCGAATGCACGCCTTTGGAACAGAGTGCCGAGACACGCTCCTGAATTCCCGGAAATCCTCGAGGAGCCATGGTGAAGTTGTCAATTCCACGGTCCTTCTGTCCCGAATAATTGAAGGCACGGTGATCGCTTCCAACCGTTTGTATGTCTCCGCTGGCAATCGCTTTCCACAGGATGTCTCCGTGCCAGCAGGAACGCAGCGGCGGAGCGCAGTAATACTTAATGCCCTCGGGCTCCTCGTAGCGGTCACCCGATATGGTGAGGTAGTGGCTGCAGGTTTCGGCGTATACCACAAGGCCGCGGTCCCTTGCCGCCTTTACCTTTTCGATCGCGTGCGCCGAGGAAAGGCTTGTCAGGTATATGGGCGCTTTGGCCATCTCGGCCATGCTGACGACTCGGGCCGCTGCCTGGGCTTCTACCTCAGGGGTTCTCGCCGAAGGAATATGCTTCGCCGACGTTTTCCCTTCCGCCGCCAACCGGCGGATGAACAGGTCGATGATCTCGCCGTTTTCCGCGTGGATGCAGGCAAGCGCGCCGGCGCCGCTGGAGCACTGCAGAAACTCGATCAATTCCGCGTCGTTGATATGCCTATCGCCGCAGCCATCGAGACTGACGTGAAAACTGCTCACTCCCGCATCAACGATTCCCGGAATTTCCGCCAAAACGCCCGGATTCACCTCGCTGAGTGCCATGTGAAATCCATAGTCCACAATGGCTCGTGTGACCGCCTTTGCTTTCCATTCTTCCAACGTCTGGGCCAGCGATACCCCGGGCGTCTGCTCGGCGTAATCGAGCACCGTGGTTGTTCCTCCTGCGGCGGCGGCGGCGGTGCCTGTTTCGAAGTCGTCGACCGTCGTCATACCGTCGCATTGGGAATCCATGTGCGTGTGCGGATCTACGGCGCCGGGTAGGATCCACTTGTCCGTTGCGTCGATGATTTCGCTGGCAATCTTCGAAATTTCTCTCCCGATTTCGGAGATGATGCCGTTTTTCACCAGTATATCCGCCTTGTATGTGTCTGTGGCAGTAACGATGGTTCCGTTCTTGATTAATGTCGTCATACTGTCTCCCGCATTTGTTTCAGAGGGGCTTGAATCAAGCTGTGATTCGGATTTCAGGATTTTTGGGGATTGGAGTTGGTTGCCGCGCTCGCCCCGAAGATGCTTTTTCAGGATCCGCAGCATCGGCCGGCCCGGTCTCGTTCTTGCAGCTGCGTGCATCCGGATTGAAAGGAACCGGAGCGTTCCTTCATAAAATCCAGCGCCGCAGATTTGGTTCAACCGTTTCCCTGGATCGTTTGGCGCCTATCCGGAACTTTCCCGTTCATTGGGAAAGGTTTTTGTCCAGCGCCCTGATTCAAACAATCCCTGCAATACTACGAATCCTAATGTCTTTTGCAGACTGTTTTTGCTCATGTGGCAGCCATCGGTCTGCGCGGTGCATCCTGCGTCTCGACTCCGCGGTTTGCGGAGATATCCCCTACGATCGAATTGCCTCCCCAGGGCGATATGGAATATTCGCCCGTTTCCCCGGCCGGTTCTGCAAACCACCTGTGCCGGCCAATCACTGCACGCCAAATCAACCCCGTCGCTTCCGGGGTAAATCCTTGTTCCTATCGAGGCCTCTTCAGCTTTTGGATGGAAGGGAATACTTGGCACTCACCAGCGCCCGATCCGCCATCGCCGAAGGCCGGTGCTTCCTGCATCACGACTTTGCAAGCGTCGCGTTTAGAAAAAATGTCTTTGCCCCTATTCCGGATACGAGCGATCACTGGCATTATACCAGAGTCGAATCCTGCCGTCATTTACGGATTGAGCGATAATCCCAAATTATGGGCGTTTTAGTCCCCGAAAACCCTCTCGAAGACGGCGTCTACATTTCGCAGTTGGAGCTGCGGATTTACCACGGAAAGGATCTCATCGCGGGAGAGCACATTCGTGATGTCGGGATCCTCCTGCAAGACCGGGAGAAAATCCTTATCTTCATCCCATACTTTCATGGAGCACCGCTGGATCCATTTATAGGCTTCTTCCCGAGCAACGCCCTTCCGCGTCAAATCCAGCAGAAGCTGGCCAGAATACGCCAGCCCTCGCGTCAGCTCGATGTTTTTCAGCATCCGTTCTGGATAGACCGCCATTTTGGCTATGATCCTTGTCATGGCGCGGAGCATATAACACAGGACAGCCGTAGCATCCGGCAATATCACGCGTTCGGCTGATGAATGGGAAATGTCGCGCTCGTGCCACAGGGCGACGTTTTCCAGCGCAGTGACGGCATACCCCCGGAGCAGCCTCGACAACCCGGAGACCTGCTCGCATTTCACCGGATTGCGTTTGTGAGGCATGGCGGAAGATCCCTTCTGCCCTGCGGCAAACGGCTCCTCTGCTTCCCGCACCTCTGTTCTCTGAAGATGACGGATCTCAGTCGCAAATTTATCCAGTGAAGCTCCTATGATCGAAAGCGTGCAGAGAAATTCGGCATGGCGGTCGCGTTGAAGCGTCTGGGTGGATGCTCGAGCTGCTTTCAATCCCATCCGCTCGCAGACAACTGCTTCCACCTCCGGATCGAGATGGGCAAACGTGCCGACGGCACCGGAGATTTTGCCTATCGAGACCGTTTCAGCAGCCCTCTCCATGCGGGCGCGGTTCCGCGTCATTTCGTCATACCATACCGCCAGTTTCAGCCCGAACGTCGTCACTTCCGCGTGTACACCGTGCGTCCGGCCCATCATGACGGTTTTCCTGTGCTCCATCGCGCGCGTCTTTATCGCATTCTGCAGGTCCTCAATCGCGGAGAGCATCTTCTCGCTGGCCTGTTTCAGCTGCAATCCCCGGGCCGTGTCGATCACGTCCGTCGATGTGAGGCCCCAATGGATGTAACGCGAATCGGGCCCCACGTATTCCGCGACGCTGGTCGTGAAAGCGATCAGGTCGTGGTGCGTGACATTTTCGATTTCCTTGATTCGCGAAATTGAAAAATTGGCCTTTTGCTCGATGACCGACATGGACTCCTTGGGGATCCATCCCTTCTCCGCCAAAACCCGGCATACTTCCAGTTCTACCCGAAGCCATGTGCGGTACATGTTTTCTTCCGACCAAATCTCCTCAAAATCCGCGGGCATGTAACGATCAATCATGCTTATTTCCTTTAGGTCTCAAATTTGAGCCAATGACATAGTTGCATCGGAGTAAGGGTTGAAAAAAATATTCAATATCAGCTTCGCCGCTTCATTTCAGATCCAAATACCGATCCCAATCCGGAAAGCCCAGGTTGCGGCCATTTAAAACCGATACGTTTTGCTGATTTTGTCCGCTTCGGCCAGTTCGAGCCGGGTCTGTTGGACCTGGAGGCGCGACCGCTCCTCCAGCGCTCTTTGCGCCGACAGCAACGCGAGCTCGGGAAGGTTATTTTTCTTGCTGAGGTGGGCCAGCACAAAATGCATCGCCTTGCCGTCATATTCGTTTGAGAGGAATTGCGCAACGGAATCGTTTGAGAGGTGGCCACGCCGGCTCATGACCCGTTGCTTGAGGGCCCAAGGGTAAGGCCCGACTTTGAGCATCTGGACATCGTGGTTTGATTCGAGCACGACTCCATCGCAGTTCCTCAAACGTTCGATCACGAGATTCGAGAGGTACCCCAGGTCCAGCGCAATGCCGATCTTTATCCCGCCCTTTTCGATCGCGAAGCCCAGCGGATCGGCGGAATCGTGCGGCACTGAAAAACAGGTTATCGAGAAACCGTACACGTCAAAACACTGGCCGGAAATGATTCGCTGGTGTTTCCTCGAGTCCAAAATCATTCCGGAGCCGGCAAAAGTCGCGTCTGTCATGAAAACGGGGATGTCGAGGTCCTTCGCAAAGGGTCCGACGCCCCGGCAGTGGTCGCCGTGTTCGTGCGAAACGATAATAGCCGAAATCCTGTCCGGCTCGATTCCGCACTCTCTCAAGCGCTTTGCGGTTTCGCGGCCGCTCAATCCGACGTCCACGAGAATGTGCGTATCGCCGTCGCTCACCAGCGTAGCGTTTCCCGAGCTCCCACTTCCCAGTAATTTAAAGCTAAGCCCCATAGGTCACACGCGAATGGTGACTGTGTTAAAATCGCTGCTGTTCTTGTTGCTCAACGCGGTTAAGGTCAAAGTGGCGTCACTGAAAATCCTGTCGGCAAGATTCCGTACGTCACGCGCCGTAACGCGCTCCACGGCATCCAGAATTTCTTCCAGTTTACAGAAACGCCCGTAATAAATCAGCTGCTGCGCCAGATGCGTCATCCGGCTGCTGGAGCTTTCCAGGCTCAGCATCACTGATCCTTTGACATATTCCTTTGCCCGCTTCAATTCCCGGGCGGACACGAGCCGTTTCCGCAGAGTCACAAACTCCTTCAATACGAGGTCGACAACTTCCGCTGCCTTGCCGTGCGCAGCGCCCGCATACACCACCAGTGAACCCGCGTCCCGGTAAAGGTTCAGCATCGAGTAAATAGAATACACCAATCCGCGCCGCTCCCGAATATTTTGAAACAGCCGCGAGCTTACGCCTCCCCCGAGGATGTTGCTTAGAAGATGCGCGCAGTATCGCTCGTCGGAAGCTATTGGCGGAGCAATAGTCCCAAGGCACAGGTGCGTCTGCTCAAGGTGCTCCTTGCAGCGGATGAGGCGGCCGGAATGGACGTTCGGGGGTATGCCGGATTCACTCGCAGCACCTCTTTTCAGGCCGGAAAAGTAACGCTCGGCCAGTTTCTGGGCTTCCCGGTGGCGGATGTTTCCGGCAACGGCAACGATGATGTTACCTGCGACATATTTTCTCTCGAAATATTGCTTCACGTCATTGCGCGAAATGCCCGCGACAGATTTTTTGGTGCCGGAAATTGGCCAGCCCAGCGGATGGTTTTTCCAGAACCTCTCCATGAAAAGATCGAGGATCAATTCCTGCGGCGAGTCTTCCACCATATTGATCTCCTCGAAGATCACGCCGCGTTCGCGTTCCACTTCGTGTGCGGGAAAGGCAGGGTGGAGGACGATATCCGACATCAGGTCGAAGGCCAGGGGGAGATGCTCGTCCAGTACCTTGGCATAAAATCCGACGTATTCTTTTTCCGTGAATGCGTTCAGTTGACCGCCGATAGAATCGATTTCTTCGGCAATTTTGGCTGCCGAACGTTTGTGCGTTCCCTTGAAAAGCAAATGCTCAATAAAATGGGAGATCCCCGTATTGCCCGCCTCTTCGAAACGCGATCCACACTTCAACCAGACGCCCAGGGAGGCGGAGCGCAGGTGCGGCATGACCTCGGTAGCAATGACCAGGCCATTTTTCATTTCCCTTTTCTGAACGTCCATGGACATGGCGGTCATAGTGTAGCTCAATCGCTCACGCACCGGGTCAAATTCTTCAAATCCCGGAGCCTTTGACAATATTTGAAGGCTTACGCCTCTCCAGGATCTCCGCTAATTCGCGGATGACGGGTGTTTCAATCCTTAACCGCTCGCTCAAGGCAAGAAGTGTCCCAGTCAGAATATCCCTCTCGTCCGGCTTGTCCGTCCTTTCGAAATCGCGCTGGAAAGATGTTTTTGTCCTATACGCGAAAGTCCGCGCCCGGCGGCAGTTTGTATCGACAATATCCGAAGGCAGTTGAATGCCCCGCCCGCGGCCCAATGCGGCGATTTCCTGCATGGCGGACTCAAGATAGCGGCTTAAGCCGGGCGATTCCAATACCTGCCCGAGCGTTCTGTCGAAGCTCGCCTGCACGATTCCCAGCGAAGCGATAAATATATACTTTCGCCAGAGTTCCAGCGAGATATCGTCGAACCATTCATAGGCAATCCCGGTTTTTGCAAGGATTTCGAAGACAGACCGCGGCTGAATCCCCGCTGCCTGCGGGTCGGCACCGAACAAAATCCTGCAGTCTCCGCCGCGCTGCGAAATCCTGCCGGGAGATGCTATGTGCGTCCCGATGTAGGTGCACGCGGGATAGATCCGTGCCACGCTCAGCTCATTCCGCATGCGCTCATAGATATCGATGCCGTTCAACAGGGGTACGACGGCAGCAGCGTCGGATACGCAATGCTGAAGCTGGCGGGATATGTTCTTCAGATCGTAGGATTTAACACAGACCAGACAGAGATCAAGCGCCGGCAGCATTTGAAAATCGTCAGTGGCAAGCGTCGGGTGGCAAATCCACTCGCCCTCGGCTACCGTTTGAACCAAAAGTCCATTTTGTCGTATGGCGCTTAGGTGCTCTCCGCGGGCCACAAAATAAACCTCTGCCCCATGCGCGGGAATCAGGCGACACAGCTTTCCGCCGAAATACCCCCCAACGCCCCCCACTCCAATAACACCGATTTTCAGCCCCATTCCACCACCTCACCCCCCGCCCCCCCCGGACGACCCCAACAATCTAGCCCACCATATAACTCTGGACACCCATTTCTTTGCCCCGAACTCTGGTAGAACTTTGAGCGAATTATGGACACCCATATATTCCCGAATCCTCCAGATAATGGGTGTCCACATATTTCCGATCCACAATTTGATTGACATGAGGGGAGGCTAAATTATTATGGTTCAATAATAAAGCATTGATCTTTTGGGTGGGGCTTGTTGCGGTTATTTGCGCGCACTAAAATGGGATCTAATGCCAGTTACCAGAGAGGAGAAATAGAATGAGTTCCGGACAACAAAACAATGAAAGCAAGACTCGAAGGGCATTTTTTCAGGATATCACGGCAGGCGCGACGGGGGTGGCGATTGCGGGTGCCCTGGCTCAATTGGGCGCTCCCGTCATAGCGGCTTCCCAGGATACCAAGGCTCCCGAGCCTAAATCGGCAGCTTCGCCATTTTTTAAGGATCCTCCGCCATGGCCGACGGGGACCACAGGCAACAAGTATGACCATCTATTCAGTACAAAGCTCAGGGAAAACTCAATGGTGCCGGATATCGTTCCCGGTCCCCAGGCATATTTCCGAGGCGACAGCGATCTCCCCGGGGCAAAAATCAACATGGGCTGGCAGATATTCGTGAAAGACTACAAGCTGGAAATGGAATCCCATCATCACGATACCGATGAATATCTGTTCTTCCTGGGTGCAACCCTGCCGGATCTGGTAGGCTCCTTTGACGCGGAAATTGAATACTTCATGGGTAAAGAATACGAAAAGCATGTCATCACCCAAGCTACGGTTCTATATATCCCTGCAGGAGTAGAACATAATCCCTGTTGGATCAAGAGAGTCGGCAAACCTCTCTTGTTCAGCGCGCTTCAGCTGGCACCTTATTTCAATGGCGTGTATCAGACAGGCGGCTACAGGGCATTCAAGGGAGCTCCTAAGATCAAATAATACTTATATTTAAGCCAAAATCACGCTGGACACCCATCTTTTGGCCTGTAATAGATCAAGTGCATGGGTGTCCATTATTTTTTTGCCAACAGAAGGCAATGGATCACGGGCGCACAACGTCCTGCCTGCCTGTATGTGGACACGAATCCCAATCTGCCGGCCGTTGATCTGATGCAGAAGTGGTTGGACTTATAGATTCAGACTTCGTCCAATGGCAGGCGCTATTATCTGATGAAGATCAGCGGGCGGCTGGAATCCCAATCCCCGGAAGCACTGAAAAGCTTTGAATTACAGAGTGAGGAATGTGTGGACACCCACCCTTTGGGCTTTGTTGGGCCAATTATGGGTGTCCACGAACACCACGAACACAGAAATGACCGGGTTTACCAAGGTGATTTCGGGTCGATCTAGGCAATACCCAGTTTGAACTTGAGCGAGTTCAGCGTGTTTTTCATGAGCATGGTGATGGTCATCGGTCCAACTCCACCCGGAACGGGTGTGATTAAACCCGCGATCTCCTTGGCTTTTTCAAAATCCACGTCTCCTCGCAGGATAGCCACTTTCTTCCCGGTCTTTTCGCTGATCTTCTCACCAATCCGGTTGACGCCCACGTCGATGACGCACGCGCCCGGCTTGATCCATTCAGGCTTCACCAGGCCCGGAACGCCTGCGGCAACAATCAGGATATCCGCACGGAGGCAATGGAAGGCGAGGTCTTTTGTGGCGGTATGCACGATCGTCACGGTCGAATTGGCTCCTTTAGCCTTCTGGAGCATCATGTTTGCGATCGGTTTGCCCACGATATTGGACCTGCCCACAACGACCACTTCTGCACCGCTTGTTTCGACTCCCGAACGCACGATCAGTTCCTGGATACCGGCGGGCGTGCAGGGTGGGAATTTGCACTCGCTCCCCCCGATCATGATCCTGCCCACATTGACGGGATGGAATCCGTCCACATCCTTGTCGGGATCAATCGCGTTAATCACCTTTTTTTCGTCGATGTGTTTCGGCAGAGGCAGCTGAACCAGAATTCCGTTTATCGACTCGTCCTTGTTGTATTTGTTAATCAGAGCCAGAAGGTCTTTCTCCGGTATATCGGCGGGCTGGTTATCCTGTATCTCTTTAAAACCCAAGCTGAGAGCTGTTTTGACCTTAAGCGTTACGTACGATACGGATGCCGGATTCTCCCCAACCAGTATAGTTGCCAGACCCGGAACAACGCCATGTTCCTTTTTGATTCTTTGAACTTCTGCTTCAATTTCTTTAAGAATTGTTGCCTGGACCTCTGTGCCCAGTATAAGTTTTGCCGTCATATACTATTCTCCATGTTCAAAATAGGGGCTTACAGCTTACGACACTCTTGATCGGAAATCGAGGGATCAAAAGCAAAAAACAGGATTTTTGTCAAATTCGCGCCATGCGCCTGCAGCCATCGATTCCAGGCACTCCGCCGGCAGGAATCGCAACCATTGCCGTCATCGGGGCTATACCAGCTTTCCCAGCAGGCACTGATGTCGCCCGCCGACGCAGGTTTTCTAGCCTTCGCCGGCCTATAGCCAATGGAAAGGATTGGTGGCCCGGCTCCGTTTTCTACAATATTGTTATATAGCATAACTATGCTCACATTATTGTAGTACTCAGATTCTCCCGGCAATTTCTGTCGCCAGCGGGAACGCTTGCATACCCTTTTTAACCCGGATTAATAATGTGTGTCGCAATGAATCGCCGTTTGTGAAATGAGTCCCTGATGCGTGGTCCCTTTTAGTATGTGCATTCGATCCAAAATGCTCCGGGATGCTTGTGTTTTTTCCTATCTGGAGATTGCGCCGTGGTTCTTCCCCGGGAATAAACAATGGCCATCATGCCGTAATCCTACGCAAATGAATCTATAAATATATGATATTACGTTTATGTAATTATTGTGTGGTTTCAGGGATTAGCTTTAATCTCCCCTAAGTCTTTGCCATAAAAGGCAATAAACATTTCCTTTCATACCCGAAATCCTTCTGGCATGCAAACTGCAAAAGAAAAACGTCGGCAGGTGCCGGGGGAACAACCGAGCGTAGCCCTGGCGATGAAACATGGATTCATAAAAAAGGAGCTTTGGGAATGAAAGTGCAAAAAATGTTTGGATGGAGTCTGAGCGTATTGATCCTGCTGTTCACGATGAGAACGGCGATTGCGGAAGACGCGAAGCCGTTCAGTGCGAGTGTATCTGTGGATTATTTCAGCAAGTACGTCTGGCGTGGACAATCCATCAACGATGAGAGCGTGCTGCAAACAAACGTTTCGGGGAGCGCGTACGGATTTACGGGATCAATCTGGTCGAATAGCGATCTGACGAATGACCGGAAAGGAGAGTTCAGCGAGGTGGACTATTCGCTGGATTACTCGCACACCTTGTCAAAAAAGATAGGATTTTCGCTTGGAGTTATCCATTACGTTTTTCCGAACACCGAGTTTGTGCCGACGACGGAGATCTACGGCGGTTTGAATTTCAGTGTGCCGCTGTCCCCGTCCGTCAAGTGGTATCGGGATATCAATGAAATAGACGGAAGCTACATACAGATCAGCGCGGGACATAGTTTTGATGAGCTGGTGAAGTGGTCGAACGGATGCTCGATGGGAGTTAGCGTCAGCGCCAGCCTGGCATTTGCCGGAAAAGGGTATAACGCGGAGTACTTCGGTATTGAAGACACGCTGATGAACGACTTCACCTTGGGGATCAGTGTGCCATTTGACTTGAAACATGTGACTCTGACGCCGCGCTTTCAGTTTTCGACCATGGTGGATGAGCAGATCGGCAATGCCGTGTCGGAGCGCAATAATGTCTTGTTCGGTATGGGACTGTCCAAGAGCTTTTAACATTATTTCATCCCGGGAGTGATGATCCTGTAGTTTCCGCTTAAGTGCATCAGGCTGAAAAGATACAGCAATCCATCGTAATACGGGTCGAAGTACCCGTCGGCATAGGGCTCCAGCTTCGCGTTCCAAACGGCATCTACAAATTTCCAGCTTTTTGCCTGTGTCCCCATGATGGAGGCCACGGCCGAAGTGGCCACCAATCCAAGGGAGTGGCGCAGCTTCCGGTATCCTCCGGCGGGGAGTATGGCTTCCGGCAGCGTTCCGTCCACGTTGAATTGATCTTCGAAGGTGTCAATCCCCCTGCAAAACAGGAAATTCTGAATGCGCCTGCCGTAATCCTGCTGCCACTCCCCGTCTTTGGCAAACCATGAATAATCCATGGCAATATTCATGGGTACGCGCCACGAGTCAAAACGAAAAGCATTGGGAAACCATCTGTTGTTCCTCGGCGCTCCGCTAAATTCCGTAGCATCGGCATTCAGTCCGGTTACGGGATGGCAGGCCCTGCGAAGGAAAGCACGTGCCTCAACCGCGCATTCCCGGTAAAACCGCTCATGGCCGTCTTTGGCATATTCTGCCCATACTTCGTAGAATGCAGGCAGGTGGTACGAGGGATCGGTCCAGCCGTACCCGGATTTGTCCGGCACAAAGGTTATCATCTTGTGCTCTGTATTTATCAAATTCGTGATCCCTTCCGTCCCGTCCTTGCTCCACATGGCATCGAGAATTCTTCGGGCTTCGGCATAGTAGTCGATGCCGGTGCTGTTTCCCCAACGGTTGGAAGCAAACAGCAGATCGGTAATAAAATAGAGCTCTCCGTCTGAAGCTGATCCTTCGGCATTGTGCCTGCCGGTCTTGGGTTCGACGCTCCAGGCGAAGTAGGCGTCGCGGGCTCCGCCCTGGTGCTGCATATACTTTTTTGTCCACCGCCACAGCCG
>JAEAME010001037.1_pt1 | contig 21958 bp, 17 predicted proteins | sample 8958731 | NCBI WGS metagenome assembly JAEAME01 (sample SAMN16933194, study PRJNA681113) | bioreactor sludge metagenome | isolation source: anerobic bioreactor sludge (Control) | place: India:Bengaluru | collected 2018-10-24 | reverse complement strand
TCACCATCGCCATCATGGTGCCGACCTTCATCGTCTCGGTCTTCTCCATGAACGTCACCCTGCCCTTCGGCTGGCGCGAGCTGCCCGCCTTCTGGATGATCATCGGGCTGGCGGCGATCTCGGTCGTCAGCTTCTTCGTTTTCTGGAAATACAAGAAATGGTAGGCCGGCGGGCGTCCCTCGCCGGACCTACTTCACGGCCTTTTTGACGCTGACCGACATCCCGGACCAGCTCCCTCCGACGAACGTCGTCTCCATGAAGGGCAGGGACAGGACATGCTCGACGAACGAGGCGGCGCCCCAGCCCCCGCGCCGCATCCGTTCGGAAACGTTGTGGGCCACGAAGGCGCCGCCGACCGTGAGCTTGGGCAGGACGGCCTCGAAGTAGTTCTTGTACCAGTCCTTGTCGGCGTCGCAGAAGACGAAGTCGAAGGGCCCGGCGAGGGCCGGGACGAGCTCGTGGGCGTCGGCCAGGCGGGCGTCGATGAAGCCGTCCAAGCCGGCCGCCTTGAAATTGGCCACGGCCTCGCGATGGCGCCCCTCGTCGATGTCGACCGTGACGAGCCGGCCGCCCGTCTTGCTCAAGGCCCAGGCGATCCAGATGCCCGAGTGGCCCGTGGACGTCCCGATCTCGAGGGCCCGGGTGTAGCGGTTCCCGATGATCAGGTCGTAGAGGGCCCGGCCGTCGGCCTCGGGGACGTTCATGTCCCGCCAGCGCCCGGCGCGGGCCTCGAGGAAGGCCCGGACCTTGCTGTCGAGATCGGGCCCGCCCCGCGGCGCCGGAGCGTCTTGGCCGGGCCCGGCCGGCGTCGCCGCTTCCGGGACCCCCGGGACCGCCCGAGCCGCGGCGAGGATAAGAACGATCCCTAACCCGCACACAAGAATTCGTTTCGCGGTCATGGGCCGCCTCCCTCAAGAGATCATGGCTCGCTCTCTTTGGACGTCCGCCCTCCTCGGCTCTTCCCGGCCAACCGGAGCGAACGGGCCGGGGCCCGCCGGGCGCCGGCCCTGCGACACTCCGCCGGCCGAGATCACGGGGAAGAAAGCGTACCTTTAGGCGTCTTAAGCTCTTATGGTATAGTTCTGCCCAGTTTTTCAGGAGAAACAGGATGGCATACCAGTCCGGACGATACCGGGCCCGGCGCCTGGCCGCGGCCGCCCTCGGCCTGGCCCTGCTCTGGCCCGCCTTCGCGGCGGCCCAGGACGAGCCCTTGACGCTCGACGAGGCGGTCACGCTGGCCCTGGAGAGGAACGAGCGGGCCAAAGCCACCCACGAGGATGTCGCGGCCGCCAACGCCCGGGTGGCCCAGGCCAGGTCGTTCTTCCTGCCCTCGATCACCAGCACGGGCACCTACACCCGCCGGGCCTACGAGGTCCGCCGCCTGGTCGGCGAGAGCGAGGTCGTCATCTCGCGGTTCAACGCCCTCTCGGAGACCCTGGCCCTGAACATGACCCTCTTCGACGCCCGCAGCCTGACCAGCCTGGCGGCGGTCCGGGCCAGCCGGGACGCCGACGTGGCCATGGCCGCCGAGAACCGCCGCCAGCTGGCCTTCGAGGTCAGCCAGGCCTTCCTGGCCACGCTGGGCACGGGCCAGGTCCGCGAGGCCTCGGCCCGCCGCTTCGCCTTCGCCGGGCAGAACCTCGAGGCCGCCAAGGCCCGCTTCGCGGCCGGTCTCGCTTCCGTCAACGACGTCACCCGGGCCGAGCTCGAGTACGCCACGGCCGAGGTCGGTCTGACCCAGGTCAAGGGCCAGGTCGAGACGAGCACCCTCCAGCTCGGCTACCTGCTCGACGCGGCCGACGCCGTGCGCGGCCCGCTCGTCGTCCCCGAGTTCCTGATCGAGGCCGCCTCGGCCGAGGCCGCCGACGGCGAGGCCCTGGTCGCCGAAGCGCTGGCCCGGCGCCTGGACGTCGGGGCCCTCCGCTCGGCCGTCTCGGCCCAGCGCGCCCTGTCCCGCCTGCCGATGCTCGGCTGGCTGCCGTCGCTCTCCGCCAGCGGCCAGTACCGGCTGACGAACGAGGCCGCCTTCAACAATAAGACCTGGAACTGGAACATCGGCGCCACCTTGAGCTGGACCCTGTTCGACGGCGGGGCCCGCTTCGGCCAGAACGCCGAGCAGAAGGCCCTGGCCCGGCTGGCCGACCTCGACCTCCAGGCCGCGACCCGCAAGGTCGACGTCGAGGTCCGGGAGGCCCTGGTCTCCCTGGCCAACCAGCGGGCCTCGCTCCGTCAGGCCACCGTCGCCCACGGGGTGGCCAAGAAGAACGCCGCCGAGACTACCGAACTCTACCGCCAAGGCCTGGCCTCCGCCCTGCAGGTCGCCGACGCCAACGTCCGGCTCTTCGAAGCCGAGGTCGCCCTGGTCCAGGAACGCTACGGCCTGGGCGTCGCCTTCCTCAATCTGGAAGCGGCCCTGGGTCTCGATCCCTTCGGGAAGGAGCCCCGCACGTGATCCCCAAGAACCCCCGCAAGACCCTCGTCCTCCTCGCCGCCGCCGCCCTCATCGTCGCCTTCGGGGCCTGCAAGAAGAAGGACGCCGGCCCGGCCGGCGGCCGGGGCCGCATGCAGTTCCCCGTCGATGTCGAGGAGGTCCCCGTCAAGTCCCTCGTCTATACAGTCTCGGCCGTCGGCTCGGTCGAGGCCTTCGAAAAGGTCCAGGTCACGGCCCGCGTCGCCGGCGCCGTCGACCGGGTGCTTTTCACCGAGGGCGAGTATACCGCGGCCGGCCGGACCCTGGTCGAGATCGAGACCGAGCGCTACAGCCTGGCCGTCGAGTCGGCCCAGGCCGCTTTCGAAAAAGCCGAGGCCGGCAAGGCCGACGCCGAGGCCGGCCTCAAGCGCCGCGAGACCGTCACCACCCAGAATCCCGGCCTGATCCCCGGCGAAGAGGTCGAGACCTGGCGGACGAAGGTGCTCACGGCCGCCTCGGAGGTGGCCCAGACCCGCTCGGCCCTCAACCAGGCCAAGCTGAACCTCCGCGACGCTTTCGTCAAGGCGCCCATCTCCGGCGTCATCCAGACGCGGACGGTCCAGACGGGCCAGTACGTCCAGACCGGGACCGTCCTGGCCACCCTGGTCCGCCGCGATCCGCTGCTGCTCCGGTTCCGCGTCCCCGAGCGCGACGCGGCCCGGATCAAGCCCGGCCAGGTGGCGAACTTCCGGGTCCGCGAGGACAGCCGCGAATTCACGGCCAAGGTCGTCCATGTGGCCGAGTCGGCCGACGCCACGTCGCGGTTGGTCGACATCACGGCCAACATCGACGATCCGAGCGACAAGACCCTCCGGCCCGGCTCCTTCGCCGAGATCTCCGTCCCGGTGGCTTCGCCGGCCCAGGCCCCGGTCATCCCGATCTCGGCCGTCCGGCCGAGCGAGCGCGGCTTTCTGGCCTACATCGTCGAGAACGATAAGGCCGTCGAGCGCATCCTGACCCTGGGCATGCGCTCGGCCGACGGCAAGGTCGAGGTCCTGACCGGTTTAAGCGGCGGCGAGCGGCTGGTCGTCCGCGGCTCGGAGGCCCTGTCGAACGGGGTGGCGGTGCGGATCGGCGAACCGGCCGGCGCCCCGGACGCGTCGGGCCGGCCTTCCGGGCCCGGCGGCCCGCCCGTCCAAAAGTGATCGAGGCCGAGGGAGCCCGCCCATGAACCTTACCGAAGCTTGCGTCAGAAAGCCCGTCCTGGCCTGGATGCTCATGGCCGCCACGGTCGTCTTCGGCGTCGTCGCCGGCGGCCGCATCGGCATCAGCCAGTTCCCCGACGTCGATTTCCCGACCATCAACGTCTCCGCCACCTGGGAGGGCGCCGCGCCCGAGGTCATGGAGAACGAGGTCGTCGAGACCCTCGAGGAGGCCCTGATCCAGGTCGAGGGCGTCCGGACCCTGACCTCGAGCTCGCGGCAGGGCTCGTGCAACATCACCGTCGAGATCGAGCTCTCGCGCGACGTCGACCTGGCCCTCCAGGACGTCCAGGCCAAGGTCTCCCAGGCCCAGCGGCGCCTGCCCCGGGACATGGACCCGCCGATCACCTCCAAGCAGAATCCCGAGGACCAGCCCATCATGATGGCCCGCCTGGCCGGGCCCTACCCCCAGCGGGTCCTCAGCGACTACGTCCGCTACGGCCTGAAGGAGCGGCTGCAGACCATCCCCGGCATCGGGGAGATCTCGCTCATGGGGACGCTCGAGCGGAACATCCGCATCTGGCTCGATGCGGCCCGGCTCGACGAGAAGGGGCTGACCGTGCGCGATGTCATCTCGGCCCTGCAGCGCGAGCACATCGAGCTGCCCGCCGGGCGCCTCGAGACGACCGGCCGCGAGGTCAACGTCCGGGTCCTCGGCGAGGCCGTCGATCTGGACACCCTGCGCCAGATCGTCGTCCGCGAAGTCGCCGGCAGCCCCATCTATCTGAGCGACGTGGCCCTGGTCGAGGACGGCTTCGAGGACGTGCGTCGCTTGGCCCGCATGGACGGCGGCCCGGCCCAGGGCATCGGCATCAAGAAGCAGCGCGGCGCCAACGCCGTGGCCCTGGCCAAGAGCGTCCGGGCGGCCATCGACGACTACGCCAAGACGCTGCCGGCCGACATGACCGTCGGCATCACCAACGACAGCACGGAGTTCATCCGCGAATCGGTCAACGAGATCCAGTTCGAGCTCCTGCTCTCGGTCGTCCTGACCGCGTTCGTCTGCTGGCTCTTCCTCGGTTCTCTCTCGAGCACCATGAACGTCATCCTGGCCATCCCCATGTCCCTCCTGGGCACGGTGGCCATCATCTATTTCCTCGGCTTCACCTTCAACACCTTCACCCTGCTGGCCCTGGCCCTGGCCGTCGGCATCGTCGTCGACGACGCCATCATGGTCATGGAGAACATCTTCCGGCATCGCGAGGGCGGCAAGGCCCTGGTGCCGGCCGCCCTCGAGGGGACGAAGGAGATCGCCTTCGCCGCCCTGGCCGCCACCCTGGCCGTCGTGGCCATTTTCCTGCCCGTCGTCTTCATGAAAGGCATCATCGGCCGCTACTTCCTCCAGTTCGGCATCACCCTGTGCCTGTGCGTGCTGCTGTCGTACGTCGAGGCGGTCACCCTGGCCCCGGCCCGCTGCTCCCAGTTCCTCAAGACCTCGCGCGAGGGCCGGAACAAGGTCGGCCTGGCCGTCGACCGGGCCTTCCGGAAGCTCGAGGCCGGCTACGGCCGGATCCTGCACGGCAGCCTGCGCCGGCCGGGCCTGATCCTGGCCCTCGGGGCGGCCCTGTTCGCCGCGGCCATCCTCGTCTTCACGCTGTTGCCGAGCGAGTTCGTGCCGTCCCAGGACCAAAGCCGGGTGTCCGTCCGCCTCCAGACCGCGGTCGGCTCGGACATCTCCGAGACGGACGCCCTGCTCGTCCGGGCCGAGGACGTCGTCAACCGCCATCCCGAGGTCACCCAGACCTTCAGCTTCGTCGGCGGCATGGGCGGCGGGGGCGGGGTCAACGCCGGCATGATGTTCCTGACGCTCGTCCCGCCGGGCGAGCGGAAGATGGACCAGGCCGAGTTCTCGTCGGTGCTCCGCCGGGAGCTCAACGCCATCCCCGGCCTGCGGGCGGTCATCCAGGACACCTCGCAGCAGGGCTTCACGGCCCAGCGCGGTTTTCCGATCGAGTTCTCCGTGCGCGGCGCCGACTGGAGCCAGCTGGTGCCCTTGAGCCAGAAGCTTATGGAGGATCTGAACGCGACCGGCACGGTCACGGACCTCGACTCGGATTACCGGGTCGGCATGCCCGAGCTGCGGGTCACGCCGGACCGGGCCGTCTGCGCCGACGTCGGCGTCTCGGTCGACGACGTGGCCACGACCATAAACGCCCTGGTCGGCGGCATCCGCGTCGGCAAGTACAGCACGGGCGGCCGGCGCCTGGACGTCCGGCTCAAGCTCATGGCCGGCCAGCGCTCGCGGCCCGAGGACATCTCGCGGCTCCGGGTCCGGGCCGGCAACGGCGAGCTCGTGCCGCTGTCGTCGCTCGTGATCTTCGAGGAGCAGGCCGCCCTCCAGGCCATCACCCGCCGCGACCGGGAGCGGGCCATTTCCATCTACGCCAACGTCGCCCCGGGCCACTCCCAGGGCGAGGCGCTGCGGGTCATCGAGGAGCTGGCCAAGGGCCTGCCGGTCGGCTACCGGGCCGTGCTGGGCGGATCGAGCCTGGCCTTCCGGGACTCGATGAGCTCGCTGCTCTTCGCCATGTTCCTGGGCGTGGCCATCGCCTACATGATCCTGGGGTCGCAGTTCAACTCGTTCAAGGACCCGGTGACGATCATCACCATCCTGCCGCTGTCGATCGCCGGGGCGGCGTTCGCCCTGTTGATCACGGGCCAGTCCCTGAACATCTTCAGCATGATCGGCCTGCTGCTGCTGATGGGCATCGTCAAGAAGAACTCCATCATCCTGGTCGATTACGCCAACGCCTTCAAGGACAAGGGCGTCGGCGCAAGGGAGGCCATGGAGAAGGCCGGGCCCATCCGGCTGCGGCCCATCCTGATGACGGCCACGGCCACGCTGATGGCGGCCGTTCCGCCCGCCCTGGGCCTGGGCTCGGGCGCCGAGATCCGGCGGCCCATGGGCATCGCCGTCATCGGCGGGCTCGTGCTATCGACGGTGTTGAGCCTGATCGTCGTTCCGGCGTTCTATGTCGTGGCCGAGGGGATCGGCAAAAAGAAAAAGGCGGCGGCGCCCGGCGCGGTCCTGGCCGGGGCCGAGGAAACGAAATAGGGTCGACGGGGGCCCGGGCCGGCCCGTCAGACCTTCTTGTCCGACGCGCCGGGCTTGGTCAGGGGGATGCCCTGGGCGCAGAACGGGCACACCTCCGGCTCGAAGGCCTCGACCTTCAGGGCCAGCAGGCTGCCGACGGATCTTCCCTCGATCGGGATGGCCCCGCCGCTGCGGTCGACCAGGACGTAGATTCCGGCCACCGGCACCTGGCGCTCCTTCAGGCAGGCGATGACCTCCTGGATCGAGCCGCCGGTCGTCAGGATGTCCTCGACGATGACGGCCCGCGAGCCATCGAGGCCGGAGAAACCGGAGCGGATGGTCATCTTCTCGTCGGCCCGCTGGGTGAAGGCGAACTTCTTGCCTAGCTTGAGGGCGGCCAGGAAGCCGATGGCGATGGCGCCGTAGGCGGGGGAGACGACATAATCGAAGTCCGGCACCTCGCGGCGGATCTTCGCGGCCAGGAGGTCGACGATCTTCTCCAGGGCGGCCGGCTTCTCGATCAGCCGGATCTTCTCGAAATACCACTCCGAGTGCTTGCCCGAGGTCAGCTTGAAGTGCCCGTGGAGCAGGGCGTCGCTGCCCTTGAACAGGTCGAGTACGGCGGCGTCGGCGGCGAGATCGGTCATGGCGGTCCTCCTGGTCGTCGTCGGGACCCCTCTCTTATAAACGATTGCCCCGCGGCGGGCAAGGGGGAGGACCAGGCCGGGGTTGCGGGCCGGGGCGGGATATGCTAAAGGGGCCTTATGGACAACGACATCCGCGACGACCGGGCCTGCTTCATCTGCGGCGAGAACAACCCCATCGGGCTGAAGCTCCGCCTCCGGGTCGATCCCGGGCGCGGCGAGGCCGCGGCCGAGGTGACCTTCCCGGCGGATTTCCAGGGCTGGGCGGGCATCGTCCACGGCGGACTGGTGGCGGCGGTTCTCGACGAGGCCCTGATCTACGCCGCGGGGGCCAAGGGGCTCAAGTGCGTGACCGGCGAGATCACGGTCCGTTTCGTCAAGCCGGCCCTGACCGGCGTCCCCTATGCGCTGGCCGGCCGGTTCGTCGAGGACAAGGGCCGGATCGTGCTGGCCGATAGCCGCCTCGCCGACGCCGAAGGCCGGGAGATCGCCCGGGCCGCGGGCAAGCTCTTCAAGGTCCCCGGGCCGCCGCGCCAGCCGGCGCCCTAGCCGCGGCCGGGCCGGGACCTAGAAAAAGAAGAACCGGGCGGCGACGAAGACGAGGAAGATCCCGTACATCAGCTTGACCGTCCGGCCGGGCAGCTTGATGGTGATGAGAGCGCCGAAGACCGTGCCCAGGAACAAGCCGCCCGCGATCCAAGCCGCCGCGCCGAGATCGAGATTGCCCGCGTTGGCGTAGTAGATGACCCCCGGGATGCCGAAAGGGAAGAGGATGGCCCCGAGCGAGGTGGCGATGGCCCGCTTGGGCGGGTAGCGGAAGGCCAGCGTCAGCAGCGGCACGATGATGTTGCCGCCGCCGATGCCGAACATGCCGGCCATGATCCCGGCCAGGAGGCCGATGCCGACGAGGGCCGGGACGGGCGGCCGGGGGGCCGCCTCCGGCTCGGGCTTGGCCGCGACCGGCAGGCCCCGTCCCCGCCGGAACCGGGTCACCGGGTCGATGAAGTTCCAGGCGACATAGAGGCAGAAGATGGCGAAGAACCGGCGCATCAGGCCGGCGGGCAGCGTGTTGGCCAGCCAGGCCCCGGCCGCGACCGAGGCCAGCAGGCCGCCGGCGATGCAGGCCGAGGCCCGCAGGTCGATGATCCGGGCCCGGTAATAGGCGACGACTCCGAGGATGCCGACCGGCAGCAGGATGGCCGCGAGCGACGTCCCCGTGGCCCGGACCAGGGGGAACCCGGCCAGCAGGATGAGGGCCGGGACGATGATGATGCCGCCGCCGATGCCGAACAGGCCGGCGAAGACCCCGGCCAGCAGGCCGATGAGGACGAGCCACGGTCCGGTCATGCCGGCGATTATAATCGATTCCCGGGCCCTGTGGTATAGTGAGGATCCGGAGGCCTCATGAGCTCAAGCACCCGTTTCCTTCGACCCCCGGCCTTCGCCGTCCTGGCCGTCCTCGTCGCGGCCGCGGCCTTCGTCCCCTTCGCCTGCCGCGGCCGGTCGGGCGCCGCCGCGGGCCCCGCGGCCTCGCCGTTGCACGACTATCCCATCCGCCCCGTTCCCTTCACCGACGTTACCCTGACGGACGCGTTCTGGGCCCCCCGCCTGGAGACCAACCGCACCGTCTCTGTCCCGTACGCCCTGCGCCTGATCGAGGAGACCGGCCGGGTGGACAATTTCCGCAAGGCCGCCGGCCTCCTGCCAGGGCCGACCACGGGCCGCCGCTTCAACGACTCGGATGTCTTCAAGGCCATGGAGGCGGCCGCCTACACCCTGCGCCTGCGCCCCGATCCCGGCCTCGAGAGGACCCTCGACGACCTGGTGGCCCTGATCGCCCGGGCCCAGGAGCCGGACGGCTATCTCTACACGACCCGGACCGCCGACCCGGCCCACCCGGCCGCCGGGGCCGGCCCCGAGCGCTGGTCGAACCTCCGGGTCAGCCACGAGCTCTACAACGTCGGCCACATGTACGAGGCGGCCGCGGCCCATTTCCAGGCCACCGGCCGCCGCGCCTTCCTGGACATCGCCGAAAAGAACGCCGCCCTCCTCCTGCGCACCTTCGGGACCGGGCCGGGCCGGCGCCGCGGCTTCCCCGGCCACCAGGAGATCGAGATCGGCCTGGCCAAGCTTTACCGGGCCACCGGCAAGACGGCCTATCTCGACCTGGCCAAGTTCTTCCTCGACGAGCGCGGCCGTTATTTCGGCGGCGAACGGCACGCCCCGGACGATCCCTTCGCCGTCTACGACTCCGACGAGTACATGCAGAACCACCGGCCCGTCCTGGATCAGGACCGGGCCGTCGGCCACGCCGTCCGGGCCATGTACATGTACTCCGGCATGGCCGATGTCGCGGCCCTCGGCGGCTTTCCCGAGTACGTCGCCGCCATCGACCGCCTCTGGCTGGACGTGGCCGGCCGGAAGCAGTACCTGACCGGCGGGGTGGGCGCCCGCAGCGGCTCGGAGGCCTTCGGCGAAGCCTACGAGCTGCCCAACGCCGAGGCCTACACCGAGACCTGCGCCGCGATCGGCAACGCCCTTTGGAACTACCGCCTGTTCCTGCTCCACGGCGAGGCCAAGTACATGGACGTCTTCGAGCGCGTCCTCTACAACGGCCTGCTGTCGGGCGTGGCCCTGTCCGGGGACCGCTTCTTCTATCAGAACCCCCTCGAATCGGCCGGCGGCTACGCCCGCAGTCCCTGGTTCGAGGTGGCCTGCTGCCCGCCGAACATGACCCGCTTCCTGCCCTCGCTGCCCGGCTACGTCTACGCGACCAAGGACGATGTCCTCTTCGTCAACCTCTATATCGCCGGGACGGGGAAGGCGGCGCCGGCCGGCCGGCCCGTCGTCCTGACGCAGGAGACGCGCTATCCCTGGGACGGCGCGGTCAAGGTGACGGTCGCGCCCGAGACCCCGGGCCCCTTCGAGATGGCCGTCCGCATCCCCGGCTGGGCGCGGGGCGAGGCCATGCCGGCCGACCTCTATGCCTTCCTCGACGGCGCGTCGGGAGAGATCGTCCTGAAAGTGAACGGCGAGACCCGGCCGATCGATAGCCGGGACGGCTATGCCCGCATCCGCCGCGAATGGAAGTCCGGCGATACCGTCGAACTGGCGCTGCCGATGCCCGTCCGCCGCGTCGTCGCCAACCGGGCCGTGGCCGAGGACCGGGGCCGGATCGCCCTCCAACGCGGCCCGCTCGTCTATGCCGTCGAAGGCGTCGACAACGGCGACCGCGTCTTCGATCTCGTCGTTCCGGACGCCGCGGCCCTCTCGGTCGACGAGCGGCCGGATCTCCTCATGGGCGTCACCGTGCTCACGGGGCCGGGCGTCGTCGTTTCCAGGAACGCGAGCGGCACGACGATCGAGACGCCGCGGCCTTTCCTGGCCGTGCCCTATTACGCCTGGGCCAACCGCGGCGGGGGCCAGATGCTGGTCTGGCTGCCCCGCACGGCGGCCGCGGTCCGGCCGCCCCGGAAGCTCGACATGACCGTCGATTGAGGGGGCCGCCTTCGGTTATAATCGGGCCATGCCCCCGAAGGAGAGCCCCATGACCCCGACGCCCGAACGCCGAACGCCCCGTCACCGCCTGCCCGGCCTTCTGGCGGCGCTGGGCCTGCTCCTGGCGGCCGGACCGGCCGCCGCGGCCGAGATGGTCCTCGACAACGGCCGGCTGCGGGCGGAGTTCGACGACCACGGCCTGATCGCGATCGGCCTGCCCAAGACCGGGCGGGCGCTGGCCTTCTCGGCCGACCCCTCCGTGGTGACCATCGACGGCGCGGCCGTCGACATCGGGCGTCTCGGCCCGGCCGAGATCGAGATGACCCCGGCCAAGATCGCCTACCGCTACGCCCGCGATCCCTACACCTTCGACGTCGTCTACGAGCTCAAGCCGGCCTGGCACTTCCTGACCAAGCAGATCCTGGTCACCTCGGCCCGCGGCCGGGCCTTTCGCGTCAACGAGGTCCGGCCCCTGGCCTCGTCGCTCGGCCGCCCCGCGGTCGAAGAGCTGAAGCTGCGCGACGGCGCCTTCGGCGCCATCCTCAGGTTCCCGGGCCCGGACGCCGCCGCCGGGCCGGCTTGGAGCCTTTTTGTCCTGCTCCAGAACCCGTTCATGGCCTGGCGCCGCGACGGCGCCGACGTCGCCGCGTCCTACGCCCCGGACATGGACTGGAGCCGGGACCTGGGCGCCTTCGCCAGCGACCGGCTCTGCCTCGGACTGGTCGAGCTGGCCGGGACGCGCTTCCCGGCCCGGGCCGTGCCCGAGTGGAGCCTGGTCGCCGACTACGCCAAGCTCCTGGCCGAGGGGCCGACGATCGACGCCGCCGAGTCCGCCGCCCTGGTCGACTGCGTGCGGGCCTTCCTCCTCTACTATCCCGGCCGGAGCGTCCGCGTCCACATCCCCTGGTGCGAGAACGACTACCAGATCGACGTCGGCACGCCCGAGGGCGTCGAGGAATACAAGCGCATCATGGACCGGGCCGCCGAGCTGGGCGTCACCCACCTGCTCTACACCCCGGCCAATTCGTCGCTCTCGAAGCTCGAGGACAACGCCGACGACTGGGGCTGGGAGAACGTGCTCTGGTTCGGCCTGGGCCAGAAGCTCCGCAAGGGGGAGTGGGACCCGCGGCGCGACGACGTCCCGGCCGGGCTCAAGGACATGCTGGCCTACGCCGCCTCCAAGAACCTCAAGCTCATGGCCTACGCCTATCCCTCGCTGCCCTTCCTTCAGGACCCGGCCTGGACGGCCTGGGCCGGCCCCAAGGCCGCCAAGGCCGCGGCCGACACCGGCCTGCGCTCGTTCCAGGACTGGTGGCGGGACAAGCTCCTGGCCTTCATGAAGGCCACCGGCGCGGCCGGCTTCTCCTTCGACCATTGGTGGATCGCCCAGGACGGGGCCTCGAGCAAATACGCCCAGTGGTTCGGCTGCCGCAGGGTCCTCGAATCGCTGCGGCGCGAGGCCTTCGAGGCCGTCGTCGACGGGCGGCAGCAGTATCAGAACTTCGGGCCCTGGACCTGGCTCGGCGGCTCCTACCCGCACCCGAGCCTGACCGACGAGCAGCCGGAGAGCTTCAAGGCCTTCCCCGACCTCCACACCGACCGGGTCTCGGCCGACCGGCAGCGCTTCGCCGCCTGGACCTACAGCGTCGAGCGGCTCACGCCGCCCGAGATCATGCCCGGCTTCATCACCCATCAGTCGGAGCGCAACGACGACAAGGAGGTCATGCGCCGCGACCGCTTCCGGCCCAGGGACTGGGACGTCCTGGGCTGGAAGTACTCGCTCCTGTCGTCGATCGGCACGGCCCCCTTCCACCACGTCGTCAACTTCATCCCGGCCCGCGATGCGGAGGAGTTCGCCGCCCTGTCCGAGGAGGACAAGGCCTGGTTCCGCCAATGGCTCGACTGGACCGACGCCAACGCCCGCTTCCTGCATGCCCTGCGGCCCATCCTGGGCCCGCCCATGGCCGGCCGCGTCGACGGCACGGCCGCCATCGTCGAGGACCGGGGCCTCCTGTTCCTCTTCAACCCCAATCCCGGCCGCCGGGAGGCCCGCTTCAAGCTCGATGCCGCGATCGGCCTGGTCCGGGGCGAGCGGCTGATGATCAAGGAGCTCTACCCGGAGGAGGGCCGGCTGGTCGGCTCGGCCGAGGGCTTCTGGGCCCGCGGCGCCGAGGTCTCGATCGCCTTGCCCGGCCGGGAGGCGGCCGTCTACGAGATCTTCCCGGCCCCGGCGGAGATCGAAGAGCCCATCCTGTTCAACGTCCGGGGCGCCGCCGAGCTCGCCGCCGCGCGGCTGGCCCTGACCGGGGTCACGGCCGAGATGGGCGCCACCGAAAAGGTCGTCGTCCTGGTCCCGGACAAGGCCCGCGTCCGGTCGCTGACGGTCAACGGCGTCGCCCACCCCTTCAAGGCCGAGGGCGGGGTGGTCGCGGCGACGGTGCGCTTCGCCGGCCGCGCCTTCGGCCGGTCCCAGAGCGCCGGACCGGTCCCCGAGGGCTTCACGGGGGGGATCTACAAGGCCCGGATCACGGTGCCCAAGCGCGTCTTCGATCAGCTCGCCGCGCGGAAGGAGAGCTGGCCGGTCCGGTACACGGAGGACGATCTCCGCGCCCCCTGGCTGGGGCCGTGGCGGCTGCTGCTGCATCTGCCCATCGTCGAGGGCACGGACGGCCTGTCCGTGTCCTTGAAGGTCAACGGCGCGCCGGTCGAGGTGCTCAAAGGCTACAACAGCGTCTACCCGCACGCGCCGGGCCGGACCTTCGTCGGCCACTACGCCGATGTGAGCCGGATCCGGCCGGACACGCCCGTCGACATCGAGGTGCTGCTGCCGACGCTGCGGCCGGGCCAGTTCGAGGGGGCCTTTTTCGAGAACGTCGAGACCGAATACACCAAGCGCATCCTGGCCCCGCCGGCGGCCAAGAAGCCCGCGCCATCCGACCGTAGCGAACGTCAGTGAGCGAAGGGCAGAAACCCGCGGAGATACACGGAGCGGGATTTCTGCGAAATATCTGAATAGAGGGCTTCCAGAAGTTATCCCTGGGGGGCTTTCCTTTTCAGGGCCCGGGCCGTCGGGGCCAGGGCCAGTCCGCCCTTGGCCGTGCAGCGCAACTCCGCCGGGAGCATCCGTCCCGAATCGAAGGAGGCGTCGATCGTCTCGTCGAGGGGCACGGGGTTGGCGTAGCCGCCGAGGACGAGGTCGGCGCAAAGGAAGGCGTTAGCCGCGGCGGCGGCGTTGCGGGTGTGGCAGGGGATCTCGCACAGGCCCTGGACGAGGTCGCAGACCGAGCCCATGGTGTTCTGCAGGGCGATGGCCGCGGCGTCGGCGGCCCGGGCGGCGCTGCCGCCGGCGGCCTCGACCACGGCCGCCGCGGCCATGGCCCCGGCCGCGCCGATCTCGACCTGGCAGCCGGCGACCTCGGCGGCGAAGGTGGCCCGCCGGGCCACGATCAGGCCCACCGCTCCCGCCGCGAGAAGGGCCAGCGCCGTCCTGTCCCGGCCGATGCGGCCCTCCTCGTCCAGCGTCACGAGCACGCCGGGCAGCACGCCCGCCGAGCCGCCGGTCGGAGCGGCGCAAACGACGCCGCCGCTGTTCGAGACGTGGAGGGCGGCCATAGCCCGGGCCGCGGCCCGCGTGGGATATCCGCCGCCCGGAAGGCGGCGCCGGCTCTCGGCCCGCATGATCTTGCCGGCTGTCGGATCGAGCAGCGTCATGGCCAGGCCGCGCCCAGCGAGGCCCCGGCGCACCGATTCCTTCATGATGTCATAGCGTCGTCGGATCTCGGCCAGGACCTCTCGTTCGTCAAGGCCGAGAATCTGCGCTTCGTACGCCAATGCCAGGCGGCCCGCGGAAACGCGCTTCCGGCCGGCCTGCCGGACCATGTCGGCCGCGGAGCGGAAGAGAGGCGTTCCCTTGCGGGCGAAAAAGAGGGGTTCGACGCGCCGGGCCCCGGCCGCCGTTTTCACGACCGCCGGGGCCTTGCCGTCGAGCCGGACGGCCGTGCCGTCGACCTCGATAACCTCGACCATGCCCCCACCGATCGACCGGGCCGTCGCCCGCAGCTCGCGGCCCCTCCGGGAGACGATCTCGAGGACCACGGTGTTCGGATGGCCGGCCCCCGCGATGGGCGCGATGCGGACGCGCGGCTTCAATCCCTGCTTCGGGGCGAGCTCGAGGGCGGCGGCAAACCGCCCGTCGGTGATGGGCCAGCCGAGGAGCCCCGCGACGAGGGCCCGGTCGACGCCCTGCTGCCGGTAGGTCGCGGCGTAGGACCCCGCGGGATCGAAGGTGAACACGGCCCGGGCCGGCTCCTCGCCGAGGAGCGACCGGACGAGACGGCCGATATGGTACGATCCGGCCGTATGCGAGCTCGAGGGCCCGCGCATGACCGGCCCCAGCACGTCGTTGAGGATGCTGACGAAGGCCATGGTCGCCTCCTAGCCCAGGGCCAGCGCGGCCACGGCCAGGTCCTCGACGGCGCTGCCGACGGACTTGAACAGGGTGATCTCGGCGTCCGAGCGGCGCCCGGCCTCGAGCCCGGCCAGGACCTCGCCGATCTCGGCCCGGATGTGGTCTTCGCCGATCAGTCCCTCGCGGAGCGGGATGAGGAGGTCTCCCGCCTCGTCGAGCGCAGAGCGGCGGTCGTCGACGAAGAGCGCGGCCCGGCGGACGGTCTCGCCGGGGAGCTCGCGGACGTGGGGCTTGTAGGAGCCGATGGCGTTGATGTGGACGCCCGGCTTGAGGTCGGCGTCGCGGAAAACGGGGACGGCCGACGTGGTCGCCGTCGAGACGATGTCGGCGTCGTAGAGCGCCCGTCCGGCCTCGGCGGGCTCGACCTCCAGGCCGAGCGCCGCGCTCATCTCCTCGGCGAAGGCCGCGGCGGCCCCGGCGTCGGGGTCGACGACGAAGGCCTTGCGGAGCGGCCGGACGGCGGCGACGGCCTCGAGCTGGGTCCGGCCCTGAACGCCCGCCCCGAAGACGGCCGCGACCCGGGCGTCGCGGCGGGCCAAAATTTCGGTAGCCGCCCCGGACGCGGCGCCCGTCCGGACCGCCGTCAGATGCCCCGCCTCCAGGACGGCCAGCGGCGTCCCCCGCTCGGCGTCCATGACGATGGTCAGGGCCTGGGCCAAGGGCAGGCCCCGGGCCGGATTGTCGTCGCAGAGCGAGATGAGCTTGAGCCCGATCCGGCCCGGGCCGGGCAGATAGGCCGGCATGACCAGGGCCGTCGTCCGGGTCCCCGGCGCGTCGATCCGGGTCCGGGGCGGGGCCAGGGCCCGTCCGGCCGACAGGGCGATAAGCGCCTCGCGGACCGCCGCGATGGCCGCGGGCATGGCTAGGGCGTTCCGGGTCTCCGCCGTCGTCACGAAGCGGACCGTCCTCGGGCTCATGGGGGCCTCCCGCCCGGCATTCTATCAAACAATTGACTTGCGGGGCCACGTCGCATATCTTGAAGCGGGCCGCCCCCTTGGCTTGAAAGGCGCTCGTCGATGGATGGCAAGCCGATCCTGAACGTCAAATCCCTGAAAGAGCAGGTCTACGAGTACCTCCGCGACCAGCTGCACCGCGGCGAGATCCGGCCCGGCTCGGTCCTCGACATGGGGGAGACCTCGAAGAAGCTGGGCGTCAGCAAGACCCCGCTCCGCGACGCCCTGCTCCAGCTCGAGATGGAGGACTTCGTCACCATCCTGCCCCGGCGCATGGTGGTGGTCAACATCCTGACCGAGCAGGACATCCGCAACTACTACGAGATCATCGGCCCGCTCGAGAGCATGGCCCTGCTCCGGGCCTTCGACCGCCTGAAGCCGTCCGACATCGACCGCATGGACGCCCTGAACCGGGACATGGCCGCGGCCCTGGCCGGGGACGATTTCGACGCCTACTACGAGCGCAACCTGGCCTTCCACAACGTCTTCCTGAACCTTTGCGGCAACGCCAGCCTGGTCAAGATCGTCAACAACCTGAAGAAGCGGCTCTACGACTTCCCCCGGGCCAAGGGCTTCGTCAAGGAGTGGGAAGAGGCCTCGATCGGCGAGCACCAGGCCCTGGTCGACCTCCTGCGGCAAGGACGAAGACGGGACGCGGCCAACCACATCCAGGACGTCCACTGGTCGTTCGAGGTCCAGGAGCGGTACGTCCGCAAGTACTACCCGGGGATCACCGGGACTTCCGACTGAACGGCCCCGCTCATCTCTCCAGGCCGGGCCTTCCGGTCCGGCTCAGACGCGCAGGAAGACCTTCTGCCGGTAGAGGAAATAGAGCGCCAGCCACTCGACGGCGATGACGCCCGCCTCGAGCACCAGGACGCCGGCCGTTCCCGACAGCCGGGCCAGCCCGCCGAAGAGGAACTTGCTGGTGTAGTCGAAGTCGATCATCCGCGATCCCAGATAGATGGTGATCGAGTTCAGGCCGATGACGCGCAGGGGGAAGGACCATTGGCGGAGCCCCCAGACGTCGATGACGAGGTAGAAGAGGGCCAGCAGGATGGCCGAGAGCCCGGCCGCGTAGATGTCGAACGTGGCGGTCCAGGCCTTCTTGATGATCGGATACCAGCCGGCCAGGACGTAGCCGACGGTCGCCAGGCCGATGCCGCCGGCCGCCAGGGCCAGGGCCTTGCGGGCCGGGGCCAGCCGCCCCGACTTGAGGACCAGACCGGCCAGCGCGCCCATCAGGGTCACCGAGGTCGCCGACAGGACGCAGAGGATCCCCTCCGGATCGAAGATCTTGTCGTAGAGCCGGCCCGGCAGGAGCAGGCGGTCGACCCAGCCGTTGATGCTCCCCTCGGGGGTCAGGACCCCGGCGCCGATGCCGGGCACGGGGACGAGCAGCTGGACGGCGGCGTAGCCGGCCAGGAGGCCGGCCAGAACGGCGATCCGGCCCTTGAGGCCGCGGACGTTGAGCATGATCAAGGCGGCGAAGAGATAGGCCAGGCCGATCTGCCCGAGGACGCTGGCGTAGCGCTGGGTGGCGAATTGCAGGTCGGTGAGGTGGTTGTAGACGAACCCGAGGAAGACCAGCAGCAGGGCCCGTTTGACCAGCTTGAGATAGATCGGGCGCTTGTCGGCGGCCGTCTCGGCCTTGGCCAGGAGCGACAAGGGCATGGCCACGCCCGAGATGAACATGAACAGCGGGAAGATGAGGTCGTAGAAGTGGAAGCCGGCCCACTCGACGTGCTCGAGCTGGGCGGCCCAGGCCCGGGCCCAGCCCCAGCCGGTGACCTCGCCCAGGGAGCGGAAGAAGGCGTCGCCGCCGATGATCCAGAACATGTCGAAGCCGCGCAGGGCGTCGAGCGAGAAGAGCCGGGTCCTTGCCGGGGCCGCGCTGTCCATTCTGTCCTCCCTTTCCTAAGAGGGGGTCAAACCTACCTTTTTTCGAAAAAGGTAGGTTTGACCCCCTCTTGGGTTCGATCCGCTCACCGATGTCGGTTTGCCCCTGTCTTTACGGGCCGGGTCGTCGGTCAGGTCCAGCAGCAGCCGGGCGGCCTTGTTGCCGCCGGCGGCTTCGCGGGCGTAAAAGGCGGCCTCGATCGAGCCCAGGGGCGTCAGGGCCAAGCCGCGCGTTTTGCCGTCGATCAGGCGCTGAAGAACGACGGCCGGAATGGTCAGGTAGGTCTTGCCGCCGTCGCCGGGGGTCACGGGCCAGTCGATGATCATCTGCGGATTGAGCACGAGGTCGCGGGGGGCGCCGGCGGCGATCGAGGTCCAGGTCGCGGTCCGCTCGTCCCAGCCGGGATCGCCGCCCAGGACTTCGACGACGCGGAGCTCGGCGAAGTCGGGATGATCGGCCGCCGGACGGCCGAGCGACCGGATCGTCAGCTCGAGGAGCCCGGGCCCCGCGATCGTCCGCCCCGCGAAGCGCGAAAGGTCCCAGCGCAGGAGGACGAGGCGCGTCCCGCCCGCCGATACGGCGGCGGCCCGGCCGCCCGCGTCCGTCGCCGTCCAGTCGTCGAGGTTGACGCCGGGCTCGGCCAGGTCGACGGTCAGGTCGGCGGCGACCGGCAGGGCCGTCGCGAACGAGGCCGGGTCGGCGACCGGCGGATGATAGGGGATGGGCGGGCCCAGGTCGGGCCCGGCCTCGGCGGCGTCGACGACGTCGACCCGGACATAATCGACGTCCACACGGTAGCGGCCGAGGCCCCAGTCCATCAACGCCATCTGGACGTTGACGGCGTCGCCGGGGCCGGCCTCGAAGCCGCGCGTGGTCAGGCTGACGGTATACCAGGTCCCCGCCTCGGCCAGGTCGTATTCCATGAGATGGCTATGGAAGTCGGTCGTTTTCTGGGTGTTGAAGCTCAAATTGATCCGCCGCGGGGCGGTGTCGGTCCGGACCCGGGCCTCGACCCGGAGCTCCGTGCCGGGCCGGGCCAGCCGGGCCAGGTCGAGCCACGGCGAGACCTGCCGGACGACGATGGCCCACCAGACATTGCGCCGGTCCCGGGTGGCGTCGACCTCCACGGTCAGGTGTCCCGGTCCGGCCAGGAGTCCCATGACCGCGGCGCCTTCCCCGGTGGCGGTGCCCCAGCCCTTCACCCCGTCCCTGTCCTTGACGAGCGGCCCGTCGAAATCGTCACGGAACTGGGCCGCCAGCGGGACGGCCAGGAGGGCGGCCAGGACGGCCGCCGCCGTCCCCCTTCGGGCCCGGCGCGCTAGAATCGTCATCCGGTTCAGAGCTTGTAGCCGATCTGGCGGAGGAAGCCCTTGCGCCAGGCGACGCCGTCGGCGTCCTCGACGCCCTTGGCCCGGACGCCGTCGATGACGCCGAGGATGCCCCGGCCCTTCTCGGTCTCGGCCACGACGACCTCGGCCGGGTTGGCCGTGGCGCAGTAGAGGCCGCAGACCTCCGGCACCGCCTTGACGGCGTTGAGGATGTTGACCGGGAAGCCGCCGGTCATGAAGATGAAGAAGGAATGCCCGGCCCCGACGGCCAGGGCGTTCTTGACCGCGATCTCGACCAGGGCGTCGTCGTTGCCGCTACGGCGGACGAGGGCCAGCCCCGACGATTCGCAGAAGGCCAGGCCGAATTTCAGGCCGGGAGCGACGGTGACGATGGCCTCGTGGAGGTCCTCAACCGTCTTGATGAAGTGGGCCTGGCCGAGGATGAAGTTCATGTCCTCGGGCTTGTCGACGGGAACGATCTTGATCTCCATGGTCTCCTCCTCTCAAGACCCGGACGGCCCGGGCCCGCCGTGTTCCGGCACGGCGGCGTGGCAGGGCCCGCAGTCCGCCTTCCCGGAATGGATGCCCCCCGGCTGCTTGTCTTTGTAGAGCCGCGTATGGCAGTCGTAGCAGGCCTGGGAGCCCGGGTCGGGGGCCCAGGAGCCCCGGTAGCCGGACGATGTCCAGGCGTTGACGAGCTCGACGGCCTTCCTGACGCAGTCCCGCGGCAGCTTGGCGCAGCGGGTCCCGTCATAGGCCTTGCCGTCGTAGGCCTCCCGGAGGTAGACGCCCTCCCAGATGGCGCGCGATTGGTGGCACAGGGGCGAACGCGAAACGCTCGTGACGGTCCCTTTAAAGGGATAGAGATGGTCCCAATCCCGGCTCGGGAACGGGAACTCGCAGTACCACTTGTAGAGCTCCTGCCGGAGTTCCGGCGGCGCGCCGAGGAGGTTCATGACCAGCAGCGGACCCTGCAGGGCGCCGCAGTCCGAGCCGTAGGGCCCGCCGCCGTTGGCGAACGACGCCAGCTGCGGCGGCAGGGCCGGCCAGGCCGACCGCGGCAGGGTCCGTTTCAGCCCTTCGACGATCAGGCCGAACGAGACGACGCCGCAGCCATGCCAGTCGTCATCGGCCGCCGCGCCCGCCGTCCGGACCGGGTCCAGCCCGCCTTTGGGCCAGGGCCACGCGCCGACCTCGGGCAGGCGCATCCGAGCCCGTCCCGCCCCGGGGTCCAGGGCCGCCAGTCCGGCCGCCGCGAGGAGCGTCCCGCCGCCCAGGAGAACGCTCCGGCGGCTCTTTCGTGCTTCGATACCCATCCGGTCCCTCCGCTTGCCCCGGGCCCTTCGTCGGACGTCCCCGCCAAGGTCACTTCTTCGGCTCGACGCGATCGCCCTTGGCCGGGTCGGGCGGAAAGACGTCCCGGACCGAGAAATCGACCCAGATCAGGGCCTCGGTGTTCGGAGTGGCGGCCAGGATGCGGTCGCCGATCTCCTTGACCGGGTCTTCCATCGGCCCCCACCAGGGCTTGTCGGTCTGGTAGCCGTACTGGAAGGCGACCGGCGATGGCGCGAAGGTCCGGCCCCACTTGGCGAACTCCGCGATCATGTCGTCGGAGGACTTGAAGATCTGGCTGTCATCCACGAACAGGAGGCCTTCGCGGAAGGTCGGCGGCATGACGTCTTCGCGGAAGTGCTTGAGGAACATGCGGTAGGCGGGGTTGTGGGAGCGGGCCGCGGCCAGCCAGCTCTTGGCCATCTCGTCGGTCACCGGGTCGCCGAGATCGGGGTTGTTGGAGCGGTGCCACTCAATGTCGACGCCGACGCCGATGACGCATTTGTGGTGGCCGTAGCGGTCGAGCATGACGTGGAAGGCCTTGTCGACCGGCGCGAAGCCCGGCTCGGTCTGGAGCCAGACCCGGTAGCCGAGCTCGTCGAAGAGCTTCAGCACCGGCTCGCTGATGTCCTCGGACATGCCGGTGATGAGCGGGTCGACGCCCTCGGGGACGGGGAACGACATCTCGGTGCCGCGGCCCTTCAGCCGGCTGACGATCCAGATGGCCTCGGGCTTGGCGCCGGGGAACTTGGCCGCGATCTCCACTCCGGTGCGGGCCCAATAGCCCGGACCGGGATCGGTCGGCCGGCCGTAGGTCGAGCTGCGGATGCCCGCGCCCTTGAGGCTGTCCGTGCGGATGGCGGGCGCCGGACGAGCGGCCGCCGCCGCCAGGAGGAGCGCCAGGACGGCGGCCGCGCCGAGCGCCGCCCGGCCCCTGGTCGTGGACGTCATGCTCATGGTTACTCCCTCCCGAAGCGGCCCGAATATACCACCGGCCGGAGGCCCGTTCAAGCCGCCGCCCGGGCCGGCGGGCGTCCCGGCCGTTAGAGGTAGATCAGGGCCAGGACGTCGGCGACCATGGCCGGCTTGGCCTGGCCCTCGATCTCGACGGTGTTCTCGATCGTCAACA
>JAEAME010001036.1_pt1 | contig 21979 bp, 15 predicted proteins | sample 8958731 | NCBI WGS metagenome assembly JAEAME01 (sample SAMN16933194, study PRJNA681113) | bioreactor sludge metagenome | isolation source: anerobic bioreactor sludge (Control) | place: India:Bengaluru | collected 2018-10-24 | reverse complement strand
TCGGGATGACTGGCCTCTCCGAAAATTATAACGCCGAAGCCGGCAGTGGCCAGCCGGCGCGCCGCTTTCTGCGCGCTGCGCACGATGGGGCAGGTGGTATCGATAACCTCAATCCCTTTAGCCTGCAGCTTCTCCAGCACCGCGGGAGAAACGCCGTGCGACGAGACCGCAATAATGCCGCTCTCCAGATTATCGGCATTATCCGTCACCTTCACACCCAGCTCCCGGAGCCTGGCGACGACCGTCTTGTTATGGACTATCGGGCCGAGGGTGGCTATGGATTGTCCGCTGCGGGCCGAGCTTTCGATTATCTTGAGGGCACGCCTTACGCCGAAGCAGAAGCCGAGCTCGCGGGCCTTCTCTATCTTCATATAGGGTAGATTATAACGACTTGTGCTCCAGGGGTCACTTGTAGTCGTAAAAACCCTTGCCGGTCTTGCGTCCCAGGTGGCCTGCGGTGACCATCTTGCGCAGCAGGACCGGAGCGATGAACTTGGGATTTTTGGTCTCGGCATAGATTGCGTCCATGACGAAGAGCAGGGTATCCAGGCCGACCATGTCCGCCAGCGTAAGGGGGCCCATGGGATGGTTCAGCCCCAGCTGAACTCCGGTGTCTATATCCTCTCTGGTAGCCACGCCGCTCTCATACATCTCGAAAGCTTCCACCATGTAAGGCAGGAATGAACGGTTGACGATAAAGCCCGGCCTGTCCGGAGCGGTGATGACGGTCTTGCCCAGCGACTTGCCCCATTCCACTGCGGTCTCCAGCGTCTCCTTGCTGGTGGTTATAGTCTTAACCAGCTCCAGCAACTTCATCAGCGGCACGGGGTTAAAGAAATGGCAACCCAATACCTTGTCCGGGCGCTTGGTCACGGCCGCCACATCCATTACAGACAGGCATGATGTATTTGTACTCAGAATGGCATCCGGGCGGCAGATGCGGTCCAAATCTATGAATATCTTCTTCTTGAGATCGAGGTTCTCGATGGCGGCCTCGACAACCAGGTCGCAATCCTTGAAATCCTTCATATCGGTAGTGCCCTTGATCCGGGCGAGCAGGCTATTCATGTCGCCCTGCGCAAGCTTACCCTTCTCCACCGCCCTGGCCAGCGACCCCTTCACCGCGCTCATGCCTTTATCCAGCAGCTCCCGGTTAATCTCCGATACGACCACGTCATATCCTGCTTTCGAGCTGACCTCAGCTATACCACGTCCCATCAGGCCGCATCCAACGACTCCGACTTTTTTAACAGCCATGGTTCCCTCCTGTTCAGATTATTTAGCTTTGAAATTCGCCTTGCGTTTCTCGATGAACGCCTGGCGCCCTTCCTTGAAATCCTCGGTGGCGGTTACAGCCCTTTCGATCTGGTATTCGATCTCGAGCCCGTTCAACAGCGTTGTATTCAGGCCCATCATCATAGCCTGCTTGGCAGCCCGCGCAGCCAGAGGCGCCGGTTTTAAAAGGGCCTCGGCCATTTTCCGGGCTTCGTTCATCAAATCTGCGGCAGGCACAACACGGTTGACCAGGCCGATGCGATAGGCCTCCTGGGCATCGATGGGACGCCCTGAGGTAAGCATCTCGGCGGCCTTGGCCAGCCCGATAGCTCTGGGCAGGCGCTGTGTGCCTCCCCATCCCGGGATAAGGCCCAGGTTTATCTCGGGAAATCCGAAGGTAGCATTTTCAGCTGCAATCCTGATATCGCAGGCCAGCGCCACCTCAAAACCCCCGCCGAGGCAGGCGCCGTTGATAGCCGCAATGATGGGTTTCCAGATCTGCATATCCTCGCAGATAGCCGGCGCAGGCATCTCTCCTCTGTGAGCGCTCTGCTGTATCAGCGGCAACGTGGTCTTGATGTCGGCGCCCACTGAGAAGGCCCTTTCGCCCGAGCCGGTCAATATGGCCACCCATAGCTCTTCATCGGCATTGAAATCGGAGAAACACCTGTTAATCTCGCTTATCTGCTGCGGATCGAATGAATTCAGGGCTTCAGGCCGGTTGAGCGTAATGACGGCCAGTCTTCCCTCTTTCTGATAACCTACTGCCATTGAAGTCCTCCTTTTCATAGATTGATAAACGCCAAATTATATCAAAAAGGGCATGTTTAAATACAGCGTACACCGGTATAAGCGATAGTCAAAAGAGGTTGTTATTTGAGGGCTTCGGCCATCTCGCGAGCAAGCTTCTCGCTCTCCTCATTATCCAACCCGTCGCCCACCTCAAGCTTGCGCACCATATTCTTAATATCAGGAGACCTCTCGAACAGCTGCGCGATCTTGTTATTCTGCGCGGCAATGACCGAATCAAGCGCCGTGAAATCCACCCCGAGATCAAACCTGCTGTTGAAAAAGTATACCAGCCGCTTCACGGCACGAGGATCATCCGCGGTCAGCAAATAGTACGGCACAGGCACCCAGAGGTTGACCACCGGTATATCGCGCTGACCGGCCAGCCATGCCAGATAAGAGCTGAGTGTGGGCTTCTGGCCGGGAGGAGTCTCATAATCGTTATCCGAAACGACATTGTACGGCTCAAGCGAGGATTTAATCTCCTTATCATTAACAATCGAAATGAGCAACCTGGGGACCGTATGCGCAGCCGGAGAGACCATCGCTCCCAGGGTATATATCTCCTTGACCGCACAATCGCGATAGGCAACGTCCAGTATCGAATCGAGGAACCGGTGCCAGCCCATCCTGGGTATGCTGCTCTTGAATATGACCAGATTACGGCTGTCGCATACATGGAACTTGCTTTCGGGAAAGAGGGCAACGTCATTTATCACATTTACCCCGCTCATGGGGAAGAACCCTTCGGGCAGTATTTCGCCAAACTCTCTGCAGCCCAGGGACTGCAATAGATAATCGGCGGTGCGCACTCCCAGATTGCTTGCATCCTCAGCCCAGGCTACGATTAAAACCGATCCCTGCACGTTAGGATTGCCGTTCAATCTGACGGTATCCTCGCTGCTCACTTCTGTTCCCCACCGACATCATGCTTGAAAAACTTATCTATATCGTCGAGTATCTTTTTCTTGTCATCCTCGGTTATCAGGCCTTCGCTCTCGGCAGCAGCCACGGTGGAATCCTTGAGCCGGTCGAGCTGCTGCTTTATCTCATCAGGCAGCTTTTCGTAGAGCCGCGTCAGCTCGCTTTCACTCTGCCGGGCCAGCTCATCTATCACTTCCATATCAATCCAGATATCAAGTGCCGAGGCAAGAACTTCCAGCACCGACTTGGACCCTTTGGGATAGGGAAAGGGGAAGCCCTGCAGATATACCGGTATCTCCCCCATGATGCAAACTGCGTCAATGCCGCGCCGGCGCGCTATACCCAGTAAAAGCCCGTTGAGCCCGGCGATATTGCCCTCGCCGCCACGCCCCTCGATATCCGACATCAGCACAGTATTGTCATAGCCCTTGAACTCAGCGATGAGTTCGGGTGAGTTGGGCACAGCCCAGGCCCTCGACCTGGCGGTATGGTGCATGGGCGCCACCGCCGCGCCGGAGGTGTAGATACGCCTGCACCCATACTTCTCGGCCACATCGAGCACCAGATTGGCCATGGTATAGGCCATGCTGCCGGCAGCGTAAACCCCACCTCCTTCGGCCGGTTGCTCCTCGCCGATAAATAATATGAGGTCACGCCTGCCGGCCCTGTGGTAGAAAAACTCGCTGGCTGGAAAATCAAGCTTAACCAGCTCGCCGCCGCGTATTATAACCTTCCTGGGATAAAAGAACTCGTAGGGCTCGATATAAGCCATCTGCTCGGCGCGCAGCGACCTGCGCAGCGTGTCCAGGGCGATCAGACCAATGTTTCCTATGCCCGGCCATGCTGCGATCATCACCGGATCGATCAATTCGGGCTCTTTTATATAGCGGATCCCCATGTGTTCACCTTTGATAAATTGATTATAGCATATCAAATATGAGCCCCAGGGCAAACCGCGCGGAACGTCTGCAGGAGAGCACCAATCACTGGTCTCTCAGCTACGGAGAACTTGACATCGAGGTTCATAATCACGATGATATTAGTTAAACGCAGGCAATGTGAAGTGAAGGAAGCAGAACGTTCCGCCGCTCCCAAGGCGGCAAAAAAGACCGGGAAGCTGCCGAAAATCCTGATTGTGGACGACAGCGGGGAAAACCTGCGCCTGTTTTGCACCATATTGAAAAATGCAGGTTACCGAATCGCCTCCGCTGAAAACGGTAGGGAGGCATTGTTAAAGCTGCGTAAGGCAAAGCCCGATTTAATAATGTCCGATATACTCATGCCCGTGATGGACGGATTCCGCCTACTGCAGGAATGCAAAGCGGATCCAGGTCTTAACAAGATCCGGTTCATTTTCCTGACCGGCGCCTTCACTGAGGCCAAAGACGAGGAGCTCGGGCTTAAGCTGGGGGCGGATATTTTCCTGCGCAAGCCGATCGAGCCGGACGAATTGACACGCATTGTTTCGGAGGTACTTGCGCGAAAAGGCAGGGCCAGAAAGGCTACAGGAAAAATCAAGAAAGCCAGGAGCAGACCCGACAGCGGACTATACAATGCCGCCATAATGCAGAAGCTCGAACATAAAATGGAGGCACTGGAGCAGGAGATAGCCGACAGAAAGAAAGCCGAGTCTGCGCTGGCCGAGAGCGAGGAACAGTACCGCCTGCTGTTTGAGACCATGGATCAGGGCGTGATGTGCTGGGCCGAAGGGAATGTGATATCGGCGAACCCGGCCGCTGCAAGGATACTGGGGCTGGAGATCGATGAAATTGTGGGGAGGACGGTAACCGATCCGGTATGGAGAGGTTTTCACGAGGACGGGAGCGATTTCTCCCCCGAGGACTTCCCTGTAAATATAGCAGCAAAAACCGGCCGGCCGGTAAGGGATATAACCATCGGGTTCTTTAAAGGAGACGATAATAAAATCCACTGGATCCGCGTCAGCGCCATCCCGCAATTCCCATCGGATTCTGACAGGCCCCAACAGGTTTACACCACTTTCGACGATATTACCGATAGTTTCTTCGCCTATAAGGCGCTTCAGGAAAGCGAATCGCGCATATCGGCCATACTGGAAAATATCCAGGATGCCGTGTGGTCGGTCGACAGCAGTTACCGCGTAATCGCCGCCAACAGCAGCGCCCGCAAATTACATCAGCAGGTCTACGGCGCCACCCTTACAGAAGGAATTGATATCCGTTCAAATATGCCGCAGGAAAACAGCGACTTCTGGAGTATGGTCGGGAGACGGGTATTTAACGGGGAGAAGGTTGCGCTGGAAAAGATTTATGAGTTTGCAGACGGCCCCGCCTACTATGAGTTTTCGCTTACCCCTATATTGTCTGCGTCGGGACGGGCGGTCGGTGCGGTGTGTTCAGCCAGAAATATAACGGAGCGTAAAAGGGCTGACGAACGGATAAATGAAAGCGAGAAGCGCCACCGCATGGTGCTGGAGAATATCTCCGAATCAATTTACGTCATACAGGATGGCCGGATCAAATTCTCTAAGTCCGGCGTTTCCGCCATCACGGGCTACAGCGGCGAGGAGATATTGAATAAATCTCTGGCGGACATAATTCACCCCGATGATATCCAAGCCGTCATGGAAAACCATCTTAGAAGGATGGATGGAGAGCAGGTGCCTTCGGAACAGGTCTACCGGGCAATCGATAAAAGCGGTGAAATCCGATGGGTGGAAGCGCATATTAACACGATTGAATGGGAAGGGCATCCGGCGGCGCTGGTGGTGCAATCGGATATAACCGAACGCCGGCGAATGGAGTCTTCCATCAAGAAAACCAGCCGCCTGTATAAGATGCTCTTTCTGTGCAATGCTGCCATGGTACATGCTGTCAGCGAAACAGAAATGCTGCAGGATATCTGCAGAATCATGACCGAGACAGGCGGCTATCGCCTGGCCTGGACAGGATATGCCGGGGACGATGAGAATAAAACTGTCCAGCCTGCGGCTATCAGCGGTGGTGATGTGCGCAAATTGGTTGATGCACGCATAACGTGGTCGGAAGGTGAGCTCGGCAGCGGTCCGGCCGGCAGGGCTATACGAACGGGGAAAACCATTGTGATCCAGGACATCTCGCTTGATCCCGCCTATAAACCATGGCTTGAAACCCTGGAAGATGCGGGAATCCGGTCCACCATATCGCTGCCGTTAAACTACCGCGACAGAGTTTTCGGATCGATTAACATCTACTCGGACCGCATAAATGCGTTTGAGGAGGATGACATCTCACTGCTGAACGAGCTGGCGGAGGACCTGGCGTACGGTATCTCCGCCCTGAGAGAGCAAGCACATCTTAAAGAGGCGGAATCGGACCTCAGAAAAAGCGAGGAGCTTTTCCGCAAGGCAGTGCAGAGCACGTCGGATATCGTCTGGGACTGGGATATCAACGCAGGCACTGTAACCTGGTTCGGTGACATCGATAAAATGCTGGGTTACGAACAAAACAAATTCCCCCGCACTCTGGACGCCTGGGAAAATGCGCTTCACCCTGATGACCTCGACCGGGTCAGGGATGCGTTGAACCGTCACGTACAAACAGGTGAGCCCTACAATGTCGAATACCGCATCATAAGAAGAGACGGATCGCTGCGCAACTGGATCGACCGCGGACTGGTGATTTACGACGAAAACGGCCGGATCACACATTCGGTGGGCGCATGCGTCGATATCACGGAACACAGGCAGTCGGAAGCCAGGAGCAAGATAAGACGCGATCTGGCTTTGAAATTGTCCGGCCGCATAGATATGGACACAGCTCTTAAACACTGCCTGGACGCCGCCATCGAAATCTCGGGATTCGACACGGGGATAATCTACCTTCTGGATGAAAAGAGCGGGGATTTAAAGGCCGCCTGCCATTACGGCGCTTCAGCATACACTACGGAGCATTACCTGTTGCTGAAGGCCGATTCCGCGGATGCCCTCCATATAAAAAAAGGCAGGCCCAATTATGTGAGCGCCGCCGAGTTCACACCGCCTTTTGATCAAAAGCTCAAAACCGAGGGATTCACTTTCGATGCGATGATACCGGTCGTTTACCAGGGAACGGTTACAGCCTGCCTGGGTGTCTTATCACATACACAAGATAATATGCCCCTGGCAGTCCGGGACTCGCTGGAGGCCATCGCAGCAGATATCGGAATAATCATAGATCGCCTTTCCTCGAGGCAGGCGCTGCAGGCCAGCGAGGAGCGCTACCGCTTCATCACGGAAAATACTGCGGACGTGATCTGGATGCTGGACAAATACCTCAACTACACTTTTATCAGCCCGTCTATCACCAGGATCAACGGGTTCACGGTGGAAGAGGCCATGTCGCGCGGGATAACCCAGCGGATGACAGCAGACTCGCTGAATAAAATCGCCGGGGCACTGGAGGCCGGGACCATCCCTGTTCTGGACGGAACCCCGGGACAGAAGCGCTGGTTTACATTTGAGATGGAGACGTATCATAAAAACGGATCCACGGTATGGATGGAGACCTCAATGGCCCTGATAGCCGACGCCGCCGGTGAAGTCATCGGCATGCTGGGCACCTCACGAGATATATCAGCGCGCAAGCAGGCTGAACAAGCCCTGCGCAACAGCGAGGAGAAATACCGCCTGGTAGTGGAAAACGCACATGAGGCCATCTTTATTACCCAGGACGGTAAGATTAAATTCGCCAATCAGAATTCAGCGAGCATGCTGCTTCTCCCACAGGAAGAGCTTTTCTCAAGGCCGTTTGTCGATTTCATCTATGCGGATGATAAAGAGCATATCTCCAACAGGCATATGCGCCGCCTCAAAGGCGAGGCTCTCGAGGACTCAACTGAATTCCGCGTGGTCAGAGGAGACGGGCAGGTACGCTGGGCAGAGCTGCAAGCGGTATTGATTGAATGGGAGGGGCGGCCGGCAGCACTCAATTTCGTTACGGACATTACTGAGCGCAGACAATCGGAGGAGCGCGGCAAAATTCGCCGTGACCTGGCCTTATCCCTGCTCGGCATAAACGACATCGAGACTGCGGCCGGACTCTGCCTCGACGCCGCAATAAAAATGGCGGGCTTCGACTCGGGCGCCGTTTATTTAAAGGACGAAGAGACGGGCGATTTTCGCGCAATCTGCCACCGCAATATCACCCCGGCCCTGGTTGAACGCCTATCATGCCTGCCCGCCGATGGTATCTGGGCGCGCCTGCTTACAAAAGGTACATCGATATACATGAAAGCCGAGGAATTCACCTCGCCTTTCGATGAGGTACTGAGTCCTGAGGGACTTACATTCAACGCAACCATACCGGTCAAGCACGGGGAGAAAGCGCTGGCCTCACTGGGCGTTTATTCACATTCCCTCAGCAATATGCCCAATGTCGTCCGTAACTCGCTGGAAGCCATAGCTGCAGATATAGGCATTGTGATAGAGCGCATTGGGACCAGACAGGCGCTGAAAAAGAGCGAGGAACGCTACAACGTTATAGCCGAGAACACCAGCGACGTTATCTGGTCTGCAGATAAAAATCTTAATTATACCTATTTCAGCCCTTCGGTTTTCAAGCAGAGAGGATTCACACCGCAGGAGATGTTGCAGATGAAGGTGGAGCAGGCCGTGGCAGCTTCATCTCTTGGCTCGGTGGTAAAAGGGGTTGCCGAGGCTATAACACGGTTCGAAAGCGATCCCACAGGCGGCCCGGTCACATACACCGGCGAGATGAAGGTTTTCTGCAAGGACGGCTCAACAAAATGGACGGAAACATCTTACACGGTTATCGGAGATGAGCATGGTAAGTTCAACGGTGTTATGGGTATTTCACGCGATATAACGGAGCGCAGACGCGCGGAGAAAGCCCTGGCCGAAAGCGAAATCAAATACCGCAGCCTGATTGAGACATCGTCCTCCGGCGTGGCGGTCGCCGACCAGACCGGTGTCCTCACCCTGGTCAACGACAGGCTGTGCCAGATATACGGCTACAGCAGAGACGAGGTACTGGGCAGGCAGTTCTTCGATTTCATACATCCCGAGGACAGGGACAAGATAGTCAGTGATTTCATGGAAGCCGTGGCCAGCTCCCGCACACTGCCGGCAGTCGAGTTTCGCGGCCTTCGCAAGGACGGCTCAATTATCTGGCTTTTCACAAATCCCAGTGCCCTGGTGATAGAAGGGAGCCTGGCGGGCTTCAGCGTTATCATACAGGATATAACATCGCTTAAACAGGCGGAGATGGCACTCAAGGAGAGCGAGCAGCGTTACCGCTCGCTATTCCAGCATAATCCTGCAATGACCTACTCGATCGATCGGCAGGGTCATTTCACCAGCGTCAACGCCGCCGCGCAAAGGATATCCGGCTACTCGGAGGAAGAAGCGTTGAAATTGAGTTTCGACCGGCTTGTTCCTCCCGAGTATATGGAGACAGTCAAACGGCATTATGAGAGCTCGATGAAAGGCGACCCGCAGTCATACGAAACTATTTTTATCTCCAGGGATGGACGGAAAATAGACGTCCACGTGACAGGCATACCCATTATTATCGACGGCGATGTGATCGGCGTCTACGGTATAGCAGAGGACATCACCGGCCGCAAGAAGGCGGCGGAAGACCTGAGGGCGGCGCTCGAGAAAGCCAGCTCCACGCTGGAAGGAACAATTGAGGCGATCGCCATGATGAGCGAGTTGCGCGACCCTTATACCGCCGGCCACCAGCGCATGGTCAGCCAGCTGGCGGTTGCCATCGCGGAGGAGCTCGGTTTGGAGCAGAATCGGGTGCAGGACCTGGCTGTGGCGGGGCTGCTGCACGATGTGGGCAAAGTCTATGTGCCATCAGAGATTCTGAGCAAGCCGGGCAAACTCACCAGCCTTGAGCTGGGATTAGCCAAGGCCCATGCCGAAGCCAGCTACAATATCGTGAGGTCGATCAAATTCTCCGGGCCGATCGCGCAAATTGTGTGGCAGCATCATGAGAGGATGAATGGATCGGGATATCCCCGCGGCCTGGTAGGCGACCAGATAATGCTCGAAGCGAGGATACTGGCCGTGTCCGACGTAGTGGAGGCCATGGTCTCGCACCGGCCTTACCGACCCGCCCTGGGCCTGGATAAGGCACTGGAGGAGATAAACAGTAACCGCGCCGTTCTTTACGATGAACAGGTAGTGGACGCCTGCCTGGTGCTATTCAATGAAAAAAGATTTGGATTCCGGGATTAACAATCAGCTACATTAACTCGTACCGCACTGATATACAGAAGTCAACACAACTTACATATTATTAAATTATGAGCTCAAACAGCCAGGCCTTGAGTCTGCTCAGCAAAGACGACATCTTCCTTTTCAACGAGGGCAGCCATCTCCGTCTTTATGACAAACTGGGTTCGCATCCGGTGCACAGGGATGGCTATGACGGCACCTATTTTGCGGTCTGGGCGCCCAACGCCCAAAATGTTTATATATCGGGGGATTTCAACGGATGGGACAGGAAAGGTTTCCGATTATCTCCCTGTGAAAACTCAGGGATCTGGGAAGGCTTCTTGCCCGGCCTGGACAAGGGCGCCCTGTATAAATACCATATCGAATCCAGTATACGCCGCTACAAGGTAGAGAAAGCCGATCCGTTTGCCTTTTACTGCGAGACACCGCCGAAAACGGCATCTATAGTCTGGGACTTATCCTATACCTGGCAGGACATTGGATGGATGGACAGACGCGCCAAGGCCAACGGACTGGATGCCCCTTTATCCATTTACGAGGTTCACCCGGGATCGTGGATGCGTATGCCCGAAGACAACAACCGTTATATCAGCTACAGAGAGCTGGCTCCCAGATTAGCAGATTATGTCAATAACATGGGGTTCACCCATGTGGAGCTGATGCCTATCATGGAGCATCCCTTCTATGGTTCATGGGGGTACCAGGTAACAGGATATTTTGCGCCCACCAGCCGTTATGGAACACCGCAGGACCTCATGTACCTGGTGGACTATCTTCACCAGAACGGGATAGGAGTGATACTCGACTGGGTACCCTCGCATTTCCCCAACGATAACCACGGTTTGGGCTTTTTCGACGGTACTCACCTTTATGAACATGCCGATCCTCGCAAGGGATTTCATCCTGACTGGAAAAGCTATATCTTCAATTATAGCCGCCATGAGGTGCGCAGCTTTCTTCTCAGCAGCGCCATGTTCTGGCTGGACAAGTACCATGTTGACGGGCTTCGCGTGGACGCCGTGGCATCCATGCTCTACCTCGACTACTCACGTAAAAAGGGCGAATGGGTTCCCAACGAGTTCGGAGGCAGGGAGAACCTCGATGCCATCTCTTTTCTGCGCCGTTTCAATGAGGAGGTTTACCGCAGTTACCCGGATGTGCAGACCATCGCCGAGGAGTCGACCGCCTGGCCTATGGTTAGCCGGCCTACCTATGTGGGAGGACTGGGATTCGGCATGAAATGGGATATGGGATGGATGCACGATACACTGGAGTACTTTTCCAGAGATCCCCTTTACAGAAAGTATCATCACGATAAGCTGACATTCCGCATGCTGTATGCCTTCAGCGAGAACTTTGTCCTTTCTCTATCCCACGATGAGGTTGTGCACGGTAAATCGTCGCTGATCGGGAAACTGCCAGGAGACGACTGGCAGAAGTTTGCCAATTTGCGACTACTGTTCACAGGTATGTTTACACAGCCGGGTAAAAAGCTGGTCTTCATGGGAAACGAGTTCGGGCAATGGGGGGAATGGGACCACGAAAAAAGCCTGGACTGGCATCTCCTCCAGTACGCTCCGCACAACGGTCTGCAAAAACTGGTAGGGGACATAGCACGGCTTTACAAAAGCGAACCGGCTCTGCATGAGATGGATTTCGACGCCGGCGGTTTCGAATGGATCGACTGCAACGATACGCTGCACAGCGTAGTGAGCTATCTGCGACGTGGGAGATCAACGGACGATGTCCTGCTCATAACGCTGAATTACACGCCACTCACGCATTACGGATACCATGTAGGTGTTCCGCATGGAGGAAACTGGAAAGAAGTGCTCAACAGCGATGCTTCCGAATACGGGGGAAGCGGTCAGGGCAATCTCGGTGCAGTACAGGCTGAACCAAGGTCGTTTCACGGCAGACCGTATTCGCTCAGCATAACGCTGCCGCCGCTGGCTGCCGTGATTTTCAAATCCGTCCGGCAGTGAGTAGCCCGGCTGTGGGGAGAGAGACCTTTTCACGCCCGTATCGACGATAACGTCAGTTTATAAAGGGATTTCAACATTGATGGCGGTGCCCTTGCCTTTAACCGAATCTATGTCCACACTGCCTCCCAGCATCTGAACACGCTCTACGATTCCGGCCAGGCCCAGTTTGCCATCACGCGGCAGCAGCTCGATCTTACCCGCCATATCAAATCCCACTCCCTGATCGATGACGCTGACCTTGATACTATGTTCAAGATATTCTATCTGTACAGTGGCGTTCGAAACCTTGGCGTGCTTGGCGGCATTGATGAGAGCCTCCTGTATGATGCGGAACAGCGCGAGCTCGGTATCCGGCTGTAGACGCTTCTGTTTACCCGCGGCCTTTATTTCCACCTCCATGTCATACATCTTCTTCAGTTCGCCCTTGAGCCACTCCAGCACGGGCAGTAAGCCCAGATCATCCAGAACGGGGGGTCGCAACTGGCGGCTGAACCGTCTGACCTCCTCAACCGCCGTTTTCATTCTCTGATATATGGCATCGAGCTTGGCCAGCTCCCCGTCCGTCAGAACAGGTTTGCCGGAGCGAAAATTATCCATCTGGTAGATCAGCGCCACCAGCGTCTGCACAGTCGTATCATGGAGCTCTCTGGCGATGTATTTTCGCTCCTCCTCCTGCACCCGCGTGATCTGCCTGGCATAATAGCGCAGGTTTTGCTCGGCAATATGTCTCTCGGTTACATCCTCCAATATCTCAATGGCCCCGATCACCTTTCCCCGGCTGGTGAGAGGGCTGGCGGTGAAATGGTACCACTTGCCGTTTTCACCCAGCGACGGGAAAAAATCCTCGGCTTCGTAAGCTCCCCTGATGAGAGCAGATTTCCTGGCGCTGCCCTGATAGCGAGCGGATATCTCCTCCTCCGAAGCCCCATCCGCTATGAGATCAGCCAGCACGGGCCTTTCCTTGCCGTAAAAAGCTTTCCACTGATTATTTGTCCCCATCACCTCTTCCTTGCTGATGCCCGAAAGCACTTCCAGAGCCTTGTTCCACTGAATGACATGGTGTTTCTTATTCACGGCAAACACCGGAAGAGGAAAACGCCCCAGCACGCGAGCCAGAACAACATCGGAGCTGGTCAGCAGGTCCTCCCGGTTAAGATAAAGTTTGACTACAACAAAAATGAGCAGCCCGGCAGTGACAGCCAGGGCGATGGAAAGAATCAAGATGGCGTCAATATAAGACATAGCTTCGGTTCAGCTCAGGTCCTTCAGGCTCAACCAATTCCTTTTCATAGCTTCGACCACCGCCTCGGTTCTCGAACCCACGCCCAGTTTACTGAAAATGGTCCTGAGATGGCTCTCTATGGTGCTCACGCTCAAATGAAGCTCCTGTGCAATGGCATTGTTACTTAGACCACCCGCCGCCAGTTTCAGCACTGTGATCTCCCTGTCGCTGAGCATCTCCGCCGAAGCTTCATCGGCAGCCTCAGTCTTACCGGTACGGAATTTCTGCAGGACCTTCTTGGCTATATTGGGATGCAGAACGGACTCGCCTTTGTATACGGTCTTAATCGCTTCCACCAGGTCGGCTACACCGACGTCCTTCAGCAGGTAGCCGGCGGCGCCCGCCGACAGCACCGAGAAAATATACTGCTCGTCATCATAGGCGGTGAGTACAAGAATAGAAGCACCCGGGTGAAATGACTTGATCTGCCTGGTAGCTTCAATGCCGTTCAAACCCGGCATGGCCACATCCATGATTATAACGTCGGGCTTCAGCCCCCTGGCGAGACTGACAGCCTCGTCTCCGTTGCTGGCTTCACCTACAATGGAGAACTCCGGCTCTCGTGTTAAAGCCTCCCTGATGCTCTCCCTAACCACGGCGTGGTCTTCAGCAAGCAAGATCTTAATCGAATTCAAATTAAATGTATCCTGTTAAATTTGCAGTAAGTATACAGCCGCGTTTTAAGGCAGGCAAAGCGGACTATCTTTAAAATCGGCCTACAGCGAATAAATCTCCCTGCCAAACATGTGGACCCAGTTTCTTTTAAGGGCTTGCGCCGCCTCGGAAGTCTTATCTACGCCAATGATCACAATGGGCTGGCCGCTCTCACCTCTTCCCAGAAAGGTATAGAAATACAGCACATTGATATTGGCTTCCCTCAGCGGTTTGAGTATAGCCTGCATCGCGCCCGGATGGTCGGGTATCTCAACAGCCAGCACCTCGTTCTCCAGCACCTTATATCCGTTGCTCCTCAGGACGCTCAATGTTTTTTCCGGATTATCGGTTACGAATCTAACTGTGCTGGTTCCTGAGGTATCGGCAACCGAGATCGCCCTGATATTGATAGCCTCGCGGCCAAGACATTCGCTGACCGCAAGGAACATTCCTGGCACGTTCTCAAGTATGACCGATACCTGTTTGATGCTCATTACACACTCCTTTTTTCACGGCCATGCGGCTTAAGCCGCGATCAGAACAAATTATACCCTGTCAGCAGCGCCTTTTCATTCAGCTCCAGCAGTTTTTTCTTGGAGCTGAGGATATGTTTCAGCGCTTCAGAAACATTGGTTAATTCAACAATCCCGCTCTTTTTGGTAAATGCTCCCAGCATAACCATATTGGCGGCCTTGGGGCTGCCCAGTTCCTCTGCTATCCTGTTGGCAGGCACATTCACAATTTCGATATCGCCCCTGATTATTTCAGCCTCAACCAGCGAGGAATTGAGAAAGAACAGTCCGCCTGATTGTATATGGTGCTGGAACTTAACAGCCGAGGGTTGATTCATAGCGATGACAAATTCCGGAGAAGATGCAACCGGAGAGGCTATCTCATCATCGGAGATGGCCACAGTGCAGTTGGCTGTTCCTCCGCGCACCTCCGCGCCATAGGCAGGCAGATAAGTGACATTTTTACCCTCCAGTATGGCAGCTTCAGCAAGGTTCAGTCCCATCGATAGGACGCCCTGGCCTCCAAATCCGGCAATGAGTGTCTTAATCAGCAACTGCTTTCTCCGTGACGTCTTTGAATACGCCGAGCGGAAAGATAGAGGTCATCTCCTCATCAATCCATTGCCATGCTTTTACTGGTGCCATTTTCCAGTTGGTGGGGCATGGCGCAAGGATCTCCACCATGGAGAAGCCGCGACCATCCAGTTGCGTTTGGAAGGCTTTGGCAATGGCCTTTTTGGCCTTTCTGATATTGGCTGGAGAATTCACCGCTACGCGTTCGATGTAAGCCACACCCTCCAGCAGGGAGAGCATCTCGCTCATTCTGATAGGATGTCCCTCAAGCACATGGTCGCGTCCATACGGCGTCGTTGTGGTCTTCATTCCCCGCAAAGTAGTGGGCGCCATTTGCCCTCCCGTCATGCCGTACACAGCGTTATTAATAAAAATGGTGGTGATATTCTCTCCCCTGTTGGCGGCATGAATAGTCTCAGCCGTGCCGATGCCGGCCAGATCGCCGTCCCCCTGATAGGTAAAGACCACGCTCTGGGGATAAGCGCGCTTGATGCCCGTTGCCACAGCCGCGCCCCTTCCGTGGGCTGACTCGGCCATATCGACGTCGAAGTAGTTATAAGCGAAAACAGAGCATCCGGGCGGAGGTATACCGATTATCCTCTCCTGCAACCCCATCTCATCAATAACCTCGCAAACCAGCCTATGCGACACAGAATGCCCACAGCCGGGACAGTAATGAAAAGGAGTCCTTTTCAGCGACTTAGGATGCAAATAAACAGGCTTCATTATTTCAGACCTTTCTGGTAATAGAGCCTCGAGATTACCCTCGCCACTTCGCTTGGATTGGGTATTACACCACCCGGCCTCCCATAGAATGCCACCTCCCCCTGACCCGCCAGCGCCAGCTGCACATCCTCTATCATCTGGCCCATATTCATCTCAAATACCAGGTACTGTTTAATAGTTTTGGACATCTCTTTGAGCGGCTCCTCAGGAAACGGCCACAGTGTGACAGGCCTGAACAGGCCGACCTTAAGTCCCTCTGCCCGGAGATTCTTGACAGCGCCCTTGGCGATACGGGCTGCTATACCGAAGGCCACCACAACCAGTCTGGCATCCTCTATCATGAAGGACTCGCAGGTCGTCTCCTCTTTCTTAATCAGAGCATAACGCCGGAACAGGCTCCAGTTTATCTCCTCCAGCTCCGACGGATTGGAGGTGAACGTCTTGATAATCCTGCTGGGACGTCCTTTTGCCCCGCGCAGAGACCCTTCCCTGACGGGCAATACTGCAGGCGCTTCCCTGCTGAATTCGACCGGCTCCTTCATCTGTCCCAGGACACCATCACCCAGGATAATCACAGGTATCTTGTATTTATCGGCCAGATCGAACGCCCGCATGGTCATATCGGCCAGCTCCTGGACGGATGACGGGCCCAGCACAATGGTGCGATAGTCTCCATGCCCGCCGCCGCGGGTGGCCTGAAAGTAATCGGACTGCGACGCTGAAATGCTGCCCAACCCGGGCCCTCCCCTCTGCATATTCACGATGACTGCAGGCAGTTCACAGGCCGCCAGATACGAAATGCCTTCCTGTTTGAGACTGATGCCCGGACTGGAGGAGGATGTCATAGCCCTGGCTCCTGCCACGCTGGCCCCATACACCATGTTTATGGCAGCCAGCTCGCTCTCGGCCTGCACAAATGCACAGCCCTTGCGCCGGCTGAGGTGGGTTGCCATGTATTCCGTGAGCTCATTCTGCGGTGTTATGGGGTATCCAAAGTAACACTGGCAACCAGCCCGGATCGCTGCCTCACCTATGGCACTGTTGCCATCCATTAATATCCTAGGCACGGAATACCTCAATCGCCACTTCGGGACATACTATGGCGCAGACGGCGCAGCCTGTGCAGTCGGCGTTATTTTTAAGTGCCGCCGGCAGATAACCCGCAGCATTCAACTTACTTGATTGTATGATAACTTTTTGGGGACAAAAATAAATACACAGCCCGCATTCCTTGCAGAGCCCCTGTGATATATTAATGGATCCTTTTACGGTGGCCATCGATAACTACATCAACTCCAGCAGAAAATCGGTTACCGGAAAGCCGGTTGATGGAACAAAACCCGATATAGATTGTATTGATTATACCTATTCGTAGCAAGTCAGCAGAAACCCTAATCATTAAGGTGCGAAAGTATCCGGATCAACGCATCCGGTTTCACGCTTACGTCACCCGAATAGGGATAATCCATGGATAGTATAGTGAATAATAGCAAGGCAATCAGCGCCGATAATAAGGTCGTCATGATCAATTGAAGAACAAGATTATCGGAGCCGAAAAAAAAGGTGAAGGCGATAGTAATGCATCCTCCAATTATGAGTACCATCCAGAGGACAGGATTCAATCCCGTACTTGCGTCCATAAGACGTTGCCGCCTCATCTCCCCCGCTTCATTCATTTTACGCACCGATTCAGCAAAAAATATCTTCTGGGTCTCGGTCTGCGGTTGATAGTCGGTATACAATTCCCATACTTTTGCCGCCAGGTCCTGCACCTTTTCACTGCGCTGCCCGTATCCGATCACCTTCCATTCATCATTGACCACAGCGTTTATATAGGCATCCATCGCCACCCCGGCTTTCTGCCTGAATTCCGGCGACAGTCCGTTCATATCGCGATATATATCCGCGTAGAAATTAGCCTCCCTAGTCAATGTCTTATTAGCATCATCAAACTGTTGCCATATAATTACTGTGACGAAGCCGAGAAGCACGGCATATATAACTCCCAGTGTGGCAAAGAGGGGACCGGCTATATCATGGTGGCTTTTCAGCTTGGAACGATCTACAAAACGGTGTACAACCAGCACACCGGATATGCCAAAAGATACGGCGATCAACATCATAACAGTGCAAATGGCAGCTGACGGAAAAGTCATCAGTACCCATTGAGTAAATGGCATTGCTCGCTCCTGAATATGAATTTCGTTTACTATTAAACTGCCATTGCACCAAACAGTCAAGCAGCCGTCAAATTGCAGATAATGGAGACGGAAGTTTGAAACTGCCGCCCCATATTTGTAGAATGGTATCCGAATCGTTTCAGGGCAAAACCGGGTTCCGGCGTCTGTATTTACTGAAAGTGAGGGCAATAACATGGAAGAATTGAAGCAGCTCGTGATAGACGGCAAGGCCGAGCCGGCCGCGGCCAGAGTGGCCAGGTTACTGGATGAGGGAGGATCGGCTGATGTGCTAATGGAGAAAGCGCTGATCCCGGCAATGGATGTGGTGGGCAAGCTTTTTCAGGATGGGGAGTACTTCCTGCCCGAGCTGCTGGTATCCGCCAAGGCCATGCAGAGAAGCGTGGAGGTCATCAAACAGCGCTCAGGCACAGGGACGATTGCGAAAAGCGGCAAAGCGGTGGTCGGCACAGTTAAAGGCGACCTGCACGATATAGGCAAGAACCTACTGGTCATGGCACTGGAAGGCGCGGGCTTCGAGGTGGTGGACCTGGGCGCGGATGTTTCAACGCAGCAGTTCGTCGAAGCTGTAAAAAAACACCGGCCCCACGTAATAGGCATGTCAGCCCTTCTCTCCACCACGATGTACATGATGAAGGAAGTGATTGAAGCAATGGACAGCGCGGGATTACATACGGATGTGAAAATCATGGTGGGAGGCGCTCCGCTCAACGATGACTATGCAAAAAAGATAGGGGCGGACTTCTACGGCCCTGACTGTATCTCCGGCAGAGATTACGCGCGCTCCATCGTGGCACGCAAGAATTAGACTTGCCGTCGATCCAATTAAAGGAGACAGGCCATGAGCAATCGCACTTTAAGCGCCATGACGCCTAAAGAGAGGATTCATGCGGCAGCAAAGGGGCTGCCCTCCGACCGCGTATCCGTTTTCTACTGGATCGAGGCACATACAGGCTGCAGGCTGATGGCCGAATACCAACCCTCGGGTCACTGGAACAGGGACCTTGCCGCGAAATTACTCTGGAACCGGTTGAAAAAGGGCGGCTATATGCAGGCTGCCGAGATATGGAGGTTTCTTCCCCTGCTGTGGGACATACACAGCTATAATTACGCCAATGCCTACGGCATCACTCTCGGCGCCGACATGATACTCGCTTCTTATGCAACTCCCAACTACAGCAGATGGAGTTATAAGAAGGGACACATCGATATAGTTGATATCTATGGAGTGGGCCGCAAGATCGGAGGCGGCATCTATCCCGATATGGTAGATCCTCCGGTTAAAAAGCTGGATGATCTCAAGAACTTCAATTTTCCCGATGCTACCAGCGATAGTCTTTACGACACCTTTCGGAAGTACAGGAAGCAGTATCCCCTTCACAGCATTGCTGCAGAGGCCTGGGGCCCCCACGATTGGACCAGCAACCAGATGATCGGGCTGGAAAGATACATGACCTGGCTGGTGGAATACCCCGACGAGATCAAGTCGTTCATGGACAGATTTATCGATCATGAGATTGAGATTGCACGCAGGAGCGTTAAAGCGGGGGCGGACGTTGTATTTATTTACGATGATTACGGCTATAATAACCGACCGCTCATATCCATGAAAATGTGGAAGGAATTCATGTACCCGCGGTTAAAAAGGCAGGTGGATGCAGCACACGAAGACGGAGCACTGGTCTGCCTGCATTCCTGCGGTTACCAGATGCCATTCCTTGAATACTATGTTGAAATGGGCATTGATATGCTCCAATCGATGCAACCGGCTGCCGGAAACGACTTCAGGCTGGCTGTGGATAAATACGGGGATAAGCTTTGTTTCGTGACCGGTATCGACATTCAGCGGGGAGAAGCCATGACGCCAGATGAGTATAAACAGGATATTCTCAGCAATTACCGCATCGGCCGGGCAAAAAACCGCCACATACTGGGTACAACACACGAAATACAGTACACCATGCCTGACGATAATCTGAAAATTCTTTTCCAGACCGTGAGAGAGATCCAGGCAGGCCGCTACGATTAGGTGCAATTTATAAATAAAGCCGGGAACAGTTATTCAGAACAATTTCCGCTATCGGTTAAAGAGTGCATCTCAATATGTTATAATCACGGAGATACTGAGCGGACTGCGTGTCCTGACACCTAATGACGTGCTTGAGTTTATGTCATCTTATGAGGCAGGTTGATATAATCCAGGGTAAGAAGCAGATATAGAGGCGATACATGGCAGACCCGCGTAAACCGGTCAGGAAGAAAAGCATAGTCAGCGGGAAAATTATTGCGAGCCAGGCCGACCAGGCCGCCCTGGGACAGGCCCTGCTCCAGAGCACCAGCGCCGGCATCTACATTGTGCAGGACGCCAAGTTCGTTTACCTCAGCCCATTCTTCGAAACCCTTACCGGCTATTCCATTAAAGAGCTGCTGGGGCAGGAGTCTCTCAAGCTTGTGCACCCCGACGACCGTGAAATGGTCCGCAAAGCGGCCATCAGTATGCTGAAGCAGCGTGGCAGGCAAAATCCCTTCGAATATCGTTTCCTCAAAAAAAACGGCGATATCATGTGGGTGATGGAGACCGTATCTTCGATTGACTATAAAGGGATGCGCGCTACACTTGGCAGCTTCATGGACGTCAATCAGCGCAAAACGCTGGAGGAAACCGTTGCCAAGTCGGATCAGCTTCACAGTGCCATGCTTTCACAGATGTATGACGCCTGTTTCGAGGTGGATACATCCGGCAATTTCATTTTCACCAACAACTCCATGTGCATATCCCTTCGTTATAAGCTTAATGAACTGGACGGTAGACATTCCGATACTATCATACCCGAGGAAGATCGACAGGTGGTTTTCAATGCCTTCCACCAGGTTTTTATATCGGGCCAGACAAACACGGGTTTCGCGCACCAGGTAAAGCGCAAGGATGGCATACTCCTGACAGTTGAAACATCCGTCTCGCCGGTCAGGGAGCCGAACGGTAATATAACCGGATTCATCTGCGTAAGCCGCGATGTCACGGAAAGCAAACGTTTGCACACGGCCCTTTTGCAGTCGGAGGCGTTACACCGCAGCATACTTGAGCAAATGTATGATTCGTATTACGAGGTGGACCTGGCCGGCAATTTCACATTTGTTAACGACTCCGTCTGCACTAATCTTCTCTACTCCAAAGAAGAGCTTTTAGGGAAGAACTTCGGCTTCGCCGTACCACCGGATGAGGTCAAGAATATGTTCCTGGCCTTCAACAGGGTATTCAGGACCGGTCAGCCCAACAAGGCATTTTCACACAAGATACTGCGCCGCGATGGGAAAATACTTTATGCGGAAAGCTCCATCGACCTTCGCAAGGACGACAAAGGTCAGCCGATCGGCTTTCGTAGCATTTCGCGCGACATCACCGAACGAAAACAGCTTGAAGAGGCATTGCTGGCAGAGAAAAACTTCACCGATTCAGTCCTGGACAGCATGCCGGGTATCTTCTATGCGCTCGATGTAAATGGAAAAATCATAAGATGGAATAAAAACGAGGAGAAGGTGACCGGCTATTCGAGCGCAGAGCTTTATAACATGGATGCAATTAAAACTATAGCCGAAGAAGAACGGGAGAAAGTGGCATCGAAGATAGCCGATGTTTTTTCACAGGGCTATGCAGCAATCGAAACCCAGATAGTGGCAAAAGACGGTAAAAAAATGAGATACCTGCTGACCGGCGCCCGTGTTGACATCGGGAACAAGCCTTATCTTATCGGTATGGGTATAGATATATCAGAGCGCATCCAGGCGGAGCAAGCTTTAAAGCAGAGCGAGGAACGCTACCGGGCACTCTTCGAGGCCTCACTCGATACGGTCTTTACCGT
>JAEAME010001035.1_pt1 | contig 21979 bp, 24 predicted proteins | sample 8958731 | NCBI WGS metagenome assembly JAEAME01 (sample SAMN16933194, study PRJNA681113) | bioreactor sludge metagenome | isolation source: anerobic bioreactor sludge (Control) | place: India:Bengaluru | collected 2018-10-24 | reverse complement strand
TAATTTGAATAACTCGTCCAGAACCGTGTTTTGAATTTATCTTGGACAGCAATGAACGCGCATGATGTATCGATATTCTTACTATTATTGTGATCGAGGGATATATGGGCACAAATCGTCTGGTAAATTACTTGCAGGATAGGCTGGGGCAACTAAAAAAAGCCCGGGCAAATGGTTTAAAAGTAATCGGTTATTTCCCCGGGAATTATGTTCCCGAAGAAATGATCTACGCCGCAGGAGCGATTCCTATATGTCTCATCCGGGGCGGGCAGGCGGCTGCCAGTGAAGCAGGGCTGGCGGTATTGCCGCGCGTTATTTGTCCTTTTGCGCGAGCCCAGGCCGGTGAGAGACTAATAGATAACGATTCCTATTACGGCATGCTGGACATGTTAGTAGCCCCGGTCACCTGCCAGCATTTGAAGAAAGCTGCCGAGGTTTGGGAATACCAGGGCGATCTGGAGATTTTTAAGCTGGGAGTACCTCAGCAATATGAACATGATTTTGAAGTACAGTACTTTATTGACCGGCTAAGAGTCTTAAAGGAACGCTTGGAAAGATGCACCGGAAACGCCATCACCGATCAAAAATTAAGAGAGGCGATCAGGTTATACAATAACCTGAGAACTTCACTGAAGAAAATAAGCCTTGTACGTACGCAAACCCCGGCTTTAATGAGTGCTTGGGAATTTATTGAACTGAACCACTTGTCGTTTTATGCCGATCCGGTGGTAATGACGGATATCCTGGATTCAACTTGTCGTGATCTGCAGGAAAGACGTGCGCAAGCCAATCATGAAGCGCCGCGGATATTGCTTATAGGCCCGAACCTGGCCTATGGTGATTATTCGATCCTGGATCTGGTAAGAGATGCTGGGGGCGAGATCGTGATCGAAGAAATATACGAAGGGATGCGTAGTTATTGGAATAATGTCGCCGCCCAGGGCGATCCGTTACACGCCCTTGCCCGGGCATACCTGGTAGACCGGCTGCCGCCTGCTTTTATGCGTAAATCATCAAAGATGCGGCTGGACTTCAACCTGGAATTGATACGAGATTTCAGTGTGGACGGCGTAATCTGGTATCAATTATTGTGCTGCGAGACTTATGATGCGGAATCGTATTATTTTGCCAAAACATTCGAGGAAAAGAATATTCCCATGCTCATCCTGGAATCTGACTACAATACCGCCGACTCGGGGCAGATGAAGACCCGGATCCAGGCTTTCCTTGAAATACTGAAGGGGGTGGGCTAAAAATGAGGGAACTCCTGTCACTATGCGGATATGAAGAACCGGAAATTAAAAAAGAATTACCCAGGGTCGAAAAGGCCTTCAATAAATTGGGGCTGACCGTCACAGATATTAAAACAGGTAAGCAAAGACTGCGTAAATACTATGATATTGAGCTGTGGGGCATCCGTAAAATATTCCGGTTGTGTCTGCGCGAGTTCGTGGATTCAATATTAGCTAAAGAGGAAGGAAAGAATAGGATCCTTTATGGGTGTATGGCACCGGGCTACGAAATCATCGGGGCTGCTTTGAAATCCCGGTCCAATGACATTTATTCTGTCAATCACCACTGGGCATATTTGTTGATCGCGGGGTGTATTTTCGATAAAGTCAACCCGGTACTGGAAGCTGCCGAAAATATGTGGTTGAAAGCCGGCGTGGTAGGCCACTGCAGCAATGTGAAGACCATGTTGGGTACCCTGGCACTGGACATATTCCCCAAGCCGGATTTGATGATAACCTCGGGTTCACTTTGTGAAGCGGCGCCAAAAACATTCGACCTGCTCCACGAGTTTTACGATGTACCTGTTCATTTTTACGAATCATGCCAGGACCGGGACATTGATGAATACGAAACTGCCTCTATCAGGGCGATCGAATTTCAAGCAAAAAGCCTGAGAAAGATGCTCGATAAGATCCAGGAAGTGGTGGGATTTGAAGTAACCGACGATATGCTTTGGGAAGCAAGTGATACCAGGCATATGATAAATATCGCATTACAAAAAATGCGCACGTTGATAGTGAATAGCGATCCTCTTCCGCTTAGTTCGACCCATGAAAATCTGTGGACGTGTTTAAGTTCGTTAACCCTGAATAAGAATGACTGCCGGGATGCCGCCGCGGCTGTTAATTCGGTGTGTGAAAACCTGCAGGAAAGAATCAACCAGGGTATCGGAGTAGTTGAGAAAGGTTCGCCGAGAATAATGGCTACCTGCCCGGTCCAACACGCTGACCCCAGGATGGAGCATCTGCTCATTGAAGTTGGCATAGCCACGGTTGCCATTGATTTTAACCTGGCTGTACCCGTTCCGCCGCTGCTCCGGAGTCCTGAAATCATGCTGGCGATGTCCTTGCAAACTTCTCCGTTCAACAGCTTGGCACGCAGGGTTCCACTGATTATCGAAGCTTGTCGAAGGTTAAAAGTAGAGGGCTTATTCGGCCGGTATCACCTCGGCTGCAGGGCGGTGGCCGGAGATGCGTTTATTCTCGGAGAAGCCGTCAAGAAAGAACTGGATATCCCGGTGTTATTACTGGAATGGGAAAACTTCGACCCACGCTACTATAATTTTGAAGAGTTCAAGCGGCAACTGGAAGTATTCCGGGACATGATGATCAGTAAACGCCAGGCGAGCCTTTCGTAATCGATAATTGCTCCGGTACCGACGTAAGTAACCTCAGTACCGGAGCATTACAAGGATTGATTGCGGCGTTGCTATTAACTCATAAACACAGGGATTACATTATGGGAGAGGTTTATTTTTTCCCGTATTTTTCAATATTCTCTTTACTGTAAGCGGCGGTGGGTGTGGTGGCAAAATAGAAGATCGGCTTATCCACTCTCTTAAATTTCATCGGGCAATGGGAGACTCCCCGGGGAACAAAAACGACACAGCTTTTTGTAATGGTGTGCTTTTCATCTCCGATAGATAGTTCGACTTCACCACATAAATCTTCAGGATGGTCCGTATCGCTGCCGAAAAATCCCAGGTATTCATCATAACCATGGTCGTGGGTCATGGGTGGGATGCCTGCTTCCGAAGGCCCGTAAACCCATTGGGTCGTAAAATAATAAACTCCCGGGTTATACTCTCCGTCCGTGTAGAGCAGCATTTTGCCCGGTGATACACCCTCGATGGCTTCTCTTTTTGCCGACTCTTCCTTAACTTTTTCCGGTATCCCGCTGATGATGTATTTCCCGTATTTTGTATTATCCATATTCCCCTCCCTTGTTGATAATTTGCTATTTTTTCTTAAGGTCAAGGCTTTCACCTGGTATATCACTATTTCTTATTGTCCGGTAATCGTCATCCGGACGTAATTTGATCTGGTCGGGATTAGTTAGCAGCACAAATAAGAGTTAAATACAACCGGATCGGAGACATATCTCATCTTATATGTTTCTCGCCCTGTCCCTGAGGTATAAGAGGCATAATATGAAAAATACCTTACTGCCCGCCTTAGTGTATCGTTTGGGGATCAATATGTCAAAAATATTCTTATAAGTAACAAGTAGGGTTATTTTATTGACTTGTTTCAGAGTATAAGGCCGGATACTGTAAATGATAATTGAAAGTAAATCGTCCCATAGATATTTACCTGCCATCTTTTCAAGTTGAAGACATAATTAAAATTGTTAATCGTTATTGACAAAACTAACGCTGATACTAATAATGGATAATGCTATTTAGTAATACTGGTGTATAGATAAATAGCCCTGGTTTTTAATGAAAATCGAGGGCTTTTTTATTAACAGGAAATATCAAAAATACTAAATATAACAAAGGAGCAGCCGTGTTGGACTTCCAGGTTGGCGATAGAGTTGAAATTTTAAGTCACTTAAAAAACGAGTACAAGGGAAAACTGGGGAAAATCAGCTATATCGGTGCCGGTATGATGCAGGGGACCAACCCCCTGGACTATAACATTGACATTCCCGACCAGGAGAGCAGGTTTATCGTCATGCTTGATGATACCACCGTTCTTGGCGATATCCAGTCTTTCCAACTGCGTAAAATATAGCAGGTAATAATTACCGGATAACTATCCAACCGGGTGAAATACAGCAGCTTGGGTTATTGCTTTCATTATTTGTTGTTTGTCAGTTAAAGACTTACAAATATTTCTCCATGACTAATTCATCGTAAAATTTACCGTCGATGCAGGTTTCATCCTTACATACGCCTATAGAATTGAAGCCATGCTTTTGATAAAGTTTTACGGCTCTTTCCTGTGCCGGATTCACGGTTAGCTTTACTTTCCGGATTCCTCCCTTTTCTCGTATTTTCTTAATTACACTGGACATCAGTTGGTTCCCGATTCCTTGATTTCTATATATTTTGTTAACATACACACTATATATGTTTGCGATGTGTCCGTTTTTCTGGTGAGTTTCATAATCATAACGGATGATCCCAACCGGGTTATTGTCAACCACTGCAAATAATACCCTGCTGATTCTGGCTTGCCATGTTACTCTGGGCAGGTGCTGCTCTTCCTCGTATGAACTGCCATAAGCCAGAGGTTCCAGTTTAAGTGCTTCAAGCCGCAGTCTTCTTAAATCTTCCCATCGCTCCGGTGGCAACTCTACTATCTCAACCATAGCTGTCTCTCCCTGCCGTTTGAGGTTCGATTCCTTGATATTCTATCATCTACTCGTTTCCGGTTGACAAAAACTCCTCAGGTTGTATCATTATCACCATCTGCATGGCGGTACACTGCTCTTTACGAGGTACTGGTTGTTCCCTATCGTGTCATTATCTGGATTACGTCTTACCCATGTTTTTTTTCTTTAATACTTGATCTGGAGGTGGGTTGATGGACATATCTAAGGTTTCCCTGGAAGGCCGGGTTGCTGTGGTGACCGGGGCTGGTGGTGTCCTCGGCATGGGGAGAGCGACTGCCATGGCTTTTGCCGGTGCCGGGGCTGATCTCGTAGTGACTGATCTTATTAGTCAAGCGGAAAGCTGGGACCTGGAAAGTACGGCTGCAGAAATTCGAAAGTTGGGGCGGCGCGTCCTTATGGTCCAGGCTGATTTGACGAAAGAAAGTGAAGTTGCCGGCCTGGTGCAAAAAGCGGTCAAGGAGTTCGGCACCATCGATATTCTGGCCAATGTCGCCGGCGTCCCCGCCCACGCTCCCTTTATGGAGATGACCCGTGAGTTATGGGACAAGGGCCTGGATATCAATCTTAGAAGTGTCTTTATGTGCTGCCAGGCGGTTGGCCGGGTGATGATAGAACATAAACGGGGTAGTATCATCAACTGGTCATCTTCTGCGGGGATGAAGATGGGCGTTCTTTCTGTCTACGGCATCGCCAAGATCGGCATCCGCCATATGACAGCCTGGATCGCCCAGGACCTGGCTCCTTATAATATCCGCTGCAACGCTGTGGCCCCCGGTTTGATCGGGACCGATTTCGGCTATGTCAGCGTTGATGGTGTCAGGGAAAACACCACTCCCCGCCATATGACGAACGAAGACCTGCGGGCAAAGGAAATTCCTTTGGGCAGGGTGGGCGATGCCAGCGATGTTGCCGATGTTGCCCTTTTCCTGGCTTCCGATGCCTCCCGTTATATCACGGGGGTAACTATACCTGTGGGTGGGGGTTTAGTGATGGGCTAAGCTGGCAAGCCGTTACTGAAATTGAATATCTTGATAAGAAGGAGATTTTCATAACATGAATAATAACTGGGAATTCGACCATGTGGGCATGGTGGTTCGCAGCCTTCCTGAGATTTCCGCTTATTACCCCTCCCTGGGTATTGGTGTTGATATCGGCCCCCTGGGCAATGGCGCTGTCTGGCCGGTCCCCGGTTCCCCGGAGGAAGAACGCCGGCCGACCACAATGACGGTATTCGGCAAACCTTTCGTGGACCGCCCTCGTTCGCCGACCGCCGCGGGAGTGATGGTCAATAACTTTATCCAGAATCTCCAGGTAGGTTCCCTGGTGGTCGAAGGTATTATGGCGCATCCCGGTGACGACGGTATGAACGATGTCTTTTTCCGCGGCTATGGAGAGGGTATTAGCCATATCTGTTTTAATGTGCCTGATCCGGAGCAGGAGACGGCGGCCCTGGTGAAGAAAGGCTGCGGTATCGTGATGAGCCTGGAGCAGGACGGCCGGATCGTGGAAAATTACCTGGACACGGGAAAATACGGCCATATCTGGCTTTCCTTCCGGCCGCTGCCGGATAAGCGGCACCGTGACTGGCAGGCACATAACCGTACCCATCCCCTCGTCAGTGACTGGGAGTTCCGGGGCATGGGAGTGGTGGTCCGTGACCTGGATAAAGCTGTCGCCTATTACCGGCACCTGGGTATTGCCAAAATCCAGCCCGAAGTAATGCTGGACAGCAGTTCTTCCCGCAGCTATAAAGTACATGGTTTGACCGGCTCGGTGGCTAAGGCCAGGGCCAGGATTGCCCTGGTCAGTTCGATTGCATATGAATTTATTCAGCCGCTTGAAAAAGAGACTACCTTTGGCGAGTATTTAAGCCGGCGGCCGGAAGGTGCCTGCAGTCTTGATTTTACGGTCAAAGACCTTGCCCGGGAGACTGCCCGGTTGACCTACCGCGGCATACACGTCCTTCTCAGCGGCAAACCGAAAGACGGCTGTGCTTTTGCTTACTTCGATACCTGTAAAGTCGGTAACTTGTTGATCAAGCTGGTACAGGAAGAATAATACATGGAGCGGTGCTTTTAAGTTTTCCTTTCTGTTGCGTATATTACGAGGTATCTCGACGTAGTTACTTCTCTTGTGCTAGAATCCAGCCGGGATATTTGATGCGGGAGGATCAATAATGGACAAGAAACAGATTCTGGATTTCATCACGCAGCACCCCATCGCCTATATGGCGACGGCTGAAGGGAATAAGCCGCATGTTCGTGCCATGGGTACTTACCGGGCTGACGAAAACGGCATTATCTTTTCCATGCAGTCACCTAAGGATGTTTATAAGCAGTTGTTGAAGAACCCGGAAACCGAGTTGTGTTATTATGCCGACGGTATCCAGGTCCGGGTCAGCGGCCGCATGGAACAGATAACCGATATGGCCGTAAAGAAAGAAATTGTCGAGAAACGGACTTTCTATAAGCCGGGTGTGGAAAAGGAAGGCTGGGGCTACGTCGGCGCCTTCATTATGAAACAGGGTATGGCTACTGTCACTGATATGAAAGGCCCACCCACCCCTCCCGGTGCCCCCAAAGAATACGTCGAATTATAGTTTTGGCAATCATTAGGATTTTTGATAGGCCATTAATATCGATCCTTTGATTGGTAATTTTTTGTTAATTCGGTGGCTTGGAATGCCTATCCTGTTTTTTCCCTCGCAGATATCCGTTTCTGGTGCCTGATCAGTACTGATATCACTACCGTATTGCGTGATAAGGCGATATCATGTGACACAACTTCCCAGCCTGTGGGGATCGATTCCGGCAGGTGTTGGAAAACATCTGTCAGCGTACTGCTGAAACCTTCCTGGTCCTCGATATGGCCGAAGTGGGGGTATTTTCCTTTCTCTTCCGGGCTGATATATTCCACCAGTACCTTGTATTCATAAGGATGGCTGGCCATGTGCGACCTCCCTTACTCTTACTTAAATAGAAATTCTTGTTTTATCTCTATTATCGTTAAAAAAGAGTTTGGCGGTCAGATATGGCTTATCTGATTCCAGCTTAATTATTTCTTTGTTTTTTGTTTTTTCCCTTTGGCAGGAGATTCCGTATTTGGTACCGGCGCCGCCGGTGCCTGGCTGTAGCCCTTGGTGGACGAGATTTCCAGGAAGATAAAGGGCCTGGTATATTTGGTAACCTTTATAGGACAATGTTTCAGCCCTGGTGGAATGGAGATGACTGTGGCGCTATTAATGATATGTTCCTCCATTTCGTCGCCCAGGCAGATGCTGATTTCTGCCCCCAGGTCATCGATGTTCTCCGGATTGCCGCCCAGGAAGCAGATCAACTCGTGAAAAGCGTGAGAGTGAGTTTCCGGCGCTTCGTAATAGTCATTGATGCAGTGGTATCCCAGGGTCGTGCCGTTGCCGTATTCGTTGTGGTGGGCGGAAATTTCGATGCCAGTTGTTCCTGGTTCCCCGCCCCAGTAAAAAGGCCCCCGGATCACGTTTCTCCAGTATTTCTTCTTTTCCATCTCTTCCTCCTTCTTTCCCGAGTATGCCCTAAAGATCTTTATGGTGAATCATAATTCGGTACGCATTATACTACTTCAAAGAAGAATATTGAACTGAAACGGGAGCCGGTACCGGCTCCCGTTTTCGCCTGTTGTTAGCAAAGAAGTCTTAGACTAGTGCCCCGCTTTCCGTCGATACCCCGTTGGGGTCCAATGCTTGCTGTATCTTCCGCCACCATACGTGGTAATTGGATACTACCGGTCCGATCTGCTCCGGCGTACCCGAAGCAAAGAAACGGTCGTTTAAAGCCCTTTCCGTCTGCTCTTTACGCCAGGTGTCTACTGCTTTTACCGCCTCGGGATTCAGGCGGTCATAACGGCAAAATATCTCCGTCTTTCCCACATGTCCGTTCTCCACCCCCCACCCGAAGGCCATCCCTCCGTCATCTACGATCAAACCCTGTTTGATCAGGGGCTCTTTAGCTACTCCTGCCCCGATCGACCATCTCATCGTCAGGTCACGCTGGCCCATAATTGGGATGGAGTTGAAAACCCCGCCCGCCCGGAACGTTTCCCTGATCGAGGCACTGACCCTGATGCACTGGCATAACAGGATGCCTTCCACCTCCGGGTCTTTTTCTACGGCTTCTAGTGATTTCCCTCCGGTTGCGTTGATTATTGCCGCCAGGACCTTTTTCTTGAATTCGAAATCTTCCGGGGAATTCCCGGCGATGATTACCATGAAGCCGTAGCCGATGACCTCTTTGCTCAACTTCCGGAAGACCTCCGCTTCTTCTTCGTTGCTGGTAGTGATGTTGGCCGCTACCATGGACATGTTAAAACACATCAGTTCAAAGGCGATCTCGCTTTCGCCGATCTTGATTTCCGCTTCGAACATTTTTTCCGGCGTCGCAAAACTGTAGTACCGCACCATGAAATTGGGCGAAATTTCACTTAAGGTATAGCGCGGTGATTTACCCACCACCGGGAATTTCGCCGGCCCCGGCCAGTGGTAGATCTTGGTGGCGCATTTGGTGAACACCCCCGGTGTGGTGCCTGGCGGCACGGCACTATTTATCAGGCATCTTAACGAGGGTCCCGGCCCATCCCCGCCGAACCATTCAGCGGTTGATCCTAACGAACCGGTGCGGACGATTTCTCCCTCCGGTGTGACCCATTCTACCGCCAGGTGGTTGCGGTCATCCCCGCTGGTCGTCTGGTCCATGTGCCCGTGTCCCCGCAGCATGGCTGAGCAGTTCGCTCCGGCACCCTTCAGGTTCAGGTTCAAGCCACGCTTCATCAATTCCGCCTGCAGTTGGGCTGAAATCACGTACGGTTCAACCACGGCATACATGTTTTTTTCATTGATCTCGATGATGCGGTTCATCCGCCGCAGGTCCAGTAGTATCATATTGGAAGCAAAGCCCCCCGTCCATCCTGTGCAAATCGGCCGGAAGCTTAGTTTGAACTTGTTGCACAGCTTGACCACCGCCTGTACTTCCTGGGTATTGCCGGGCAGGACTACGGCGGCAAAGTCCGTCGCATAATAAGCCGGCATGATCGCCGGGTCATTGCAGATATTCTCTGCCCCGACCACATCCTCAAATGCCCTGTAAGTCTCTTTATTCACAGCCATCTTTCCTCACCTTCCTTTGCTAAATCGACTCCGCTACCAGTTCCACGGCATCGTAGACTTTCAGTTTACCACCGCTTTCCCGGATGGCCTCGTCAAATATTTTTTCGCACCAGGGACAGGCGGTTACCAATGCTTCTGCCCCGGTTACGGCAGCTTCCTCGATCCTTTCTTGTGCTGTCCACCGGGCGAATTCCGGGTTCGACTCGTTTACCCCGCCCCCGGCCCCGCAGCACCAGGCATATTCCTTGATCCTTACCATCTCGTTCAGTCTTACGCCGGGAATACTTCGGAGAATGTCACGTGGTGGTTCGTATACTCCGTTGGTCCCCCGGCGGTAGGTTTTCGGCGGATCGAACATGAAGCGGTGCCCCGGTATCTTCTTGCCTTCCCAGTGCAGCCACGGCTCCCCCAGCCTGCCCAGTCGGCATGGGTCATGGTAGGTGATGGATAGGCTGATGCTTTTCGCGGGTTTTAATTTTCCTGCTTTGATCAGGCGGTCGATATATTCTGTGATATGCAGGACTTCAAGATCTCCTTTCAGGTGGTATTGATCATAAAGGACTTTAAAAGCCTGGTAGCAGTCCGCACAGCCGGTTACCAGTGTTTTCACCCCGGCCTTCTTGATCATCTCCATGTTCTTCCGGGCCTGGTTAAGGAAATCTTCCCGGTAACCCATCTGGTATGCCCGGCCGCCGCAGCAGGTTTCGTTATCCCCGGCGATACCGAAATTGACGCCGGCTTTCTGCAGTATTTTCACTGCCGCCCTGGCCAGTTTTTGCTTGTCTTTATCAAAGCTGGACAAACATCCGGCGTGATACAACACCTCCACTTTTTCTTTGGTGGCATCTTTTATATCAAACCCCTGTGCCCAGTCCCCCCGCTGCCCTGTTATAGGTACCATCGTCCCTTGTTTCCGCAGCTGGCTGATAACCTTTTCCAGGGCGGGTTGGGTCCTGCCGTCCTCATTGCACTTCAACCTGAATTCGTTGATGGGTTCGGTCACCTGCATGTCCATGGCGTAGTTGCAGGAAACACCGCAGGCACCGCACATCTGGCAGTTGTAGACTACATCGAGCAGTCTGTCGGTATATGAAAAACCGTTTTTCAGCATCGAAGCCGCGATATTCAACCGTCCGCCCCCGGAGTAAGCATGGAAATTGTGCCTGGCGATGCTGGGACAAACGTTTACATACTTGAAGCTTTCGATTTTTTGCATGGGGATAAATTTACAGGCTGAACAACGGCAGCACATCTCCATATCGCCGCGGTAATCTTCTAGTCCCATTTTTCGTCCCTTCCTGTTTTCGTATTCTTCTTTATCTTTTTCATGGCCTAAAAACACAACTTACCCGGATTCATGATATTGTTCGGGTCGAAGATCTTTTTCATCCGGGACAACATGGCAGCACTGGCGGCATCCCGGTTGATGATTTCCCCGGCCAGGCTGCCGTAAGGCCGGGAGAAGAACGCGCCCCGGTTTATCAGTTCTCTGGTCGCTGCTCCTGATAGTGCTCTGACAGTCTCGACTTCACGTTGCTTCCCGGGATCATAGAAAAGATCGAATTCAACGTGGCAGCTGGTACCCTGGACGGTTGGCTGGATATATGTACATAATCCCGGGATCGGGTAACCGTATTTTTCAGCCATTTCGTGCATACTCTTAAGGAGGCATTCCAGCTTATCATAAGTTGTCAGGAAGAATATTTCTTCACAGGCCCCTTTTTCCGCCAGTTTCCAGTAAGGTTCTGCGTCAGGTTGTTGTATTAGTTTCAGGAATGCATTCGCCGATACTCCCCCCGCCGCCTTTCCCGTCTCCACGCCTACCCGCTGTGTGATTGTTGTGATGTTTTTACACTGGTAGTTGACCCGTTCCTCCGGGAAATAGTCATATCCGGCAACCGTATAGAATAGTACCCACGGTGGTAGATCCAAAGCAGCTCTGATTTGATCCGCGGTATTTTTCCTGTTGATGATGCCGGATAGAGCGGCGTGGTTCAGGATGAAACACTCATTGACCAATCTCAACCGGATCAGCCAGTGGCATAATTCGGTTAACCTGGCGAGGTCGCTTGCCCCGGCGAAAAAGGCCTCTTCACATTTCGGTTTTAGTTCGCATCTCAGGGACGCCCAGGTGACAACGCCGATGGTTCCCTGCGCCCCCTGGATTAAACGGTGCAGTGAGGCCGTTCCCGGGCCGTACGGTGCTTTTTGTACAGCCCCTGCCTCCCATTGTTCTTCGAGGGTTCCCGGCCCTGCAGCCTGGCCGGTGCGGAATTCCTCCCCGTTTCCGAAGATTACTCCCAGGCATGCCAGTGGGTCTGAGATATCCCACTGGTAGGCCGGCATTGTTACCGGTTCCCTTTCCAGGATGCTGGCGGCGACCGACTTGGTTTTCCGCGGCAGCAGCGGCATATTCAGTCTTAGCCCTGCTTTCTCGGCCTCAGGTATCAATTCTTTGAAAGTGACTCCCATTTCTACCATAGCCACCCGGCGGGGGCGGTCGACCAGGATAATTTTTTTCATACTACTGAGGTCGACGACGATTGCTCCACCCGTCCCCGGGACCGTATCCCCCCGGCTGTGAGGCGGCCCGGAACTGACCGGGACCAGCGGCGTCCGGTTTTCGTTGGCCATTTTTACCAGTCGTTGTACTTCACCGGTATTTTGGGGCTTTACTACCCACCTGGGTTTGGTTCGGTGTGCCAGGCTCATATCGCTGGCATATTGAGTCAACGCAGCTTCATCATCGTTGACCCCTGCTGGCCCCAGGATTTCCACCAGCCTTTCTTTTTCGATCATTTTTACCCCCCTGTATTATTGTTCCTGTCGTTACGGTTAGTGTCCCTGTCGTGGCCTGATTATACTCTGTTGAACGAAAATCGTTAAGTGTCGTTTTTTTTCTGCGTTATCGATTGCTATCGCCGGTTTGATGAGATATAGTCTAGGGTAATCTGTTCGTGGAGTTTGTATAATGCCTTCTTCAGAAGTGGAAAAATTTTTTAAAAAATATGTCCTCCCACCCCGGGGTTTTTTCTACCGGGATATCCGGCAGCAGATCGACTCGACTCTTACGGCGAAAACCGGCAGTGGTTTATTGATTGTTCTCGGACTGATTTCTTATACCGAGTTCATGGGCAGAATACTACTGAAGAATGACGGCTCCTATACTAAACAGTTCCGGTCTTTCTTCCGCCTTTTGGGAGAAACCTATGCCGGGTTGCTCGATAATAAGGAAATCGATGTTTATGCGTTTTTCCGCAGCGGGCTGATCCAGTCTTACCTCTCCGGTACCTGTGAAATCCGGATGACTGATGAAAATGCCGCCGCCGGGATCATTTTGCAGCCGGATGGCAATATTACCTTTATTATCGAATCATATTTTAACGATTTCCTTAATGCCTGCCGGAAGCTTCAGGACGATTTGCTGAGGGATCCGGATGTGTACCTCCCTTTCTAAATTTTTGTAACTCATTTTAGAATAGCCTGTTGCGGGAATCGGTAGTATACTAATAGGAAATTTCCGTCTTGTATTAAGTGGAGGTTGAGCGTGATCAGAGCTTTAGTCGGCTATAAAGTTAAGGAAGGTGTCGATATTTTACCTGTGCTTTTACAACTCAGGTCCAGCGAAATGACCTTTCCCGGTTTTATCTCGTCGGAGAATCTTCAGAACAAGGACGATGAGTCGACTGTCGTCACTATGGGTACGTGGCAAAAAGCTTCAGACTGGACCGCCTGGGAGACCTCCCGCATCCGGCAGTCTATTTTATCTCAACTCGAAGGTAAATTGATTGATGGGCCAAAGGTCACGGTATATACCGTCATGCCTACTGTGGGTTGGCTGATCCACTGACCTGTTAACATCAGCCTTCCAGATTACTGGTAAATCAAATCAGTAAATGGTGTGGCCTTTTTTTAAGGAGGCATATCCCGAAGACGAGTGGGGTTGCTATGGGAGTTATCGCTATTGATCTCGGCGTCCTCGTGTTACCCGAATTGATCCGGTAGTATGTTGGTGTCGGTTTGATCTTCCTCGGGATTTTAGCTCTGGTACGGAAATAGATCTGAGTAGAGGTTCGTTTTTTCTTCTACCTGTTTATTGAGTTGTCTCCTCTGCCAGCAGTATTGTTTGCGGTACATTATCCTGTTGATTGCCGTTGAAATCTATCGTGTAATGGTAAACATCGGTGGGTTGTGTATCCCCCGGTAAAAAATAGGTCGACCAATATTCCGAGTCCACTACCGTCCCGGTCTGTCCGTGGAATTGTTCCAGTTTGGGATACCAGACCAGGTTCCGTAAGTCCCGGTTGTTTATCTTTACTTTTGTTCCCTTGGCGTATAATGGTTCAGGCATAATTCCTCCATGTTTTCAAGGACATCGCTGCCTATTGTAGCACTGCTTTTAACAGCCTACCACTTTTTGTAATTGTTACCATCTCTTAACTTTTTCGCAGTCTCGTTAACGTTTCCGTAACAATCGTGATGTAAACTATCATGGTTTTGTCCCGGAGCCAGCTTCGGTAACACTAACAAATATCTTTGACAAAGGTGGAGTAAATGGCGATTTGGAAATTAAAAGGTTGCCCTCGGTGCAAGGGTGACCTGCTTGTAGAACGTGCCGGTGATAAGTGGGATGAATATTGTCTGCAGTGCGGCTACCGGCGCGATTTGAAGGTTGTTGCTGCTAAATTACCTGCTTCTGACGGTGTAACCGCCGCGGTGCCTGTGGCTAACAGTAAAGCTTCGGAGTAGGATGCAGGTCGTTCGTGCTTAAATTCAGCTGTCCTTGCGTGAGTGCGTCTCCTGTGCTATCATTTTGTTAACTGGTTTGGTAAGGTTGTCTCTCACTGAGTCAACATTCATAAATGTCCTCACAAGTGGATGACCAAAACTCTAACCAAATTTTGAAGAAGGAGGTCATCCAGATGGCTTTCGAAGAAAAGACCCTGACTTGTTCTGATTGTGGGGCGACTTTTAAGTTTACTGTCGAAGAACAGGAACTGTTTAAAACCAAGGGTTATACTAATGAACCCAAGCGGTGCCCGGCTTGCCGTGAGGCGCGCAAGGCACAACAGGCAGCAAACCGTGACAGTAGTTATGGCAGCTACGGAAACCGTGGTGGCTACTCCTCGGCCAAGCGGGAAATGTTCCCCGCTAAATGTGCTGAGTGTGGGAAAGATACTCAGGTGCCGTTCCAACCTCGTGGCGACCGGCCCGTATACTGCTCTGACTGCTACCGCAAGATCAAACCCGCTCGATAACCGGGTTTAGTCAACAAGCAAAAAGATAGGCCGGGTTGAAAAACCCGGCCTTTTCTTTTGTGTTATTTACCTGGATAAGGCTTGACTGCCATTCAGAGTTCAAGTTCCTGGAAATCTCCGGTTAAAACTCTCCCTGCTGCAGTTCGATAGAGACGCCATCCGGTGTCCGCAGGAAGGATATTTTAAAGTCCGGCCGTATTTGCCGCATTTCCGTTGTGAAAACAACTCCCTTTGCTTTCAATTCGGCAATTGCCTTTTCCAGGTTGTCTGTCCTGATGCCGAAATGGTCCAGCGATGGTTTATCTATTTCACCTGATTGTTTTCCGGCTACCAGTATCTTGGTATTACCGAGGTATACGGTTACTTTCTTCATCCCGCCGGGCATCTCTTCGACTGATTTTTGGGCTCCGAATGTTTTTTCGTAAAATTCCGCCGTCTTAACCGGGTCCGGACTTGCCAGGTGTATATGATCGAATGTATATGTTGGCATCTTCTTCCTCCTGAGTTCCAAGCTTGCCTTATGGTATCGGCCGGGGTTGCTGCTGTCAAATCAATCCCCCTTTCCCCCCGGGTCATATATGTATATAATTGCTTCATCGTTATCGATCAGGTATTAGATGGAGGGGAAAAATGGCAATATACGTCATGTTCACGACATTGACCGACGAAGGGCGGAAGACTTTAAAGGATAATCCCAGGCGGCTGAAGGAAGTCAATAAGGAAGTCGAGGCGATGGGTGTCAAGATCCTGGCCCAGTATGCCCTGCTCGGGCCTTATGACTTTATCAATATCCTCGAAGCTGCTGGTAATACAACGATTTCCAAGCTGGCCCTGGAATTGGGTTCTCGCGGTACCCTGCAAACGTATACCATGGCAGCTATCCCGATCGACGATGTCGTCGGAAAATAGCGCCTGGTTGCGTCTCCCGGAATAAAAGGTCGTTCGAAAAAAGCAGGGAGGCTGTCCTCCCTGCTTTTTTCATCCTTATCTCTTGAAAAAACGGTTACTTGACTACCTCGGGCAGCGGTACCCCCTGCTTGAGTAGTTGCTGCTGCAGCGCCTGGTAATTGATCTTTCGCACGCTGGTTCCCTGTTTGACCGCCATCGCCGCGGCGGTTCCCGCCGCCTCCCCCATTGCCACACAATGCGGGATCAGGTTGCAGGCATCGTTTGCCGGCGCATCCGATGAGAATGACCGCCCTGCCACCAGTAGACCCTCCACTTTGGCCGGCACCAGGCTGCGGAAGGGTATTTGTACCCGGCCCCGGTTCTCCCCGGCGCCCACCGGGGCGAATACCGCGATGGTATCTTCATAAGCCTTGCCGGATAGCATGTCTTCTGATGTTACCGTGTATTCTCCCTTCAAGCGGCGGCCGCCCCGCGTCCCTGTTTGCGATGCTGTATCCAGTATGAAACCGTTTTCAAAACCCGGCACATTTTCCTTTAAATAAGCCAACCCCGGCCGCATGCAGCGCCGGACCTGGATTTCTACTTTGGTCAGGTCTTCCACATTCAGTGCGCTGACGTCCGGTATCCAGTTGTTCATCCAGACCACATCGTTGCGCGGCGTCGGCAGCGGCAGGAACCGCATCCCGGCCGTCCTGGCCAGCCCGGCCATCAGATCATTGTATTTTCCCGGGTGCGCTTCATGGAAATCAGCTGTTTTATTGAAATCAACGTTCCCGATGCGGAATACCAGCGCCAGTTGTGAACTCCGTATCCTGGGGTCCCATTGATCGTCGAATTCCGCTCCTGCCGAGGACAGCAGGTCGCCATCTCCTGTGCCGTCGATGATTATCTTCCCCAGGACCGCTTGTCTTCCTGATTTACTCTCGAAAACTGCTCCCTTGACCGTATTACCCTCTACCAGGGCTCGTGTCCCCCATGAATGCAGGTACAGCTTGATGCTGGTTTCTTCTACCATGTCATTAAGCACGCATTTCAATAATTCCGGGTCTACCCAGGCAGTCTGCCTTATCTTGCCCCCCACCACCGTCCCCACGTACCGTTGCCAGTGGGCACAGGCTTGCTTATCATCTGAGCCCAGCAGCCCGCGCGGCGGGTGCAGCGCCCCCCCGATCTGGTCCAACCGGTCCAGCCATTCCTGGCACAATCCGGCGATCTGCTGTTCTTTCGAGCCATCACTCATGTGCGGTATCTGGATGACGATTCCCCCGGTGGCCATGCCTCCCAGGTGCCCGTATCTTTCCAACAGCACTACTTTCGCCCCGTTGCGGGCCGCCGCTACTGCGGCGGAATGGCCCCCCGGCCCCCCTCCCACGACTACCACGTCCGCTTCATAACAAACGTTCAACTCTTTCGATGGTTCGATTATGGTCTTGGTCGATTTCATCTGAATCCCCTCCGGATATATTTATATATCAAGTTACATGGCTCTGGAATTCTCATTGTATGCCCGTTATTTTTTAACCGCTCGCCCTGTGCGTGTCGAAGGGGAGTGGTTAAGTTAATATTACTTATTGTTTCTCTGTCCCCGGCAGTGGTACCTTCTGTTTTATCAACTGCCGTTGTAAGGCTTTGGTATCCACCCACCTGGGTTGTACCTTGTATTTCACTGCCAGTGCTGCTGCGGTTCCCGCCGCTTCTCCCAGGGCGACGCAGTGCGGTATCCAGTTGAACATGTCGTTGGTTGCCGCATCGGAGGCAAAGCAGCGGCTGCCCACCAGCAGCCCGTCTGTCTTTCGCGGGACCAGCGCCCGGTAGGGGATATTCACCCTCGGGATCTGGTCGGTGGGTACCAGCGGTGGGAACACGGCGATGGTATCTTCATATTTGCGGCCGGCGTGGACATCATCGATATTAACATTCGATACCCCCCGCAGCCGCCGGCTGCCCCTTGTCCCTACCTGTGATGCCGTGTCCATGATGAAGCTGTTTTCGAATCCCGGCATGTAATTTTTCAGGAAATTATGGCCTTTCCGCATCATCCGGCGGACGTTCAATTCGATACTGGTCAGGTCTTCTACCATCAGGGCATTGTAACCCGATATCCAGTTGTTTACCCAGGCTACATCACGGCGTGAACTCGCCAGCGGCGCGAACCTGGTCCCCGCGGTTTGCGCCAGCTCTTTCATCAATTCCTCGTGCCGCTCTCTTTCTTTCTCCTGGAAATCACAGTATCGACTAAAGTCGACTTCCCCCAGTCGGAAGACCAGGGCTAACTGGGAGGCCCGTAATCTTCTGTCAATGACGTCTTCGTATTCTGTGCCTGAAGTCGCCAGCAGGTCGCCGTCTCCGGTCCCGTCGATGATTACCTTGCCCAGGATAGCCTGGCGTCCGGATTTACTCTCGAAAATAATCCCCTGCACCACTCCGTCCACGGCGATCGCCTGTGTCCCCCATGAGTGCAGGAACAATTTCACTCCCGCCTCCTCCACCATGTCATTGAGGACGCATTTCAACAACTCCGGGTCGACGCAGGCAGTATGCCTGACCCGGCCGCCGATAACGGCAAATGCCACCCGCCGCCACCGGGCTAGGGCTTTCTCATCGCCAGCACCCCATTCTTCCTTTGTTGTGTGCAGGGCTCCTCCCACCTTATCCAGGCGGTCGATCCATTCCTGGCATAGGCCGGCGATCAACTGTTCATTAGTACCGTCGGTCATGTGCGGGATGATGATTACCAATCCCCCCGTTGCCATGCCCCCAAGGTGTCCGTATCTTTCTACCAGGACTGTCTTTGCCCCATTCCGGGCGGCTGCCACCGCCGCCGCATGCCCCCCCGGCCCACCCCCCACTACCACGACTTCGGCTTCATAACAGACTGGTATCTGTTGTGCCGGTTCGGTAATCGTTCTTCCCGGTATATTTTCTCCCACGAAAGTCCCCTTTTCGCAAATCACTCCCAATAAACAACAAAAACAGTACTGAAGTCAAAAAATACCGGGTTGTTAACCCTTACCCGGCTTTTTCCACGGCCGGAGCTTGTTTCGCAGCGAACTTTTTATGTTCTTTTGTATGCGACTGGATATCGATGAATATCTTCAGGAAGATCAGGATTAACAGGGCATATACAGGCGAGCCCAATGCCATGACCAGGAAACCGCCGATTAATATGGTTATATGCAGAATTACCACCCGGCCGTATGGCTGCCCCATGAGTTCCTGTGGATGGGCCTTTTTATATTCACCCTTGCCGATATAGTTCCAGGTGAACGATACGGCATGGCTGATTAGCAGTGCCAGTATCGCCCAACCTAACCCTGTATCGGTGATGGCCTTGAACAAGATATTTTCATCTGGGAAAATACTTCCTTCAGCAAAGTAGCCGCCGAAAAAGCCAAAGACGAATATCCCGTGAACCAGGGTGAACATCCCGTAGTGAAAACAGAAAAAAGGGATTAGGGGGATTTTGATCAACCAGCTTCCAGTACTGGCCGGTGCCGCGAAAGCCATTTTAAGGAAATTAATAATGCCCACGATTACATTCTCGATCCAGAACAATACCAGGATGGGGAAGATTTCCCAATGGCGGGTTAGTACACCGTAAAGTGGAACCAGGTTAGCAATGACCAGCAATAATACTGTCGGAGACAGGATTGCATTTTTATCTGGTTTCAACCAGGATAATCGTATCATTTATTTACTTTTAATGAGCGGTGAATAGCTTCCCGGTATCTGCTGTGGCCGAAGGCCTGCTCCCGTGACGATTTACCCTGACCGTGTGTAGAGCAGGTCTACCACCGCAATATTTGTTTCTGGCCTTCAATTGGTTGATATCGGCCTGATTATTTGTTGCATACTGCTACCAGCGTATGGTCTCCCGAGAGGTCGATTTCTTTACCGACGAGTCCGGACAGCGCAGTCCCATCCCAGGTTGAATTCTGCATGTCGATACTGGATGTGCCGAAAGTAAAGGAGCGGTTGAAAGCACTCACCGCGATGCTGCTGTTATTGATGTTAACCGATTGTACAAAACGCCGTGGGAACTGGATCACCGCTGCTTCTCCCTGGGCGATCTGGGAAGGAACATTTATCCCGGGTAAGAAATTCAAATTTAGTGCCGCCGAACCTTTAGCGATATCCAGGTTGCCGCAGCTGTGGTTGTTTACTTTGATCGTCACATCATCGGATAACAAAAATACCCCCGTCCCGACGACCGCTACTACGATTACCCCTAATACCACCAGGATAATGATCAGGATTTTCGCCATACCACGTTCATTTGTAAAAAACCGTTTCATACCAGCCCCTCCTTCGCCCGTGATAACTTCATCTAAATAAAGGTGATTATATGGTTTAGTACTCTATTAATCAATATGTTGGAAGGTTGGTTTACCGGTCTTTTTTGGGATAAAGTACGTTGCGGAGTATTGGCTTGGTGCCGAAGGTCGGACTCGAACCGACACGAAGGTTACCCTTCAACAGTTTTTGAGACTGTCGCGTCTGCCATTTCGCCACTTCGGCTGGTTTGGGTTCCTTGATTTAAGGTCTGGGGAGGAGGGGATTCTTAAACCATTTTTACTAATTATTTAATCGATTTGTTTTGGTGCCGAGGCGGAGATTTGAACTCCGACGAGCTGTTCGCTCACCACCCCCTCAAGATGGCGTGTCTACCAGATTCCACCACCTCGGCGAGATGGCAGGAGTGGCAGGATTCGAACCCGCGACGTGCGGTTTTGGAGACCGCTGCTCTACCAACTGAGCTACACTCCTGCGTGCATGGTTTTTATTGACGTGGCGTTATCTGCTGGCGCCCTGGTTGCAGGAAATAAAAACCACTGTTTGTGCCTGCGTCCCCTCAATTATATGCGAAGAGGCAACTAATGTAAATGCTAACCGGACTAAAAAGAAAAGCGGGGTGCTGCCCCGCTTTTCTTTTTTTTATCCAGACTAGTTTATTTATCCGCCGCTGAGGGTTTTCTTTAGCGACTGGTCGATCCAGGCATACTGCCAGAAAGCAGCGTTGTATTCGCCGTTGTAATTCTTTAACCACGGCCACCAGAATGAATAGGTGAAGGGCTGTGGCCGTTCGATGTACCAGGCATTCCTGAGTACATACGGCATCATGTCGCGGATGACCTGGTCCGCTCCTGCCGGATCAGTGAAGGATAGTGCCGTTACCTGTTCGTAGTATTCTTGGATCGTTGGCTCGGAACCAGGTGGATCATTGACGAAACTCTGGTTGGCACTCTGGGCTCCCCACATGGAACCGAAATAGAGATAAACAGGGAAGATGTTCCATTCCATGGCAAATATCATGTCCTGGTTCTGGTGCCCCCAGTATAACATCGTGTAGACACCCGGTTCTTTGACCTGGATTTCCAGGTTTACATTAACTTTTTCCCACATGTTTTTGTAGACCGTAAGGGCGTCGACCTGGGTTTGGTCGGAGGAAACTACAATTTGCGCAGTGAAGCCGTTTGGATACCCGGCTTCCTCCAGCAGCTGCTTGGCTTTCTCCGGATTGTAGCTGTAGAGTTCCTGGACGTCTGCCGGCAGTTCTTCCATCGGCACATACGCCCGTTTGAAACTCCGGCTTATCGGGTAGACCAGGATTTCCGCATCGCCGCCGTAAAGTACATTTGCCAGGCCTTGGAAGTCAGTTGCCATCATCAGCGCCTGGCGTACCCGGATGTCCTTGTATGGCAAGTCTTGTTTATCCTGCCTCATGGCGATCGCCATGACTACCCCACCGATATATTTTTTGTAATTCAGGTCTTTGTTCGTCTGTATCAGGCTCTTAGCATCATCTGCGGTGACCTCGGACATGGCGTCGATCTTACCGGTTCTTAATGCCGATAACCTGGTGGATAAGTCGGGCAGGATGAGCATCTTCAGTTCGTCAACGTACGGGAGCTGGTCGCCTTTACCTGGCCCAACGGGGTTGTTATGCCAGAAATTCTGGTTCTTGATCAGTGTCAATTGCGTTCCCGGGACAAAATCATCGATCATGAATGCCCCGGTACCTACATTATTTTTCCATTCACGG
>JAEAME010001034.1_pt1 | contig 22015 bp, 24 predicted proteins | sample 8958731 | NCBI WGS metagenome assembly JAEAME01 (sample SAMN16933194, study PRJNA681113) | bioreactor sludge metagenome | isolation source: anerobic bioreactor sludge (Control) | place: India:Bengaluru | collected 2018-10-24 | reverse complement strand
CCGTACAGGTCAAAGCCTACAGTTTCGAGCCAGAGAATGCATCCGCCAACCAGGAAACCGACAGCCACACCTATGCCTATCTGTTCCAGGACCGCGACGGCACCCCTTTGGAGCCGGCCGTGGTGAACCGCTATTACCACACTTACCACTTGGCCTTGGCACAGGACCGCCAGACCGATTTACTGCACGACGCCACCGGCAATGCGACCGGCAGCGTCAAGTTGCTTTATCAAAGTCCATACGTCCTCGACAACACGAACGAACACTACAGTTTAGACAAAACGATCGACAACGACAGCAGCACCTTCTGGTTCGCCGTAGCCCTGAAGCCGGATAACGGCAACGACCGCTGTACGATCAACCCCGAATAAAGGAGACAAGCCGATGCTCAACCCGAACGAAATCTACTTGGACCAGCTGCTTTCCCTGAGCCGGACCGGCTATTTCGAACCCTGGAAAGTCCAGTTCCAATTACCCAACGCACTGGCCGTGACGACCTATTACCTGGCCGATGCCTACCACGAGGAAGGCGACACCTATGCCGATCGCCCGGTCATCCGGGCCGGCAGCACCTTCCAATACCTGCTCGATTGCCTGTTGCCCGGCATCCCGCGCTATCCCTATGTATGGGGACTGGAAGGGCAGAAAATCTATGCGGTCGGCTACGATTTCAGTCTCAGCAGCGACCTGGTGCTGGAACTGACCGACGGTGCCCGCCAATTGGTCTGGGCGATTTTGAACGTGCCCGATCCGCAGGAGGCGCTGACGTTCGCGCTCGAACAGCCGGTCACCGTCTCCGGACGGATGCTGACGAAACTGATGCTGACGGCCGAAAAGGCCGGACTGGTCTCGACACTGGCCTTCCAGCTGTACGCGACCAAACCGATGACGTTGCTGTCTTTGGTCTACGAGAGCGACCTGAGCGGCGCCGGCACCCCGCGCGTCGTCAACCTGAACGAAGTCAGCGTCCAACAGACGAACGGCACGGTCAAGATCCGTCTTGGCGAACCGATCCGCGTTAAGCGCCTGACCGTCGTTTTTGCCCAGAACAATGCCGAAAGCAATGATTATATCCTCGACAAAACGAGCGAGGATTTCACCTATACCAGTGTCCAGGCCGATGAGGACTGGCTGGCGGAATACACCGAAAACGCCCTGGCGACCGCTCAGCAGACGGTCTACGTCACCAACGAGATCCTCTCGGATGCCGCCATCGCCGATTGGTCAGAAGAACGCAAAGCCGCCTACCTGAAATGGCGCGCGCAAAAGACGGCCTATCTGAACAGCCGCAATTTCACTTAGGAGGGAATCGCTTTGAACATCGCTGAAACCAACACGGGCACCGCCAGTGCCCAATCCCAAACCGGCAGCAGCACCAGCACCGTGGCTATCCCAGGCGCTGGCTTGTCCGGCACCTTCTTCGCCGACCCGTTCGCAAACACGACCGCCGCCCAGGATCCGGGACGCTTCGTCTTCCAGGAAACGGCCACCCGCAGTGCGCGCGAAAACCTCACCCCCGGCGGCGTGCTGAACACCAATGCGACCGTACCGGCCGTCAACGAAACGCACACCCCGGTCACGCTCTATGAATACATGATGGGCGTGAAGGATATCCAACTGACGCACGAAACCTATCAGGAACGCCAAGTCTACGTCACCAAACCGCTCGAAGTCAGCGGCAACGTGATGGAGATCGAACTGGATGCGACCGAAAACCATCCGGTCTTCGACAGCGCCGCGCACGAAGCGTTGGCCGGCCGGCTGACCTCAATCGAATATTACCTGACCCATAAGGAACGCCCGGAGCCGGAAGACTGGATCCCGCTGTTGCCGAAGAGCCAAGCGACCGTCATCGGCGAGCGGTTGTTCTTTGCCGGCACTCAGGCGACTTTGCGGTTTCCGGCCGAGCTGGCGAGCCTGGTCGTCTACCAGAACGGTGTGCGCCTGCCGGCCGACAGGGTCACCTTATTGTCGGTCCAGAGCCTTGCCATTGTCGGCTTCCAGAGCCAGGCCATTTATACGGCCGATTACGCGCCCAATACGGCGGTGCGCAATCCCTGGGTATTCAGCTTGGGGGACTACGCCCAAACGCTGAGACAAGCCACGGAAACGTTCGCAGGCGCCTCCTACAACAATACGATCACGCTCAGCCGCTATCCTTACGTCGATATGGCCCGCATTGTCGCCGATAACGGCTATGAGCCGAACACCTCCGCTTACAAACCGGTGCGGGTACGCCTGACGGATGCCGTATTGCAAGGCAAGAACAACACGCTCCTGAAAACGGTCGAGCCGTATGCGCCGGAACTGCTGGAAGCGGCCTACACGCGCAACCGCACGCTCTACAAGGACAAAAGCTGGTCCGACCTGCAGGCCTACCAACCGGCCACAGCCGGTTATTACGGCGGGTTCGACTATTACCATTGGAAGAACAAACTGACCTTCACGGAGCGCTTCAATGCCCCGCAGACGGCCGAGAACAAAGCCAGCACCCACGGCACCGCCACGATCGCGGTGGACTACGAGTATCTGGCCTATGAATTCCGGCTGAAAGTGATCCTGCGCCGCAACACGGCCGAACAGACCAGCGCTTCGCCGGAACTGTCCGATTACACGATGTATTTCAAAACCATGAATTAGGAAAGGAGGCCCCCGATGACCGATTACAACCTGAGCAGCAAAAGCGCGATCCGCGCCAACCAACAGGCTTTCCTCATCCAGAAAGCCAAGGAACACCTCGGCACAGCCGCCAGCGATGCCGAAGTGCAGGCGTTCGTGATGGCCACCTGTCAACGTTATTTGGCCAACCTGGGCAAGCCGTTGTTCCAGGAACGCCGGGCGGAACGTCACCAAGTGCCGTTTGCCGAAGAGACGCGGGACAACATGGAGGAGATCATCGCCGACCTGCAGATTTTGACCCAGGAACACAACACCGCCAGCCATTTCCTGATGGACAGCTTCAACCGCATCCATTCGGAAAAGAAACGGCTAATCTCGCGCATCAGCGGCCTAAGTTCGTTGGTGGGCGATTTGAACCTGATCGCCAACGAACAGGACCTGAACACGATCTATTTCAAAGAAAGCTTCGAGACCGCAAATGCGATGGACACCGGCTATGTGCTGGAATCGCTCGCGCGCGCCCAGGTGTCCTCGAACGAAGGCATCCTGACGTTGGGCCGCACCGGCACCGTCAACCTGTCGGAAGCAGCGAAGGTTTCCGCCGTCCAGGGCAACGGCACGGCCGGCGTCGGCCATCTGGCCAAAAAACGCGACGAAACCGCCGCCGACGGCTCGATCCTGCAGGCGTGGCATTACCTGAACGAAGCCGATGCCGGCATGAACGCCGATGCCAGTGTGCTGCTGGACAACCAACCCGACACGATCTTCGAATACCAGCGCGTCAATGTGACCGCCGCCTTCAAAAAGGACCTGAACCACTATGACTTCGGCTGGGCCGAAAGCCGGGAAGTCGACGACAACCTGCGCCTGCGCCTGGTCATCGAACTGCCGGAAGCCCAGATCGTCAACTGGCTCAACCTGAACCCGTACTACCCGAAAAATTCCTCCAACAAAATCCGCGTGCATGCGATCCGCACATCCGTTGACGGCTTCGACTACGTTGGTCTCTACGACAACACAAGTGAAGGGCTGCTGAACACCGAAATCAACAGCACGCCGCAGGGCTACCGGGTGGCCGACCTGTTTGACGGCTCGAACGACTACGCCGGCGCCGCCTACACCGGGCAAGGCGTCTGGAGTTTCCCGCAACGACTGGCCCGTTTCGTGGAGATCGTACTTGACCAAACCGACAGTTACCCGGAGATCCTCGGCCAGACCGTCTACTGGAGCCGCACCGAAAACCAGAATTACTGGACGCAAGTGCCGGCCGTGGCGGAACTGAAAAAAGAGAACCCCGGCGAATACCGGCGCACCGTCGATGGCGCCGTCGTCATCTACAAAAAAGAGATCCAGGCCGACACCAACGGCTGGCGCTACTGCATCGGATTGCGCGACATCAACCTGATGCGCTACCAATTCGCCCCAAAATCGGTCTTCATCTCCCAGCGCTACCATTGCGAACAGGAAATCGACAAAGTCATGCTTTATGCCAACGAAAAGATCCCGCCGGCCTATCTGACGACGATTGCCAAAAGCAACGACTGGATCCAATACTACGTTTCCTTCGATGACGTCAACTGGATCCGCATCTCGCCGATGCACCAGGAACCGGTGACGGATGCCTTCGCGCCGAAGATCCTCGAACTGAACAACAACGAAGTCGATCTGGCCGCCGCTTTCCAAGTACACAAAACCCTGCTGACGACCGATGAACCGGTCCATGATGTGCGCGTCAAGATCGTGCTGCAGCGGCCGGAAGAAGACGGCTTCGAAGACACGACCCCGATCGTGGAGGACATCGCCCTCCGCCTGGAGAAAAAGGAGGAAGACGAATGAGCATCAAAAACCGACGCATCGCCAAGCTGACGGACGAGATCCTGAAAGCCTCGCTGCAGGCCGGCAATTTGCCGGATTCGAAGGAGTTCATCTGGCTTTTGAACAAGGCGCTGAAGGGCTATGACCTGAGCGGCCCGTCCTTTGCCTTCCAGGCCTACCGCAACAGCGAAATCGCCACTTCGCAGCGCTACAACCAGAACAACCGCCGCATCTACGAGGATCTGGCGATCCTGTACGAGAACATCATTTCCGTGCACGCCGTCCTCAACAAATACTACGCCGAATTCGACGTGGAAAAACGCAACCTGGAAACGCAGATCAACCAACTCGAAAACGAATTGAAGGAACGCATCCAGAACTACAACCGAGGAGGATACCTGCCGTATGCCTATGACACGTTTGATACAACAGAGAAGTGCGACTTGGACGAAACTGATAACGTCTTCGTCGATACGACGCATCATCAAGTCCGCCTGACCGAGGAGAAGAATACCTCGTTGCGCGTCTATCCGACCGTGGCGACCGAATTCTTCTTCTACCCGAACGCGGTCGACAAAAAAGACCGTACACTGACCGGTTCCTTGGCCAACATCCCGACCGACAACCTGGACGAAATCTGGCAGCGCCAAATCTGCTTGAAGGAACCGTTGGCCGTGACCGGCTGTGTGCAGATGGGTTTCCCGCAAGCCTACAGCCTGAACCAGATTGACGTCGCACTCCTGACGGTCAAACCGTGCCGGCTGAAAATCACCTTCACACCCGACGGCCAAGCCTGGTATAACCTGCCTTACTATGAAGAAAGTGTTCCGGTGTTGGATGCCTATTCCTTCCAGTTTCCGGACATGACCGCGCTCGGGCTGCGCTTCTATGTCGACAAGACCGAACCGGACGAAACGTTGCCGGAAACCGACGGCTACGACAACCAATACCTGTTCGGTTTCCAATCGATCAAGTTCTACGACAAACAATACCCGACCAGCGGCGTTTTCCAATCCCAACTCTTGGCGCTGGAAAACAAGCCGACAAATTACCTCGTCAACAACGTCACGCTATCGGTGGACGAAGTCGTCCCGACCGGCACGGCCTTGACCTACTACGTTTCCTTGCCGTACGCAGACGGAACCTATGACTGGCAGCTGTTGGAACCGAAGGAACGCGAAAACGTCGAGAAGGCCCGCCAAAGCCTGTCCTTTTCCCGCCTGACGCGCAGCACCGCTTTACCGTTGTATTTTCCGGCCCAATACGCGGTCTCGCAATCGCAGGTGGCCAGTCTGACCACCAACGGCATCCCGATCTACCGCTTGTCCTATACCGACACAAGCGGCGCCGAACGCAAAAACATCCCGAGCGTACGCTTGGTCGACAAAACACAGAAGCTTTATGTCGGCAAGAACGCCTGGGAAATCACTTCCTTCCCGGCCAGTGATGTCTCCGGCGTGCCGAACCTGGCCGAATGGGAGGCCGTACATGACGGCACCCAGGTCGATTACCGGGTCGTCGATGCGGTTTCCTCCGGCAACGTGCTGAAAAACTACACCGACAGCGAAACGAAGAAATACATGTGCAAACTCGGCCTGAAACTGGACAGTCCCTTGACCTTCAAGAGTTACCCGGCTTCCACCGATCCGATGGCGCTCTACGTCAACGGCGAACTGCTTTTCGCCGGAACCGAAGCGGGGCAGGCCGTCAACTTCGCCTTCAAACAAGGCTGGAACGAGATTGTCGTGCTGTTGAACGGCGGCAATGCAACCGGTGCAGGCGGGATCACGGCAACGCTAGGCTTCAACCCGACCAGTCTGACGACCACGCTCTACAGTTCAGCCTCGCCGCTGAAATACGTGTCGCTGTTCACGCTGCAGTACAACACGAAGATCAACGACCGTTCCGTGTTCAGCATGCGCGAAACCGCGGCCGGCTACGAGATCCTGACCAACTTCGCCAAACCGGGGCTGGCCTGCGATCTGTATTATGACTATGCCAACGACACGGTAGACGAAGAGGCGGACGGTTTGTACCTGCGCGTGGACTTCGCCCGCGACAACAGCCCGACCGTCCCAAGTCCGGTGCTCAGCCGCTACCGTCTCGAATTCACCTAAGGAGGGACCTTCATGCCAACCAACCCGAAATACCGGCCCAGCGTCGAAAAACGCAACGCCCCTTACCGCGGCATCAGCGCCGAAGCCGATGACGTCAATCTGTTTCTCGGTGCGCTGCATGACCTGACCGAACTGCAGATCGTCTCCGGCGGCAAGGACAACCGGCGCGGCCACAGCCAGCAGATCGCCGATAATTTCTCCTTGCTTTACCACGGCGAGGGCGAAAGCGCCACGGCGAACGCCGCCTCGGCCGGCACGATCGTCCATCAGATTGGACCCGTCGCAAACCGCCAGGACTTGGCCAACCCTTTCTGGACAGCCGAAAGGGGCGCCAGCGTGACCACCATCGCCGGCGGCATCGAACTGGCTTGCACCGGCCTGCTGGACGAACAAGGCCTCAGTACCGTCGTGCATATGGAAGCGGGGGACATCGTTTCCATCCGTTTCAAACTGACGGCCGTGGAAGCGGCCGGGGCGGTTTTCGCCTTCGGCGCCCGCGGTTTCAATGATGGCCGCGACGACCTGAAAAGAATCGATTTAAACGATTTTAATGATGGTCAATATATCGAGAAAAGGTTACGTTGTCGGGGTAGACAAGAAGTGGAGATTGTCCTTTACGGGGCGTTGGAAGCCAACCCCGCAGCGTCCTCCTGCCGCATCACGGATTTTTCCCTGCAGTGGCTGGAGGAGATCCCGACCGGTCTGGTCGGAACCGACAAAACGCTCAAGCGGGCACTGGCCGAGGACCGCGAGCGCCTGGCGCTCTGCCGGATGCTCATCCATGAAGGGGGAAGAGACTAGATGCAATTGGAAAGCACGAAACAAGAAAACCTGTACCGCGGACCGAGTTCCTCGAAGGCGTTCAATGAGCGGTCGAACCATCTGATCAACGATCTGACAGCGCTCTACCAACTGCTGAACGAAAACGACGCCGCCATCACGGCCAATATGGATATCGTCATGCGCGAGAACTTCTTTCTGCAGATGCAGGTGGAGGAATTGGGCCAGAAGATCCGCGAATTGGAAACCTTGGTGGCGGAACAGGGGACGGGCAGCGGCAGCGACATCTTCCTGCAGAGTTTCTACAACGTCCTGAACCTGCTCGACGGGGATGCCAGCAAGCCGGCCTATCTGGATCTGCTGCACGGCGTCATCACGCCGAACCCGACCGACATCAGTTCCAAGTTCACCTACACGACCGAATCCGGCACGGTCTTCCTGCCCGGCGGATTGGAAGTGTTTGTGGCCGAATCGAACGATACGCTCGACCTGGACAGCACGACCGGGGAACGCATCTACACCCAACTGGACCGCACCGGCACCAACGCGATCGTCGACAAGAACAAGAACACGTTCTGGGTCAGGGAAGTCTCCTATCCGGAAACGCAAGTCGTGACCGAAGTCTTCGGCCAGCTGCACGTCAAACTGCCGACGGCGGGCATGACCAACCTGTACGCCAACGCCTTGACGATCCATCCCTATCCGGAAGGTTCGATGCGCATCCGCGACATCCACTACAAATCCCTGAACGGGGACCAGTGGAGCCGGCTGCCGAATTACCCGACCACCCTCAACAGCGACGGGGAAGAGGAACCTGTCGTCTTCGAGAACGCCCGCAAGCTGTTCTTCAGTTTCCCGCGCACGGAAATGAAGGAAATCCGCATCTTCTACAGCCAGCCTTACTGGTTCGAGAACGAAGGCAACCGCAGCTTCGCCTACGGTTTCCAGGGAGTGGACCTGCAGTATCGCATCTACACCGACAAGGATTCCGAATTCGTCTCCGTGCTCGACCTGAGCGGGGAACATCGCCGTTTCGCGACGATCGCCACGCCAAAACCACTGGTTGCCGACGGTTCCGAGGAGGACATGACGGACATGGTGGAACACCACTTGTATTACGATGCCGGGCTGAGTACCGAGTTCCTGTTCGGCGACAGCATATTGGCGCCGCTGCAGAAACTCTACATCAAGACCGTCCTGAAACAGGATGGGGGGCGCATCCCGGTACTCAAAGGCTTGCGCTTTGATTACACTTTCACCGACCTGACCTGACCGTCGGGCCGGAAGAGGGAGATGAAAAATGACGGATAAGACCACTATCGATCACATCATCACCATTCTCTCTTTGCTGATCACGACGCTTGGCGGCGCGTCCGGTGCGATCCTCACGTACCGCAGCCACAACAAAGACAACAGCCAAACGAACGTCGATCAGCTGCAGGAACAGATCGCGCTCAACCACCGCAATTATCTGGAGATGAGCGAAAAAGTCAACCAATTGATGCACGAACAGGAACAGGAGCAGGAAGCCCGCTTCCATGAACGGCAACAATGGGTCAACACGAAAAACGATCTGTACTTGCTGCAGAAAAAACACGCTCAGCTGGAAACGCAACTGGACCAATTGGGCGTGGAATTGACCCGCGTCAAAAAAGAGAGGGCTGATTACCAACAGAAATACGAAGACGCGAACGAAGAGAAGCAAAAGATGCAGGCCGAAAACAAGAAGATGCGCCAGGACCTGCGTTTGTTGCAAAAAGAAGTGAAGGAACTGAAAGAACAGCTTTACCCCGATACGGGATAAGCTTTCCCTGCCTCGGGACCGTCGCTGCTTCTGGCAAACAGAAAGGAAGTTTTGTATATGAACATCAACTGGCAAGTGCGCTTGCGCAACCCGCAATTCATCATCGCCATCGTCTCGGCCATCCTCTTGGCGGCTGAACAGATCGTCAAACCGTTCGGAATCGAACTGGACGCGTCCATCAGCGAACAGGTACTGGATGCCTTGCGGGCTGTATTGAGCATTCTGACCCTGACCGGCGTGATGATCGACCCGACCACAGCTGGTCTTTCCGACAGCAACCAAGCGTTGGGGTATACCGAACCGAAAGAGGGCTGATCGGCCCTTTCCCGGTTCTCACCAACTGACTGACCGCAAAGGGACACCCCAGAGGAGGAAACACCCATGACTTACACCATTGAAAACCAAATCGTCGACTACAGCACCATGATGGCCGGCTATGGCTACACCAGCAAGCTGTCCAGCACCAAATGGATCATCGCCCATGAAACAGCGAACAACACAGCCACCATCGACAACGAAGTCCGCTACATGAAAACCAACGCATCCAATGCCTTCGTGACCCACTTCGTCGGCGGCGGCGGACGCATCATCCAAGTCGCACCGGTCGGCAAAGTTTGTTGGGGAGCCGGTGCAACCGCGAATAGCTGCTCTTACGCGCAGATCGAACTGTGCCGCGCCAAAGACCAAGCCACCTTCCAGAAAGACTACGCAGCCTATGTCTGGTTGTTGCGCAAACTGGCTGACGAATGCGGCATCCCGAAAACGCTCGATACCGAAGCTAAGGGCATCAAATCCCACGCCTGGGTAAGCGCGCATTATCCGAAAGAAACGAACCACACGGACCCGTATGGCTACCTGAGCACGATGGGGATCTCGAAAGCCCAATTCGCTGCCGACATCGCCAACGGCATCGGCGCAAGCGCAGCTGCCGCACCCACCAACCGTGTCGCTGTCAGCTACAACGCGACCATCCTGAATGGGGGTTACTCCATCGACAGCAAACCCTGGGGCGAAGCCGGCATGGAAACCTGGGGAAATACGACTGACCTGCGTTTCCGCGCCTTCTACTTCTATGAAGAGAACGGCAGCGGGGAATACGCCAATGGCCAAGGCCTCGGTTGGGTGGACAAACGCGCCTTGACCAAGGAACGCAAAGAGACCAACTACCAAGCCACGGTCATCGGCGACTGGTACTCGGTGGACAGCTTGCCGTGGGGCGAAGCGGGCTTCACGCAATTGGGCACGACCGCTAATCACGTCGGTTCCGTCGTCACCGTGCGCATGGAAACGCTGGGCGGCGAATATGCCTATATCGTGAACAGCGAGAAGGAACTCGGCTGGGTGGACAAACGCGCGTTGGTTGAAGGCGTCGTTTCTGCAACGCCTGCCGAACCGGAACCTGTTGCGGCACCGGAACCGGTCGTGGTCGCCAGTATCCTTTATTTGCCGAACGGCAAGGAATGGGTTATCTATCCGGAAAACGGACCGTACACAGCGGGGGATATCATTTCTGTCGAAGGTCCGAAAGCTGATGGTGGCCTGTCCTTGAAGATTCTCGGGGACAAAGGCGGCAATATCGTCGTGGTTGAACTGCCGAATTTCGGCGTGGTCGGCTTGTACTTCGATGAAGATAAAGGTGCCCGCATCGAGAAGCAATATGCCTCTTGAAATGAGGGCCTGTCCTCTGGTATAATAAGGGGTCGATAAATAAGAGAGACCGGGCGCGGAAGCCGATACTCGTTCAAGTATATAAAGAAGGAGGTGAAAACCTCCTCCCAAGGCTACCAACCCCTGTCCGCTTGTTTTTGTGACCCAATCAAAAAAAATAACGAGAGAACGCCTGAAGTATTTGGGGTTCTCTTTTTCTTTGTGGTACAATGGGAACAACAAAAAAAGAGACCCCGGGATCAGCGGCATCGACCGACCACGAGGCTTGCTACCGAACGAACCGGATCCCTATTCAAATGCCGCACTGCCGGGGGCCTTTTCTTTTGTTTTTTTTCGTTTTAAAGAAAAAAAGAGAGCAGGGAATCCGCATGCCCGAACAAAAAATCTATGCTTATCCGGTCTATCTGACCGAAACCGACGACAAGGAGCATCCTTATGTGGCAAACATCCCGGACGTGGACGGCTTCACCCAAGGCAAGGACATCGGCGACGCCATCGTCATGGCCCGTGATTACATCGGCAACGTCATCAGCGACTGTATCCTCAGCAACAACAAGCTGCCAGAGCCGGGAAGCGTGGACTATCAGCCGGCTGCCGGTCAGATCAAAACCTACGTTGACGTTGACCTTTTCAAATTCCGGGCCTTGTACGACCGCGTCGTCAAAAAAACACTGACGATTCCGCAATATCTGAACGAACGCGGTATTGCTGCCGGCGTCAATTTCTCCGCGATGCTGACGGAAGCCTTGAAAGAGCGTTTTGACATCTAACAACAATAAAAAGAGAGATCCTAAATAGCGGGTCTCTCTTTTTATTTTGTTTCAAAAACATATTATTTACTGAGCGTGAGAACCTCATACAACTCAAATAAATACGTCAAGCGCTCCGTGTCGTTGTTGAAATTCTTTTTGCGGTACGCTTTCTCTACCGCTTTGTCCAATTTTTGATGGGCTTTCATCAGGTCCAATGGCATGTACAAGGGATTGTACAGGTCCGCCAATTTATCAGCTGCATGCAGTTCCCGGACAGCTAATACTTTTTTGGCTGCAGCTTCCACTTCTTCCCGGTTGGTTTCGGATGGAAACGGAAAAGTGTTGTAAACATTTCTGGCCGAATATCTAAAATCAGCTTTGAGTCTCCCAGCAACGGTTTCCACCCAAACCATATGCATCCGCGATTCTATGACCCCAAACAGCCACAGATCCCCTCCCGGAATAATAATTGCGGAATCGCTGGCAATAACGGAACTATCCAAGAATCCCATCGGAATATATTTGCGATTTTGAGATGAAGTCCGAGGAATCAAAATATAACCGCCTTTGGCCGGCTGTCGGATCTCTCCGAACAGGTACGGGGTTTCGGCGGCGCGGACCGTTCCGGGTCGGGTGCTGCTTGCACGTTTGGCCCTGACACGCTCAGCCCGTTCCTGCATGTTCCGGGATTGTCTGAGGTCGGAAACGGCTGCATCCACCAGCCACAAGCACCATCGGTCCAATTGATTGATCAATTCCTCCCCGCCCACAAAAGGCCGAATGTATTTGACCAAAGAAGGATTATTTTTTTCAAACGTTTCCTTTTCTTCCTGGGTCCTTAGTTGCAGGGCACCTTCGTCGTCGTTGGCCATGCTGCCAAACACCGCTCTTTTGACCGGAGAAACAGGTTTGCTTCTGCCTTTGATCACGACGAAAGGCGCATCAATCAAATACGGGGAAATCGTTTTGGCCGCTATTTTATCCGTGTTATTGAAAATATATTTGTCTTTTCTTTCGGTCAGCGAAAAGCCGATCACGACACAATACACATGAGCAACGCCTCTGGCATCGTTGTTCCATTCGAATGTCGTATATGCAAAATTGATGAAGACCCCTAGTTCGTTGATCAGCAAGTCCCACAAAATGGGAACCTGTTCGCCTTGGCAGATGGAGTTCGTGGACACGAAAGAAACTTCCGTAGAGCTGCCCTGTATGTATCTGCAGGCCTTCAAAAACCAGCAGGTTACATAATCCAGATTGCCTTTGCCTTTCAAACTGCCGAACACATTTTGGACATCCCTTTTTTGCGCATCATTCATGATGCGTGCGCCTACAAAGGGAGGATTTCCCAAAATATAATCACAATCTCTTGCATCCAAAATATCGTTCCAATTGAGCGCCAAAGAATTTCCGTTCACGATATTTGCGTGTTCGCTCAACGGCAATCGCGCAAAAGAAGCACCAAAATACAAACTGGCTTCTATGTTCATTTGATGATCGATGATCCAAAGAGCGACCTGTGCGATCTGTGCCGAAAACGAATCGATTTCGATGCCGTAAAATTGATCCACATTGCATTTGATGATGTCATTGAAATCAAGCGAAATATCCAATTGAAACGCTTCATATCCGTATTGTTCATAGTTTTTTTCTTTCAGGACCGCCAATTCCAGTTTCCTGATTTCCCGATAAGCAACAATCAAAAAGTTTCCGGAGCCACACGCCGGATCGAAAAAATTCGACCCAGCCAATTTTTGTTGAAAATCATCCAGCAAACGAATTTTGTTTCTTTTCAAGTCCTTGATGCGTTTAAACTCCTCCAATAGATTGTCCAGAAACAAGGGGCGGATCACCTTCATGATGTTTTCCTCACTCGTGTAATGCGCACCCAGGTTCCGTCTTTTGTCGTTGTCCATCGCACTTTGGAACATGGATCCAAAGATGGCAGGGCTTATCTTTCCCCAATCCAAATTGCTGCATTCCAGTAACATATTCCGCATCTCTTCGTTGAACACTGCGGTGCGGAGACGTTTGGTGAACAGCGAACCGTTCACATAAGGGAATTCGTTATAGATGGAGTCATCGACAAACCGTTTGTCGATCGGTGTATCGAGTATTTCGAACAGATATTGCAATTTAGGCGCCAAATCGGTTCCGTCTTCATTGGTATTGTCTTCAAGAAAATCCCGAAACAAGCCTTTGTTGAAAATCCCCGTGTCGTCAGCAAACAAACAAAACACAAGGCGAACCAACAAAGTGTCCAGGTCGCTGCCTGTGTAATGAATGGCTTGCAGCGAATCATGGATCTTGCCCATCATCTCGGCCGCTTTGTTATTGACGGGGTCTTGTGGGGCGATATTGTGCTTTTCATATCCAGCAATGAAACTGAACAACTGCACATTCTGATAGAGTTCCGCCAGCTTGAATTGGTGGACCTGTCCATCATCGAGATCGTATAACCGGAATTGTTCAAAATCACTGACCAATACATATTGAGGCAAATCGCGATCATGGATGCCCTCAAAATAATCCGTGGCCTGTGTATAGGCCTTGTCCAAATCCTTTCCTTTGCTTTTGTGCTCGATCAATAACCGACCTTTCCATAAAAGGTCTATAAATTTTGTATGACTGTCTATTTTGACTCTTTCCTCAAACGTTGCGACTCTCCGTCTGCTGACACCGAATACGTCAAAAAAATCATTCCAAAACGTTTTGGATTCAGCATTTTCACTCGTTTCCTCTGCCCATTCATTTTGGAAGTGCAGAGCTCTGCTTCTTATTTCGTCCCACGATAAAACCGGCATATTGTCCCTCCTCAAAGTAGTTTGTAGATTTCCTCATAATCGGAGGTGTGGTAGTAGTGGGGGATGCCGTTGCCGAGATCGAGTTCGATCACCGGTTCCGTGTCCCAGAAGTCGTCGAACGTTTCGTTGCCGATGCTTTGCCAATCGATCGGCTGCCCGTCATCATCGAAGGCGTCTGCATTCGATACCCAGTTTTGGATGATGGCCGCTTTGTTTTCCCAGATGATCAGACTGGTCCGGTACAAACCGGAACCGTATTTCTTTTCCAGATCCCGCAATTTATCCAGATTCTGCGTTTGTTCTTCCTGAAATGTTGTCATATGGAACACTCTTTCCTTTGCGTTGTTATGTTTCCCATTATACATGAAGCGCCATTTTTCCCCAATAAGAAGGGTCTTTACATTCTGTCAGAACATCAAATAGATTGTCAAAATCAGAACCGATGTCCTCCGGATCGAAATCCTCCTCTGTTTCCCAACGGGCCATCTCGCGCAGTACGATGCCGAACACATCCTGCTTGAAGAAGTTTTCATTGATCCACCAGGATTCCTGGGCCACCTGTTCGGTAAAATCAAAAATCCATCGTTCCAGATGCGCCTGTTCCGCTTCGGTCAGGCGCGGATGCTCCACCAAATAAAGCATGTGTTCTTTGTTTACTTTGCTGAGCATTTGTTCAACCGTCCAATTTTCGGTTTGCCAGGTATCATTCCAATGCAGCTTTTCATCCAACATATCAATTCCTCCTTTGTTTTTGTGTGCACAGTTGCAATTTGCCTGGTACTAGACAAGTGCCACTGTGTTCATTGCAGAGATGCGTTTCCATACTGGACAAATAAAAAATGGGGGTCCCCATCGGACCCCCCGATCCCGAAAGGCTGCCTAAACGGCACCTCCCCCAGGCTCCCAGTCATCATCGTAAGTGATGCCTCTTCCGATCTCATCCAGCACGTCGTAACGATTGCTCGGACGGATGCGGATATGGCGATTCTCCAGCGCTTGTTTGGCGCGCTCCTTGGACTCATAGCCCAACAGCAGGCCATTGACATAACCTGTTTCGTAAACGGTGAACAGATCCTTGGCGTAGGATCCGGCTTCCGCCTCGCTGGTGCATTCCTGCAGGATATGGCCCTGGAAGTGAACCTCCCAGAAGCCGGTGTCCTCGTTTTGGACGGCTTCGATGATCACATGGCCTGCATTGTCATAAACGGTATCGATTGGCATAATATTTCCCCTTCCCTCTAAAGGCGTTTGCGGTAAGGCGGCGAGTATGGACCCGCACGCCGGCGTTGATAGGTTGTGTTCTCGTACTTGTGTGCATAATCATAATAACTCTGGAACGGCCGCTGACGCAAGGAACGCTCCACGACGATGTCGGCGACGGCATACACCACCGTGCTGACGACCGAACCCAAAACGCGTTTGCCGATATAAACAAACATTCTGTCCACTATTCACACCTCCTTTCGACGCAACAAAAAAGCCCTTCCAAAGAAGGGCAGTGCTGTTGCTATTCAATTTCTTCCGGTTCGGTTTCCGGCAAAGCACCGATCCGGTAGATGCCCGGGGAAATCTCCTCGCCCAGATCGGACGGTTTAAGCGGTTTGAAGCTGATGTTGCCGAAAGTCAGGCTTTCGACTTCGGAAAGGCTGTAGCGTTTCGTTGGCGGGTCCAGGTTCATTTGAGGAACCCCACATAATCAAAGTGATGGAACACAGGCGCAATGGCGCTCGGCATCGCGACAATCAGGAAATCCGGATTGTCGAACACATATTCCAACGTATAGACGAAGGACGGATCATGGTCCATAAAGAAACAGGCGGTCGCCGGATCGTACCGGTAAACCGGACAATCGGCATAAGCCAAGTCTTCCAGAAAATAAGCAAAGATGTTCATCTGCAGCAGTCCTCCTCGCGGGTGAGCACTCCGATGGGGACCCCTCATCGGGCTCCTCATCGGGTCCCCCGACGGTCATTTTAATCTGTCGTCATGCGTTTCGCGCCAACGTTCCCATTTCGCATCCACCAGCGCAAAAGCCTCCTCCAACAACAACGGCTGGCCAAAAGGATGGCCCTCCGGCAGTTCCGGCGAGTCGACGCCGATGTTCAGCATGTTGGCTTCGCGGGCGGGCGATTCGTGGATGTGGCCGCACAGGTTGCGGTAGATCGCGCGCTGTTCGCCCAAGCCCAGCGGGAAGTGGGTCAGGTAATAGACTTTCTTGTTGGCTTTCAGTTTCAGGCCCAGGTCATGGAAGCCTTCGTATTTCATCCGGCCGCAGGGCAGCAGGAAGTTGTTGGCCTTCAGGTATTTGAGTAGCTTGCTGTTGTCGTGGTTGCCGGCATCGAACGTCATCGAACCGTTCTTGCGGCAAAGGATGGCATGCACCTGCGCCGGTTTCAGGTTGATGGCGATGTCGCCGTTGTGGTAGGTGTGGTCATCCTCGGCCACGACGGCATTGTGCGCCGCGATCAGCGCTTCATCCATCTCCTCGGGGGAGGCGAAATGCCGGCGGGTGGAAACAAAGCCTTCCGGCCCACAGATGTTGCGATGCCCGTGGTGGGTGTCGCTCGTAATCCAATGTTTCACCGAATCATCCTTTCCTTGTTTGTCCGATCAGACAAATTTATAGATTTCTTGGCCGTCGTCGTCCGTGCCGACGTATTGCATCAGGGTGGCCCGGACAATGTTGTAGGCACCCGTGGCTCCGGGCATCCGCGCCAGGATCACGCATTCGTCTTTCCCGTACCAATCCCCGACGTAATAGCCTTCTACGACCTTATTCTCTTGACAGCCGGTCGTAAGGCCTCTGAATTTGATTTCCAATGGGCAGCTATCCTTTCATCATTTGATTATAGCGACGGGTTTCCTCAGCGTCCGATTCCTCGAAGCGGGCCTGGTCGGAAATGAACTTGTAGTATTGCCGGCCCTTGTAGGAGCTGAATTTGTTCTTCGCGATGTGCATCTCGAAGATCGGCATCTTGTGGATGAGATCCGGCACATATTTGTCGGCTACTTCCCAATAAATATTAGCGGAATCGCTCTTGATCCCCACTTCATTATAGCAGAGCACGATGCCTTTTGCTTCATAGGTTATTTTGCCCGTCGACTTGATGTCGTCCAGTTGTGGACGTTTATTGACGTTAATTTTCCTGAACTCGGCCGAGCACAAAATCGGGCAGTCGAAATCGATAGCGATCTTGTTCAGCTTGTCGGAAATGAAGTCAAAGCGGGCGTTCTCTTCGGAATAGCCGGAAGCCTCGACGCTGATGTCATGGAAGTTGTCGATGAAAATGACCAGACGATATTGGCCCGGTGCCATCTGTTCCAAAGCCTGTTCATAGTTGCGGATGGTCTGTTCGATGCGTTCGATCGAGGAACCGTTCTCGGCATCATGCATCGCCAAGAAACGCACGTTGTCGCGCATGCGTTCCCAACCTTTTTCGCGTTTGTCCAGCAGTGCCGGTTGGCCTTTGCAGTTCTTCGGGAAAAGGGCGGCATTGATTTCGATGTGCTGGTCGATGGCGACGATCCGCGGCATCAGTTCGTTGTTGCTGTCGTCCAGGGAGAAGTACAGGCAGAACGCCATCTTTGGATGGTCTTCGTCGATGTACTGGTTCTGGTTGGCGACCGCCCAGGCCAGCTGCAGCAGCATCGCAGATTTCCCCGCATTACTTCCGCCGGCGAACAGGATCAAACCGGTGTTCAGGCCGCGGAACGCTTCGTCCAGCCCTTTGAAACCGGTCTTCAAACCCATCGTCCCGCGGTTCCAGGCATATTGGTCGACCTTGTCGATTGTGTCCAACATATGCTGGATGAAGGGCGGGTTCTGGATGAAATGCTTCACCGGATCGGTCAGGATGACACCGGATTCTTCGTAGGCTTCGGTTTCCAATCCGGCCAACCCCGCATAGGCGGGGTCGTAGGGAAGGGAGACGCCGTTGTCCGGCGCCCAATTTTGCGTGGTTTCCATGTTAGCGTTCATCCCCTTTTTTCTCACGGTATAATTTGCATTCGGCGCCGATGCATTCGGAGCAATCCCGCAGCGTGCGGCAGCCGTAGTTGACATCCTTGCGCAGGATGCTCTTCATGGTTGTTTTGATTTCGCCCATTTCCCGTTTCGTCATCGTCCCTTGGGACCAGTCCAGCAGATTGTCGAAGATCTCCTCTTCGCTGCAGCCCTGGTTTTTCCAAAAGGACGTCAGGATGGCGGCAGTGTTGTTGCGCGAACCTTTGACCGGCCCGGCATCGATCAGTACCTGAATACAGTGGGGGATAAAATCGATCGTCCGGTCATAATGCTTCTTGCCGAAATTCGGGTTTTTGACCCAATCCTCGAACTGTTTGACGTAGGATTGGTATTCAGAACGGGCCTTGACAAGGATGTAAGGCAGCGGATACAGAATCCGGCGCGGTTTCGAGGCGTACGCCTGGATTTCTTCGATTGTTGCCTGGGCGACCATCTGATAGGAAATCGGCACCTTGTACAGTCCGGTGCTGGGATGGATGCTGTTCTCGAGACGGTACAGACGGCGGCGTTCATAGATGGACATATCGATGGTCTGATGGATCGATTGCTCGCGCAATTCCTGCGCCAACAGACGAAAGATACCGTCCAGGTCCTTCGACGGCTGGATACCCATGTATTGCCACGGAATCGTCAAATGGAAGCCTTTCTTGCCGGAATAGAAGATGTGGAACGCATCCAGCGGCAGATGAAAGCCACTCTCCAGACTCATTTTCCAGACGACAAAGAGGAGATCCTCACGGGCATTCTCCAGATTGTTCTCGTCATCGAAATCCATGTAGAAATCGCCGAACAAGTTGGCTTGGTAAGGATCGATATGGTCGTACATGTAAGCAGTCCGGTAGATGCCGGTGTTGGCATATTTTTCCCGATAAGCGGGAATCATCTCCAATGTACCCATGTCGTTGCGCCCAAAACGGGGAAGGGCATGGCCCATCTCCAGGTAGACGAAATCATTGCGGTTGAGCACAGGAACAGCAATGGTTTCGGTAACGGTTTGTTGGATCTGCATCGTCAGATCTCCCCCTTTCTAATGTGTTTGCCGGGGATGGATGCGATCCAATCCGGCTTGTTTTAATGTCCATTTGCGGTTGCCGAGCATCTGCCAAATCCCGGCTTCGTACTCGACCAGAAAGGTCGGGCTGACCGGGGCCGGTTTGCCGTCCTCTTCCGCTTTGATGACCGCATAATCGATCAGGTACAGCACCTCATCGAGGGTGTAGCCCTGCAGCAGGCGGCGGAATTGGGTATGGAAGCGTTCCGGATTTTCGGGCGAGCCTTTGACTTGTTCAATGAAATACGTCGTCAGATCACGGAGCGTGAAGGAAGGAACCATTTCCAGATAGAAAGGTTCCATCTCCTGGCGCTCGTAAGTCATCGTGTTTTCGTCATAGACATAGCGCGGCGGAGCGGAAGTGCGTTGCAGTAGGGGATGAAAATAGAACTCCCCCCATGTCAGCAATTCATCCGCTTGTCTTTCCACTGGCTTCAAGGCGTTTTTCAGATAGCCCGGGTAATAGGTTTCGAAATAATTGGTCAGGTTATAGACCGCGCTGTTGTCGAGCGCGGTCTTTTCCTGCAGTTTTTGATTCAGTTCGGCGAAAGCATAACCGTTTGCCAACAGCAGGTAGGCGTCTTTCAGGACGACCTGCTTGTAGGGCTTACTGCTGGCAAATTTGCCGTTCGCGTCCTTTTCCAGCTTCTTGACGGAGCCGAAAAAGGTTTCCGCCAAACGGATGGCGTCTTCTTGGATGCCCATAGGCGAATCCCTCCTTTCAATAGTGCGTAAGCGTCGGATTAACCGACTTCGTTGGCGGCGTTGTCGGCGATGATCGAATCAAGAAAATGGTTGAAATCAGCGATGTTGTCCGGCGTCACGCTATGGATGTTCACTTCGTTCGAACCGAAGAACTCGCGGATGTACGCCAACAAACCTTCGTTTTGCGTGATGCCCAACACGGCTTTCAGGTGGCGCAGACGTTTAACTTCACCAGCTACCGGTTCCCAGATGTTCGGAGCCTGTGCGGCTTCGGGCTTGGGTGCCATTGTCAAGTTCGGACCGGTCACAGTCGTTTGGACAGGAGCAGCTTGAGGAGCGGGTTCAGGGACTGGCGTTGGAGCCGGAACGGCGGTTGCAGCAGCGGCATCGCGGTTGGCTTTGGCCACCATATCGCGGTAGAGTGAAGCTTTCACTTCGTCGAAGGCAATGGTGTTGTCCAAAATCGGCATCATTTCTTCGGCTTTGATAGTGGCGGCTTCTTCAAAACGGCCTTCCGCTACAAGGGCGGCAACCGTTTCGTCCACATCGACGATCGGCTCAGGTTCCATGACAGGAGCAACACGGGCAGGTTCGGGAACCGCAACGGTCGTATGAATAGGCGCTGCGAACGGTTCAGGAACCGCAACGGTCGTGTGAACGATCGGTTCCGGAACAGCCACAGTTTCAAGGACCGTTTCGGTTTCCTCCAACGCCGCATTGGTTGCGGCAGCAATCAGTTCATCTTCGCTGACGCGTTGCGGGATTTCGGCCTGGGATGCCACTGCCGGCTTCATGTCCTCTTTGGCTTGGCGCATTTTGTCTTTGTATTTTCCGATGATCGTGTCGTCTTCGTAAGCATAGTCGGCAGGACCGGTAGTCAGATCGAACATACCATCCGTACCGTACAGATCCAAAGCGATGCCGAACATCGAAGCGCATTTCTTCATGGCATCGGTAGAAGCGGATTTGAAAGCATGCTCCTGCGTTTCGTTGCCGCCGACGATGATCTGCGCGCCCCATTGTTCCCGGACGCCCCAGCCAGGGATCGTCATGCGGCCATGACATTGAACAACCGGATTTTGCGGAATGAATTCCTTCGTATTGTTCTTTTTGTCGACAACCAGTTTATCCACGGAAGGCACAACGATCGTCTGCAGAATCTCGAAACTCCAGCGGTAATTGCAGGCTTTGTTCAGAATCCGGATGACGGTGTCGCCGCTTACATAACTGAGTTGCTTTTTATTCTGGCCATAGCCAGTTTCGCGGGTTTTGATCCATTCAAATGGCGTCGGTGTTTGAATGATTTGCAGGGCATGGATTTCGGAAAACGGGATGCCTTCGAATACGTCCAAGTTTACGGGTACATTTCTTTTTTCTGTGGTCAACATTATAATCACATCTCCTTTTATTTTGAGCGGGAAACAACACATCACGCACCAGGAGGCCGGATGGCCCTCGGTTTTCGCACGTGCACGGGAATTGCCGGAAACGGCAAGACATAGGGAAATCGTATCACTTATGGGGAGCCGAAGCAATGAATTTTATAACTATTTTTCTCATTAATAAAGTTTCTATTTTGAAGTTGACATTTCGCATTCAAACAGTTTGAATGGCAGTAGAAGAGCAGGGGGGAAGGAGGAAAGACCGATGCCTTACAAAGAAACCGACAATACCTGGGTCATCTGCGTGAATTGTGAAAGCGCCTTTAGTATCGAAGAGTTTTTCGACGTGGAAGACGATGATTTCGGAGGCACTCCCTCCTTGACCAAATGTCCGATTTGCGGCAGCCATGAACTGCGGCACAGCGATTCTTACGGGTTCGACGTCGCCAATTCAGGCGATGACTTTGATTTTGAGCGAAACGAAGGATGGTGAA
>JAEAME010001029.1_pt1 | contig 22109 bp, 19 predicted proteins | sample 8958731 | NCBI WGS metagenome assembly JAEAME01 (sample SAMN16933194, study PRJNA681113) | bioreactor sludge metagenome | isolation source: anerobic bioreactor sludge (Control) | place: India:Bengaluru | collected 2018-10-24 | reverse complement strand
TTCCGATCTCGAGGAACCCGTTAAATCGTATTCCGAAACCCTGGTGAGCAGCAGGTCGGAGATCACTGAAACAGCTTCGCAGCCGAAACCGTCCATACCACGCGCCGGACTCGTTACACCATATTCTGTACAGGGAGGTAAATAGTACATCTCATTGCTCTATTGGGTAGCCCGCATTTACCCAGGCGCCGAAATTGCCTTTGAGGGCGTACACGTTCTTGAAACCAGCCTCCTTAAGCAGGCCGGCAGCCGACAGCGGAGCACCCGTCCAGTGGCTGTAAACTAAATATGTCGCATCCTTGTCCCAATCCGACATCGCCGCTGGAATCTCGCACTTAGGATAGTTGACCGCACCAGGTAAATGACCGTTATCGTAGAAACGGCTCGATAGATCTATAACGACCACGTTAGTAGTCTCGTCCAACATTTGTTTGGCCTCCTGGGGAGTAATCCACATAGACGAGACACCTGACGTGGTCTGTTTATATGTGAATCCAGCAATCACCACCGCCACAATTGTAAAAAAGACCGCGTAGAATACCATTGCATGTGACGCTTTCACTGATGTGCTCCTTCATTTTATTTCCGCTGTTTCGACCTTAATCCGTTTACTAACCTGAGTAACTGTCGCTCCGTTCCCCGCAGTTGCCTGCCCGTGTGTACCGGCAGTTCAATACAGAGCTGTTTACACCGGGCAAGCTGAAAACCCTTTGTCTATGCCACCGGTGTCTTTATAAAAGTAAATCATATGAACGCCTTTTAAACATCGGTTGCGGCCTTTATTTTTTTACAGAAATCAGTAAGGAAAAGGCGTACCGCAAAATGCTTAGTTGCGACAAGGGTTTCCAGTATTTACCTTATTAAATCGGTTATCTCGTAGCTGTTTTAGGATTATACGATGTGGCTGTTTGCTATGGTAACCGGCCGCCGGGACAGGCTGTCAATGCCTCGGGCATCCCCGGCATTTGCGATTTTATGCAGTATTGTAAATACCGCAATTTGGGCAAAATAATATACGGGTACTTTCAGATCTGGATGGCATGCCGACGATCTCCGTGCTAGAGAAGATACATGTTTTCCGCTTCGCGCAGCAGCGACTCGCGGAAGTCTGGGTGGGCTATGCTGATTATGTCCAGTGCGCGGTCCCTGGTCGATCTGCCCTTCAGGTTGACCACTCCGTACTCGGTAACGAGGTAGTGTACATCCATCCTGGGCGTGGTTATAACTGCTCCGCTGCCCAGCTTCGGCACCACTCTTGACACCTGACCATTTTTGGCCGTGGAATAAAATGCCAGTATTGATTTGCCCCCTTTCGAGTTATAGGCGCCTCGGACGTAGTCGAGCTGGCCGCCTGTGCCGCTGTACTGTGATCCTCCCAGAGACTCGGCATTACACTGCCCCAGCAGATCAACCTGTATGATTGAGTTGATAGATATCATGTTATCATTCCCTGCAATCACCGCCGGATTGTTGGTATAGCTGACCGGGTAACTTTCCATACTGGGGTTGTCGTGCATAAAGCGGTACATCTGGCGCGTGCCTTCGGCCACCGTGAAAACATGCTTCCCGGTATGCATATTCTTTCTGCGCCCGGTGACCACACCTTTCTTAATCAGCTCCACCATGGCCGGGCCGAAAACCTCTGTATGCACGCCCAGGTCTTTGTGCTTGACCAGCTTCATCGCTATCACATTGGGCAGGCCGCCGAATCCCAGTTGGAGTGTTGCCCCGTCAGGAACAAGGTCGACTACTAGTTTCCCGATAATTTCGTCCTCCGGCCTGGGCCCCGGCCATTTGAACTCGATCAGCGGCGAGGTATGCTCCACGACGGCATCCACCTCCGAGATATGCAGCAGAGAATCGCCGAACACCCTGGGCTGGTTCTTATTGACTTCCACAATAAGACGCTTGCTACACCTGGCCACGGTCGATGTATAGTCGTTGGCAGTGCCAAAGCTGAAAAAGCCTGATTTGTCCATGGGCGATACCATGGTAACCATGACATCTATGTCCAGGTTCTCCCTCATCAGCCTGGGCACCTGGTGGAAATGGTTGGGTACGTAATAGCTCAGTCCAACTTTAACGGCGGAACGTGTGGATTTGCTGACGAACCAGGAGTAAGCCTGCACGCAGTCGCTGAGGTCGGGAGAAAGAAGGCTCCTGGAAACGGTGGGGGTGGGCAGTAATGAGTGGACTTTCAGATTATCAAGGTCGCCTGCACGTACACGGTCGGCAATTGCCTGCAGAAGGGCAGGCGGTTCGGCTGCAGCTAGTCCGTGCACAATAGTGCTGCCGCTCTTAATGCCGCTTACCGCCACTTCAGGGGTGGTTAGCTTACGCCTGTACTCCGATTTAGGAGTTAACATGATCAGACGCTGAAGCCGGAAACGGCCTCAGCTTCATCCCCGGCAATATTGAACAGTTGCGTGAATCCGGCGATATCGAAGACCTCTTTGATGTTGGATTTCATGCAGCAGAGCTTGATGTCCCCCTGCTGCTTGCGCGCCTTCTTGAGCTGGGCCAGAAAGACACGCAAGCCTGAACTGCTGATATACTCCAGGTCATTCAAGTTCAGCACTATCTTGACCCTGCCTGTTTCTATCAGCGAATCGATTTTTTTCTCGGCTTCTGCGGCGCTGTAGGCGTCAAGCCTCCCGCCTACGCTGATTACGTTCACATCACCTGTTTGCTTTTCGGCCAGATCCAATGGGGCCTCCTTCTAATTTCTGATACTTTTATACTCCTTCCACACTGGAAAATACTCTATCAAACCTGGCCAGACCATCGTCAATTACTGCATCCGTATCGGCCATGCTGGTATAAACCCGCGAGCCGGCCAGTGTAATCAGCCCATTTGCCAAATAGGCTGCTCCCATTTCTTCCATCATGTGCTTGCGAGGCTTCATCTCCTTGAGAAGCTTGAGCGGATTGCGGAAATCGAGCAGCATCACCCCGGACGTCTCAAGGTGGACTATTGAACCCTGATTATACACCACAAAAGGCAATTTGTATTTATCTATTATACCCTGCAAGCCCTGGGTTAGACGGTCACCCGCCTTGCCGGCAAGAACCGGTGCATTGGTCCTCTCCATCTCGAGCAGGCTGTAATAGCCCGCTGCGCAGGATAGCGGGTTGGCAGATAGTGTCCCGCCGACGTAGGCCCGTTCCGCCGATGCCCCGCCAATGCCGGCCGCGAAGCACTGAATTATATCAGCCCTCCCGCCCACACCACCTGCCATGGGATATCCGCCCGCCACGCACTTGCCGAAAATGGTCAGGTCGGGTTTTATATTGAAATATCCCTGGGCGCCACCCATGCCCAGCCTGAAGCCTGTTACCACCTCATCGAAAATGAGAAGTGCGCCGAACTCTGTGCATAGCTCCCTTACCTTTTTATTAAAGTCAAAAGTCACGGGACGCGTTCCGCTTTCGGGACCAACCGGCTCCACAATGACGGCTGCCGTGCCTCCGAACATTCGGTTCCTGGCAAGCAACCGTTTTAGCGCCCCCAAATCATTGGGGAAAAACTCCTGCGTGCCCGAGCTGCAGCCGGAGGGAATGCCCTTGGCCTCAAACCTGCCGGTGCCCGGTATGTGCATGCCGTAAACCATCTGGTCGCTCCAGCCATGATAGGCGCCACCCACCTTGATAACCTTCTTCTTTTTGGTGAATGTGCGAGCCGCCCGGATGGCCGCCATGACGCTCTCCGTGCCGGAGCCCAGCATGCGGAACATCTCCACGGCGGGCATGAAGCGGTTGATCAGCTCCGCCAGCTTCAGCTCATACTCATGAAAGAGGCCGGTTACAGGTTCGCAGGTCTTCAGCAGCTCTATGATCTTATCGCGCACCGGGGCATAATTGTTGCCGAGCACTATAGGTCCACCGGCCTGCAGGAAATCGGTGTACTGGTTCCCATCCACATCCCAGAGATATGCTCCTTCAGCTCTATCTATAGCGATAGGGAAGGGATGATTGAAGGCCAGATTGTGCTGGACTCCGCCCGGTATGAAGCGCTTGGCCTCATCCGTCAATGCCTTCGACCTTTTACATTTGGACTCGAAATAGTCGAGGTACTCCTGCATTTTCTCCGGCCGGATCTTCCTCATCGGCTGGCCTACCAGCGCATACAGGCGTCGATAAACCTCGTCAACGTCATGGTACTGCGAAATCGAATAACGCTGCTCTTCTGTCATAATCGTCCTCCATGTTCAATTATACTGTCCGGGCTGTTCTTACGCCCGGCAGCAGGGCGCTACACGCCCTTTTTGAACGGGTCACCCCACAGGTTGACGATGGCTGCCAGTTCTTTATGGGACTTGGCGTATTCCTCCAGTGTAACTCCCTTCAAGGTAGCATCGATAGCCTGACGGAACGCCTTGCCTCCGGCTATCGGGCCCTGCGGATGAGCATGAATGCCTCCACCCGAGCCGATAACTATATCGTTGCCCAGCACCTGCATGACTTTGGGCACCATGGTGGGCGTGATGCCGCCGGAAGCCATGGGCCAGGTCGGTTTTAACTGGTACAGCGGGTATGTAAGATTTCTGGCCATCGTTTCAAATTTATCCGAGATCACAGGCGCCTTCCCGTAAGGGGCAGGTATAACCACGATGTCGGCGCCGGCCAGGCGTGGCAATTTACCAAGCACCAGGTGCGAGCTCATGCCGTGCAGCGGTGACATATAAAGTGCACCGGCGACATCCATATGGCCCAAAATCGGCACATTGATCTTGGGATCCTCGGCCAGAGCCTGCAGAACAGTCAGGCCGACGGCCACGTAATTAAGCATGATGGCGTTGGCGCCCAGCTCCACAGCCCTTCGGGCATTCTCAAATACCTTAGGGACGCTGTCACTCACATTCACTGTATAAAGGGTATGCTCTCCCGTTTTCTCAAAGACCTGCTTCTCGATCTGCATGTAACGCTTGACGCGGCCGGCCATGGAGTTGAACGAAGCATCGGCTATCAGCTCATCATCCTTAATGATGTCACATCCACCCAGCGCAGCCTGCTTGAAAAGCTCGGCGCCCACCTCCAGCGGATAGCCCGTACACGGCTTGACCATATTGTTGAGCAGGGGCCTTTTCTTAACACCCAGCAGTTTGCGTATGCCTTCGATGCCGAATTTAGGTCCCTTGAAGCCGGCTACGTACTTTTTGGGGAATCTGACGTCTACAAGCTTGATCTGTCCCCCCATGGAAATATTGCCGACTACAGCAGTCAGCATCATGGGAATTTGCGAGCCGATATTCACCAGGGGAAACGCGATCTGGACAAACCAGCTCCGTTCCTGTAGCCCGGTCGGCAATCCGAACTCGTAGTCAGGCAACTCGTATACCCCTATAACCTTGGCCACATGCTGCCTGCGGACCTCGGGCGTCTCGCCCGGCACCGCCACCCAGGTGCCGGTGCTCTGCTCAATAGCCAGCAGTGGCGCCACCTTGGGCATGGGCAATGCTGCAGGACCTGTAACAACATAGGTACCGATGATGTATTCGTCGTAATCTACCCCGTCGGGCAGCGCCATGGGCTGGCTCAGCATATCTTCTCGGTTCATATAGTCCTCCTTATTATTAAACCTGTTCACAACGGTCTTTATTAATCCTGGTATAGAAGCCCTTCAGGTCCGTATAGAGTTCCTTGTAGTGAATATAGAGGAAATCATATACCTCCCGGTTGGCGGCCCGCGGCTCAAACGTAAACTCTGCGGAAACCACATCTTTCAGACTTTCGAAGTCCTTGTATATACCCAGTCCCACCGCTGCCGTCATTGCTGCACCGACTGCGCCGGCTTCCTGCGGATTTTTCACAGGCTGAATGGTCTTTCCGGTCACATCCGCAAGTACCTGCATCCACGGATGGCCGAGGGCGCCCCCGCCTATGACACGCAGCGAAGGCAGTGGGAATTTGAATTTTTTCTCGACTACCTCGATTATCCATCTCAAGTTGTAGGCCACACCCTCGTAAACCGCCTTGATTAAATGTTCGCGGGTGTGTTCCGGAGTCAGATTAAAGAAACCGGAACGGACGAAAGCGTCGGCTACCGGGGCCCTTTCCCCGTACATCCAAGGTGTAAATATAAGGTAATCGGACCCTGCCGGCACCTGTTCCACCCTGGTATCCATGAACCCGAAGATATTTGTCATATTCGCATCGGCTTTCTCCAGCCTGCACATCTCGTCTCCCAGCCAGCGCAGGCATCCACCAGCCAGCTCCATCTGGCCCAGCAGCAGGATCTTGCGCGGATCGGCTGACTGCGTACTGACTACACCGCTCTTCCCCGAGAGTATTTTCTCCGTCACCACACCTACCCAGGCCGATGTGCCCATGCTGATGTGCCCACCGCCCTCGCCCATTGCGCCGGAGCCGACAGCAGCCGACTGTATATCGCCGGTGCCCCCCATCACAGGTGTGCCCTCGAGCAAACCCATCAGAGAGGCAGCCTCGGAAGTCAATCCCCCGATCTTGTCGGTTGAATTGCACAACGGAGCCAGCTTTTTTGTATCGAAACCGACATATCCAAAAATCCCTTCCATCCAGGACTTCTTCTTCAGGTCCAGGCCGAAAGCTGAAGCGTTGCTCCGGCTCATATACATCTGTCCCGAGCAGCGATAGTTGAGATAGCCGCTCACATCGAGGAAGTATTTCATTCGCCTGTACACGGCCGGCTCGTTCTTTTTCAGCCAGATCAGCTTGGGTATGCCGTCCTTACCCGTGATCGATGCGCCGGCTATGGCAGTGAAAACAGCGGGGCCAAGGAATTTATTCATTACATACCTGGCTTCCTCCGGGGCTCTGCTATCAAGCCAGATAATGCCGGGCCGAAGTGCAACACCCGCATCATCTATGGGTACTATACCGATCAACTGTGAGGAGTTAATTACGCACAGAACATCCGATGGGGATATGCCGGTTCTATCCATCAGCTGTTTGGTTGAGCTGGTCATGGCCTTCCACCAGTCTTCCGGATCCTGCTCGGCCCAGCCCGGCTTGGGATACTTTATATCGTAGGGACAGACCACCCTGCCGTGTACCTTCCCTTCCACATCCACAAGCACAGCCTTGGTATTGCTGGTGCCGACGTCATGTGCAACTATGTACTTCGCCATAATATCTCGCCCCCCAAATCATTCAGTAAGGTTGGTCGCCACCGATTAAACCGTACATAATAATACACATTCATTTGACCGGAATCAAACACGCTTGCTGCTTCAAAATCGCAGCTGGAAAAATTCGACTGCCATGTCTGGAGAGCGACCGTTCACTCTCTGCGATAATATAATACAATTGAATGCTCTTGTCAATACGATAGTTGTACGCTCGTAAAAGGCGGCTGTTTCGGTTAAAATCTGGCAGTGGCTTATCCTGAATAAGGCATAGTGTAATGAAAACTTATAGATACATTGATCTATATAAATCGGGTGAGCTCGACGAAAGGGCCGGCCGGCTGAAACGACGCCTTGCCGAATGCGATATCTGTCCGCGCACATGCCGTGTAAATCGCCTGGAATCAAGCGGCGGCTATTGCAGGTCGGGAGACAAGATAGCTGTAGCCAGCCGCTGTGCCCATCACGGGGAGGAACCGGCGCTGTCAGGGACAAAAGGCTCTGGAACAATATTCTTCGGCAGCTGTAACCTGAGATGCATCTACTGCCAGAACAGCCAGATCAGCCAGGGGCACGGACCTTATGAATACGTTGACAGCCGCGGTCTGGCCGGGATGATGCTTTACCTGCAGGACGATCTGCGTTGCCATAACATCAACCTGGTCTCGCCCACGCATTACGTTCCGCAGATCGTTGAAGCGCTGTGCAAGGCGGTGCCGCTGGGTCTCAACATACCGGTTGTATACAATACAAACGCCTACGATTCCCTGAAAACTCTCTCCGAGTTGGACGGCGTCGTCGATATCTACCTTCCTGATATCAAATACGCTTCTAACAAATGGGCCAGGATATTCTCCAACGCCCGCAACTATGTAGAATACAGCCGGCCGGCCATAGCGGAGATGTATCGACAGGTCGGAAATCTTATCACGGACGATAGCGGCATCGCTCGAAGAGGCATGATAATCAGGCACCTTATCCTGCCCAACCGGCTGGCGGGAAGCGGGGAATCACTCAGATGGCTGGCAACGCACTTGTCCAGAGATGTGACGCTGAGCATTATGGCGCAGTACTATCCCTGCCATCGTGCGCCGGATGAGCCTTTACTGGCGAGACGAATCACTTCTGACGAGTACCGGGAAGTGGTGGAGTTTGTAAACAGCCTCGACCTAGACAACGGCTGGCTGCAGCAATTGGATTCCGCAGATCATTATTTACCGGATTTTCAGCGCGAGGGCCATCCCTTTTCGCGCTGAGAGACCGTTTACAATCTATCTTTCAGATTGCTTCTAAAAATTGCCCGTTTGGCGCTTCCACCCGATTTATTCCATATCTCCTTGATGCGAGGTATATACATCAGTATGGGTACGGCGCTTACAAAGATGGTATAGATGAAGAGCACCGTGTCCTTATACACGAACCAGGCGATCAACCAAAAGGCGATATAGGACACGGCATAGGAGACAGTCGGCCAGCGCGTTATAGCCAGTAGAACAAGGAAGGATCCCAGATATATCAGGTCACCCAGCGGTATGGGAAACTTTGCAGAGCCTATATCGACCCAGTTCACCCAGGCCAGTAGGAAAGCCAGTACGCCGATGGCCGTGGCACCGCCTTTGCCTCCCTTGAACTTAAGGAATACGGGGAAATTATGCCCGGCAATGACTGCGATTCCGGCAACCATCTCTACCGGGACTACCACATCGGGCGGCACCTGTAACCAAATCGTTATGAAGTAGCTGAGCGTCAGGGCCAGCATGGCTTTACAGATATCGGTGGCGAGCACCAGCATGCCGGGCCAGAACCCGATGGTATAGAAGGTGTTCATGGCGCCCATATTATGGCTGCCTACCTGGCGTATATCCACGCCTTTGAATGACTTGCCCACCAGGTAAGCCGAAGGGATGCAGCCCAAAAGGTAGCTTTCGATCGCGGAGAGGACATATGCGAGCACAATATTAATCATATTTATTCACCCTTAATATTATAGGACGGGGATGCAGGAAATGTTACTACGTAGAACTGCGTATTTCCGTCAGAAACTGAGGAAAGTGTGGCGAGCTATCATTGCCACAGCTCCGCGTTGATTGGTGTACGTGATCTCGACTGTGGTCGACATGGTCGGGCCCAGTTTCGTTTCCTTTCCTACAATGCTGGCAATCCTGATACGCGCAGCCAGTATATCTCCGGCCCCTATAGGTGACACAAATTCGTATTCGATGCCGCCGTCCAGGTTTCCTCTGGGAGCGCCCGCGGCGATCAGCTTCTCGACGAACACGAACATATCAAACCCGCCGGTCACCGGCCACCCGACGAAGCCGGGCGGCGCTTTCAGCCGGCCGAACGAGCTTTGCGCGGCATACTCCACATCGCAGTACATCGGATTCGAGTCGCCGATAGCCTGTACAAACCTCTGAATGGCGCCCTCCTCTACCTTATATATAAGCAGCGGCTCTTCTTTGCCGATCATCTTCTTCAGTGCTTCGGTCAAAACGAATTCAGCCATCTTTCCCTCACTTGAATCACGTACCTGTTAATTACGGAACATCGCCGGCTGAATGTCGATATTCAATCGAAGCCGGCGATGTTCAATTCCGTGTTACTTAATAGTTACGAGATTATTTCGATTTGGACGGCAAAAGTGCGGTTGCGGTTCCGGTGGTGTTCTTTTCGCCCTTGGTGTTCTCGACCCAGATCTCGCATTCCACTGTGTGGTCCGCATCGTTCTTCTTGGTGACCTTTCCCTTGCAATACCAGGTATCGCCGTCCACCGGATCGTCGAAAGTCTTCATCTTGCGCGGGTAGTCCATGCCGCGATACCGGCAGGACAGCTTCTTGAGGACCCCATCTCCACCGATCCAGTCGGTCATCAGATTTACCAGCCATGCTCTCTTGAGCAGGCCGTGCACGATCGGTCTTCCCACACCCAGATTCTTGGCGAAATCCTCTTCGTAGTGGAGCGGGTTGAAGTCGCCCGACGCCCCGGCATACTGCACCAACATCCTGGTGGTAGCTATTTTCTCCAGTGTTGTAATCTCACTGCCTACCTGTACATCTTCATAATAAATCTGTTTGGCCATAGTTCCTCCACATATTAATAACAGGCTGTCTTAGAAGTTGAGGAAAGTGTTGCGCACTACGAGCACAACAGCTCCCCTCTGGTTGGTATAGGTGGATTGAAGCGTGGTCACCATGGTAGGCCCCATCTTGGTCTCGCGGCCCTCGATGCTTGCCACCATGATCTCGGCGACCAGGATATCACCTGCACCAATCGGCGCCTGGAAATCGTACTCAACGCCTCCATCCAGCAGACCCATGGGGGCCCCGGCCTTCATCAGCTTTTCGAAGAGCTTAAACAGGTTGAAGCCTGCAGAGATCGGCCATCCTGTGAAACCCGGCGGCGCCATGACTCGTCCCCATTTGCTGTTGGCCGCCCACTCGACATCCGAATGCTGCGGGTTTTTGTCGCCGACCGCCTGTGCAAACCTCTGAATGGCGCCCTCCTCGACCTTGAAAACGACCGGAGGCTCTTTTTGCCCGATCAGCTGTTTCAGACTATCTGTAACGGTAAAAGCTGCCATTTAATAAAACCTCCCGAATATACCCTTTTATTTTCCTACTATGCAGACGCTGACAACGTTCATTGAGGGGAATCCGCCCATATTTTGCGTCAGGCCTATCTTGGGATTCTTCAACTGCCGTTTGTCCGCCTTGCCCTGCAGCTGCTTGTACATTTCGTACATCATCCTTAGTCCGCTGGCGCCGATGGGATGCCCGAAGCACTTGAGACCGCCGTCGATCTGGATCGGCTGTGCGCCGTCACGGTTGAAACGTCCGGCATCTATATCGTCCTTCACCTTGCCCCTGGGGCTGAACTGCAGGTCCTCCATGGTGACCGCCTCGGTAATGGAGAAGCAATCATGTACTTCCGCCATGCTGACTTCCTCGCGCGGATTCTTGATGCCGGCCTCTTTATAGGCGGCGATGCCGGCGCGGTAGCCGGGCTCCACGTGAGAGCCGTCCCACTTGGTATAGAACATCTCTTCACCCGAGGAGACGGCGATCTGCATGGATTTCACCAGCACCGGGTCCTGCCTGAATTTCTTGGCCATGTCAGCCCTGCAGACTATGGCGGCGGCGGAGCCGTCGCTTACGCCGCAGCAGTCGAAAAGGCCGAGAGGCCAGGCGATAATCGGGGCGTTTACGATCTGTTCAACGGTAACCTCTTTGCGCAGGTGGGCCTTGGGGTTGAGTGCGCCGTTGACATGGCTCTTGGCGGAAACCTTGGCCAGCATCATCTTGCCGTCCTGCGGGCTGAGATTGTACTGCGAGAAATACTTGGTTGCCATCATGGCAAAACCACCGGGCGCGGTCATGTTGAACATGGTCAGGGGCGCTTTGTAGCCCAGGCCGCCTGCCAGCGGCAGTCCGCCGTAGCCGGTGTCCTTCAGTTTCTCCATGCCCAGGGCCAGACAGATATCATAGGCACCGGAAGCAACTCCGTAGACTGCTCCGCGCAGCGCCTCAGAACCGGTGGCGCAGAAATTTTCTACCCTGGTTACCGGGATGAAGGGCAGCTTGAGGGCCAGGCCCAGGGTGGTTGCGCCGCGTCCCACGCCGATATCCGGCATGTGAACTCCCCACCAGGCTGCCTGTATCTGGTTCTTCTCAATGCCTGCGTCCTCCAGGCATTCCTTGAAGGCTTCTACGATGAGGTCCTGGGGTCCGGCATCGAAGCGCTCACCGAATCTGGTGCAGCCCATGCCGATTATGGCTACTTTATCTTTAATTCCTTCTGCCATCTAAATATCCTCCTTGTTTTATACTTCAGCTATGCCACCACGGGCATGGCCTTCCAGCCATAGTTAATGGCGGCGCGTTTCTCATCGGCAAATTTGATCCTGAAGGTCATCTCCAGCGGCATGCCGACTTTCAGTGCGTTGGGGTCGCAGTCCGTAAGGTCAAGGCCGGCCCTTCCACCGCCATCGAAGTCAACAAATCCGTAGGATGCGGGCGGGTCGATGCTGGGCGCCAGGAAGTCGCTGGTATAGGTGAAGAGCACGCCTTTCTTGCCCGAGAAGCAGTATTCCTCGAACTCGTCCACTGCGCCGCAGTCCGGATTGGGACAAATCCTCTGCGGAGGATAGCACGGCGTACCGCATTTCTTGCACTTGGTGCCGACCATGCCGTAAAGCTCCTTGTTATCCCTGGAGACGATGGAGAAGGAGGTAAACATGGTCTCCTCACCCCTGATGCCTACCTCGCAGGGCATCTGCTTGCGGAAAGCCAGATATTTCTCGTAGCTGCCCAGGGCGGCCTTGTTGGCCAGGTTCTTTTTAATGGCCCTTTTATCCTTGATCTTGGAGATCTTGTCGGTCACGGTCAGGTAGAATGCATCGCAGCCCTGTCCGAAGCTGATCACCATAATCTTATCGCCTGCCTTGGCATCTTCCAGCGCCGCCACCAGCATCATGAGCGTCTGGGCTACGCCAGTGTCGCCCACTGTTGTCAGCATAGGGTCCTGAACCTGCTCGGGAGCAAGCCCAAGGGTCCTGCCCAGCGCAGCATGTGCGCCGCCGAATGCGCAGGCATAAATAACCTTGGAGAAATCCTTTACGTTCAGCTTATATTTCTTGGCCAGTCCCGCTGCCGCCTCGGGGATGAATTTCAGATAGCCGGCATCGCGGATAAAGCGTTCCTCCCACATGTGTTCCAGGCGCTCGCCCTCCAGGCGCCGCCGGTCGACGAAGTCATGCGTGGTGGAGTATGACCCCTCGATGCTGGCTATTACATCATCCTTGCCCAGCAGGAATGATGCCGCGCCGTCGCCGTAGGTATAATCACCGTTGCTGGCAACTTTGCTGACGCGCATGTCGGCGGCGCAGACCAGGCAGTTGTTGAGGGTCCCGGCTGCGATTGCATCGGCGGCTGCCAGCAGCGCGCTGGTGCCGGACTTGGTGGAATCAGTAAAATCCGCCGTCCGGGTATCTGTGTTGAGGTCGAGAGCAGCGGCTATGATGCCGGCGTTCTGCCTCAGGGCATATGTCTGCGATGTGGAGGCGAAGTAAAGCCCGTCTACTTTCGAGGCGTCTTCACCCTTCAGACAATCTACCGCAGCGGCAACCGACATGGTCACAGTGTCCTCGTCCCAGTTAGCCACCGCTTTCTCGCCCCTCAACGGGGCAAACCCCAGAAACAAGAGGGACATCTGCATGATATTTCGATCCAAACGAAACCTGGGTATGTGCGCACCGTACGACTTGATACCTACCATTTTTCCTCCTTTAATCTGAATTAATTATTTTAAACGTACCTGCCAACCCATCAGCGATTGATTTTACACCATATCATAATGCCATCTCAATATCAGGTATATTCGGAGAACTGTGCCTCCCGGGTCTATCCGTAGTCCGTCATTCCTGACTTATCGTCCATTAAAGGCCTATACCCGCTGCGATCTTCTCCAGGTGCAGATCGGTGTCTCCCAGCATGAACTCCGATGATTTAACACGGCGGAAATAGCAGCCGATATCATGGTCCATGGTGAATCCGATGGCGCCGTGTATCTTGATACCCTCAACGCAGACCCTCTGGTAAACCTCATTGGCCTTGGCCTTGGCCTGAGAGATATACATATCTGCCTTCGCGCCCGTCGACAGCATCCACGCCGCATAATGAACTAGGTACTGCAGGCCCTCGACGTCTGTGAGCATATCAACGAGCTTGTGCTGAATGGCCATAAATGAGCCGATGGGCTTATCGAACTGCGTCCTGTCCTTGGCATATGCCTGCGTCATCTCCAACACCGCCTGGCAGGCGCCGGCGACCTCGGCGCATTTAAGCACCGTGGTCCGCTGCGCCATGTAAGCTATCACTTTCCAGCCGTCGCCTTTTTTCCCCACGATATCCGATCTGCCGGCCTTAACGTTCTTCAAGCGCACTCTGCACTGGCCGTCGCCCGCGATGGTGGGTATCAGCTCGGTTTTCACGCCCCGGCTGGACTTTTTAACCGCAAACAATGTGAGCCCGCTCTCGGGCAGACCTCCTTTTTCCGTCCTGCATAGTACCAGCAGGTAGTCTGCTACATGCGCATACGGCACAAACCATTTCTCACCGTTCAAAATATAGCTTTTGCCGTCGAATTCCGCCTGCGCCGTGATGTCGGCGGCCTCAAACCTGCCTGACTTCTCGGTCATGGCCAGCGACCAGATGCTTTTGCCGTCGGCAATGGGAGTCAGATATTTCGCTTTCTGCGTGGCGGTTCCGTATTTTAAAATAGGGATCGAACAGAGCGCAACAGTTGAAAAGAACGGGCCCGGCGTTATATTCCTGCCCATCTCTTCCATGAGCACCACCAGGTCTAGGAAATCGGCGCCCGTGCCGTTGTATTGCTCGGGGAAGATCAGCCCCAGCCAACCCAGTTCAACCATCTTGGCCCACATGTCAGGATCGTAGCCTTTCTCATCAGCCTCCAGCTCCCTGACCCTGGCTTTAGTGCATTCGTTGACCAAGAAATCCCTGGCCATGGTCTTCAACATGTTTTGCTGTTCGTTAAAATCAAAATCCATCTCAATCCCCTTAATTATTAGTATGCCCTGGGCAGACCCAGTTTGAACTGTCCGATAATGTTCTTTTGCACTTCATCAGTGCCGCCCGCGATGGAGATGCCCGGGAACATCATATAAAGCCGTGTCACATTGCCCAGTACCTTGGCCCATTTTGACCACATGTCGACCTGTGAATAAGCACCGATAATTTCGGAGCCTTTCGTAGCAAGGCGCTGCATGACGAGATCGCAATAAGCCTTGTTCCTGGCCGCCTCATAAATGGGGATCGTTCCTTTACTCATCTTCCATGTGATCTCATACCCGAACATTTTAAGAGTCTCTATCTCCAGTGCCCTCTCCGCCAGCTTGTGCCTGACCACCGGATCTTTGGCCAGCATCGTGCCATTATACCGTATTTCACGTGCATATTTTATGATAGCCTCCAGAATTCTCCTCGACATGCCTCCGAACTGCGGACCGATGCTGTGCCTCTCGAAAGCCAGGGACTGCATCAGGTGATACCAGCCGCGGTTCTCAGTTCCCACCAGGTTGACCGCCGGGACCTTAACATTATCGAAAAACAGCTCGTTGAAAATATGCACACCGGCAAAGTTAATGATAGGTTTAATGGTAATGCCCGGGCTCTTCATATCGAGTATCAGCAGGCTGATGCCGTGCTGCTTTTTCTGGGCGTTGGGATCGGTCCTGACGGCAATCCAACACCACCTGGCCCTGTGGGCGCAGCTCGTCCATATCTTTTGTCCGTTAAGGATATATTCATCACCGGTTTTAATCGCCTTCGTCTGTATGTTGGCGAAATCCGACCCGGCATTCGGTTCGCTGTACGCGGTGCACCACACACCATCCGGCTCACCGGCTGCGATGGAGGGAATATATTTCTTGCGCTGCTCCTCGCTGCCGAAAAGCATCAGTGACTGTCCCACCCAGCCTATACCGCTGACTCCCATGGTAGTGCCCGGTATGCCCTGGTAGCTTGCTTCATCGATGTAAACAAGCTGCTCAAAAGGAGACGCATCCTGCCCCCCGTACTCTTTAGGCCAGGCCATGGTCAACCAGCCTTTCTGCGAGAGCTTTTTAGAGATCTGCATGGTGAATTCCCAGTCCTCGTCCCTGCCCTCCTCCTCCAGACCGCTGATGACAGCATGTCCCGATAATTCCGCCCGGGCAAAAGCCCTGATCTCCGCCCTCAGTTTTTCCTCTTTTTCGCTGAACTTAAAATCCATACCCGCTCCTTAACCAGATTAAGATTATGTAATCTTGATGGCGCTGATGGTCACTTCATTAATCGCATGCACACATGTCCTGGTCTTCGCCGATCTTACCTCTGCCAATTGACCTGTGCCCGAGCAAAATGGTATAACCTTAATTATTAGTGAACAATGTTACGCAAACGGGTTTGTATTTTATAATGGAATCATATTCGCTGGAACAACGTTCACTTTATATCATATAGCCGTAAGTTTTGTCAAACTGTCTGAGCTTGAAGGCACCACTGATTCAATGTATTGAGATGGAAGGGCAGCATGAAAGTTGAAGGGAAATCGACCAAGGCGCTGATCATGCATGCAGCACTCGATATCTTCAGCAAGGAAGATTTTGAGAAGGCCACCATGCGCTATATCGCCGAAAAGGCGGGCGTTACCACATCCAATATCTACAAGCACTTTAAGAACAAGGATGATCTTTATGTGCAATTGATCAGCACGATAATTGAGAGGACCAGCCGAGAGCTGGATATGCACCTGGCAGGGCTCGCCGATACCAGAAACAAGATTTACAGGATGACACACTATTACCTTAATTATTTTCAGGACAATGTCCACATCGCCGGATTGGTGTATGCAAGGACCAATATGAGCTACTGGTTTGAATTTGAAAAGGCCTATAACACCGCCAGGACGTCCGGTTCGCTGTTCCTGAGGATCATGAGGGAAGGACAGCGCAAAGGGGAACTGCGCAGCGATCTCAACCTCAATATGCTGGGCCATATGTATCACGGTGCATTACGCTATATGGTGGTGCACTGGCTGTATAATCAGGATAAATACAGGCTGGCGGATCTTGCAGACGGTTTCGCCGAGGCTATTTATGAAGCCAGCAGGATTAAAGAGAGGGTCAACGAAACATTCGTCTGCCCCTTTATGAAACTCGACAATTCGTAACAGGCCGTGACTGCTGCCGGAACTACTTGATATTCGAGATGCTTTGATATACCCTGTCTTTCCAGGCAACCCCAACACCCAGCGCACGGCGCGAGGCGCCGACGATCACAGCAAGAATCAGGAAGCTGATGCCCAGCGGATGAAAAATAAAGGACATCTTTGATCCTCTGAAATAAACATCTGTCATGATCCGCATCAATAGTATGACGCCCACCTGTATCAACACGATGACACCCCAGTCCAGTACGAAACCGTCGGCTACAAGAGTGTTTGTCGGGCGCACAAATGCCCAGTAAAAGGGAGCCAGGAAGAATATATAGGCAACCAGAACAAATCCGATCAGGGCTATGGGTGAAAGGGCGGCCACCGAGTAAAACCACTTGATACACCCTTCAGCCATATTTCCCATGTTCGTATACATCCTGGTCGTCAGTACACCGCTCAGGTCTACCGACAGAATCCTGCGCCCCAGCCTGTGCATCTCAATACCGAACCAAACGTCTTCCATGATCCTTGATTTAACGGACTCATGCCCTCCGATCCCCTGGTAGTCTTCACGTTTGAACAGCAGAAACTGTCCGATGGCAAGAGTAGGGCCCGGCTTTTTCCAGGAGTGGAACAGCCAGAGGGGGAACCAGCACATTATGACGAAATAGAAAAGGATGGGTATAACCATCTTCTGTGTAATGCCGGAGAGCTTCTGACGCGGAAATCCTGAAAGCATCGCCGCATTATTTAAAATGGCGAGCTGAAGCGTACTCCTGATCATATGAGGCTGACTGCGCGTGTCCGCGTCGATAAAAAGCAGCCAGCTTCCACGCGCGTTCTGAGAAAGCTGATGGCAAGCGAAGCACTTACCTGCCCACCCATCCGGCAGCGGCCTACCTTTTATTAACTGTACCCTGTTATCCTTATCAACCGTGCTTTTTACTATCTCTGCCGTTCGATCGGTGGAGTTGTCGTCGAGGACCAAAACTTCGAAATTGGGATAATCCTGGTTCAAGACCGAGTTGAGGCACCTGCCTATATTTTTCTCTTCATTTCTGGCCGGGATCAAAACCGATACGAGGGGCTGATCTGGAGGCACAGCCGCCTTGCGGGAGGGCCTTTTCAGAGCGGCCAGATTCAGAATCAGGTTAACGCAGAACAGCGCTATTCCGGCCAGCACAAACAGTTGATACGGCATTTTACATTACCCAAAAATATTATATCAGGCCGCCTTCCTTCTCGACCTGATCCAGTTCAGAAACCTCCCCGAGGCGCCGGGCGATGTCTTTAACGCCGTGAAATGTTTAATCAGCAATATGACCGTGATGCAGACCATAAATGCTATTTTCCATATATCGGCGCCTGTAATCGCCAAATAAACCAGTGTTACAACCGTCCCGCATATAATGGTCCAGGCATCGTTATTGATGAAAAGAAACCCGATAAGAAACAGTACTGCCAGGCAGATTATGATATCCCACTGGGACAGGGCCACCAAAGTGCCGGCGAATACCGCTAGCGCCTTTCCACCGTGGAATCCCAGGAAAGGCGAAAATGCATGGCCCAGAACCGCGCAGGCAGCAATAATGAAGCCCACAGGCTGTGAATAATTGAACACGTACAGGGCTATGAGAATGAAGGGCATGCCTTTAACTATGTCCGCTAACAGCGCAACGACACCCCAGACCTTTCCACCAGCTTTGAAAACGTTGGCCGCACCTGGATTGCCGTCCCCGACCTCCCTTATATCCTTGCGCAGCCCGGATCTGCCGATCCAGAGCGAAAAGGGGCAGGCGCCCAGGAAAAACGCCGCTACGGCTAGAACGGCAACTATGGCAGTATCGATCATAATTCTCCGCGATCGATTATAGTTTCCGAGACGGCAGTCTATAGAAAATGGGGATGGGTGTCAAGCGAAAGTTGGGAATTAGAAACGACCCCGATGGGATTCGAACCCACGATCTCCACCGTGACAGGGTGGCATGTTTGACCGCTACACCACGGGGCCATGGACACGCATTAAAACAGTGCTGCGAAGCAGAAACTGCTGTAAAAGTCTATCAATATAGCTAACTAGTGTCAAACCACCGTGAGTACAGCTGAACAATTGATTTATCATCCTGTTTATTATAAGCTTACACTTGATTCATAAGTACATGCAGATTATGGAGAATGCAATGGTATTGAAATACCGCAAGCGTAAGATGTCCGGCGTATCCAGGATACTATTTTTCATCTCAGCGTTGCTGCCTATTATGCTGTCGATTGTATTGATGGCTCCCTCGGGCGTCTCCGCCACGTCGATCACTCTGAATCCCGACTCGGGTAAGATGGGGGCGAAGGTGACCATCACCGGCGACGGGTTCATCGGCAAAATGGCCACTATCTACTGGGATGACAAAAAGCTTATACAGAACGTGCCCATCTCTAAATCGGGAGAGATCAATCATAAATTCGATGTCCCTTCCTCGACCAAGGGTGTTCATGTCGTGAAAGTGACAGACGATAGCAATTGGTCGAATATCACGGCAACCTCAAACTTCTCTGTCCGTCCGAGCCTCATCTGCGAGCCGCCCTGGGGTAAGATCAATACCCGCATCTACATTTTCGGCTATGGCTTTGCACCCGGCGAAAGCGAAATCAAATTCACCTGGGACGGGACGCCCCTTTCCAAAGTCCCTATCCAGGCCGATAAAATGGGCTCATGGAGTGCGCAGTTCGACGTGCCCAGTGTGCCTAAAGGCGAATATATCATCAGCGCCGTTAGCCCATCCACAGGACCTGGTGAAGTTCCCGATGTCGTGTTCACCGTATCTCCTTTCTGCAAATCAACACCCTCTTCAGGCCCCGTGGGGACCAAAGTGACAATTACAGGCGTCGGGTTCAGAGCAGGAGAGGACGGCATTACCTTTACCTGGGACGGTCCCATACTTGATACTAACGTGGTTGCTCAACCCAACGGCACATTCAGCTTCGTTATCACCGTGCCTCCCTCCGTCAAGGGAAGGCATATACTGGGCGTTTACGGCAGCAGTTTTACACCCATCGGAATTGTACCCGATCTCGAGTTTGAGGTTATACCCAATATTCAGCTGACCCCCAGCACCGTTATCGGCAGCAGGGAACTGAGAATCGATGGGAATGGATTCAACGGAAATGAGATAATCGCGATCAAGTATGACAAGGCAGCGACGGATGCGACCGCTACCACCGATGCCCTGGGAAATTTCACCCTCACCATGAAGGTTCCGTCAAAGTCGGGCAAAACGCATATTGTTGATGCTGCCGGCAATAAGGGCGGTCTCGCTTCGGCCAGCTACGTGTCTGGCTCCCTCCCACCTCCATCGCTCCAGCTCCTCACCCCCGGCCCCGGAGCAACTTTCTATAACTACAGCTCTGTGGTGGATGCCATTGCGGGATTATTCAGGTCTCCGGGCAGCCTGTTGGGAATCGGCCCGGCGCCGCAGTCAGGCGGAGATGCATCCCTTGCCGTGCTGGGATGGTCGGCTAAGTCGGATGCTACGGGAATGAAGTACTCGCTGCAAATAGCCAAATCGGCTGACTTCGCCAGCACTGCCTTGCAGAAAGACGATATCACCGCTACCACATTTAACCTGCAGCGGTCTATGCTGCCCAACACAGGCACCTACTACTGGCGCGTGAGGGCCATAAATGATGCGGGAGATGTAGGCCAGTGGTCGAACTACTGGCAGTTTGAGTCCAAAGCGGCTTCGCCCCTGGTCATAGCCATCTCCGTCACCATCATTGCCCTGATTATTGCCATGATCATATTCGGTATCATAGCGCTTGTCAGCAGAAGCAGGTACAATTAAAAGGTAATTGCATTTTTACTTGTATTTTAGGGCTTCACCATGCTATATTAAACGTTGCTAATAATTAAATTAGCCGCTGGGGGTGCTTAGACTGGCAGGCTGAGACTCCGTTCCACCGGAGAACCCTTGAAACCTGCTCTCGGTAATTCGAGCGTAGGGAAGCGGTAACAGCCAAGGGTTATGCTTGTAAGACGGCGACTCTTGGTTTTTTATTTTAATAAGATGACACAGATGGAACAGGCCCAAAAAGGCATCGTCTCGCCCGAGATGAAAAAGGTTGCTGTCGCAGAGCAACTGGAGGCCGATCGTCTCTGCCAGGATATAGCCTCGGGTGGCATCGTAATCCCGGCCAATATAAATCACCCTGTGAGCAGTGTCTGCGGTATAGGCAAGGGGCTTAAGATTAAAGTGAACGCCAATATCGGCACTTCATCCGACGTGGGCTCTATGGCCAGCGAGCTGGAAAAGCTAAATGTATCGATACGATACGGCGCCGATACGGTCATGGACCTCAGCACCGGCGGCGATATCAGGACTGTGCGCCGCGCCATACTCAAGCAGAGCAGCGTCCCCATAGGCACGGTACCCATCTACCAGGCTATGGTAGAGGCCGGGGAAAAATACGGGCCCATAGTCAAGGCAACTGCAGATGATATATTTAAAGCCATCGAAGAACAGGCCGCCGAAGGGGTGGATTTCATAACAGTGCATTGCGGCGTTACTCGGAGCGCCATCCGATCGCTTAAGAGCCAGCGTCGGGTGACTGACGTTGTATCGCGGGGCGGAGCCTTTCTGCTGGGCTGGATGATTTATCACGATAAAGAGAATCCCCTGTATGAGCAATACGACCGGCTGCTGGACATAGCCGCCAGATATGATGTGACGCTGAGCCTGGGTGACGGCATGCGTCCGGGAAGCCTGGCCGACGCCTCCGACCGTCCGCAAATACAGGAGTTGATCACCCTGGGCGAGCTGGTGGAACGCGCCTGGAGTGCCGGAGTCCAGGTCATGGTCGAAGGTCCGGGACACCTGCCGTTGCACCATATCGGCATGAATATGCAATTGCAGAAGAGCCTGTGTAAAGGCGCTCCCTTTTACGTGCTGGGCCCCCTGGTTACGGATGTTGGGGCCGGCTACGATCATATCACCAGCGCAATAGGCGGAGCTATCGCGGGCGCATACGGGGCGGATTTCCTCTGCTATGTGACGCCGGCCGAGCATCTCTCACTGCCTGACACAGAGGATGTCAGGAACGGGGTTATCGCTTCACGTATAGCGGCACATGCGGCGGATATAGTAAGAAGTCAGGGTAAAGCCTCCGAATGGGACCTCCGTATGTCCATCGCCCGCAAACGCCTCGATTGGGAGGCGCAGGCCGATCTGTCCATCGATCCCCAAAAGGCCAAGACGATCAGATCCAAATATACTGTCAAGGGGCGCGCCTGCAGCATG
>JAEAME010001024.1_pt1 | contig 22136 bp, 16 predicted proteins | sample 8958731 | NCBI WGS metagenome assembly JAEAME01 (sample SAMN16933194, study PRJNA681113) | bioreactor sludge metagenome | isolation source: anerobic bioreactor sludge (Control) | place: India:Bengaluru | collected 2018-10-24 | reverse complement strand
CGTACAACCCGTCCCACAGTAGGGGCAGGTCGTCTGTACATACTTCATGTCCATGAAAACACCTTTATACGACTGGCTGTTATTCCTGTCAAGAGATATAATTATCTAATCGTTCTTTTTCAATTTCGGGCATCATATTAACTTAATTTATGGGTTAACTTAAATAAGTTAACCTGTCGTAATGCCATGCACTTCTGTTCACCATTTTCGATGTGCATATCTTCATACCCGTCTCCCGGGAAATATCCAGAATGCCCCGGGGAAAGAAGGGGCCCGGTTATCCACACAGACCGTAATCTTCAAACAAATTCTCAATTTTTTTCATGATCTTCATCAGAACAGGTGTTTTTTCACCATCATTCTCCTCTTCCCCGCCATGGTCCCTCGGTGCATGCTCCTGACCGATCCCTGCGGTACGCTCTAGCCTTATTACTGCGCAAAGCAAAAGATAGCCACATGGATGTTGAGGAGTACGTCCGCCGTGGTATTCGCCAGGGAATCTCTGAAAAGGATCTCCGTGCAGCCCTTGCGAACCAGATCCGGGTCTTTAAACCGGAGGAGGATCAGGAGTATGCAGAACGGTTTGCACAGGCGGTCATCAACGAGGTAAAAAATTCCACCGCGATCAGCGGTGACTTTTTTTCATATCATCATTCGGGCGTAAGCATGGGGGAATTCGGAGTTGGTTCCCGCGGGAGCGGCGATTTCTTCGCCCATCGCCAGATAGCCCGTGTGATCGGAAGAACCCGGGCTGCGGTTGGCGTTGATGAGATGGATGACGGAGGGGTGGTAGAGGTTGCAGGAACCGCGGGTGGCAGGTACATCGTCTGTGCGGTCGATGGGATGCACTCGCGCCTCTCTGATTTCCCTTTCCTTGCCGGATTCCACGCGACACGGGCGACACTCCGCGATGCCTACGTGATGGGCGCACGGCCGATCCTGCTCTTCTCTGATATCCATGTGGCAGATGACGGGGACGTTGCCAAGATCTTTGAGTACACCGCTGGCATAACCACCGTTGGAGAGATGATGGGAGTTCCCCTGGTATCCGGGTCAACGCTCCGGATTGGCGGCGACATGGTGCTCGGGGAACGGATGACCGGGTGCGTGGGAACGGTTGGCATCGCCCGGCACCTCACCCCAAGGAAGAGTGCAGCACCCGGGGATGTGATCCTCATGACCGAAGGCGCGGGAGGGGGAACGATCGCCACTGCCGCTATTTATTCGGGATTTCCGGAGGTCGTGGAGCGGACCATCAACCTGCAGTTCCTGAAAGCAGTGGAAGCTCTCCTAGGAAGTCCCGTGATCGGGGAGGTGCATGCCATGACCGATGTGACAAACGGTGGTCTCCGCGGCGATGCGCATGAACTTGCCCAGACCGCCGGCTGTCGTGTCGTTATCGTGGAAGATCGTGTCAGGGGTATTGCCGATGCGAAGGTCCAGGAGATGCTGGATGCCCTTGCGATCGATTATCTCGGGGTCTCGCTCGATTCGCTCCTGATTGTGGCACCTGGAGATGCGGTACCGGCGCTCAGAGAGGTTATCAGCGATGCCGGTGTACGCATCGAGGAGATCGGGCGTGTCGAGCAAGGGAGCCCCGGTGCATATCTCGTGAGTGACGGAAAAGAGCAGGATTTCTCTCCCCGGTTCCGGGAGTCTGCTTATACGCCGGTGAAGAAAGTGGTGGACCGGCATCCGGCTGATCTGGCAGGAATGAAAATGGCCGTGGAAAAAGCAGCAGACATGGCTATCGAGAAGAAGAGAAGGATTATCCGTTATCTCTCTTCCGTCAGCTGATCCACCTGCCCGCGGTCAGGAGAATACCTCCGCAATGATGCGGGCCAGCATGGCATTGAGCTGGAGGTATTCATTGTTGCCATGTGTGAGGGTATAATCGGTATCAGCAATCGCTATTGAGAGCCTGGGATCGTTATACTCCCTCCTGACCGCTGTACGGAATTCATGGAGAACCTCCCTGGAGGTGAGGCCGTACTCGATCATCAGGGTCTCGAACCGGCGTACTGCCGAGATCATGTCACCCGTGGATACCGCGGTCAGGGCTGCCTGCGCAATCTGGCCTGTCTCGGTCTGGGAGCACCTGATGAGGTTGCCCAGGCATTCTTCACCAGTACTGACCTGGAGCAGCACCACCGCCTTTCTCATGTCACCGGCTGCAGCCTGCACGATCAGGTCGGTATCATCATCTGAAAGGGGGCTGGTATCGCCGAATTCCGATGCCAGGATGGCATGGAGGTGGTCTCCGACCACCCTGCTTTCCACCGGGACAAAAAAGAACGGGAGACACCGTGAACTGATCGCCGGTATGAGCGCCGATGGCCTGCTCGTGACAAAGATGAAGCGGCAGGTCCTCGAGTACCGTTCCATGATTCTCCGGATCCCCTGCTGGGCTTCCCGGGTCATCGCAGATGCCCCTTCAAAGACGATGATACGGAAGTCAGAATCGAGGGGCCGGATCGATGCATACCATCTGACTATATTCTTGAAATTCGAAAGGAGGCTCTGTTCTCTCTGGTAGAGGTGTCCGTACCGCTCGTCCCCTTCAAGGTACTTCTTCCCCTGCTCGAAGAGATCAGCGGTCTGGATGACCGTCATGTTCTCCGCCATCCTCTCACCATATAACTGGTATGCGAGGCATTCGACCGCAACGCTCTTTCCGGTGCCCGGTGGCCCGGTGAGGAGCAGGTGCGGGATATCCCCTGATCGTGCTGCTCTCTTCAGGTGAGAGACCACGTGATCCTGCCCCCGTATCTCTTCAAAACTCTTCGGGCGGTATTTTTCAATCCAGAGCATGGTCAAGCCTCAATTGAATCTCGCAGATGGCAGACCGGAGGAGTTCCCGGTTCTCATATCCTGTTGCACACAGTTGCACTTCTTCCCTTGTAAGGGCTCTGCAGAACCGGGTCACCTGCGGGATCGCCCTGGTTACCTCGTCGACAATGGTCAGGGTTGCCGTCATCGCCGTTCTCGAAAGCGGGTTGAGGTCGATCGCGATCACGGTCTTTCCCGCATCGACCAGTGCCTGGCAGCGGTCACCGTCTTCAAGGGGAACCAGGACAACATCAGCGGAACCGATTCCCCCCGGAAGGCAGAGCGCCCGGTCATGAGAGAGCGGGAGGAGTCGTTCCGGGATGCCCTCCAGCACCGTGACTCCATGGCGTTCCAGGAGGGTTGTGATCTTCCGGATCCGCTCTTCGGTCCTGTGGAAGAGGTTCACCTCAACCGCAGCGTTCGAGGCCTGCTGAAGGAGCGCAATACTGCCGGCGGCAAGCGCTGCTGTGTTCCCGTTCACCGAGATGACCGGCCGTTCCGCACAGAGGAGGAGCGCTGCAGCGGCCCTCTCCGCCCGGAGGGCACTCTCCATGGTCTTTTCACCGATCAGGTAATCAAACGCTTCACCGCGACCGTGAGCAGTAAGCCCTTCAAGCGAAAGGATACCCTCCGCTGCGCACCGGGCGAGATGCTCCCTCACTTTAAGCGAACGGTACCGGGGATGGTCCTTTGGGATCATGAGAACTCCTCCAGGATCTCGACGCCGCAGGGAGCAACATGGAGCTCCAGTATCTCACCATAGGACCCGAGAAGGTCAGCGGCACGCTCCCCCATCGCGAAAATCCCGTTCCCGAGCATGGTCATGCTGGCCGGGATGTTCTCTCTGCTGCATTCCACGAGCAGATCACTGAGTTCCTGCGTAAGCAGTCCGCTCCCCCTGGCAAATCGGTACGAGAGCCGGAAGAACAGTTCAGGCGATCCGGGATACTCTTCAGGATAAGCGGCACTGATACGCGTAAGTGCATCCGGTGAGCCAAGGACCAGGGGAGAGGGGAGCGGTCCGAAATTGACAGCATACAGGGGCTCGTGCAGGTCATAAAACCTCCTGATCTCAGCACCTGTCCCCGGTCCCCTGCGGAAGTCGCGACCGCCCCCCTGGCATGCGGCGACGTCACCAAGCCCGGTCCGGTGAACGATCTCCGATTCATGGGCAAGTTCGGAGCAGGCTTTCTTTGTCATCCCGAGATGGAAGAGTTCATTGAGAGCAGAGACCGAGGCCATCAAAGCTGCTGCGGAAAGCCCAAATCCTGCCCCAATGGGTAGTGTGCATTCGGTCTCGATGTGTGCGAAAACACCGAGGCGGCCGGCAACATAGGCGAGAGGGGGAGCATCATGGATCAGCTCCCGGACAGCTCCTTCAGAGGAGAGACGCCGGACCGTAATGGAGGTGGTATCGGCGGGAGTAACCCGCACGGTCACCCCTTCCGTGATCACGATCCCGGCCCCGATACTCCCGGTCGTCTGGTATCCTGACCCGGTCACCGGCCTGAAATACCCGGAAATGTGGCCCGGGCAGGAAGCAGTGACCGATGCAGCAACAGGCTCTTGGGGACTCCTGCCTGATCTCCTCATCGTTCTCTTCCCATTCGCAAATTTTTCCCCGTCAGCCCTGGGGGAGGGGCAGCGTCCCTATCCTCTCCCAGATCCGGGCAGCAAGCTCCCTCTTTGTTCCTCGTATCTGCTCCCTGCCGCCAGCGCCAGAGATGATTGCATCCGTGGTATCGGATCCCATACTCTCCGGGCCGTTTATCACGACAAGATCTGCACCCTTCGCAATCAGCGGGGCTGCTCCCTCCTCCCCCTCCTCTCCCACCTTGAAAGCAATGACCGAGGTATTGTATCTCCTGCAGACTTCATCGATCAGTTTCGGGAGCGGGTGGAGGGGGATCGAGAGTGTCTGGCCGCTCCGGAGTTTTCCTCGGTATGGTTCGGGGGCATAATCCGAGATTGCTGCGGCACTGAGGTAGATATCCGGGATCCGCTCAGCGCATATCCTGTGCACGGCATCGTGCATCTCCCCAGCAGTTTCGATGGTAATATTCCTGACACACGGGATCGTCCCTGCATGGACCACCGTGACCTCTGCGCCGAGGCGGAACGCCTGGAGGGCGAGTTCCCTCCCCATCCTCCCGGTTGAACGCGTGGTCAGAACGCGGATATCATCCACCGGTTCCCTGCATGGCCCGCTCGTGATCAGGACGTGTTTTCCTGCAAGCGGAGATCCCGGCAGTGCCCGGCAGCACCAGAGGACGATCTCATCGATATCCGCGATCTTGGCCTTTCCCTCCTCTCTCCTGGGGGGGATGACCGTGACCTTCCATGAGGAGAGACACCTGATACACTCGCTCACGCCAGGATGCCGGTACATGCTCTCGTGCATTGCAGGGGCGACCACGACCGGCAGCCCGGCACCGAGCGCCGTGCTTGCGAATGTGGTGACCGGGGTATCATCGATGCCCCGGGCAATCTTGCAGAGTGTGTTTGCCGTGCAGGGGGCGATGAGCAGCAGATCCGCACATCCCCCGTCCCCGCAAAACGTGACGTGCTCCACATGCCCGGAGAGCGCAGTGATCGCATCATTCCCGGTGGCGTAGGTCAATGCATCCGGGTGGACAATCCGGGTCGCTGCCTCGGTCATGACAGCGGTGACACTGGCACCTTCGCGCCGCAAGGCATGGGCGAGGCGGACGGTCTCCACCGCTGCAATGCTCCCGGTCACCCCGAGGATGATCCGTTTTTTGGAAAGGCTTCCTGGTTCCATCATCCAGCCCTCAGGTCAAGCACATAATGCCATGTGTGCGGGGCAACCTTTTTTATTCTCCTGACCGTTCCTGCATCCCGGCAGGCATCGCGGTACTCCTCCGGGATGAAAGGAGGATTCCTGCCTGCGGTGTGCATATGGATCGTGCCACCGGTCCTGATATGATCAAACGCGGCATCGAGCATCAGGGAGGAGTCGAAATGACCCATGATGATCCGGTCATAGGTACCGGAGAGGAGTTCCCTGCAGTCCCCAAGCCCGGCAAAAATTCGGTTCTCCAGGTGGTTTTCATCGATATTTCTGAGAAGGTAGCGGTAGGCAACCGGATGTATCTCCATCGCATGGACGGTGGCACCGGCCATGCCCGCGGGAATGCTGAAATACCCGATCCCGGCGAACATATCGGCTACCCGTTCACCCGGGCGTACCAGCCTCATCATCCTCTGCTTCTCCGCCCGGTTCCCCGATGAGAACATCACCTGTGCAGGATCAAGCCAGAATACCATTCCCAGTTCATGGTGGCAGATCTCTCCGGTTGTTCCGGAAATGAGACGGACATCGGGGATTCGTTCCCTGCCCTGGTATGACCTTATCCAGAGGATGCCGGTCGGTTTCTTCCACGCTTCAATCTCCCGTATCTCGGCACTGGTGGGTTCTCTCCCGTGAAGGACGGCAATCGTCCCGATCATATAAAAGCCCCGTCCGTCGTACCGTGCTTTCGGGGCGAGTTCCCTGTCCGCAGGATATCCGTCCCTGACCGGCACATACGCGATCCCATTGCTGACAAAAGGCCTTCTCTCCCTCATCCGCCATTCTGCTTCTGCAATGCCTGGAAGATCGCGGGCGGGAACCTCTCTCACCCTCATCGTTCACCCACCACCAGGAGGTCATCCCCGTCATTCAGGATCCTGATCGTCTGCCCTGGTACATATTCTGCGTCCCGGCCGACGAAACACTCCCGCGGGATCCCTGTCTCCGGATCAAGGACACCGATGGTGTTCCCCTGTCTGAACGTGACCAGGTACTCCCGTGCATCCCTGGTCGATCCGATATACCGTTCGACCCGGTCCTCCCGTGCCGAGCGTTCGATGCCATTCGGGATCTCCCGGTATCTGATCTCCCTCCCCGAGGCATAGATCACTTCACCGGGTCTGCCATTCACCACGATGACATCTCCCTTCCCGTACCGGGGGAGACGGACCGAATACGTGATCCGGTACAGCCGCTTTCCTGCCCGTTCGCCCACCAGTTTTGGATGGGTGGAAAAGCGCCCTCCCAGTCGCTGGACGATGGCAGTGGCGATCGCCTGGCCGATATGCTGAGAACCGACGGTGATGTCAAGTCCGTCCTTTGTCTCGTCAGTGTCTGAAATGAACGAGAGACGTTCCCCTGAAGCATAGCACCCTTCCTCGATCTCCCTGGCTATCCGCTCCACGGTCCGGATCTCGTGGCGGTACGGTCTCCTCCCCGAGGCCCGCACCTGGACTATTCCCTCGTAGTAGCTCCCGGAGATCCGGCTGCACCGGTCACACTGCTCTTTCTGCCAGAGGATCTCAACCTGACACATGGCATGCACCGGTTCCCCAAACAGGGTTCCCTCGAGTACCACCTCGGCAAGGGAGCGGTTGATCGTCATCTCCTTTACGGAGATCTTCAGGACCGGCCGGGCAACCTCGGGTACGATCTGCACCGAGCGTTGTACCAGATCACGGGCAATCTCCTCCCGTTCTGCAACGGTATCGGTCCAGACACCTCCCTCCTTCCGCGATCCGCATGTCGGGCAAAGGATACAGACAACCCGTTTACCGCACGTGAACCAGGGGTTCTCATGGATCCTGCACCTGCCGCAGAGCTCACCGGTGGCTGATGGAGCCCCGCAGCGGGGGCAGATATTCTCCCTTATCTTCTTTTCAGAGCCTGATGATCTGGGCATGGGGTACTGATCCAATCCGGATAAATCCTGTCGCATCGATAAGTCCCATCTCGATGGCAAGGGCAACAGTCCGCTCTCCAAAGAGGTTGCAGTTCCCTGCACCCCTGAGGGCTGCTCTCACCTCATCCGGTGATGCAGGGCTCCTTCCGTAAAAATCCCCGGAGATATGGATCTCGAGGTCACCCTGCTGGATGCATGTGTCAAGAAGTTCCCTGTCGCAGACAGCGACGACTTCATCACCGGCCGGTGTCCGGTGAACTTTCAGGTACATCGATCAGTACTATGGGAGAGGCGAGTTCTTAAAAGGTGAGACGTGGCTGGTGGTTCAGAGAATAATCTCGACGCCATAGACCCTTTCAGGTGTTTCTTTGTGGATTCTGAAGGCGTCGTCCTCAGAGATGAGGCCTTCGTTGATCAGCTTTCTGGTGATCCTGGGAACCGATTTCGGACCGATCACCGCACCCGGCCGGGTGTTCTCATCCATGTAATCGGTCTCCATCGTGAACGGCCGGCGGAGACGGGCGAGTTGCGGGATATCAGGATGGGAGGCCAGGAGAGAGGGTGTCAGCGGGGTGTCCGGAGTTGCATAATGTTTCACCACCTTATGGGAGGGCAGACCGGCCTGTTCTGCCATCCCGACAACGTCGCTGCAGGGACCAGTCTCCGCATGGATCTGAACAGCACACTTCAGATCGGCGGCAAGGGTCAGCGCATGGGAGAGTACCTCGTTGGAGGCGGAGAACACCTCATCGGGGACCGGGTAATGGGGCCGCCCGCTCTTGAGCGCAACCGCTCTTCCCTCTCCGATATAAGAGGCCGCGATATCAATCCCTCTCTTCATGATTGCCACGGTCTCGGAGAGCGGCGTAGTGGCTGAAAGGCGTGTCATCTCAGCAGGATGTACCCCCAGAATGACAAAGACCGTGATACCGAGAGCCCTGATCTGGTCAGCAATCGCGATGGTCTTTTCGTAAACAAGAGAAAATTCATCACCGGTATGGGGGAGAACACCGAAGGACGAGGAGGGTTTCGTGACAAGGAAGAGGTGGGTTCCCCCGGCACGGAGAAAATCCTTCGCGGCTTCCAGTCCCCTCCCGTTGACAGGATCGATATGGATATGGTCGTCGGTGATCGGAAACTTATGGCTCTTCATGGCACGAGACGATCTCCATGAGCGGGTAGTCTCCTCTTCGCTGCAGCCTGGCATGGCAGCAGGAGCTGCCTACCTTGGTGATGATGTCCACGGTCAGCATGGTGCCCCGGAGCTCGGAGTAGCCGAAGATGTTCTCCGCCATCTGCGACCGGTCAAGGGAGACATGGATATCCGCAACATAGGGCTGGAGGCTGACGCTCTCCTGAATTGCGGATTCAAGGAGTGATGCCGTGGAAGGTGAGACGGGTGTCCCAACCCACTGGTGGTACAGCGCCCCGAGTTTGATCGCTGCCTCAAATATTGCCTGATCATGCTCACTTGCCATGATCTGGTATAGACTTTTTCCGGGAAAAAAGGAGATGCTCAGATGAGCTTGATGATGCCTGGTTTCGGTTCCATCGCCTCGCCCTGGCGGAGGAACATTTCGATCTGCTTCCTGATCTCGTCCTTTTCGAATCCTTCCTGTGCAATCTGCTCGATGACCTCATCGACCTTTGCCCTGCCGCTCTCATCAGCAATCATCCTGATCACTTCCTTTATCCTCCGGATCAGATCCCGCTTGCCCTTGGAATAGCCGGTGACAACCTTGTCGATATCAAACGAACCGGTCTTGGGATCGTAGGCAACCTGCCGAAGACACTTGTCCACGATGGTGATAACCCGTTCGGCATCGGTTGCCTCGATATCCCGGGAGAGGCGGATCCGTGCACTGGCCTCGGCAAGCCGGACCAGTGCTTCAAGTTGCCGTGCGGTCACCGGGACCGGCTTGTTGGATTCAGATGCCAGCCCCCGGAGCCGCATGTAGTAGGCGATCAGAGCCTCCCGTGCTGTATCCGAGAGCCGTGGGAAACACGTTCTTTTCGCATAGGCAACGTATTTCCGGAAGAGACCTGGCTCGATCTCGGGGGTCACCGGTTTGAGCTGTTCGGCGATATACTCCTCATTCACCCCGGGGATGGGTGCCTTGCGGTGCTGCACGATCGTCTCGCCGATACTGTGAGCTTTCAGGATGTGCTCCGCAATCGCCCCATCCTTTTTCTCATCGGGCTTGTCACCCATGATAAAGATCAGGTCGAACCGGGAGAGGAGAGAGGCAGGCATATTGATCTGCTCACCGATGGGGGCAAAATCATCAAACCGCCCGTACTTGGGATTGGCAGCACCGAGCAGGGCACACCGTGATTTCAGCGTGGCAGTGATGCCGGCTTTTGCGACGCTGATCGATTGCTGTTCCATCGCTTCATGGAGGGCACTCCGGTCTTCCTTCTGCATCTTGTCCATCTCGTCGATCGCGGCAATTCCCATATCGGCAAGTACCAGGGCTCCTGCCTCAAGGGTCCAGCGCCCGTCCCCGAACTCGTCTTTGACTGCGGTTGCGGTCAGGCCTGCCGATGTGGATGACTGGCCGCTGGTGTAGATGGCCCGGGGAGAGAGCTTGACCACGTACCTGAGCAGCTGGCTTTTTGCGATACCCGGGTCACCGATCAGGAGGACATGGATATCACCCCGGAGGTGGCTCCCGTCAGGCATCTCCTTGGTGATCCCGCCAAAGATCTGGAGGGATATCGCCTCCTTCACCTCCTCGTTCCCATAGATGGTCGGGGCAATCGAATGGGTGATCTTCTGGTAGATAGTGGGATCATGCGACAGGGCGAGGATCTCTTCCTCAGCTTTCTCATCGATCTCGACCTCCTCGAACTCTTTTTCTGCAATTTCGATCGAGTTGCATTCGAGGTAGATGTCAAATATGGTGCTCTTCTCCCCATGGCTGACCCGCTGTATCGATCGAAGGATTCCGTTCATGACGACCCTGTCACCCGGCGCAACGAGCCCTGTCAGATCGTCAGTTGCATCGACATCAAGCGTCTGCGGCTGTTCCCCTCCCCGGAGACCTTCCGGGGACTCCTGGATCCGGAGTTTCTGCGAGTTCACGAATTTCGAGCGCTTCGGCACAAGGTCCAGTTTCTTGAAGGTGCATCCGTCAGTTGCACAGCCATCAGGCTCTCTGAACTTACCGTACCCCTGCTCCCGGATCGTGATATGGCCGCCCGGGCACCGAAAAAAGGCTTCAACGATCCTGGGGCGTACTTCCGTCGTCTTCCGGAGGATCCCCTCCACGCTGATGAATTTGTTGATATGGTCTGACCGGATCTGCCGGATGGCAACTTTTTTGGGAAGGCTGGTGAACCTGACGTTGATGTCCCGGGTCCCTTTCCCATCCTTCCCCTTGATCAGCTGGTGGGCGAGGACCGATGATCGCACATCCTCAATCACCTTGCCCGGGTTATCAAGGAGCTCATCCGCCATCCTGATCCCGGTCTTCCCGAAACTCTCGAGCTCCCGGTAATCGATAAAAAGAGATTTTTTGTAGGGATATTCGCGGGATATCTCTGACAGCTGCTTTTTGTAACGGCTCTTTAAGAACCTGTTCCAGTCAGCATCGCGATCAATGATCTCGGCGGCCGGCTCCTGCTCCATCCTGTCACCCGGTGCGTGATCGTTTTGCATGCATCACGAACTGTGCGATCATCGCATCCATCTGCAGGTCACTGCTTGCCCCTTCAGAGAGCCTGAAATCGGTGATCCCGAGCTGATCGATGAGTGCAACGCGGAGGCTGTCATCCATCTCTTTTCTGATTAGAGCCCGGTAACACTGGTTGATGAGCTCGTTGGGAGCAATGCCCCGCTCGTGGAGCAGCTGTGAGAGGAGTGCTTCGGCGGCTTCAAATTCGCCAGAAAGAGAAGTCGAGAGCAATTCCTCGATCTCATCCGGTCTGGCGGTGGATGTGATTGCATAGATCCTGTCCTTCGTGATCTCCGGTGAAAGGATGGCTGCACCCTGAAGGGCATTGATAGCCTTTCGCATGTCACCCTGCGAGATGTAGGCTATCGCCCCGATGGCATCCTCACTCACGGCAAGGTGTTCCTGATCTGCAATCCTGTTTATCTCAGCGGTTATCGCGGACCTGTCAATGGGTTTGAACCGGTAGATGGCACACCTGCTCTGGATAGGATCGATAATCTTGGAAGAGTAATTGCAGGAGAGGATGAACCTGCAGGTCTGTGCATAGCTCTCCATCGTCCGGCGGAGGGCAGCCTGGGCATCAGGGGTGAGTGCATCCGCTTCGTCAAGGAAGAGGATCTTGAACTCCGCCCCTCCCAGCGGGGATGTCCGTGCGAACTGCTTGATCTGGTTTCTCACCACATCGATACCGCGCTCATCGGACGCGTTCATCTCCCTGAAGTTCAGGTTCCATGCCTCCCCGAAGAATTCCTTCGCCAAAGCAACGGCCGCGGTGGTCTTGCCCACCCCCGCACTCCCTGTGAAGAGGAGGTGGGGGAGGCTCCCTGCCCTCACATACGACTGGAGGCGTTCCACGATCTCGTCCTGCCCCACTATCTCGGCGAGGGTTGCCGGCCGGTATTTTTCGATCCAGATCGTGTGGCTCTCGTCCATAACTGCTCCAGTATCGTGTTTATCTTCTATATTCGTTCTGAATATTAGTCTTGATCTCTTGGTTTTTCGTTTGTCCAATCTCTCTGCCAAGGACTCTGGTTTTTTCGTCGGGGAGCAGGGTCTGAACATAGTTCCCCTTTCATGCATCAATGAAAAAATCACCTGCGTCACCTTTGAACTATAGGCACACAGGACGAAAGTGAAAAATCCCTTGCGGGAACTCGGGAAGGAGGGAGGAGGTGGTTGATAATCTTCTCTCACATCTTAGGGGACACCACATGGCGGGAGTAGCCTCGAGAGTCATCCCGTGAGGGCTGTGGAAGATATGAAATCCGTTGATGAAAAAAAGGTGGATACAATGCCCGTATCCCTGATTTTTAAAAAAGAGGATTATTTCTCTTCAAACAGCTCTCCTTCCTGTCCCTTCCGGTAATTGTAGTATGCGAGGGCTCCAAGAAGGATGATTACCACGATCACCGGGATGAGCCATGCCATGGGGAAGGTTGACCAGAACGGCTGTGCTGGTGGCACGGTGGTGGGGGGCGTGGTGGTCGTCACCGTGGTGACCTGGGTGGTTATGGTGGGAGTGGTGTTGGTGATATTGCTCTTTGAAGTGAGATTCGTCTTTATTGCAGTGGCATTTCCATTGTCACTGCCTGATGTCAGGTTTGCCGCGAGGGTTGTCGGGACCGTTGTTGGCGTCGTGGTGGTGACAGAGGAACCGCCACCGCCACCGCCCCCTCCGCCACCGCCGCCACTGCCGCCGCTGCCTGCAGAGGTGAAGTAAGCGGTGATGACATGGTTCGCACTCACGTTGGTGAGAGTATACGTGCTGGCAGAGCCTGATGTCTGGTTGTCAATGGTGACGTAGGAGATTTTGTAGTAGGTGAACGGTGTTATGGTAAAGGTGATCGATTCACCTTCATTGACGGATATCGTGCCGTTCGGAATGATCCTGCCCCCGCTGTAGGCAGTAGCGGTGACATAATAGGTGATAGCCGGTGGCATCTGGTCAAGAGTGACCGTGATATCAACCGTCTGGTCCTTCACCGGGTAGGCAGGAAGGTTCGTGGTGACCGGATAATATCCGTCCTTCGTTACGGTATAGTTGGTATAGAGCGGTGGGGTGAGGTTCACCGGAACAAGCAGGGTGCCGTTTGCGGTGGATCCTTTCAGGTCATCATCAAAGAGAACCTGTGCACCATCGGTATTGCAATTGATCCTGAAGTATCCGGTATCACCGGTCTCTTCGGGATAAACGCTGATATAGTCCGGCCTGCTCTCGCTGTCTGATCCCCCGCTGTTGGCAACGGTCAGGTTCACCGTGTAGTTCCCTTCGGCAGCATAGGTATGGACCGGTGACTGTTCAGCGGACGTGGTTCCGTCACCGAAATTCCATTGCCACGAAGCCGGGGCACCGGAGGAAAGGTCGGTAAATGCGATGGTCAGCGGAGCAGAACCCTCCGTCCTGTTTGCACTGAAATTTGCAACCGGTGCAATTACACTTTGTGCGGTGATATACCCGTCCCTGGTGAGCGTGCCGGTTCCATAACTATTTGTTGCGTTCAGGCTCACACTGAAGGTTCCGGCGTTGGCATAGGTATGTTCGGGGTGTTGCAGGGTGGATGTGCTGCCATCACCAAAGTCCCAGAGCCAGGAGGTAGGGGCATTTCGCGAGGTGTCGGTGTATAACACGGTCAGGGGTGGAGTACCTGCGGTGACGTTCGCGACAAAATCAGCCACGGGGGGTTGATCTGATGCGTTGTCAATGACCCTCAGGTTCAGTTCCGTGATCCCACCGGAGGTGAAGGGATACGTCCATATCCAGGTTTCTCCTGCTCCCACGTCAAGGCATTCCGCACGGGCACCGTCAGCATAGAAATAGATCGCTGCTCCCTCTGGTATCGATCCCTGGACGAGCAGTTTGGTCCCGAAGGAGTCCGGTGATCCATAGGTGCCGTTGCCCGTTGTCGTGATGGTTCCTCCACCACCCGTTGCGAGAGCGCTGATGGTAGTTCCTGCCGCTGCCGGCTCACCATTAATCAGGATCTCCCCGAAAAAAGAGTGAGGGAGCTGAGGGGCCACGGTCGGGACGGTAGTGGGGACCGTCGTCGGAATGGTGGTCGGCTCTGTCGTGGGAACTACGGTTGTAGGCTCCGTTGTCGGCTCACTGGTAGGTTGTTCGGTTGGCGATACTGTAGTTGGTTCAGTGAAAGGGACGGTCGTAGGGATGGAAGTGGGGCAGGGGCTGATGGGGCAAGGGATGGGGGTTGTCGGGCAGGGACCTGGCGGGATGCAGCCAGACCCGGTCACCTGTTTTGAGGTGGTGTCACAACCACATATGTTGCAGACCGTGAGCTGGACCGTATACGTTCCCAGCGCATTGAAGACATGGCTTGGATTCTGCAGGGTCGAAGTATCCCCATCCCCAAAGTCCCAGGACCAGTTCAGGGCATTCGTGGAGTTGTCAGTGAACTGGATGGTGAATGGCGGGACGCCCCCCGTTGCATTCATGGCAAAGTCTGCAACCGGTTGTGGCACCGGGTTTACTGAAACCTCTCTTGCGATGGTGGAGTTCCTGCTAGTGCCATCACTGCAAGGCCGTGTAACCGTCAGGTTGACGGTATAGGTGCCGGCAGCAAGGTAGGTGTGGACCGGGTTTCTGTCAGATGAGATTGCCCCGTCGCCGAACTGCCATGCCCAGTTGGTGGGATTGTTCGTCGAGGTGTCAGTAAAGGTGACTACCAGGTCGCAGATATTGGTCACGAACGTGAAATTCGCTCCCGGAACCGGACATCCGTATATCTGTTTTGAGGCTGTATCCGTTCCGCAGAGCCCCTCAACGGTAAGGTTCACCACGAATGTGCCGGCACTGGTATAGGTGTGGCTTGGATTCTGCAGGGTTGAGGTGCTCCCATCACCGAACTGCCAGGACCAGTTCAGGGCATTGGTGGAGCTGTCAGTGAACTGGATGGTGAAGGGAGGGTCCCCTGCAGTAGTATTCATCGTGAAGTCCGCAACCGGCGGGGGCACAGCGCTCACACTGACCTGCTTTGAGATGGTTGAATTCTTTATCGATCCATCCTCACAGGTCTTTGCGACCGTCAGGTTGACGGCATAGGTGCCAGCGGTTGAGTAGGTGTGGACCGGGCTCTGGACAGCCGAAGTGGTTCCATCACCGAACTGCCATGCCCAGCTGGTGGGATTGTTGGTCGAGGTGTCGGTGAAGGTGACATTGAGGTCACAGACGTTGGTCGCGAAAGTGAAATTGGCCACTGGCGGCGGACAGAGCCACACGGTCACGGATTTTGACTCGGTATCATTGTTGCAGACACCCTGGACGGTCAGGTTCACCTGGTAGGTGCCAGGGGCTGTGTAGGTGTGGTTTGTATTCTGGAGGGTTGAGGTGGCACCATCGCCGAACTGCCATGCCCAGCCTGTCGCGTTCTTTGACGCATCAGTGAAGGTGACATTGAGGGGTGCTTCACCGGATGAGGGATCCAGACTGAAGTCAGCGGTCGTCNGACATTGAGGGGTGCTTCACCGGATGAGGGATCCAGACTGAAGTCAGCGGTCGTCGCCGGTACAGGATTCAGTACAACCTGCTTTGAAACCGTAGAGTTCCGTGGGCTCCCATCGAAACAGACATTCTGTACTGTCAGGTTGACAGTGTAGGTGCCTGCATTCAGGTACGTATGATCCGGATTCTGTGCACTGGAAGTGGCACCGTCGCCGAACTGCCATGCCCAGCTGGTGGCATCGGTCGAGGTATCGGTGAAGGTGACATTGAAGTCACAGACATTGGTGGAGAACGTGAAACCGGCTTTCGGATAAGGACAGCAGTCCCCGTCTTTCAGTGCGGTGATAAATCCTCCCTCTTCCTTTGGCAGGAATGCTGTCGGGTATGGATTGCTTGCCGGGAAATCGGTGGACCTCGTGAGTCCTACGACGTATACTCCACAGTTATTATCGACCGCAATCGCATATCCCTCGTCCTTGCCGTTCCCGCCAAGATAACTGAGGAGTTCCGGTATCTTCTGTCCCGGGACGAATTTGGCAACAAAAGCATCAGATTGTCCCCCGAACTTCGGTTGGAATGCATTTATTGTCTTGAGGTTGGTATCCTTGGTGAATCCCGCTATATAGACATTGCCGAAAGAATCGATGGCGATTCCTCTGCCCTCATCAGCGACGGGACCGGTCAGGTAGGTGGACAGAGAGAGTGCATTGCCCGCAGGAACGAGACGGGTATAGAACGAACTCCGCATGCGGGAGCTGGGTGACTGATAGAATGCATCCTTTACCGGGAAATTTGTGGACTCTGTCAACCCTGTCACATGGGCAGAGGAATCTTTGTCAACGGCAATGGCACGGCCGGCGTCTTTTGCGGTTCCTCCCAGGTAGGTGGAATAGACAATGGCGTCTTGTGCTGTATCCACCTTCGTGATGAATGCATCACTCCAGCCGCCCAGTTTTGACTGGAATGCACCCTTCAACGGGAAATTATTCGAAAACGTTTCACCGGTAATGTACGCAGCTCCCGTTCCGTCAACATCGATCCCATAGCCGATATCATTCAGGGTACCTCCATAATAACCGGAGTATGAAAATTGGGTTCCGGGGCTGTTTACCTTCACAATAAACGCGTCAGCGTTTCCTGCCAGTGCAGTATTCTGGGATCCGTGATTGACCGGGAATGACTTCGAATCCGTACTACCTGTTATAAAGGCATTATTTTGCGAATCAAGAGTGATACCGTATCCGTAATCGTTCCCGGTTCCCCCGACATACGTGGAGTAGACAAACGAGCTCCCGTCAGGGTTCAGCTTCACGACAAAGGCGTCATTCTTGCCGGCGTTCGATGACTGGATGGCATTGACAACCGGGAAATCCACTGAATCGGTCGACCCGGTAATATATGCATTGCCATTCGAGTCAACCGCTATGGCGTTTCCGGCATCGTACCCTTTACCCCCGATGTAATTGAGGTATTCTGGTGAGGTTCCCAGAGGATTGATTTTGACAACAATTGCATCGGTGCCTCCACTGATGGATCCGTAGGGATCAAGCACTTCAGGGAAGGTAACTCCGGCAACATACGCATTCCCCTGGATATCCGCTGCAACCCCGTTTGCACTCGCAAATCCAACCCCTCTCAGGTAAAGACTATACTTGATCTCGGGATCGATGATCAGGTCTTTTCCCTCGTCATAATCACCGATTCCGAATCCCACGGTATCATCGGACAGGATAAGGTAGGAGGCAGGAATTACCACGATATGTCCATCAATCTCCTGGTAGCAGTAGGGTACACTCTGGGTGAGTATTCCTACATCGGTCTGTATGTGGAGATCACCATTCGGTGCCACCGTCAGCCCTGAATGGCCGGTATACACCGTTTTAATTGAGGCAGGGTCCGATCCCGGCTTTACCAGGAAACTGCTCTTTATGGCACCGGTTTTCCCTTCATAGGTGAGATCGATACCCGGATACAGGTCCGGATAGGCAACTGACTCGTACGTCCGGACACCAGTAATCCATTGTGAGGGATCGCCTCTCATGAAATTTACCCTGCAGGGAAGGGGGTCAATTCCATAAACACCGGTATTTTTCAAAGCACCCTCGTAGGTAAATCCGATCGTTGAGGAGGCAAACTCATCGTTAATCGTCCGGATTACCCGTATGGTCGCTCCATCACCGGTAAAGTAGACAAGCCCCCCATTCGAGATGACCTCAAAGAGGACATCTCCGCTTATCTGACCTTTATTCTCGATGAAAAACAGCGGTTGTGAGGCGATCAGGTCCTCATGGTCAACATCAGACAACGTTGGTGCATCGTTGGATGCAGAAGCATCCCCTGCGGCAAAGGCAGGGATGACTCCTACTAGGAGCACCAAAAGTACGAATAACAGCGGGATCTCTTTTTGTCTCATAAAAACCCTTAATTTCAGATGAAGAATTCATATGATATAAAACTTTCCTATAAAAAGCGCTATTTTGACTGCTTTTTTCCCCAGCAGCGATTTAACCTGACATTCTTTTCTGCACTATAGTATTTCCTTAATCATAATGGATATGTTGTCCCAGGGCTCAGTACAACATCACAGCAGCATTGATTTACGGAGATATCACGGCGAACGGGATCTCACTATTCTGAGAAGGATACAGGAAAAAAATGGAAGGGGCCGGGCGGATCTTTGCAGGAGAATATTCAGGGGCACGATATGCCCGCGCCGATTTGGCGGGGGAATCTCCTGCTCTTATCACCCCCGGCGGCATGGTATGCCGCCTGCTCTTTGTGGCAGGAACCCTGACTGAGAAAGCGATACCCGGCGGTGAGACGGTCTATGCACGGGTGGCTGATCCGACCGGTGTTTTTGAGATCCGGAAAATCCGGCCTGATGCAGGCCTGAAAGCAGCGCTCTCATCAATTGAGATACCCTCCTTTGTGACCGTGCTTGGGTATGCCCGGATCACAACCAATGATGATGAGCCGGTTCCTTACCTTGATCTGGTAGATCTGAGGGAGGTTGATCGAACCACCAGGGATACCTGGATTATCAGGACCTCCGAACTCACCACCGACCGGCTCTCCCGAATGAAGGAAGCACTCGAATCAGGGAAAGGAAGCCCCGAAGTCCTTTGTGCGATGTCACAATTCAATACGAGTACCGCATCAGTCGGGATGCTCGCGGACATGGTATCCAGGGGACTGGAACAGGTTGCTAAACGATCGCTGCCTGAGGAAAGAGATGCTGAAATAAGGGGAAAGATCCTCTCGATTATCAGGGATTCTGCAGGGAAGAGAGGAGTGCCGTTTGACGAGCTGGTCACCCTTGCTGGAAAAGCCGGGATCCCGGAGCCGATGGTGAGAGATGTTGTCCGTGTCCTGCTCGAAGAAGACGAATGTTACCAGCCTGCCCGGGACGTTTTCAAGCCTCTATGATACTCGAATTTCTGAGCCAGGGACCCGCACTCCTTGTCAAAGGGAGGAGGAATGTTCTTGCCGTTGCCGACCTCCACCTTGGCATCGAATCGGATCTCGACAGGCATGGTATCCATTTCAGGAGCAGAACACGGGAGCGGTGCGAACGCCTTGAGACCTGCATAAGGGAGACCCTCCCCGATCTCCTCCTCCTGCTCGGTGACCTGAAACATGCCATCCCTTTCCCCTCAAGGCAGGAACAGCGCGAGATCCCTGAATTTATCGCCCATCTCCGTTCCCTTGTTCCTCTCGGGATTGTCCCCGGGAATCATGATGTCGCCATTGAGCAGTTCTTTGAGCCCGGGGAGCTGCTGGCAAAGGAGGGGGTGATCATCGATGGCACGGGATATGTACATGGCCATATGTATCCTGATGTATCCCTTGCAGGAATGCTGATCATTGCCGGCCATCACCACCCGATGGTCTCTCTCAGGGATGAAGTGGGATGCTCTCTCCGCTCTCCCGCCTACCTCTTTTCACTCCTCAATGATGGTTGCATTGGATTTCCTGTCCGGGAAGGGGGAACAGAGAGCCGGGTCCTTTTCATGCCCTCGTTCAATGAACTGACAGGGTACGATGTTACGAGGACAATGAAAGAACCGTTCAGCCCGCTCTCCCGGTGTATCAGCCGGGAATCATCCGAGGTTCTCCTCCCCGATGGCACCTTTCTCGGACCTCTTGGGGCACTGGAGGGATATGAGCCCGATCAGGAACCTTGACGAGCGAATTGTGGCCTGCATCCGGGAGCGGGGCTTTGAGGAACTCTCCGAGATCCAGAATCGTGCAATACCTCTTGTAGCGTCCGGCAGGAACCTCATCCTGATTGCACCTACCGGGACGGGAAAGACCGAGAGCGCCATGATCCCGGTCTTTGACCGGATGCTTACGGAGAGAACCGGAGGGTTTACAACCCTCTACATCACGCCGCTCCGTTCCCTGAACCGCGATATGCTCCAGCGGCTCTCCTGGTGGTGCGGCGAACTCGGGATATCCGTTGGGGTCAGGCATGGGGACACAAAGAATGCCGAACGGAGAAAACAGGCATTATCCCCCCCGGAACTCCTCATCACCACCCCGGAAACGCTGCAGGCACTGTTCATGGGAAAGGTGCTCCGGAAGCACCTGAAGAATGTCAGGCACGTGGTGATTGACGAGATCCATGAGCTGGCAGGGAGCAAAAGGGGATCACAGCTCTCCGTTGCGCTGGAACGGCTTGTCGCCCACGCGGGCGAATTCCAGAGGATCGGGCTCTCGGCTACCGTCGGGAATCCCGATGAGATGGGACGGTTCCTCTGCGGGAAGAGGGATTTTTCGGTGGTGGAAGTCCCTGTCACCAAGCGTCTCCAGATCACGGTTGAGTGTGCGGGTGACAGCTTTGAGCGCCAGGCGGAGTGGGTCTCTGATACCATCGACCGGTTCGGTTCGACCCTGATCTTTGTCAATACAAGAGTGACTGCCGAAGCTCTTGGCCATCAGCTCTTCTCCCGGGGGGATGTTGAGGTACACCATGGATCGCTCTCACGGGAGATCAGGATCGATGCCGAGGAACGCTTCAGGTCGGGCGCAATAAAAGGGCTGATCTGCACGTCATCCATGGAACTCGGGATCGATATCGGGCATATCGAGCATGTTATCCAGTTTGGCTCACCAAGGGAGGTCTCCCGCCTGGTCCAGAGAATCGGCCGGGCCGGGCATCAGCTGCATGCCGTATCCAGGGGGACCATCCTCGCACTGGGATTCGATGATCTGCTCGAGTCCCTGGTCATTGCAAGGCGGGCAAAGGCCGGCGAGGTTGAAGACGTCATCCCTCCCAGAAACCCGGCCGATGTCCTTGCAAACCAGGTTGCAGCCCTGGCTGTTGAATACGGGCATATCCCGAAAGAAGCGGTCACGGCCATCCTTGAAAGGACATATCCCTTCAGCAGCTGCCGGGAACTCCTCGATGAGGTATGTGCCCAGATGGCAGAACACCGGCTGATACGGCTTGAGGGAGATACCATCTGCACGACCATGAGAGCACGTCGCTACCTTGCCGGAAACCTGTCGATGATCCATGATGAGAAGAAGGTCCATGTCTTCGATATGGTCTCAAGGAGGACCGTCGCTACGCTTGACGAATCGTTTGTGGTGGGATCGATCTACACTGGTGCGGTCTTCATCACGAAAGGGCAGCTCTGGAGGGTCCTTGACATGGATGAAGGCCGGATCACGGTCGAGCCTGCACGACGGGTCAAGGGAGAGCTGCCCTCTTGGGAAGGTGAGCAGATCCCTGTTCCGTTCGGGATTGCACGCGAGGTGGGGGCGCTCCGGCGAAGCCGGCATTTTGCCGCATATCATACTGATCAGGAGGTGTCCCGTTTTGCTGCCGGGTTCCTTTCTGAAATGGATAAGAACCGGAGCCGTGTTGCAACCGACCGGATGATCGTTCTCGAGGATTCCGAAGAAGCGGTGATCTGCAATATCTGCGCAGGCCATAAGGCAAATGAAGCGCTGGGGCGGGTGATCTCGGTCCTCCTCTCAGCCCGGTTCGGTACTACGGTTGGGATCGAGATCGATGCATACCGGATTCTGCTCTCCCTGCCCCCTTCAGTCAGGGCATCCGACGTCAGGGAGGTCCTCGCCGGACTCGAGCCGGAACACGTCGGAGGGATCCTCCAGCTCGCCATGAAGAGGACCACTCTTTTTAAGTGGAAACTTGTCCAGATCGCAAAAAAATTCGGAGCTATCGATCCCGATGCGGATTATGAACGGCTCAGCACCTACAAGCTCACCGAACTGTTCGAGAATACCGTTGTCCAGAAAGAGGCATACCGTGAACTCTTCTCTGCATACATGGACGTGGATTGCGCAGCTCACCTCCTGTCGCTCGTAAGGCAGGGGGATTGTGCCATCGAACTCTCACGGCTGAGCATCCTGGGTGCCCAGGGACTTTTCTCTTCGAGGGATCAGATCGCCCCCCCTACGCCTGACCAGGCCGTGATCAGTACGCTCCGCCGC
>JAEAME010001016.1_pt1 | contig 22149 bp, 19 predicted proteins | sample 8958731 | NCBI WGS metagenome assembly JAEAME01 (sample SAMN16933194, study PRJNA681113) | bioreactor sludge metagenome | isolation source: anerobic bioreactor sludge (Control) | place: India:Bengaluru | collected 2018-10-24 | reverse complement strand
TGATGGAAAAGATCATTAAAAAGCATAATTTACTGACTGTATTTTTTAAAGAAAAAAATCTTAGAGGTAAATCAGACAGTCAAAACACATGGAAAGGTATACGATACCTTCAAAATGCCTTGACAATAAGACCCAATCAAAAAGATAACAGCATCCAGGTGTCAATGCAATTCAAAGATCCGAAAACAGCCGCTGATATTATAAATTATACACTGCTTGAATTAACTGACCATATGAGTAACGAAGCACGAAGAGTTGCCGAGACCAACAAGCAATACCTTGAGTCTCAGATAGAAAAGACCGCGGATCCTTTTATCAGAACAAAAATATATTCTTTGATTGCGCAGCAAATAGAAACAGCCATGATGGCAGAGGTAAAAGAAAATTTTGCCTTTAAAATCCTTGATCCGCCACGGGTACCGGATAAAAAAATAAAACCGAAAAAGACCCAAATGGTAATAATTGCTTTTCTGGTGGCTTTATTTCTGGGGGTATTTATCGCTTTCGGAAAGGAATATTGGAAGAACCATAGAGAAGAACTGAAAGAGGTCGACAGGAACTGACAGGCGAAGACAACGAAGATCAAAAAAAAGTGAGCAGCATTTTTTAGAGCATGTGTTTATTTGAAATTATTGCGGAGGGACAAGCTGTGATAAAGAAGACTATAATTATTATCAGTCTGATGTTTTTATTGATATCAGCAAGAGGGTTTGCTCAACAATTGCCGGATTGTTCGACAGTTCCATTAGGAAGTCCCTGCAAAAATAACGGTAATGTGCCTGCCAATCCTATTGTGCCACAATTAATACTACCACAGACAGATGCATCCCAACAAAAGATAACAGCGGAGCAAAAGAAAGCCATAGACGACGTTATTCAGCAAAAAGGGGGAGTTTTAACACCCGACGCGGTTGAGGCATTAAAGAACAGGCCTGAATTTCAAGGGCTAACGCCACAGGAAATCCTTCAGGGCAAGGAGATGCTGGAGAAAAAGGATCTTGAAAAGAGAGAGTTAGAGAAGAAAGAACAGGCACGTAAAGAAGCAGAAACGAAAATACCGGGGGCGGTTCAGGATCGAAAAACACTTGGTGAAATGGAAGAAAAAACAGTCTTTGAACGAGTGAGGAATATAGGGAAGTACCAGGAAATCTCAACTGATCTTAAGCCTTTTGGATATGATTTTTTCCAAGAATCGGCAATAAAGGTTGTGACAGACAGAAAAGATATACCCGTTTCAGGTGATTATACTATCGGGCCGGGTGATGAGGTAAAGATACTCCTCTGGGGGCGTGTAAACGCCAACTACAATCTTGTTGTCGATAGAAATGGAAATATTACTGTGCCACAAATCGGACCGATCCCAGTGGCAGGACTCACCTTTGAACAGATGTCAAAGCATCTCATTAAACAGGCGGAACAATTTGTGGGGGCCAATATCGATGTGACCATGGGCGCGCTGAAAAGTATACAGGTTTTTGTTCTCGGTGATGTAAAAAGGGCCGGTGCTTATACCATAGGTTCTTTTGCCACTATTACAGATGCCCTGTTAATTGCCGGCGGGCCTAACGGCATAGGAACAATGAGAAATATTCAATTGAGAAGAAAAGACAGGATAATAACAACCTTTGATCTCTATGATCTGTTACTTAAAGGGGACAAATCAAAGGATACCATTCTACAGCCGGGAGATGTGGTTTTTGTGCCTGTGGCAGGACCCATTGTCGGTATTGCCGGTAACGTAAAAAGACCGGCGATCTATGAGCTGAAAGAGAAACACGATTTGAACACCCTTTTTGAACTCGCGGGCGGAATCATTCCAACGGCATATACTCAGCAGATTCAGGTTGAGAGAATTATTAAGAACGAAAGGCAGATTGTTGTCGATATAGATGATAAACACCTCATAAAGGCAAAAGACTTCCATCTTCAGGATATTGACCTGGTGAAGATTTTTAATATTGTTGAGGGAGAAAAAAATGTTGTTTTTGTAAACGGCAATGTAAAAAGGCCTGGAAAATATGAATACAAACCGGGAATGCGCATACGGGATATAATTAAAGACCACTTGGATCTGTTATCTGAGACTTATCTTGAATACGCTTTGCTCGTGAGATTAGAACCGCCTGCTCTTGAAAGGCGCCTTGTTCCTTTTAATTTAGGGAATGTTTTGTCCGGTGAAGGTAGAACAGGCGATCTTGAACTCAAACCGCTGGACCAGATCTTTATTTTTTCTAAATGGTTTTTTAAAGATAAGCCTTCTATTACGGTGGAAGGAGAAGTTAGAAAAGCCGGTAAATTCAGTCTCGATAAGAATACAAATGTGAAAGATGCTATTCTGATGGCAGGCGATGTCACGAAAAATGCTTATTTGCAAAAAGGCGAAATTTATCGAACAGGTAAGAAAAGAGAAATCATCACCATCTATTTTAGTGTAGGCCGCGCACTTGAGGGAGATCCGGAAAACAACCTCTTCCTCCAGGACGAAGACCGGATAGTGGTCCATTCTCTTTTTGAATATGAGTATCAAAAAATCGTTTCTGTTTATGGTGACGTTCTAAAGCCCGGAAATTACAAGTATGCTCAGGGTGCTACCGTTAAAGATTTAATATTTGCAGCAGGAAATATACTCGAATCGGCATATCTTGATGAGGCGGAAATTACGTCCCAGATAGTAGAGGATGACAGGATAGTAAAGCTTGAATACAAAAATATCAACCTGCGAAGGGCCCTTCAAGGGGATCCGGCTGACAATGTGGTCCTCAAGCCTTATGACAGGCTGACAGTGAAAAAACTCCAGGACTGGAGAAGGGAAAATTTTGTCAACGTTGGTGGAGAGGTCAGATATCCCGGACGTTATATCATAAAAAAGAACGAAAGGCTTTCTTCTTTAATTGAGCGCGCGGGAGGGGGATATGAAGAATACATCAGGTTTGCGGGCGGCTATTCACGGTACGCGGACACAAGCAATGTTTTTGTGATGAAAGTTGACGGCAGCGCGAGGAAACTTCCCGGTTCTGTGAACTGGAATCCCTTTCAGAAGAGATGGGAACTGGGTGTTTTTACTGAAGGGAGAAGCGAAATTGAAGCAGGAGACAGCATAGTGGTTCCAGAGAAACTTGAAAGAACAGCATGGATGCGTGAACTTAAAGACATAACGCAGATATTTGCCAATGTCGGTTTGACGGCCGCTTCCATAGCAATGCTTTATCAGACTATTAAATAACTTGCGGGAAGAGTGAAATGTTATTATTAACAAATGTGCCTTACAGGATGATCAGAGACAATATTAAGCGTATAGTCTCATTTCAGGTCGGTATTGAGATATATTTCAACAATAATGCCATTGATAATGTTGATTCCTCTGATGCAAAAGTGGTGAGTGAGATTCTCGGGGACGCGGGAATTGCCTGCACTGTCCACGCGCCTTTCATGGACTTCAGTCCTGGTGCTGTGGACCGGTCTATACGGACTGTTACAAAAGACAAACTGAAAAAGGCTGTCGAGATGGCTAATATATTGAATGCCCGGGGAATTGTTTGCCATGGCGGGTATAATAAATGGTATTTTGATTCACACACGCAGATATGGCTTGAGGGGAGCCTCGATACATGGCAGGAAATCCTGCAGTCAGCGGGTAAGGACCTGCCTGTTATGATAGAAAATATTTTTGAGGAAGAACCTTCTACACTCATTGAGCTCTTTGGGCACTTCAAAGATGAAAACCTCTTTTTTTGTTTTGATTCAGGGCATTTCAATCTCTTTACCACGGTGTCTGTTGAAGAGTGGCTTTTTCCTCTAAAAGAAAAAATCAGGGAAATGCATCTTCACGATAACCATGGAGCATCAGATGAACATCTCCCCATAGGCATGGGAACCTTTCCATTTCGTGAATTGAAAGCATTTATCAAAGGACTCAATGGTGTTATATACACATCAGAGGTTCACGGCGAAGCACGCGCGCCGGAAGGTATAAAAAAACTAAAGGAGTTTCTGTCATAAAATGGCCCATAGGATAGAAGTGTCATATAGAGAAGAAACAAAAGATATACAGGCTGTAAAGCTGAAAAAAAGGATCAAGACTGACTTCGGGATTAACGTTGAAGAAGTCCACGTCGTTGATGTCTATACTATAGATAGCGAATTGGACGAACGCACTCTGGACATATTGAAGAGAGACGCCTTTGTTGACCCTGTTATTCAAAAAAGCATCAGTGATGGCTTTACCTTATTTGATGCTCGTTGGATTGTAGAAATCGGTTTTAAGCCGGGTGTTACCGATAATGCGGGAAGGACCGCGAGAGAGGTTATCGAAGCCATTACAGGCACTCCTTTTTGTAACGGTGAGGCAGTGTATACGTCAAAGATGTATTTTTTTGTGGGCGACATATCGGAGGCCGATCTTGTTAGGATTACTGAAGGGATGCTGGCGAATACGCTTATCAACAGATACAGGTACAAAGCAATTGAACAATATAGACAGGACAGGGGCATGGGAATATCAGTTCCCAAAGTGACCCTCACGGCTGAGCCTGTTGTTGAAGTCTATAACTTCAATATCGATATGGACGAACTTCTCAAAATAAACAGGGAAAAAACGTGGGCACTTTCCCGTGAAGAGCTTTCAACAATCAGGGAATACTTTAACAGGCATGATGTGATTGAAGAGAGAAAGAAAACAGGACTGAACCAAATGCCCACAGACGTGGAAATAGAAGCGCTGGCGCAGACATGGTCTGAGCACTGCAAACATAAAATATTTAATGCTGTGATCGAGTATGAAGAAGATGGCACAGTATCCCTGATAGATAGTCTTTTTAAAACATGTATTGTGGGCTCAACGGATGCCATCAGGAAGAAGAAGGGAAAGAATGATTTCTGTCTTTCTGTATTTAAAGATAATGCCGGGGTAATAAAATTTAATAAACAGTATAACCTTGCTTTCAAGGTGGAAACCCACAACACACCGTCAGCGCTTGATCCTTATGGCGGCGCTTTAACGGGTATTGTCGGTGTCAACAGGGATCCTTTCGGGACAGGGAAAGGCGCGAAACTGATATTCAATACGGATATCTTCTGTTTCGAGGCCCCTGATTACAAAGGTGATATACCGCCAAGGCTGCTTCATCCAAAGAGGGTCCTTAACGGGGTGAGGGAAGGGGTGGAACATGGCGGTAACAAGAGCGGCATTCCCACTGTTAACGGGTCCCTTGTTTTTGACAGCGGATATCTCGGTAAGCCCCTTGTCTTTTGTGGCACCTGCGGTATAATGCCGGTGAAATTGCATGGAGAGCCGTCATATCTGAAAAAGGCGAACAAAGGCGACTTAATCGTTATGGTTGGCGGACGCATCGGCAAGGACGGGATTCACGGTGCCACCTTCTCATCGGAAGAACTCTCCGAAGCATCACCGACGAGCGCCGTGCAGATAGGTGACCCTATTACCCAGAAGAGGATGACTGATTTTCTTTTGATAGCCAGAGACCGCGGTCTGTATACATCCATCACCGATAATGGCGCGGGAGGCCTTTCATCTTCTGTCGGTGAAATGGCGACGGACACCAACGGCTGTATTGTGCATCTTGACAGGGCGCCGTTGAAGTATCACGGATTGTCGCCCTGGGAAATACTCCTGTCAGAAGCTCAGGAAAGGATGAATGTCGCCGTCAGTCCTGAAAATATCGACACCTTTCTTTCCCTGTCCAAAAAGATGAATGTGGAATCGACGGTACTCGGTGAATTTACCGATACGGGTAAGTTCCATATGCTTTATAACGGAAAAACAGTTGCCTATCTCGATATGGAATTTCTCCATGAGGGTCATCCGAAAATGAACCTGAAGGCCAAATGGCAGCGCAGGTTAATTGATGAAGAGCCTCTTCCGGAGCCTGTGGATTATGTTGATACCCTCTCTGGTGTATTAAGAAGATGGAATGTGTGCAGTAAGGAATATGTGGTGAGACAGTACGATCATGAAGTGCAGGGCGGGAGCGTGACTAAGCCCCTTACAGGGAAGAAAAACGATGGGCCGAGTGATGCCGGTATTGTAAGACCTGATCTGAATACATATAATGGCGTGGTGGTAAGTCACGGCATATGCCCAAAATACAGCAGGTTTGACACGTACCACATGGTTGCCTGTGCTGTTGATGAAGCCATACGGAACAATATTGCTTCAGGCGGTTGTCTGAATAAAATGGCCCTCCTTGATAATTTCTGCTGGTCTGATCCTGTCAAAACAGAAAAAAATGTGGAAGGACCATATAAACTTGCCCAGCTAGTGAGAGCCAACAGGGCACTCTATGATTTTACGACATTTTTTGGGACACCCTGCATATCAGGGAAAGACAGCATGAAAAATGATTACATGTTTAACGACATAAAGATATCGGTCCCCCAGACAGTGCTTATATCTGCCATATCGGTTATGGATGATGTGAGGAAAGCTGTTACAATGGATGTCAAAGAACCAGGAGATGTCGTTGTTGTTCTTGGAAGGACTTATCCTGAACTGGGAGGTTCGGAGTATTTTTCGCTCTCCGGGCGCTTTGGAAACCTTCCCCCCAGGGTAAGGGCTGCGCAGGCAAAAAAAAGCTTTCTGCGCCTTGAAAAAGCGATTAAAACAGGTATTATCCGTTCATGCCACGATATTTCTGACGGAGGTCTCGCCTGCTGTCTGGCAGAAACCGCTTTTGCCGGTGGCCTTGGCATTGAAGTCGATCTTTCCAAAATACCTCAGAAAAATATCTACCGTGATGATTTTCTTCTCTTTTCAGAGTCGCAAAGCAGGTTTGTTCTAACAGTACGTGAACATGACATGGCAGCATTTGAGAAAATCTTCAAGGGTATTTACTATGGTATTGCGGGAAAAGTAAGAAAGGATCAAAAATTCATTCTATGTGGCATGAATGGCGGAATGATTATTGATACGGAGATTGACCTCTTAAAGAATGCTTGGCAGGCGCCGTTTAAGGAATTGTTTCAGTAAAAAGAACCCATTGAGCCGTTATAAGGGTTTCAATCGTTTGAACGGTTCAAACTGCTCAAACTATTCGAACTATCTTTAATTAACAGCTTTTAAAAGCTGTGTGTTCTTGATTTTGTTCCGGCTATCCACATAAACCTTTGCCGGCTTAAAAGACTCAAGTTCCTTTTCTGAAAAATTCGCGTAGGAGACAATTATTATCATGTCTCCTTTTTTTGCTTTATGGGCGGCAGCTCCGTTGATACAGATTATGCCTGAGTCTTTCTCGCCTTTGATGGCGTAGGTGGTGAATCGTTCGCCTGATGTAACATTGTAAATATCCACCTGCTCGTAGGGAAGGATGTTAGCGTTCTCCATTAGACGGGAATCAATGGTGATACTGCCTTCATAATCGAGATTGCTTTGCGTGACAATCGCCCTGTGTATTTTTGATTTCATCATCCTTCTTTCCATGTCATACCTCCGTCAAGATAGTATTATCAATGAGCCGTGTTTTGCCGATACGGCAGGCAATAGCGAGGACAGCTTTGTTCTTTATTGTGTCAAGATCTTCAAGCGTGTGAACATCGCAGATGTCTATATACTCGATATTAATCCCTTCCTTTTGAAGTAACACACCTTCCACTTCTTTCTTAATAACAGCAGTTTTTCTCTCACCTTCCTGAAACAAATTCTCTGCTTTCTTTAAGGATATACTGATGAGGAGCGCCTTGTCCCGTTCGCTCGCGCTGAGATAGGTATTTCGGGAACTCATGGCGAGTCCGTCTTTTTCTCTCACAGTGGGGTAACCGATAATCTCTATATCAATATTCAGATCCCGCACCATTTTTTCAATAACAGCAAGTTGCTGGAAGTCTTTTTGGCCGAAGACCGCGAAATGAGGCTTGACGATATTAAAGAGCTTTGTGACGACGGTGGCGACACCGACAAAATGACCGGTCCTTGACTTTCCACAGAGAAAATCCTGTAGCTTTTTGACCTCCACATAGGTTGAAAAATCGTGAAAATACATTTCGTCCGCTGAGGGATAAAAAACAATATCTGTTTGTTCTTTTTCAAGAAGCGCCGTATCCCTTTCGAAATCACGGGGGTATTTAGCAAGATCTTCCTGAGGACCAAACTGTATGGGATTTACAAAGATACTGACAACGGTGATATCACCAAGCTCATTGGCTTTTCTAACGAGCGCCAAGTGGCCTTCATGCAGATACCCCATAGTCGGAACGAAACCTATCCTTTTTGTTTTTCTCAATTCATCGGATAATTTCTGCATTTCTTTTACGCCGGTTATTATCTTCATATTAGTGGTATGAGTGGGCGTCGTCAGGAAAGGCACCCGTTTTTACCTCTTCTGCAAATGTCTTTATCGCTCTTTCCATCTCTTGCTGAAGATTTGTATATGTTTTAACAAATTTTGGTCTTATTTCCCCTGCCATTCCCAGTAAATCGTGGAGAACAAGAACCTGTCCGTCACAATCAGGACCTGCTCCAATACCAATAGTGGGTATGGAAAGCATCTGAGTTATTTGCTTTCCCAGTTCCCTCGGTATGCCTTCAAGAACCACCATAAAAGCGCCTGCGTCTTCAACCGCCCGCGCGTCTTCGAGTAGTTTCGCTGCCGTGTCTCCTTTGCCCTGGACTTTATGGCCACCCATGCGATGGATTGATTGCGGGGTGAGACCTATATGGCCTACGACAGGTATATCGATATCGACAATCGCCCTGATAATCTCCTTCATATTTGATCCACCCTCAAGCTTGACGGCTTCCGCCCCGCTTTCCTTTATCATTCTCCCGGCGCTTCTTTTTGCTTGTTCAACGCTTTCCTGATATGACATGAAAGGCATATCTATGATAACAAAGGTGTTTTTAACAGCTTTAACTACAGCCCTTGTGTGATGGATCATTTCATCGATAGTGACAGGCATTGTATTAGGATAACCGAGCACAACAGGCCCGACGGAATCTCCAACGAGTATGGTATGAATACCCGCGTTGTCAACGATCTTTGCGGTGGGGTAATCATAAGCAGTAAGCATGGTAATCTTTTCTTTGTTTTTCATCTCTCTGAGGATTGGAACTGTTATCTTATCCACGTCTTACCCCCTTGATAAAAAAAGCCTTCTGAACGTTCTCAGAAGGCATAACTTACTTATTCCTTCCGTCTCGGTCCAGGTTGGATCCAAGCGGCACACAATAATATAAAACATCTTATCAGGAAAAAAGTCAATATAAAATACTTATTGTTTATTTGTCTGACAGCGGATATTATGCGTTAGATTCCGCTGTTTTTATATTCTCCGTAATCCATGGCATGGATAAACGCTTCATCGTCATCAATAAACTCGTCGTATGTGAACTCTTTAATAACCAGACTGCTGCCGCAATTCGGGCAAAATAGCTCTTTATGAGGCACCTCACCCTCAAGAAATCCGTAACCGCATAAACTGCAGGTATATTCATCAGGTATCCACACGTTTCCTCCTTATTCCCTCTTCAGACAGTATTTTATTGTCTGCGTATGATAATAGTCCAACATAATATGTCTCTTGTCAAGAGCAAGAAAAAGATATTCTGCTAAGAATAAATCATCATTTTTCAACACTATAATATAATTACTTTTTATGCTCACGAAAAAGTCCTGCTACTTATATCAAATCGTCGAAAGTCTTATTTCGTTTCTTTAGTTATGAACCATTCAATGTCTATTTCTTCCCTTTTTACTTCATGTGTTCCATTGTTCGATTCTACTTTAATTATCGATGCAGTGTGTTTGCTGTAAAATGCCATAATATGTGCCGCTATTTTTAGGTTTTTTTCTGTTAAAACACCTCTGAGGACACTTTTTGGTCCTATGAAATCACCGGGTGAAATTAATATATAAGGCGGCTCCCAGAGAGATTCAAGACGTTCATTTTCTTCCTGATTTCTGCCGACATAAAGAGTTGTATCCTTGTCAAGCCGGAAATACCTTCCCATGGTTAATAATTCCATGTCTTTTAACGTAAACTCCTGATTAAACGACATAAAATCTTTTAATTTATGGCTGAAAATAGGGTCCGTAAGCAGACAACCTCCCCCGGGACGGGCAAATTCTTTCAGGCGATAAGACGCGACAAGGTTGTACTGAGTTTCCCGTGATCTGCCTGATAGATCGAGTAATTTTTCCCGGTCAATAACTCCTTCCTGTTCCGGTTTTGTTGGAGGGAAAAGTTTTGCCGAAAGTGGCCTTACAATGAGACCGTTGAGGCCGCTTCTCTTTTCGATTAATTCGATAGTGTGTCTTTTCTGTGACATGGGCCGCTGACCGACAACTTCTCCTGTAATCAGGAAACCTGCTTTTTCTTCTGCCATAACTGCCCCGGTTTTCTGAAACATGAATATCCGGCAGTCAATACATGGGTTCATGTTCTTTCCATAGCCATATCGTGGTTTTTTTATGATCTCAAGATATTCAGGGCCTTTATCTTTTGTGATAAGACGGATCCCCAGTTCCCTTGCGGTCCTCACCGCCTGTGCCCCTTTTTCCTTATCTTTTTTGCTGGCAAAATGGGAAGTAAAGTAAAGGCCTACTACTTCAATGCCTTGATCAAGGATGAGCTTAGTGGCAAGGGCACTGTCAAGACCCCCCGATACAAGTGATATCGCTTTCCTGTTCATAACTCAAAGACAAATACCAATAACCAAATTACAATAAGCAAACTTAAAAATAATAACCAATGACCAAATGCCAATTACCAAATGAAAACCACTCGAAGTTTTTTGTATCTTGGTGCTTGGTCATTGATTATTGTTGTTAGTACTATTTTTCCTCCAGCGTGTTCATAACAATTCCGGCGTCAATACCGGGCAGAGGTGCTACAGGATTTGAAAGGAGGAATTCACCCGTGCGGATCCACTCTTTCAGGATAGAGGCAATTTCTTGAGCTTTTGAATAGCTCGATATGGGATATGTAGGTACCGGTTTACCGTTGACTTTAATTTTCCCAGATTTTAATTGCGCGTACGTTACTTCACAGAGACTTTTTGATATCCTTTCGGGATAGTCGTGAGAATAGTCCACGACCTGCGCGTAAAAATCTTCATCGCTTCTGGAAGTGAAATACGCCATTTCTTCGTCAAGCACCGGTATAGGGATACCCAGCCCCACGAACATAGTAGCTCCGTAACCCACAAAGCTGGCGCCTTTTAGAAAAGAGGCATTCATTTTTTTCGCGTCACCGGTGGCCGCCAGTGTTCCCGCGCCGGCCCTTGGAAGACCGTCAGGACTTCTCAATGCCGAGGGATTATGCTGAGTGCCGTTCCACGAGACGTACCCCGCGGTACCCCCCAGAAAAATTCTTGTCCCGATCCCGATTGTCCGGTACTTTGGGTCCTTGAGAAGAGGAGAGAGCTGTCCTGCGCTGCAGTAACTGGCGCTATTCAGATTAGGTTTCAGCACCCCCATATAGGTGTGGATTACCTTATTGGAAAGGTTAACGGCCACATTGTAGTTTTGATAACTGTTTCTCGGGTTATAAAGATATGCTTCATTCACCGTATCTTTATTGATGTACGTTTCAATCTTTTTTCGGGGATAACAGTCTGTTCCATAAGCGGTTGCCGTAAGCTTAATATCTTTTCCGCCAATAAAATCCTCAATAACATGTCCTCCACCGTATTTAAAGGCGCCGGGATATACTGTATTGCGTGGGTCATCATCAGGAGACGCGGTGGCCCCGATGTAAATATCAACAGCGGCAATACCGCAGTAAGCCGGAACGTCGTTGAGGTAACACTTCCCTCCGCCAATCTTTATCCTCGGTTTTGAATGCCCGACGTTTATAAACATGCCGCTTGAGCACATAGGGCCAAAAGTCCCTGTCGTCACCACATCAACATGCTGCGCCGCTTTTTTTGTACCTTTTTTCTTTGTTATATCAATCATTTCTTCAGCGGTGACAACAACGACCTTACCTTTTTTTATTTTTTCGTTAATTTCTTCTATCGTCTTCAATCGTTCCTCCTTGCGGATCGGCTATCCATATATTCGAATTGTAGCAGGAATGACCGGAAACAAATTATACAACAATTCTTGTTTTTAATCGACTGTAACGTTGAATTTGATTTCTGCTTCTGATTTTCTTCCATAGATAGGCTTTGTGTCGCACGCATGAAAATTATTCATTATCTTGAAGCCTGTTTTTATGAACACTCCAGGAATTATTGTCTGATAAGAATCTCTTTCGATTGTTATACCTTTTTGTTTATCCAGAAACGGTTCACAGGCTTTAACGCCTGAACCGAAGCAGATACAGGGTGTTTGAATAATCCCAGGAACCGCCTCCGGCTTGACCGCGCGATAATCGGTAAGTCTTTTCAACTCTCCCTTCGAGTGGACTATCGATGTTTTTTTCCGCGAGGATTTTCTCATCACTGGCAATGATGATATTGAGAAGATCAAGGGAGTTGTCGATAGCGGCAATGAGCATGTTGATGTACCTGACAGATTATGGAGATGATTTGGAGGGAAAAAGTTTTTGGTAACCCGGTATCTTTTTGAGAAATTCTGGTGGTGTTTCAACTAAACGTCGAATGTCGTTATAAAACGCAAATACCATAAGCATGATGAGAAGTGTCAACCCTATCTTTTGAGCGATATTGATTACCTTTTCCGACACCTTCCTTCTCGTGACGAATTCAATGAAGTTAAAGAGAATGTGTCCTCCATCAAGGACAGGTATAGGGAGGAGATTGAGGATACCAAGGTTGATGCTGATGAACGCGACAAAGGTAACGAGACTCCAGATACCCTTTTTAGCTTGTTTTCCCGTAAGCTGTAATATAGCTATGGGTCCTCCTATTTCGTCTGTAGAAATATCGCCGACAATCATATGGTATATACCGCGTATCATGTTATGTGTCATCATGTAGGTCACTTCAATGGATTTAGGAAAAGCTGAAAGGGGATTCTCTTTCTTCCAGATAATTTCTTTAGGCCCTTCGACACCTATCTTTTTTCTTTTTGTGATATTCCCCAGCTCGCCCTTTTCTTCCACTTCAATAGGGGTAATGGTTGTTTCATATATTCCATTGCCGCGTTTGAAAACGAATTTCATCGGTGTTACATCAGCAAAGGTAACTTCCCGAATCAGATCATGCCAGTCGTCAATCTTTGTTCCATTAATTTCAAGTATACTATCACCGGCTATTACCCCCGCGGTATGAGCGGGGTAACCTTCCATTACGTTTTCAATCCTGGCGGGCAGAATGCCATAACCGTTGATTGTGAGAGAGAAATAAATGATAAGAAGAGCAAAGACAAGGTTGAAAAATGGTCCGGCAAAGACAATGAGAAACCGCTGAAAAGGTGTTTTGTTTGTAAAAGATCGTTCTTTTTCCTCTTCCGGTACTTCTTCGTCCGGTGACTCACCCAGAAGTTTTACGTATCCTCCAAGAGGCATGGCGGAGACGGCATATTCTGTTTCTCCTTTTTTCCATTTGAATAGTTTTTTTCCAAAGCCGAGAGAGAATGTAATGACTTTAACATTAACGAGTCGGGCGATAATAAAATGGCCAAACTCGTGAACAACTATAAGGACGCTCAGAGCGATAATAGCGTAAATAATACCTGTCATAGCTTACTCCATCGCTTTTTTTTCAAAAGGGATTTTGTATAGGTTTTAGCTTCGTCCCGAAGCGGTGATGATCATTGTTTTTACTTCGTTTCTCGGAACTGTTTTCAGCAGTTGATAAAGGGCGGAATGCTCACTATCAACAGGGATGAGCTTCCCTGAGTGTTTTTTCAGGAGTTTTGTGATGATCCTTCCTGCCATAACGAGGCTTTCTTTATTCGCGAGGGCGATAAACTTGTTGTATTTTAACGCTTCTATGGTAGGCGTGAGGCCGATACTTCCGGGCAGGGCATTGACGACAGTATCGAAATCCATGCTTATCATTTCTTTCATGCCTTCAATACCGGTCAGCAATTTTCTTTTGTTGAAGTTTACTTTTGCTTTCTGCGATTCATTGTATACACAGACGAATTTGGGTTTGAACTTCTGTATTTGCTTGTTGAGAAGATCTACATTGTTCCTGCACGCAAGACCAAAAATCTCGAATGTTTCTTTTTCATGTTCTATGATTTCAAGCGTTGCCTTCCCGATGGAGCCGGTAGAGCCAAGAACAAGGACTTTCCTTTTCATGATTTCATACCTTCCAGGTTGTACAGACGCAGACTAAAAAAGGCGCGGTAAAAATAAAACTGTCTATCCGGTCCAGTATTCCCCCATGTCCGGGAATAAGGGAGGATGAATCTTTTACGCCCGATACCCGCTTAGCCGCGGATTCCAGAAGATCGCCTGCCTGGCCGAGAATGCCGATAATGATGCCGGCAATGAAGGATTTCCCGATGCTTAAATTTAAAAGCGTATGAGAAGATACAATAACGATTGTACTTCCCAGGATCGCTCCCATGAAACCTTCATATGTTTTTTTCGGGCTTATAAGAGGAGCAAAAGGTCTTTTCCCGAAGTTTTTCCCCATAATAAAAGCGCAAATATCGCTTGCCCACACCGCGAAGAGAAGAATAATCGGATAATAATTATTGTGCTCCTTAAGCATATAAATCGCGAAAAAAGGGATGATGATAAAGACTTCGCTGAGCAATAGAGCGGTTGTTCCCTTTACGATTTCCTCGTTTACATTTTTTTGCTCATTGTTTTTCTGAAAAAATTTTAAGAGAAGATAAAGAAGTGGAGAAGCGAGAAGCCATAGAATGTAAAGGGGAAATTGCTTGAAATAAAGAGGTAATAAACCTGTAAAAGACAGGAGCACAAGTATATACTTACCATCTATCTGTGCAATTGCGGCTATTTCATGAAGTGCAATGAAGACAACAACGGCAAGAAAAATGAAAAACCAAAAAGGCGGTAAGAAGTAAAATAGCGCGGTGACAACGGGTGCGAGGAAGCAGCCGGCTATTACTCTTTTTCGGAGTTCTCCCAATCAGCCTTCCTTTACTTTTCCAAATCTTCTTTCCCTTCGGGCGAACTCCCGCAGGGCTTCCAGATAGGCCTTTTTCCTGAAATCAGGCCAGAGAGTTTCTGTCACATATATTTCCGCGTACGCAATCTGCCACAGGAGAAAATTACTGAGCCTCATCTCACCGCTTGTTCTGATAAGCAGATCAGGGTCAGGGGTGTCTTTTGCGTAAAGATATCTCCCGAAGAGGTCTTCATCTATTCTTTTAACGATACCTTTTTTGACGTCTCTCACAATGCTTTTTGTCACATGGATAATCTCTCTTCTTCCGCTGTAACTGAGGGCAAGGTTGAGGTGAAGATTGTTATTTCGCGCTGTTTTTCGAACAACATCCATCATTTGATGCCGGAGATTTTTCGGAAAATCATCTATTTCTCCGATGATATTCAAGCGTATTCCCTTATCCAGCATGACAGGCAGCTCTTTCTTTAGATAAACGCTTAGAAGTGTCATGAGGGTTTTCACTTCATCTTTTGGTCGGGCCCAATTTTCTTTTGAGAAAGCATAGAGCGTGAGATATGGTATTTTAAGCTCACAGGTGGTGGTAATAATCTCCCGCACCGATTCCATGCCTACCCTGTGGCCTTCGACACGCTGCAATTTTTTTTGTTTGGCCCATCGTCCGTTGCCGTCCATGATTATGGCAACGTGGGTGGGGAGCTTATCAGATCTTATTTTGTCCATTGAAATAATCGGCTTTAAATCGCCATAATCTCTTTTTCTTTTTCTAAATATGTTTTATCTGCCATTCCGATATATTTATCGGTTGTTTTCTGGACTTCGTCCTGGTATTTTCTGTGATCGTCCTGAGACAGTACTTTGTCTTTTTCCATTTTCTTTAATTTTTCATTGATGTCCCGCCGGACATTTCTCATGGCGATTCTTGTATTTTCAAGCATTTTATTGCCGACTTTGCTCAGTTCACGCCTTCGCTCTTCAGTAAGTTTGGGAAAAGAAAGCCTGATGATTTTTCCATCTGATACGGGGTTTACCCCGAGATCGGATTTTTGTATGGCTTTTTCTATCTCACCGATAACCGTATTGTCCCATGGCTGGATCGTGATTGTTCTGTTATCAGGCACGCCGATAGCCGCTACCTGGTTAAGCGGAGTCGGTTGATTGTAATAGTCAATCTTAATGTCCTCAAGAAGGGAGACTGATGCCACTCCGGTTCTCAGTTTCGAAAGATCTTTTTTAAGAGCGACAAGCGATTTCTTGAGTTTATCTTCCAGTTCTTCGGCAATCTCACGATTCATACTACCTCCTCACAATGGTCCCGATGCGCTCACCGAGGACTAGTTTTTTCAGGTTCCCCCTTTTTCTCATATTGAATACCGCAAGGGGAAGCCGGTTCTCTTTACAAAGGGTAATAGCCGTTAGATCCATAACCTGAAGATTTTTTTTCAAAACATCACTGTAGGATATCTCAGGATAGTATTTTGCGTTTTTATAATGTTCAGGGTCTTTATCGTAAACTCCGTCCACCTTTGTCGCCTTGAATAGAATGTCAGCTTTTATCTCGATGGCCCTGAGAGCTGCCGCGGTATCTGTAGTGAAATATGCATTGCCCGTGCCGCAGCCGAAGACAACAATGACACCTTTTTTGAGATACACAAGGGCATTTTTTTGATTGTAAGGTTCGGCTATCTTTTCGATTTTAAGAGCAGTCTGCACAATTGTTTCAAGCCCGAGGTTTTCAAGTACATTCTGGAAGGCAAGGGCATTCATGACTGTTGCCAGCATACCGATGTAGTCGCCTGTTACTCTGTCCATGCCTGTTTTTTCGCTTTTTTTACCGCGAAAGAGGTTGCCGCCGCCAAGGACAATGGCTATTTCAACACCCATTTTTTTAAGGTCTTTAATCTGCCGGGCAATTTCCGAAACAGCATCCGGATCGATGCCGTAACCCTCGCTACCCGTAAGGGCTTCACCACTCAGCTTAATCAGTATTCTTTTGTACTTGATGTTACTCTTCAATCGTTTCCCCCAACTGGAAACGGACGAATCTGTTAATAAGGATTTTTTCTCCCATTTTTACGACAAGTTTTTCCAATAATTCTTTTACGGTTATATCAGGGTTCTTAATATATGCCTGCTCAACGAGGCAGATTTCCTGAAAAAATTTTTCCATTTTTCCGTCGGCAATTTTATCGAGTATTTTTTCAGGTTTTCCTGATTCAAGGGCCTGTTTTTTGTATATTTCTTTTTCCTTTTCAGCCACGTCCCTGGGCACATCTTCCCGTTTCACAAAGAGTGGGTTTGACGCGGTTATCTGCATAGCGATGTCTTTGGCGAATTCCTGAAATTCCTGTGTTTTAGCAACGAAATCGGTTTCGCAGTTAACTTCAACCATAGCGCCTATTTTCCCGCCCGTATGGATATATGACACTATGGAGCCTTCTGACGCGACTTTTCCCATACGTTTCTGCAATTTTGCCAATCCTTTTTCACGCAAGTAATCCATTGCCTTTTCTATATCACCGTTAGACTGTTTCAGGGCCTCTTTGCAGTCCATAAGTCCAACGCCTGTTTTTTCTCTCAATTTTTTAACAGCATCTGCGCTGATATCCATGAATATCCTCCTCAGGAATTAATATCTAATTCATCATCATTTTCATTATCTTCGAATATACTCTCATCGACAAAGGGCTTGAGTTCCTCAGATGACTCTTCTTCTTTGCCCTGGAACTCTTCCACGTAAAGCGCCTTTCCTTCAAGAATGGCATCAGCTACCTTCATTGTAATGAGTTTAATTGCCCTTATGGCGTCGTCATTACCGGGAATTATAAAGTCTATGTCATCCGGATCGCAGTTTGTATCGACAATTCCTACCGTCGGTATGCCGAGCTTTTTTGCTTCCTTGACCGCAATGTATTCCTTTTTTGGATCGACAACATAGATTGCGCCCGGGAGACGCTCCATCCCTTTAATACCGCCTATGTTTTTTTCAAGTTTGTCAATTTCTTTTTCGATGCCGATGGCCTCTTTTTTAGGAAGTACTTTATAGATATCTCCTTCTTTCAGCTCCTCATATTTTTTTAAACGATCAAGACTTTTTTCAATAGTCTGAAAATTAGTCATAGTGCCGCCAAGCCACCTGTTATTGACATAGTAGGCTCCGCATCGCTTTGCCTCCTCTGCTATTGCCTCCTGTGCCTGTTTTTTGGTTCCCACGAAGAGGATGTAATCGTTGTGAGATGCCACTTCTTTCACGAAGTTGTAAGCTTCTTTGAACATTTTGAGGGTTTTTTGCAGGTCAATGATGTATATGCCATTCCGCGCCCCGAAGATATATGGTTTCATCTTGGGATTCCATCTTTTTGTTTGATGTCCGAAATGTACGCCTGCTTCAAGTAGTTGTTTAATGGTGAGATTTGACATTAGGCCTCCTGGTTTTTATCTTCCGTCTTTCGCGCTTTATTAACAGACAGTTACCTGCACCCTGTTAGTAATTGAAAGACGTGCATATTTATTACGCAAGTATAAATAGCATATATTATTCAGTATTTCAAGTAATTTACATGAGAATTATGAAAAGTACTAAAAGTTTGCAGTGTATTTTATAACAGGAAAATAATCACACATCAAAGGCGGCCCTGATCGAAAGAAAATCCTTTTTGCCTGAATAGCCGGACGCAAATATCCACAACTTCGGCATCATAAAGAATACCCTTATATTTTATGATTTCCTCCAGCGCTGTATCGATACCCAGGGCAGGTCTGTATGGACGGTGAGAGGCCATTGACTCAACGACATCGCAGACACCGATAATACGGGCTTCAAGGAGGATGTCAGACTGTTTTAAACCTTTCGGATACCCTGTTCCGTTTAATCTTTCATGATGTTGCTGAATGATCTTGGCAATCGGCCAGGGGAACTCGATATCCTTGAGAATATCATACCCAATCTGAGAATGGGTTTTGACGAGGTCGTACTCGGTTTCCGTCAACCTGCGAGGTCTCGTGAGGATTTCAGCGGGTATCGATATTTTGCCTACATCATGAATGATACCGGCCATGCGGATGCAATCTATCATTTCTTCTGAGAGACCCATTTCTTTAGCTATTGATCGCGCAAGACTCGCTACACGTTTTTGATGGCCTGCCGTATAAGGGTCTCGCATTTCAACGGCTATAGCAATGACATCTATGATACCCCCCGTCGTTTTTCTGAGTTTCGCGAGAGTCATTTTTAATGATTGGTCGTACTGTTTGCGTTGGGTAACATCACGGACAATTGTCTGGAGGTAAGTTTCTCCTCCTAATTCAATAGAATTGAGACTCACTTCAGCATCGAAGAGTGTTCCATCCAGTTTGCTGTGTTTCCATTCAAAAGCATGTGATTTATTGGATAGCGCTGTTTGTATCATCTCCATTGCTTTTTCCTGGGAGTTTCTGCCGTCAGGCTGTGTAAGTGGTGAAAATAGGAATGGAGTTTTGCCGATAATATCTTTTCTGGCACATCCGAAGATAAAGAGCGCCTTTTCATTACAGTCAACGAAAATATTCTTTGACAAAAGCAAAATGGCGTCGTTCAGGTTATCTAAAAGGGTGTGATACTTTCCTTCACTGTCTCGGAGCGCATCGGCAGCAAGCTTGCGATTGGTGATATTTTCAACAGTGCCTTCATAATAAAGAATCTGGCCCAATTCGTCTTTCACCGCCGTGGCATTTTCCGTAATCCAGATTGTTCCGCTGTTCTTTTGACAGGCTTCAACTTCAAAATTATACACAGCATCTTCTATTTCTAATAGGTATTTAAAATCCTCACGGCTCTCAGGCTTGACATAATAGCCCGCTTTGCTTTCTGATAAGGATTTAATCATATCTTCAGGAGAGTCATATCCAAACATTTTTGCCATAGCGGGATTGACGCTTAAAAGCGACCCTTCAGTGCTCATCTGAAAAATACCTTCAACGGTGTTTTCAAAAATATTCCGGTATTTTCTTTCACTGGCTATTCTCTGGATGACATTACCAATCTGCATAGCTATATTTTCTAATGTTTTTCTTTTCTCGACGGGGACTTCTTGTAATCTGTGAGATGAAACGACAATATAACCAACGATATTTCCTCTGGACGTTATCGGTGCAATACCAAAACATAAAAGCCCTTCTTCAGTATTCGGTGACAGCGTGCTCGGTATGGAAGAATAGTATCCTGATTTCCCTTCTATGACTTTGTGTAATGTTTGAAAATTGACTTTCATTGCCGTAACTTTTTTGATAAATGGGGTTGAAAGGCCTTCCGTTAAAGCGAGTCGTAATACTCCGGTTATGCTTTCGCAAAGATAGATTCCTCCAGAATCCATGGCCGTTACTTTGATTGCTGTTTTCATACAAGCAGACAATGCTTCTTCAAGGGTAGACGCATTTGTAAGAGCAAAGGTCAGATCGTGCTGGAGAGACATCTCTTCTTCCGCCAGTTTTTTAGCTGTTACATCGTTTAGAAAATATAGGTGGGCCGGTTTCCCTTCCCATAAAAATTTTGTTCCCCGTATTTCAAGCCATCGCGGATCGCCATTTTTTGTAAAAATGCGGAAAGAATATTCACCGGGTTCTTCACCCCCCATCCTTTTATTATAACGTTCGAGCATTGTTTCACGATCATCGGGATGTACTAAAAACTGAAATGGTTTATCCAGGATATCTTCCTCTCTATAGCCGGTCACTTTAGATACTATTTTGTTTACAAACCGCAGTTTTCCATTCTGTACCACAAGAATTCCTTCGTTTGATGTGTCAACGAGAAGGCGGTATTTTTCTTCAGAAACACGCAGCTCTTCTTCCGCGCTTTTTTGCTCGGTTATATCTCTCAAAAACACCAGAGATGCCGGCTCACCCTGATACTGTATATTGGTGGCAGATGTCTCAACATAAATGACATCACCATTCTTTTTTATACCTTTGAACGCGTAACGAGAAGGTACGGTTTCACCCATCTGGCGCTTTCTGTTGAAATCTGTTACCAGGCGGAGATCGTCAGGGTGGACAGTAACCGCGTGTGTTTTTCCGATAATTTCCCCGGGATCATCATAGCCGAACATTTCCAGAATTTTCCGGTTCACATAAACATGGATACCGCCTTTGACGATTGCTATTCCATCATTGGAATATTCTATAGCAATCCGGTAACGCTCTTCCGATTCACGGAGGGCTTCTTCCGATTTGACGCGGTCCGTGATGTCCATGGCAAATATGGCGACCATTTCAACATTGCCTTTTTCATCAAAAACCGGATAGTTGTAATTATCAAAGATAACACCATCACGGGAATCAATAAAATGGACCAATTTGCCTGTCTTAATCACTTCCTTGATTTTTGCTTCTCTTTTCTTTGCCACATCTGCCGGGAACATATCAGAGAAAGCCTTTCCGATGATATCACGTATATTTTTACCGATTCTTTTCGCTAAGGTATCGTTTCCGGCAAGGATCACCATTGTTTTATCAACAAGGAGTTCTGTTTCGGGATTTGCGTTCAACAGAGTCCGGATAGTCTGTTCGCTTTTTTTTAAGATTTCTTCTATTTTCTTTCGCTCAGTAATGTCCCTTACCGATTCTATGGCACCAATTATATTGCCGTCCCCATCGTACATAAGACTTGCTTTAGCCCAGAGATACCTTGTCTGACCAAGCATAATGACAGGAGAGACCGGTTCGGCAATGAGACAGCCCATTTCTCTTGTGATGAAGGTATATGTTTTTTCTATATCTTCATCAGATTTTAATGCTAAATCAGCCAACACCGGTCGTCTTTTTCCGTAAAAATGGACTGCGTGTTCATAGTTACCTTTCCCCAGTACCTGGGTTGATGGGATACCTGTAATTAGTTCGGCAGCCTTGTTCCATGCTATTATCCTGCCTTCGGTATTGATTGCAAAAGTTGCGTCAGGTAAGAAATTAATGATATTGGATAACCATTTCCCGGGTTCATGCATGCCACCTTCTGATGTTGTTTTTGATCGTAATTGGCGTATTGTCTTTAAATGACCCTTGATAGATGTCCTTTTTTTATTACGAGTTATTTTTTTCGATATTGTAATTAAAGAAGGTAGCTTTGATGGGTTGCTGCCGGGACGTTTATTTCTTTTTTCCACATCTTTCATAGAAATCACTCCCTAAGAAAGATTTTGTCTCTTAAC